>Ga0210396_10005334_pt1 | contig 12465 bp, 10 predicted proteins | sample IncBWH17OmetaG_FD_155466 | JGI IMG/M metagenome (GOLD analysis project Ga0210396, IMG submission 155466) | Forest soil microbial communities from Barre Woods Harvard Forest LTER site, Petersham, Massachusetts, United States - Inc-BW-H-17-O ...
GTGCTTTGCTCTTTTTCCGCGGCTCGTGGTGCCCGTACTGCAACGCGCAACTGCGCGCATTCCAGCGCGCGGCCGATAGCCTCGCAGAGACCGGGGTCAGGATTGCCGCGCTGTCGGTGGATGACGCGCCCACCACGGCCGACCTGATCGCCAAACACGGTCTGACGTTCCCTGTCGGGCACAGTGCTGATGCCAGGGCCATCGCCGATCTGACTGGGGCGTTCCTCCACCCTGACCCGATTTACCTGCAGTCCACGGGCTTCGTCCTCGACCCGGCCGGCAAGGTAGTAGTGAGCGTTTATTCCAGCGGCGCGATCGGACGGCTCGTCCCGGAGGACGTCATAGGCCTGGTCCGCTACCTGCGACAGCACACGACGGCGTGATCGTGACGACGTGGTCGGCCAGCAGGTCATGCGACTGCAGCGCGATCCAGAGCTCGGCGATGTGCTCGGTCTTGGTGAGCCCTCTGCCGGTAATCTGCTCGATCCGCCTGACCCGGTAGCCCAGCGTCTGCTTGTGGATGTGCAATTCGGCCGCTGCCAGCTGCCACGAGCGGTCCAGCCGCAGCATCACTCGCAACGTGTTCAAGTACTGAGTTCCGCGCTCGGCATCGTGCCGGACGAGCGGGCCCAGCACCCGAGACACCAGGACCGTCGCTTCGGCCGTCGTGCGGGGGAGTAGCAGAACGGTCTGATCGCCGTACCGGACGAGGTCGCGATTCTCGGCCTGCGACGCACCGAGCGCCCAGCGGGCCTCTTGTACTGCCGCCACCATCCTGTCCGCGGTGCGGATGACATCGCTGACGCCGACGCTCGAACTCAGGCTCCGCAGGGTGGTCACCAGCTTGGCATTAACGTCGGCATCGGCAAGGACAAGATAGAGCAGCTGATCTCGATCCAGGAGAATGTGCGGCACCCTCGCTCTGGCTAGCCTGCGATCCAAGTCGGCGACGGCCCGATCGTCGGCGGAGCTGGAGACGACCAGCACGCTGGCGCCAAGGTCTAAGCCGAACTCGGCTAGCTGACTACCCGCCGCTGCCGGGTAGATCCGCCGGTCGAGGATCCGGGCCAGCAGATCGGCGCCCGTTCTGCGCTGACGCTCTTGCCCGGCGGTGAGCTGAGCCAGTTCCAGCGCTCCGCCGACGGCTATGTGCTGCAGCAGGACCGGGCTGGGCAGCTGATCGCCCAGCGCCTCCACCAGCAGCGCAGTAGGCGCGTCGCCGGGCACGGCGACGGCGAAGGCGCACGCCTCGGCCGGGTCCGCCGCCTGCAGCCGTAGCCGCAACATCCCGGGTATCGCATTGCCCCGGGCCGCGTAGCTGGCCGCAAGCACCGGAGCATAGGCGCTCTCTGCCTGGTCATCGAACAGGGATCTGCCAGTCGCGGGGTCAACCAGGTACAGCCGGACGCCAAGCTCGTTGCCGATCCTGCGGAACATATCCGGGCCGTGCCGGCCGGAGGCCATCGACAGGCGCAGCAGTTCGTACAGCCGGGCGACGTGCCGGAGCTGGCTTGCCTCCTCGCGATCATTTGCATCGGCTACGGCGCGGACGACCGCGGTAAAGGGCACGCTGAACGGCACCGTCAGCAGAGGGAGAGCAAGCTCATCGGCGCGCTGGGTGACAGCAGCCGTGAGCGGCGGACCGGGCATGCCAAGGCCGATCGCCAGGCCGCTCGCACCCGATTCGGCAACCTGCTCGGCAAAGTGCGCCTGAGCCGCTCCTTCAGGCGCCAGCGCGGTGCCGTTGGTCAGCAGCAGCTCACCCCAGCCGTGCCACTGCCACGGATCGGGTAGGTCCGAGGTGTGTACCCAGGTGACCTCGCGATCGAGTCCGGCCTGCCCGGCCAGCAGAGACATCTGAAGATGAGGAAGCTGCATGAGCTCTCTCACGGTGATCGACATCCGCATCTCCCGCCTCTGCAGTCCGGTTAACCGGACGAGAGCCTTCATACCGCAGTATGAGGCTAGCTGGCAGAGTTTGCGCGCCAGGCGGATAGAAGCAGGTCACCGCTCTGCCTATCGTGACCCGCAACTACGACTGCCTGAGGCGCGGGTCCCGCGCCCAGCACGTTAGGGGCGAGGGCTCATGGCTGACGACACTGCAGTCTACGAAGGGGCAATGCCCAGCAAGCCGGGCCAGATATTCCTCGAGACCCGCGGTATGGCGCCTATTCCGCAGGAGAACAGGTACGGCGGTCTGCACCGCATCTTCACCGTGTGGTTCACTCCGAACCTGGTTCCCGCCGCGTTCTTCATAGGCGTGCTGGCGCTCAATCTCGGGTTCGCGCTCGGCACGCTGGCGATCGTGGTGGGCACCCTGCTCGGAGGACTGCCGGTCGCAATCATGTGCACCTGGGGGCCGCGCACCGGCCTCGGCCAGTTGCCGCTCGCCCGGCTGCAGTTCGGCCGGACAGTATTCGTCCCAGGGGTGCTGATGTGGGGCTCGACGGTGGCCTGGGACGCCATTAACGCGATCTTCGGAGCGGCGGCGATCCAGCTGCTGCTGCACGTTCCGTTCTGGGTCGGGCTCCTCATCGTGCTTGCGATGCAGGGGGTTCTTGGTTTCTTCGGGTACGAGGTCATGCACCTCTTCGAGCTGTGGGGCTCGATCGTGCTCGGCGTGATGTTCGTCGTGATCACCGTGAAGATCGCGCAGATCGGCAACTTCAGCTCGGCCGCGACGGTGCATGGCGGAGTGGAGGTAGGCACGTTCGTCCTGATGGCCACGATCGCCGCCAGCTTCGTGGTGTCCTGGGGTGCCTACGCCTCTGAGTACAGCCGGTACATGAAGCCCGACACCTCCCGGCCGGCCATTTTCGGCCTCACGCTGGCCGGGGTTGCGATCTCGTCGATCTGGATCGAGATCCTGGGCCTGGCCGCCGCCGCGGTAGCCACCAACGGAACGGCGGCCGGCATCCGTTCCTTGCTTGGCGGCGGAATCCTCGGTGGCCTCGGGCTCGTCGCGATCTGGATCGGCACGGTGGCGGTCAACGCGATGAATGACTACTCAGGCTCGCTAGCCTTGCAGGCGGCGGGATTCCGGATACGCCGGCCCGTCGTCGCGGTCATCGTCACCGTCGTGGCGTTCTTCCTGACCCTCTGGCTCAATACCGGAACGCTGGCCGGCAAATTCGAGAACGTCCTGCTCTTCATCACCTACTGGGTGCCGCCATTTGCCGCGGTTCAGATGGTCGACTGGTGGCGAAAGCGCGGGCAGATGGACGTGCGGAACGTGCTCTCGTTCGCGCTCAAGCCAGGGTGGGAGGCGCTCGTCGCGCTGCTGGCGGGCTTCGCGGCGGCAACACCGTTCATGGACACGTCGCTGTACGTCGGTTACGCCTCGTCGCACTGGCTCCAGGGCGGCGACATCGCCTTCGCCGTAGGGTTCGTTGTCGGGGCCATCGTGTACGGAGGTATCAGGCGAATCGAAACCGGCAGCGTCCGCGATCCTCAGACCCCAGCGGAGCGGCCGGACGCGATGCTGGGTACCGCAACGGCGGACTGACTGTCGGACAGTTCGCACTCGTGCAATTTCCGGTTCATGCAGTGCTGCTGGAGGACGTGCAGTGATCGATCTTGTCGTGCGCGGAGTCCGGCTGGCTGACGACGAGTCGGGCGGGCTAGTCGACCTGCTCGTCGATGACGGCCAGTTCGTGGCTATCAATCCGGCCGGAGCCGAGGCGCCGCCGGGCCGGACTGTCATCGACGCTGCCGGCGCGATGGCGTCGGCGCCTTACGTCGAGCCGCACGTCCATCTGGACACGACTTTGACAGCGGGTCAGCCTCGCTGGAACCTGAGCGGCACGCTCTGGGAGGGCATTGCCTGCTGGTCAGAGCGCAAGACGACGCTGACCAGGGATGACGTCATAAGCCGGGCCGAGGAGGTGCTGCGCTGGCAGGTGGCCAATGGCGTGCTGCACGTGCGCAGCCACGTCGACGTGACCGACCCGGGCCTGGTGGCGCTGGAGGCGCTGGCTGAGGTCCGCGAGCGGGTCGCCGGCGTGGTGAACCTGCAACTTGTGGCGTTCCCCCAGGAAGGGATCTGCTCTTTTCCCGACGGTGAACGTCTTATGCGGGAGTCGGTGGTCCGCGGCGCGGACGTCGTCGGCGCGATCCCGCATTTCGAGGACACCCGCGAAGATGGCGTTCGCTCACTCGAATTCGCCATGGGACTAGCCGTCGAGCACGGCCTGCTGGTGGACGCGCACTGCGACGAGATCGATGACGAGCAGTCCCGGTTCATTGAGGTGCTGGCGACGCTGGCTGCGCGGAGCGGCATGCGAGAGAAGGTGACAGCTAGCCATACGACGGCGATGGGGAGCTACAACCCTGCCTACAGCTACAAGCTTGAGCGGATCATCTCGCGCTCGGGCATCAACATGGTGAGCAACCCGCTGGTCAGCCTGCACCTGCAGGGCCGCTTCGACGACTATCCCAAGCGCCGGGGACTGACCAGGGTAAAGGAGATGCTGACAGCAGGCGTTAACGTGGCGTTCGGCCACGACGACTTGATGGACCCGTGGTACCCGCTCGGCACCGCGAACCCGGCGCAGGTGGCCCTGGTCGGTGCGCACGCCACGCAGATGATGTCACCCGCCGAGATAGCAGAGTGCTTCGCGATGGTGACTAGCCGCGCCGCCACCGTGCTCGGGCTGGGTGATGCCTATGGCATCGCTCCCGGCAGGCCAGCAAGCCTCCTGCTGCTACCAGCCACAGATGCGTTTGACGTGATCCGGCGGCAGGTGCGCCCATCGCACGTCATCGCTCATGGCCAGGTTGTGGCGCAGACGCCGCCTTCGGTTACGACACTGACGTGGCCAGGGCGACAGACCGAGGCGATCGACTTTGTCCGGCGCGGCGATGCCGCAGCGGCAGGCTGGCGCGAGAGCACGGGAGCCACGGCATGACTGGTCCGCAATGGTCTTCAGCCGCCGAGGGACTAGCGACAAGCGCGAGTCCTCCGGTTCCCGTCACCTGGCCGGCCGGGGTCAGCGCTGCGGCGTGCCTGACATTCGATATGGACGCCGAGTCGGCGGTGCTCTCGGCCGACCTGTCATCGGTCAGCCGGATGAGCCCTATGAGCCACCAGTCCTACGGACCCCTGGTGGGCGTGCCGCGCATTCTCGCGCTGCTGAAGCGCTACGAGATCCGGGCGACCTTCTTCGTGCCCGGATACTCGGCCCATCGCTACCCGCAGGTCGTGCGCAGCATCGCCGAGGCAGGCCACGAGATCGCGCATCACAGTTACTTCCACGAGAACACTGTCGGAATGGAAGCGGCGACCGAGGCTGAGATGCTCGACCTCGGGCTGGCGGCGCTGCGCGACGTTGCGGGGGTCAGGCCGCTCGGTTACCGGGCACCGCTGTGGGAGATGAACTACCACACGCCGCAGCTACTGGCCGACCGCGGATTCCGGTATGACTCCAGCTTGATGGACTCCGACCATCCGTATGTGCTCGCCGTCGGTGACGGAGCACGGGCGAGCAGCCTGGTCGAAGTGCCCGTTAGCTGGGGACTGGACGACTGGGAGCAGTACGCGTTCCTGCCCGGCTTGATCGGGTCGGGAGTGATCGAGAGCCCGGCGAAGGCGCTCGAGTCCTGGACCCTCGAACTCGAAGCCATGTACCGCCTCGGCGCCGCGTTCGTGTTGTGCTGCCATCCTTTCCTCTCCGGCCGGCCGGCCCGGGCTGAGGCTCTGGAGCGACTCATTCAGCGGATGAAATCGCTGCCCGGCTTGTGGATCGCCACGGTGGGACAGGTAGCCGAGCACACCGCGTCACTAGCGCTGACGCCCCGGACGTGCCCGCAGCCGGTACTCCCGACGGCAGCGCACTGGATATCTCCGGCTTCCCGCTGATCAGAGGGTCCGGGCGACTAACTCACGTTGCGGCTCGCCAGGGGGCCAGCCAGCCCTCGTCGAGCAGGTCCGGGCGCTGAAGCTCTGTCAGCATGACCTGGACTGCATCGCGCGCGTCACTGGTGAGCTCGTAGCACTGCTTCGCGGACGTGCACCGGTCAGGACCGAGCTGTCGCGCGACCGAGACGACGACGTCGGCGAGCTGACTGAGCTCGGCAGCGTCCATCGAGTCGACTGGCCAGCGGTCTCTCCCGTGTTCCCCGCCCAGCCGAGAGAACTGATCGCCGAGCCAGCCATACGGGTCGGCCGTCAGCTGCGGATCCCACACCCGCGGGCACGGTTCGTTGCCAAGGAACTGCGGATGGAAGTGAGCGACGCCAAAGCTGCCAGGCGTGTCTGCATGGCGGTCGAAAAGATCGGCTCGCCACAACGGCCGGTCTAACGTGATCAGCTGGGCAGCCGACTCGCTGCCACGGCGGGGTTGCTCGGCAAGCTGACGCAACTCGATCCGCACTCCGTGCTCCATTGAGGAATCCTGCAGATCGATCTCAAACCAGTGCCGCACGATTACCGCGGTTCGCGACAGGGCGATTATGTGCTGCACAATGCCTCCAGTGGTGTTCCGCGAGCACCGGCCTGGCTAGAAGCAATGAACGGCGCCGACAGTATCCATTGTGACAGTCACAGCACCGTCGCAGCCGCCGCCGGTCGCTTGCCTGGCAACCAATGCGAGCTCGGGCGTGAAGTTCCGCAGCACGAGCGAGCGGGCGGCTAGGGCAGCCGGCGCACTTAGTCTCTGTCAAACCGCGAGTGCGGGAGAAGTGTCCTGCGGCGGGGGAACGATCGCCCGGCCGTCATAACCAAGCCGGACAAGTTGCTCGTAGGCGGCCCAGACTCCCGGCGGGATCTCCTGCACGACCTGGTAACCGAGCTTCGGATACTCCTTGATTCGAAGCATATCGCCGAGCATTATCCGGATCTCTTGTGACTTCGGGTATACGCCAGCGAAGTAATGGTCGTAGTCGATCTGAGGCGACGTAACCGTCACCCGGGGCTGTGGTGATGGCCACTGCTTCTTGAACGTGGCCCAGGCTCGTCGCTCCATGTAGGGCTTGGTGACAAGCAGGATAGATTGCGGACGCATACCGTGCTCCGCAAGCAGCTTCGCTCCCAGCGTGATGTTGGCGCCGGTGTTGGTGGCAGTTTCCTCGGTCAGAATCTGATCGGCAGGCACGCCGAGCCGGATCGCCCGCCGGGCGAAGACCTGCGCTTCCGGCTCGGTAAACCTGCCGCTAGTACCTAAGCCAAAGCCGCCGGAGAACGCCAGATGGTCTCCGTAGCCGGCCAGGAACAGCTGAGCCGCCCGTTCGGCAACCCTAATCTCGTGACTGCCTAGGCCAAGTATGACCGTGCTCGGCTGAATTGGAGTATGCAGGCAAAGATAGTCCCAGACCACCTTTGCGCATCTGTCAATCTGGTCAATTGCAGCCATTTCACCCGAGTATAACACCGAAGGCAATAGTTGCCAGTTAACAGAATGGCGTCAGCCTCGGCGTGGAGGCCGAACCGGGGCCGGGCACTGACGTGCCCGGCCCCGGTTCCCTGATCTGCTCTGCTGACTCCTGTCAGGGCAGGCCAGCGCGCTAACGGAGCGGAGTGATCCGGTACAGCGCCACGCCCTCAGCGGGCACTGCCGCGCTGAGGTTCCCGGCGGAGGACAGACGGAAGATCGCCCGGCCGCCGGCCACGACCGAGTTACGGCCCCAGAGGTCTTGAACCAGGTACCCGTGGGGGTCGGCCGGCAGCCCGAGCGCGGCAGCCGTCGTGGCGATCGTCACCGGGGCAGTCGTGGTGTCAGTGTCAGTGTTGAAGAGCCCGACGACGGCATCGCCTCTGGACTCGATCTTCGAGAACACCTGGGAACCGGCGCTGTCTCCCGGAGTTCCTGAGACAGCGACCTGCGAAGCGTCGATGGCGTCCCGGTCCACCTTGATCACCTGCCGGTTCGTCAGCAGGCTAAGGTCGGTACGGGTCAGGCCGGCGCTGGTGCCGTACGCATTGGTGACGGATTTCGAGAGGTCACTGCCGAGGATGAGCGGCGCCGAGCCGAGTGACCACAGGCTCAGCTGGCTCTCCGATGCCGCCAGTGACATGCCCGAGTCGGTGCTGCCGTCGCCTACCTCGATGGAGTCGTAGTCGTTGAAGCCGCCAGGTCCGCCGTAGGGCTGCCAGGTTTCGAGGTCGGCGAACCTGTCGTCCCACCAGGAGTAGCTGGTCAGCGGGAACACGCTGAGGCAGCCGGTGTACGGCGGGGCGTTGCAGGCGTCCGCGGAGCCCTCGTCCGGGCCGTTGATCTCGATGTCCGGCGCGAACTCCCACTCGTTGGCGTACTGCTTGAGGGTCGGCGCCAGCGTGACGTTGTAGCTGCCCTGGGTGATGTTGAGGACAATTGGCCGGCCGGACTGCTGGATAGCCTCCTGCCAAGCCTGGACGTCGGCGGCGTTGCTGTTGCTGATGCCGTCGAGCTTGATGTAGTCCACGCCCCATGACGCCAGCTGGTCGACAACGGAGTCGGTGTAGGCCTGCGCGCCCGGCTGGGTGTAGTCGATCCGCATCATGCCGCCGCAGTTGTAGTTGGCCTGCCGCTTGGTGGTGGCGATGTCATCAGCGGTATAGGACGTGCCGAGGATCGGGGTGTTCTCGGCCACGGCCTGAGCGGAGATGCCGGGTGTCTCGTAGATGCCGAACTTCAGGCCTCGCTTGTGCACGTAGGCGGCGAGGGCCTGGATGCCGTTCTCGGAGCCGACGTTCGGATAGTTGGCGGTGTTAACCACCCACCGGCCATACGCGTCGACGTTCGGGCCGGCCGACGACGGGCACTGGTACCAGCCGTCGTCGATGTTGACGTACTTGTACCCGGCTGCGGCGAGCCCGGTGTGCACCAGGGCTCTCGCCTCACCCTCGACTTGTGTGCTGTCTGCGCCAAGTCGCAGGAAGCTCCAGCCGCTCCACCCCATCACGGGAGTCTGGTCAGGGCCGCCAGGCGGGTACACCGTGGCTGCTTGCGCCGCCGGTGTGCTGCTGACGGCGGAGATCGCGAGCATCGGAACTACCGGCGTTGCGATCGCCAGGGCGGCTAGGGCGCGTGTCCACCTTCTCATTAGTCCTCCGGATCTGAACGAGCACTCGGCTTCAGACACAAGCTGGCCGGGTCGGGCCCGGCCCGCCGGTACCGGATCACGCCAATCCGTACAAGTGCCATCATGACGGTTTGAGCGGCTCAAGCCAAGAGTGTGCAGAAAAAGCGCGTGAAAGCGTTCACCATCTGTTCGTAGCGTGCAGATAGCGTCGTTCCGGCGACCAATGCCGGTTGTCTTCGAACCTGGCAGCGTGATAGCTACTGGCTGGCGCTCAAGCGCAGCGCGACGGCGCCTGCACCTACCAGCGCGGAGTCAGCGCCGAACCGCGCACGGCGGACCTCCGCAGGGAACGGGGCGGCCTTGCGCAGCGCCGCTCGCAGCTGCTCCATGACGGGCTCGGCGCCGGCTCGCACCAGGCCGCCGCCCACAACCACGCGTTCCGGGTCGATCATGATCGCGAGATTGACAGTCCACAGCGCTATCAGTTTCGTCAGCCGGTCGTACGGCCCGTGTGTCTCGCCGGCCCCTGCGCTGGTGATGATCTCCGCCATCGTCACTGGCCTGCCCAGCTCGGCGCTCGCCCAGCGGGCGACCCCACGGCCGCCGATGAGTTCCTCCAGCGGCGTGTCCCCTGGCTGCAGGCGGTCCAGCGCCCCGGCGGCCGGCAGCAGGTAGGCGATCTCGCCAGCCGCTCCGTTCGCGCCCTGCACCACCTGCCCGCCGGTGATAATCGCTGCCGCGACTCCGGTGCCAAAGTTCAGGTAGAGGCCTGTGCTGACGCCGCGCAGCTCGCCCCAGGCAAGCTCGGCCTCAGCCCCGGCTTTGACGTCGTTCACGATGGCGCACGGCAGACCGGGGAACTCCCGCCGGAGCCGCGACGGGATGCGCAACTGCGACCAGCCGGGGACGCTAGGCGCCAGATCTACGCCGTCCGGCCGGGTCAGGCCGTTTGTCGAGATTCCGAGCGCCGCCGGAAGCCCGTGCTCGCGCTGCTCGGCCGCCAGGACCCTGTGCAGCAGCTCCATCGCCCGGTCGAGCACGGCCTCGGCCCCGTCAGTCGCGACCGTCGGGATGGCCTGGCGGCCGTCGATGCTGCCGTCGGCAGCGACGACCGCGCTGGCGAGCTTGGTGCCGCCGATGTCCAGGCAGACGGTGCGCGCCAGGCTCATGCCGCGCTGTCGGCAGTGATGCGGACCGTGCTGTGCCGATTGCTGGCACTGCGCACTTCTGGCTCTGTACTGTTCATATCTGCGCACAATACATGTCTAACGCGCTAGATTGGCTGGCTGCTGGCGTCCAGCCGATCGGAGCGGAGGGCGCGCGGCTGGAGTGCTGACCGGATCAGGGACGCACGCACGGGAGGCGAGACGCGCGTGGAAGGCAGGCGGCCGGTGCTGACCGTCACGCTCAACCCCGCCCTCGACGTCACCTACGAGGTCGAAGGCGTGAACTGGTCCGACGTCAACAGGCCGGCAGCGGCGTGGACCCGGCCCGGCGGCAAGGGCCTGAACGTGGCGCGGACCTTGCATGCCGCTGGTTGTCCGGTAGTTGCGACCGGCATGCTCGGCGGCCCGACCGGCCAGGCAGTGCTGTCGGCCCTGGAACGGGGCGGTGTTCCCGGCGCCTTCTGCCAGATCGCCGGGGAAACGCGCCGCACCTTCGTCGTCGTGGATAGCGGGACAGGCCAGACGGCATCATTTTATGAGCACGGACCGCCGGTCGATCTGGCGGAATTCGCCCGATTCTCGGCTCAGTACGAGAGCCTGCTGGCCGGCTGCGCCGCGGTCGTCCTGTCCGGAAGCCTGCCTCCCGGCGTGCCGCCCGATGCCTACGGGCAGCTGATCTCGATGGCGGTGGCGGCGGGAGTGCCGTCGGTGCTGGACGCCGGCGGTCAGTCGCTGCGGTACGGGGTGTCGGCTGGACCCGATATAGCCAAGCCGAACCTGGCTGAGCTGGAAGCCTGGTCAGGACGACCGCTTCGATCCGGGAACGGCCTGATCGATCACTCGGCCGTCACCTCGGCCGCAGCCGGCCTGCGCCGGGCGGGAGCGAAGTCAGTGGTGGTCTCGCTGGGCGCGGACGGCCTCGTCGCGATGACCCCTGGCAGGGTGTGGCGGGCGCGGGCACCGGAGCCGGTAGCCGGTAATGCCACGGGCGCGGGCGACGCCGCGGCCGCAGGCCTCGCGCTCTGGCTGGCCGGGTGCCTGGCTGAGTCCGGCTGGGCAAGCGCGCTGCGGCACGCGGCAGCCCTGGGAGCCGCTACCGTGGCTTCGCCAGTGGCCGGTGAGTTCAGCGCCGCGGTCTATCAGCGGGCGCTGGCCGATATCGTCGTCACATCCGTGGAGGGCGAGCGCTGATGGCGCTGACGGGACTCATGCGCATTGTCGGGCCGGCGGCCGCCGCAGGCCATGGCGCGGGGGCGTTCAACGTCATCTCGATCGAGCACGCTGAGGCCATCGCGGTGGGGGCAGAGTCCGCGGGCTTGCCGGTGATCCTGCAGATCAGCGAGAACTGCGTGCGCTTTCACCATGGCCTGGCGGCTATCGGCGCCGCGACGCTCTCGATCGCGCGCTCCGCATCGGTACCGGTCGCCGTGCACCTGGACCACGCGACTGACGAGGAGCTAGTCCGTACTGCGGCTGACCTTGGTCTCGGCTCGGTCATGTATGACACCTCCGCGATGCCCTATCAGGTCAGCGTGTCCGCCACGAAGGCGCTCGCGGCGTGGTGCCATGACCGGGGGGTGGCAGTCGAGGCCGAGCTGGGAGAGATAGGCGGGAAGGACGGGGTGCACTCGCCGGTGGCCAGGACCCGGCCGGCCGAGGCGGCGGCCTTCGCGAGGGAAACGGGCGTGGACGCCCTCGCGGTGGCGGTAGGCAGCTCGCACGCCATGCTGACCAGGGACGCGGTGCTTGATCTGGAGTTGATCGCGGAAATCCACGAGGTCGTGCCGGTCCCGCTGGTCCTGCACGGCTCGTCCGGAGTGCCGGACGAAACGCTGTCGGCGGCTGTCGCTGCCGGGCTTACGAAGGTCAACATCGGGACTCAGCTCAACAAGGTCTTCACGGCCGCGGTGAGAGAGACGCTCAGTCGCAATCCGGCAATGATTGATCCGCGACGGTACCTTGCTGACGGTCGCGACGCGGTCGGCGCTGAGGTTTCGCGGCTGCTCAGGATCATCACCTGAGTCCCGGTCGCGGTACCGCACCAGCGCGAAGTCGTGTCCGGGTCGCCTTTCCCGACGGGAGGATCACGGTCGGAGGCTGGCCAGGTGCCTGTCCGGATGCCGATGTGGCGAGCATTAGCGCTGCTTGAGGTGTGATCAGATGTGTCGTATGGTGTGAGAAACTAGGCTACACCGTGCAGTTTTAGTGAGCGGTTTGTGCGTATGTCCGAGCGGGAGAGCGCACATTTCAACGGTTCAGCACCCGTTCCCGCGCCGGACTGCCGGCCGGCGGCCCTGACCGG
>Ga0210396_10005336_pt1 | contig 12461 bp, 12 predicted proteins | sample IncBWH17OmetaG_FD_155466 | JGI IMG/M metagenome (GOLD analysis project Ga0210396, IMG submission 155466) | Forest soil microbial communities from Barre Woods Harvard Forest LTER site, Petersham, Massachusetts, United States - Inc-BW-H-17-O ...
TGCCGATTGCGTGCGTGAAGGATCCCTGCCGCAATCGGACATTGACCGGGCGGTCGGCTCGATCCTGCGAGTGAAGTTTGCACTCGGCCTCTTCGACCATCCCTTCGTCGATCCCGCGCTCAATGCGCGCGTACACCGCTCGCAGCCGCATCTCGCCCTATCCCTTGAGTCGGCGCGCGAGTCGATGACGCTGCTGAAAAACGACGGCCATCTTCTTCCGCTCGCGAAGTCCATTCAGCGCATCGCCGTCATCGGACCCAACGCCGACGTAGCGCGCTATGGCGACTACGAACGCGAATCCAATGGCAAACATCTCAGCCTGCTCGATGGCATTCGCGCGATTGTCCCTCAATCGACCGTCACCTTCGATCCGGGCCGTGACATTGCAGCTGCCGTCGCGGTTGCGAAGCAGGCAGACACCGTCATCCTCGGCCTGGGCGAGTGGCAGGGCATCTCGGGGGAAAGCTTTGACCGCTCTAACCTCGATCTGCCGGGCGATCAGGAGCAGCTTCTCGAAACTGTCGTTGCCACCGGCAAGCGGGTCATACTGGTGCTCGAAAACGGAAGGCCCCTCACCATCGGTTGGGCGAAGCAGTACGTCCCAGCCATCCTCGAAGCCTGGTACCCGGGCGAGTTCGGTGGCGAGGCCATCGCCGCAACGCTCTTCGGGGACAACAATCCCGCTGGCCATCTCACCATTACCTTTCCGCGCATCGTCGGCCAGCTGCCTGACTTCTACAACAGCGATCCGTCACGCGTTCGCAAATACGTTGACGACGATGGCCAACCTCTCTTTCCCTTCGGCTTCGGACTCAGCTATACCACCTTCCGCTACGACCATCTCGCAGTTCAACCGCCAACACTCAGGGATGATGCGGTACAAGTAACAGTAAATGTGACAAACACCGGCGATCGCGAGGGAGATGAGGTGGCCCAGCTCTACCTCCGTGAAAACGTCACCACCGTCGAGACGCCGAGTCGCTCCCTGGCGGGCTTTTCGCGCATCCGCCTGAAGCCTCAGGAAACCAAGACGGTCACCTTCCGGATCCAGCGCAGCCAACTCGCCGTCTGGAACGCGGAAGGGAAATGGGCCGTCGAACCGGGGCAGTTCACGGTCTGGGCTGGCGGCTCATCGCAGGCGTCGCTTAGCGTCCAATTCCGGCTCGAGCACTGAGGCTACCTTCCAATGCACCGTGTGCAGGGCATCTCTTCCGAGAAGCTTCCCGAGGGCCCATATATTCGCTTTTTATTCTCCTTTCCACATGCTGCCGCGCTACTCTGCGGACATGGCCGCTTCCCAGAGAAATCAGGTCCAGGTGGTGCGCTGCAAGGGCTGCAAGCGATGCGTCCCCATCAGCGTTGAAGCAGTGATCAGCTCTATCACCGTGCGCTGCCCTGTATGCATGGAGCGGCGCTCCTACGTGGTCTGCTCGGAGGTCTTCTTGGGTCAGCCATCCTGGGAAGTGATGCGCGTGCTTCAGGGGAGAGGATGATAGACGGAAAAGAAGACAAGTCGGCGGGTACGTTGGCTGTGGTCGCCGGGCTAATCGCAGCGGTAAAGTTGGCGCGGGTCGATTCGGCGGAGCTGAATGGAAAGGGAAGCCCGCGCGTCCGCTGCGCGCTCGCTGATTCGATCAGGATCGCGCAGATGGTTGTCGAAGAAATCACTGCAAGACAATGACTTGCAGCAACTCCGCTCCTCAGGTTGCATCGTACTTCCGAGCAGAGGAATATGACTCCTATCAGAATGCAATCACCTGGAGCGGCGAGCCGTGAAACATGCCTCGAATAAACCCCTCTCCTGACACCCCCAATACGGCCCCTAGAACGACGGTAGATCGATCATCAGCAAGGACCTCAACGGAATCATCATCAGCTGGAATGAAGCGGCCGAGCGCGTCTTCGGCTATCGGGCAGATGAGATAGTGGGTCAATCGATCCTCCGTCTCTTTCCGCCCGAGTTGCAGCATGAAGAAGAGGAGATCCTCAGCAAACTGAGGGCTGGGCAGCGAATCGAACATTACGAGACGATCCGCCTCAAAAGCAACGGCGAAAGAATCTCCGTGTCTGTGACGATCTCTCCCATCAAGGACGAGACAGGAAAGGTGATTGCCGCCTCGAAGATTGCCCGGGATATCTCGGATCGTAGGCAGAATGATGAGCTTCACTTCCGCCTGGCGGCAATCGTTGACTCGGCGGACGACGCCATTGTTAGCAAGGACCTCAACGGAATTGTCAAGAGCTGGAATGCGGGAGCTTGCCGGATGTTTGGCTATACCGCTGAAGAGATGATCGGCCAGTCCATCCTGAAGATCGTTCCTGACGCACTGCGTTATGAAGAGGATGAAATCCTCCGCAAATTGAGGTCAGGCGAGCGCATTGACCATTACGAAACAGTACGCCAAAAAAAGAACAAAGAAACCATCGAGGTTTCCGTAACCATCTCTCCTATCAGGGATAGTTCGGGCAAGGTCATTGGGGCTTCTAAAATTGCCCGTGATATCTCGGACCGCAAACGCATCGAGGGGCTATTGATCCAAAGCGAAAAACTCGCAGCCACCGGCCGCATGGCCGCCGCTGTCGCTCACGAGATCAACAATCCGCTCGAGTCACTGGTCAACCTGATATTTCTGGCGCGGCAGGACAGCGCGGTGGACAGTAAGACATATCGATATCTCCTCACTGCGGAAGAGGAACTGGAGCGCGTCTCGCACCTCGCTCGCCAGACGCTCGGTTACTACCGGGACACCGGTTCGCCTGCGAAGGTCTACGTTCATAGCCTCATCGAAAACGTACTTACCGTATACAACGCGAAGTTCGTTTCCGCCGGCATCTCTGTTGACACCCAGTTCAACGACCTGCAGAAGGTTGTCGTCAGCAGGGGTGAGATGATCCAGGTTTTTTCTAATATCATCGCGAATGCGGTGGATGCAATGCGCCAGGGCGGAGCGCTCCACATCACGACGAGAAATCTTCTTGCTAACTCAGGAGATGGGCTTCAGGTAGTTGTGCAGGATAACGGGACGGGAATCCTGCAGGAACATCTGGCAAGGATCTTTGAACCATTCTTCACCACGAAGGGAGATCTGGGGAGTGGCATCGGACTTTGGGTGGCCAAGCAGCTTGTCGAAAGACGAGGTGGACAGATCTCGGTCGCTAGCAGTACTGAGAAAAGCAAAAGCGGCACAACCATCACTGTCTTCATACCCTTCGCCAGTCCCGCATCGCACATGGATGCCGGGCGAGGGTGACATCGTGATTTCGGGGACTCAATTATGTTCGAGATAATTTCAGGCTCCATTCATTTATCGGAAGAGATTCGTCGAGCTCCAACTGAGCCCTCATTGAATGGGGAGACGTTCGCACGATCTGAGGCCAAACGCCCCAGAGTCCTCGTCGTTGACGACGAAAAACTCATTGTGGACACGCTTGCTGAAATCCTGCAAAATGCCGGCTTTCACGTCGCAGCCGCCTATGACGGCTGGACGGCCCTGGAGGCCGCGCGCCTCTTTCATCCGGATTACTTGCTCTCCGATGTCCTGATGCCAAAGATGAACGGAGTGGAACTCGCAATCGCAATTCAGAAGATGCATCCGGCCGCAAAAATCGTCCTCTTCTCAGGGCAGGCCGGAATCTCAGACATATTGCACAGTGGCCAACAGCACGGACTGCAATTCGAACTGATCGCGAAGCCCATCCATCCGCTCAAGCTGATCCAGAGGCTAAAAGATCAAGACTAGCCGGCCTGCCGCAATATCAACGTCCGGCGTTGCATCAACGTTCCACTTCAGCAAGTCCATCCGACGTCGCCGAGATCTTCGATGCGGATGGAGTCCGTACCTGTGCGTGGTGTTTTCGCTCTATTACGGCTGTAACTTGAATCTGTAACAGTCAGCGGCTACGATTCATTCATGAAGGCATGCCGTCATTGCCGTGGTACGAGGTTCATCCGGCTGCGCCGCCGTACTCTGATAGCCAGGCTGATGAAGCCCTTTGGCATCGGCCCTTGGAAGTGTCTTTTTTGCGATGCTCAGAGCTTCGGCCCAACATGATGACGCGCCCATCTGCAGCCAAAGTGTCACCATGAATGTCTTCGGCGCTGCCTAGATGGAAGGTAAGAGGAAGGCGCACAGCAAAGTGGTGCAAATGGTGCTTCCCGGAGCAAACGAAAAGGCTGCCACGGCAATGGCAGCCTTTTAACTCTCGTGTCCACGCCAGTCTTATTTGTGGGCTTGTGTGGGCCTGAGATTCGCTAAATGGTTGCGGGGGCAGGATTTGAACCTGCGACCTTTGGGTTATGAGCCCAACGAGCTACCGGGCTGCTCCACCCCGCAACATGATAGTAACAACCGGGGTGATCTCCGTCAAGCGATCGAAAGGCCGCCTCTGTCCGCTAAGTGTCACCTTTCCAGTGCTTTAAGCACCTCCGCCGGCTCCGCGCGCACGCGGAAATCCGCATGTCCCTGCGACCACTGAACAACTCCAATGCGATCGATAACGAACGTCGCCGGAACCGGCAGACGCCACGATGGCTCGCCGTTGATAAACGGAATATTGACCAAGATCGAGCGATAGTGCCCCTGCATGTAGTCCGGGACGGTATACGCTGCGCCAAACTCTGCTGCAACCGCGGCGCCCTCGTCGCGAAGCAGCGGGAAAGGCAGCGTGTGTTGAGTCACCGTGAAGTCGTTTTGTCGCACCGTCTGTGGCGAAATTGCGACCAGCAGCGCGCCATGCGCTCGCACGGCAGGGAAGAGATCGCGCCACGTTTCCAGCTCCGTCACGCAGTACGGACACCATCGCCCACGGAAGAAGCACACCACCAACGGTCCCAGAGCCAGCAGGTCTGCGGACCGCACTGTTCTCCCATTCGCATCTGGCAGTGCAAACGCCGGCGCGGTATCGCCCGGCTTGAGCAGCTTTTCTTCAATGCCCGACGCAAACAACTCTGCGACCGCGCGCTCGCTCATCTCCAGCCGTTCTGGCTGAACCAGATTGCGTGTCTGCGCGGTGATGTCGTCGAGCTTGTCCTGCAATGTCATCGGTAGAACATCATCAGCGGCCCATGCCGCCACCCATGCCGCGCATCGCGCTCAGCGATCCCATCAGCTTGCGCTGCATCCCCGGCTTGCCCACGCTCTTGAACATCTTGCGCATCTGCGCGTACTGCCGCAGCAGTTGATTTACTTCCTGCACGCTGGTACCGGAACCGGTAGCAATGCGCTTCCTGCGTGACCCGGAGATGATCTCGTGATTGTTACGTTCCTTCTTCGTCATGGAGTTGATGATCGCCTCCACGCGCGAGAACTGCTTCTCGTCCACCTGTCCCGCCATCTGCTGCAGGCCCTGGAATGGCCCGACAGACGGCAGCATCTTCATGATGCTCTGCATCGAGCCCAGCTTCTTGATCTGCCGCAACTGATCGCGGAAATCCTCGAGCGAGAACCCATCGCCCGATAACGCCTTGCGGGCAAACTCCTCGGACTTCTTCCGGTCGAGGGTCGATTCGGCCTTCTCGATGAGCGTCATGATGTCGCCCATGCCCAGGATGCGGCTCACAATGCGGTCCGGATGGAAGGGTTCGAACGCGTCCGGCTTCTCGCCCGTGCCGATGAATTTCACGGGCTGCCCGGTGATGTGGCGAATCGACAGCGCCGCGCCGCCGCGCGCATCGCCATCCATCTTCGTCAACACCGTGCCGGTCAGTGCAAGCTGCCGATGAAACGACTCTGCCGAGCGCACCGCGTCCTGCCCGGTCATCGCATCGGCAACAAACAGAATCTCCTGCGGCGACAGCAGCGCCTTCAACGAGCGCATCTCCTCCATCAGGTGATCGTCGATGTGCAGACGGCCGGCCGTATCCACGATCAATACGTCACAACCGTAGTTCACCGCCTCGCGCCTCGCCTCCTTGGCCAGACGCTCCACCAGCGGCGTTCCCGCGGGCTCGCCCTTCAGGTCTCCCTCATAGATATTCGCCTTGATGGCGCTCGCAACAACCTTGAGCTGCTCGCGCGCCGCCGGCCGGTATACGTCGACGGAGACCAGCATCGGCCGATGGCCGCCCTTCTGCAGCCACGCCGCCAGCTTGCCGGAAGTCGTCGTTTTGCCGGAGCCCTGCAGCCCTGCCATCAGGATCACCGTCGGCGGCCGTGATGCGAAGTTGAAGCGTGCCGTATCTTTGCCCAGGATCGCGATCAGCTCATCGCGCACGATCTTGATGACCTGTTCGGTTGGCGAGAGCGCCGTCATCACCTCGGAGCCCATCGACTTCTCGCGCACGTGCTCGATCATCTCCTTGACTACGGAGAGGTTCACGTCGGCTTCGAGCAGCGCCACGCGGATCTCACGCAGCGCATCATTGATGTTCTCTTCGGTAACGGTGCCTTCGCCGCGCAGATTCTTAAAGGCACGCTGGAGCTTGTCGGACAGGTTTTCAAACATAGGCGTCAGCCCTCAGTTTATCAGTCCGGTTCGCCCGCCAGAGCGTGCGCACGGATGCTGCCGCAGTGTAAGGTGGCGTGTATGTTTGGACCCCTTTCCAGAAAGTCCAGAGGCCATTTCCGCCTCACTTTCGCCGCACTCTTTGCCCTTCTCCCCGCCTGCCGCACCATGGCCCACGCGCAGCAGACGCCTCCCCAATTGCAGGAGCGCGGTGGCGCCATTGCTCCCCACGTTGAATCGGTGCAGCCGCTAAACGACTACCAGCGCTCACAGATGGCCGACTGGGCACGCGACTTCGCCGATCTCCATCGCTATCGCGCTGCCAACCAGGAGCTTGGCGATCCGGTATCCGGCGAGCATCGCGTCATTTTCTACGGCGACTCCATCACCGACAAGTGGACCCTCAGCCAGTATTTCCCGGGCAGGAGCTACATCAATCGCGGTATCAGCGGCCAGACTACCTCGCAAATGCTCCTGCGCTTCCGCCAGGACGTGATCAGTCTCGATCCCGACGTCGTCGTCATCCTTGCCGGTACCAACGACATCGCAGGCAATACCGGCCCCATCTCCATCGAAGACATCGAGGGCAACATCACTTCTATGGCTGAACTCGCCCGCGCACATGACATCGCACTCGTGCTCGCCTCCGTGATACCGGTCAACAACTACACTCCTGTCTCGCAACGCTTCTTCGCCGATCGTCCACCATCGGAGATACTGCGCCTCAACGAGTGGATTAAGGCCTACTGTGCCAACACCAACTGTTATTACCTCGATTACTTCCACTCCATGGTCGACGGCAGTGGCCTGCTCAAACGCGACCTCAGCGAAGACGGGCTGCATCCGAACGATGCAGGTTACAAAATCATGGCGCCGCTCGCCCAATCCGCCATCGACAAAACCATGGCCTCGCGCTAGAGCGGATCTTCAGCAGCTCGTGGCTCCGTGAAAGCTAAAGACCTCTGCCGCAGCCAGCACGGTGTTCGCATGGATCGTCACCGTGTCCTCCACCCGCATCGCGTATCCGCCGGCATACACGGAAAAGGCCGGCGCACCCACCGTCTGCGCTGCGCGAAACACCGTCCGGTCCCGCTGCTTCAGCCCGTCGATAGTCAGCGCCAGGCCGCCCAGCTTGTCCTCCATATAGGGATCAGCGCCTGCGATATAAGCGATCAACTGCGGGCGGAAGTGCGCAAACGCCGCTTCCAGCGCGCTCTCCAGCGCTTCCAGATACTGCACATCGCCCGTTCCATCCGCGAGCGGCACATCGAGCGATGACGGTGGCTTATGGAACGGATAGTTGTTCTGCTGATGCATCGACAGCGTGAACACGCCCTCCGCGCTCGGCGTCATCGAGCCGCATGCCACGCCATACCGTAGCGATTCGTGGCGATGTTGACCTGTCGGCGAAAAGATGGCCGCTGTCCCGTTTCCGTCGTGCACGTCCAGGTCAATCACCATTGCTCGTTCGATTGCGCCATCGTGCAGCAGCCGCGCCAGCGCAATCGCGACGTCGTGCAGTATGCAGAAGCCCTCGCCGTGTCCTCGGTGCGCATGATGAAATCCGCCGCCGATCGAACATGCCGCACCGTCCCGCAGCGCCAGCCGGGCGGCTTGCAGCGTGCCGCCGCAGCTCAGCAGCGTCGCATCGACCAGCGGCTTCGAGTAGGGAAGTTCCATGCGCAGGATCTCCTCCTCGGACAGCGTCCCGTCGATCAACCGCTCCACATAGCCGCGCTCGTGCACGCGCAGCACATCCTCCGTCGCAATCGTCTGCGGGGTTACAAAATCGCTTTCGCCAGCCGCGCGCGTCTCCACCAGACGCTCATGGACCAGTCTGTACTTCTCCCCGGGAAACACGTGTGCGCCAAGCGGAAGGTAAAATCCATCATGATAGACAAGCGAGAAGGGAAGCATAGATCTCCCATTCAACGCGCCCGCGGCATTCTGGAGCAAGCGGCCGCCGGCCGTGGAAGCTGTGCTTCATACCGCCGCATCCAATGAGCTGATCGCGAAATGACCCGACGAGATACGAGCATAGAAGACACTGGGCAGCCGGAGTTGCCCGCACTGGAAGATCCCATGCCGGCCGCTGCGCCGCAGGGCACGCAGCTCTCCGCCTCGGAAACCATTCCCACCCGCGATCAGCCGGGCGGCATTTCGCGTGCGTGGAGGGCGCTCCGCGCGCCCAACTTCCGCCTCTTCTTCAGCGGGCAAAGCATCTCGCTCATCGGCACCTGGATGACGCGCATCGCCACCAGTTGGCTCGTCTATCGCCTCACCGGGTCTGCATGGCTGCTTGGCATCGTCGGCTTCACGGGGCAGATTCCTACCTTCCTGCTAGCGCCATTTGCCGGCGTCTGGGTCGATCGCTGGAACAAGCGCACCGTGCTCGTCTGGACGCAGGTGCTCGCCGCCTTGCAGTCGCTGGCCCTCGCCGCGCTCACGCTTACGCATCGGGTCACCATCGCGGAGATCCTCGCGCTTAGCGTCTTCCAGGGGCTCATCAACGCATTCGACATGCCCGGCCGCCAGGCGTTCATGGTTGAGATGGTCGAGGACAAGCGCGATCTCGGCAATGCCATCGCCCTCAATTCGTCCATCGTCAATCTCGCCCGGCTCATCGGGCCGTCGCTCGCTGGCGTGGTCATTGCTGCGTATGGCGAGGGCTGGTGCTTCCTCATTGATGGCATCAGCTACTTCGCCGTCATTGCCTCGCTGCTCATGATGCATCTCCGCCCGCTGCTACTCCCCGAGCGCGCCGACACGATGCTCGCGCAACTCCGCGAAGGCTGGCAGTACATCACGGGCTTTCTCCCTATCCGCAATCTACTGTTGCTCTTTGCCGTAGTCAGTCTCATGGGCATGCCTTACACCGTGCTCATGCCGGTCTTCGCGTCGCAGGTGCTCCACGGCGGTCCGCACACGCTAGGCTTCCTCATGGGCGCTGCCGGCGTCGGTGCGCTTGTCTCCGCTGTGCTGCTTGCTCTGCGCAAAACGGTCAAAGGCCTGCTCAGGATGGTGCCCATCTCTGCCGCGCTCTTTGGTGCAGGCCTCGTCGCCTTTGGCTTTTCGCATCTCCTCTGGCTCTCCCTCGCGCTCATGCTGGTCGTGGGTTTCGGCATGATGCAGGGAATGGCAGCCAGCAACACCATCATCCAAACGCTTGCGCCGGCTGACAAACGCGGCCGCGTGATGAGTTACTACACCATGGCATTTGTCGGCATGGCGCCCTTTGGCAGCCTGCTCGCCGGTGGCCTCGCCCACGTCATGACCGCCTCATGGGCCGTCGTCATTACCGGAAGCTGCTGCATCCTCGGAGCCACCTGGTTCTGGCGACAGATGGGCGCCGTCCGCGCGGCCATACGCCCCATCTATCGCGAGCTCGGCATCATCCGGCCCGCGCCCGAGACACACTAGCGCGTCAGGCGAGAACTGCGCAATGGAGATATCTGCTCCCTCCACACGCTTGAGTATCGTCTGAATTTTACTGTTGAGGATTGTTCGGCATCGTCGGGGTGGTTGGAGGATTCGAACCAGGGCCACTGGTCGGTGTGGAGCCGGAACCCGAGTTGCCGAAGTTCCCGAATCCCGAACCGGAGTTGCCATTCGAGCCGCCGCTATTCGAGCTTCCGTTGTTGAATCCGAAGCCGCCGTTGGAACCGCTACTCGAGCCCGAACCGGGTGCTCCTGTGGGATTGCCATTCGCATCCGTGCCGTTCACATTCCCGCCATTCGCGATCCCGCCCGCGTTCATCAGCAGGTCCTGCTGCGGGTCGTAGACGAACTCCCAGTCCGAATACTTCTTCTGCTTGTGATACTCCAGCATCGAATCCTTCTTCAGCGGAATCCCCACACCCACAATGGGTCCGCCGCCGCCGAAGGCTCCGCTACCGCTACTGCTGCTCGCACCTGGTCCATTCGTGCCCGTAGGGGTACCACCGACGCCGCCAGGGTTCGAAGATCCCGGGCCATTGTTTGAAAACCCGAAGCCGCTTCCCGACGAGCCAGTGCCGGAGCTTCCGATCCCGCTCGACCCGCTTGAACCATTATTCGAAAAGCCGAAGCTCGAGCTGCCGCCGTTGCTCGGGTTATTCGCTGAGGCGTTCCCGGACCCGTTCGCCGGCCCATTGGCTGCCCCGCCGCCGTTGGTTCCGGATCCATCCCCATTGCCGCTCTGGGCATAGATGCCCGGCGCGCTGCCGATCCCCATTCCCGGTCCGGTGCTTGCGCTGCTCAACCCGGCCTGCAGCGGCTGCCCGAAGAAGCCCATCGGCGGCACCTTGGCCTCTCCCATATGGATCAGCCGCCAGTCGTCCTTGCCCGTGATCGGGTCCGTGTAGCGCTTGCGCAGAAAGCGAATCTCGTTGGTCTTCTCCAACTGCTTGATGTCGCTCGGATAGGCGCCGAACTTTTTGTAGTAGAGCTGGATCGCCCGCCGGTACTGCAGCCCGCGCTGCAAGGCCTCCTGCTCCTTGTCCCGTTGGATCTCCTTCGCCACCTTCGGCGCGGCCACGGACAGTGCCAGCAAAATCAGAAACACCATCACCAGCACCGTCAGCAGCAGATAGCCGTCCTCGGCCGCCGTCTGTTCGATATCGGGTCTGGCATTATGCAACAGCATAAGTGGCTAATTCTGCGAGAGCGGCACGCTCTGCGTGTTGTGGTACGGAATGTCCTCGATCTCCACGGAGAAGGGCCGGATCGACACCACCCGATAGCGGCGGTTCACCACGTCACCCTCATGCGCCAGGAAGATATCGTCGCCGTGCAGCAGGAAGATCTGCCGGAGTCCACCCTGTATGGAGGAGTACCCGTAGAACTTCAGGTCGATCGCCGGTGGGGGCGGTGGCCCCGGTGGTGGCGGCGGGGGCCCCGGCCGGAAATTCTTCGGCTTCTCGATATTCACCGGCGTCGGCGCAGCAGAATTGGGCGAGAAGATGTTCCGGCCGTTGCCGTTGTAGGTGGTCTCTTCCGCCTGCGCCATCAGCTCCGGATGCAGCGTCGGGTCAAGCGCAGAAGAACTGGGCAGCCGGATCGCCTCGTGCGGATACGCCGCTGCATTGGCTGCTCCGGCCGCGGACGAAGCATTCGACGAAGTGCTCGACGACGGCGTCGACGCGGGTGCGGGTGGCGCAGCCGTTGGGGCCACAGGCGCGGGCGACGAACTCCCGAAGAACTTCGGAAGCTGGACCATCGCAATAAGCAGCACAATCGCGCCCAGCCCGATGGCCGCGAACAGCTTCGGCTTGCTTTCAGCGCCAACCCGGAGGGCCATCGCTACTCGCCCCCGTTCTGGCCGGTGTCCGGCGTGGTCTCTTCGCCGCCAGTTGTCGCCGGCAGATGCTCGGCATCGCTTCCGTGCAGATAGGTCGTCACCTTCAGCCGCAGGTTAACTAGCCCACCTTGTTGTCCCGTAAGCGTCAGTCCATTGATCACGAAAAACATCTTGTCCCGCTCGACGCTGTTGATGAATTTCATCAAGTCGGTGTATTCACCGCTCACGCTCTCGTCCATGCGTACTTCCGTTACGTCGCGCAGCACCGGGGCGAATGCGTATTGGCCGCGGCTCATCCGCACATTCGCCTTCGCCGCCAGCGCGCCGAGTTCCGAAAGGATCGCCGAGTCGGCACCCGGCACGCGCCCATCGTAAAAGTGTTCCGCGCCCTTCGTGGAATCGGAGACGCGTTCAGGAAGATTGCGTAGCGGCTTCGCTTGCAGCTCGGCCACGCGCAATTCGGATTGCTTTATCTCCAGCTGCTCCGGACGGTCCTCCCGCAGCGTGTGCCACGCCAGCCCAAGTTGCACCAGCAGAACAAGGTTCACGATCGCCAGCACCGCCACCCCTGCGATGTGCGCGTTCAGCAGATTGAATGTTCCGGAACGTGTCAGTTTCATGGCGTCTTCCGCTCCGGCGTCGGCTTTTCCGGGTTTGCCGCGTGATGGGCAGCGGCCACAACCCGCGCCTCTTTTTTCGGGGCGGCTAGTTGCGCCTCGCGCGGCTGCAGCGGGTTGTA
>Ga0210396_10005337_pt1 | contig 12461 bp, 12 predicted proteins | sample IncBWH17OmetaG_FD_155466 | JGI IMG/M metagenome (GOLD analysis project Ga0210396, IMG submission 155466) | Forest soil microbial communities from Barre Woods Harvard Forest LTER site, Petersham, Massachusetts, United States - Inc-BW-H-17-O ...
CGGTCCCCAGCGCCTCCGCCACGCGAACGGCATCGGCCACACGCCAGGCCGGGAAGTTCGAGCAGCCGACGTAGCGCACCTTGCCCTGCCGAATGAGATCATCGAGCGCCCGCATTGTCTCTTCGATCGGCGTCAGCGGGTCCGGTCGGTGCATCTGATAGAGGTCGATGTAATCGGTGCGGAGATCGCGCAGGCTCATCTCGACGGCCTGCATGATGTAGCGGCGAGAGCCGCCGCCTTGTACGCCGCTGCCGGGCACGGCCCCGGCCGGACGATGTCGCGGACTGCCGAATTTTGTAGCGATGACAACGTCCTTGCGCCGGTCGCCGAGGGCGTCAGCCAGATACTGCTCGGACATGCCGCTTTTGCCGAGAGGGTAGACGTCAGCCGTATCGAAGAAGGTGATGCCGTGGTCGAGCGCCGCGTGCACCACGCGCAATGAGGCGGCATGGTCCAATCGGCCGGCCAGATTATTGCAGCCCAGTCCCACCGCGGACACGCGAAGTCCTGATCGGCCAAGATTGCGCGTTTCCATTTACTGCTCCCCTTGCGATGGCACCTGGCTGGTAAAAAATTATACCAACTAGTTGGTTTGATCCAGGCAAGTATCTATACTGCGCCGGGCAACGAGACAATTCCAGAGGCAGACTCCATGAAGGCGGCTCTCTTCAACCCCATACGTTACAGTGGTTCCTCCCCGGCCGGATGGCCCGTGGCGCCGAGCAGCTATGATCTGGAGATCGGACGGGCTTCGATGCTCGGAGGCCTGCAAAACCTGCGGCTTGCAGACGAATTGGGCTTCGATTGGGTGACTGTTGCAGAGCACCATTACGCGGGCTTCTCCCTCACTCCCAATCCGATGGTGTTGGCCGGGGCGCTGACCCAGGTGGTGAAGCGGGCGAAGATCGCGCTGCTCGGCCCGACCATCCCTATTCTGAACCCGATCCGGGTGGCGGAGGAATATGCCATGCTGGATAATCTCACGGGCGGCCGCGTCATCGCCGGCCTGCTGCGTGGCACGCCGAACGAATACGTCACCTACAATATCAACCCTGCGGAATCCCGGGACAGGTTCGAGGAAGCGCTTGCGCTGATCCGGCGCGCCTGGACCGAACCCGAGCCCTTCGGTTGGCAGGGACGGTTCTATCAATATCGCTCGGTTGCGGTCTGGCCGCGCGTGGTGCAGTCGCCCTATCCCTCGCTCTATATGTCCGGCTCGAGTCCGGAGTCGGGCGCGATGGCGGCTCGCAACCGCATCGGATTGGGGCTTGCCTTCACGACGGTGCCGCTGGCGTCGCAGGCGGCGAAGTTCTACCGGGAGGAAGCCGACAAGCTCGGCTGGCAGCCCTCCACCGATCAGGTTCTTTATCGGGTGGGCTTCCATGTCGCCGAGACCGACGAACAGGCCATGACCGACATGGTCGAGTCCGGCGCGGCCAAGCCCAATGTCGGTCTCACCATGGCCAACAAGGCGGTGCTCGCCGGTGCCATGTCGTCAGGCTATTTCGGCAAGGCCGCGGAAGAGCAGAAGGAGCGTGTGGCGCCACGGGATGCGACCGAGCGGGTAGAGAAGGGCCAGATCCTGTTGGGCAGCCCGGAAACCGTGTGGAAGCAGATTTGCCGCGTTCGCGACGAAGTCGGTGCCGGCGTCCTCGATCTCTTTCCGATTGTCCCCATTGCCGACCGCACCAGGCGCTCCATCGAGTTGTTCGGAGCCAAATTGTTGCCGCGGCTGCACGAGAATTGAGGAGCATCCCATGGTGGAACAGAACACAGGCTCGGCGTTCGTCGAGCGCAAGATTGACGCGGACGGTTTTGCGATCCGCTACCTGGAGGCCGGCCGGAAATCGGATGGTACCGTTCCCGTCATCTGTATTCACGGTGCGGGGGGCTTACGTCTTTCGCCGATGCACGAGATGCTGGCGAAGACCCATCGCGTCATCGCGTTCGAGACGCCTGGCTTCGGCGCGTCGGCGACCAACGAGCGCAGCCGCGACATGGCGGATCTCGCCACGACCCTTTGCGCGGCGATCGCCGCTCTCGGTATCAGCGACTATAATCTGATGGGAACGTCCTTCGGCGGCAAACTGGCGACGCATATGGCGTTGCAGGATCGGGACAAGGTGCAATCCCTCGTCCTGCTCTCGCCGGCGGTCTTCCGTCCCTCCGAACGCCCGCCGATGGCGACGCCGGAGGAGCGGCGGACGGTCATGCATGCGCATCCAGAGCGATTTCCTCTCGTCCCTGCTGACCCGGAAGTGCATTTGAAGCAGGAGACGCTGGTGCGCCGGCTCATTGGCCCGCCGCGCGATGCGGAGCTCGAGCAGAAGTTGCCGGGCCTCTCCGTTCCAACGCTCGCGGTGTTTGGCAGTGAGGACCGGCTCACCCCGCCGGAAATGGCGCGCTTCTATCGGCAGCACTACGGCAACGCCCACATCATGCTGGTCTACGACGCCGCCCATCTTGTCGATCTGGATCGGCCCGAAGCCGTGACCGAGGTCGTCGGCGATTTCCTGGCGCGCAAGGAGCGCTTTCTCGTCAGCGAGCAAAGCGGGGTCATTCATCCCTGATGACAGGCGACCGGCAACGGATTGGCGGCCGATAAGGAGTAAGTCAGGCAGCAACGAGGGCCGCATACGAGCCCCCATAACAACAATCAGAATGGAGGAGGCAAAATGGAGGGGGGAGTGACGTCTGCTCAGACGATCGATGTCTCGGCGCTCATCGAAGAGAGGCCGGTAGGCGGTTTTCAATGGCGCACGTTGTTCGTCTGCGTCTCCGTGCTGTTCATGGATGGCTACGACACCCAGGCCATCGGCTACGTAGCACCCGCCCTGGTGCAGGCCTGGCACCTGGACAGGGCCGCGCTGGCGCCCGTCTTCGCGCTTGGCCTTGTCGGGATGATGCTGGGTGGCCTGTTCTTTGGACCGCTTGCAGACCGGTTCGGGCGCAAGCAATTCATCGTGCTTTGCGCGGCCGCATTCGGCGTCTTTTCCCTCGCGACAGCTTTTGCTGAATCGCGGGGGCAGTTGATGGCGTTGCGTTTTCTGACGGGCCTCGGCCTCGGCGGCGCCATGCCCAACGTCGTGGCGCTTGCGGTCGAATATTTTCCAAAGCGACGCCGCGCCAGCGCCGTCACGATGGTCTTTGTCGGCTTTACCATTGGCGCGGCCATCGGCGGCTTCGCGATCGCGGGATTGCTGCGCACCTATGGCTGGCCGTCTGCCTTTGTCATTGGCGGCATCATTCCACTCATCCTGGTCCCGCTGCTGTGGGTGCTGCTGCCGGAGTCCCTGACGTTTCTCATTCTGCAAAAGAGACCCGCAGCAGAGATCCTGCGCCCGCTTCTGCGTCTCGCGCCCGACCTCAAGATCGCAGGCAGCCCGCAATTTATCGTGCAGGAGGAGACGGGGCGGGGCGTCCCCGTCAAGCATCTCTTCACCGCTGGCCGCGCGGCGCCGACGGTGCTGTTCTGGTTGCTCTTCTTCCTGGCGCTGATGATTACATACCTGTTGGCGAGCTGGATGCCGATCGCGTTCAACAGCGCGGGCGTGCCGGTGGGCCTTGCGGTCTCCGCCACGGGCATGTGGCAGGTGGGAGCCATCGTCGGCACGCTGGCAGCCGGCCAACTCATGGACCGCTTCGAACCCTTCCGCGTCCTGACGATCGGATTTCTGTTTGCCGCCGCCGCGATACTTTTGATGGCGCAGGTCGACGGCGCCATGAGCGCGCCGCTGGTGCTGGGCATCATGCTGCTCTGTGGCATCTGCGGCGGGGTCGGCGGCACGCAGGGCACCAATGCCCTGGCCGGCTGGTACTATCCGGCTTTCATCCGCTCGACGGGGTTGGGTTGGGCCATCGGCATGGGACGCCTTGGCTCGATTTCGGGATCGCTTCTGGGCGGGCTTTTCCTCAGCATGCAATGGCAGCCGCGCACCATTTTCTTTACCGCCTCGGTCGCGTACGTTCTGGGCGCAGGCGTCGTCCTGGCCATACGCTTTTTCGAACGCCGCCGGATTCAGGCGATCGCCGGTTCGGTTTGACGCGCGATCTGCTCATCTGGGAGCGAGGCTGTTCAGCACGCTGCGTACGATGTGGCCGCGGCGTCGCTTGATCTCGCTAGCGGCCGAGAGGTCGAATCCAATGACGGCAGAAACCGTATAGAGATTTGTGAAATAGAAGAGGCACATCGAGAAAATATCAAGGAACGTCTGTTTGGCATCGATCCTGGGCCTGAACAGCCCTGACGCCTCACCTTCTTTTAGAATTTCTGCAAGATGCTCAATCATCGGCTTCGAGGAACGATAAGGCAAATCGGAGTGTCGTAGGTGCTGTCCCCGATAGCGGTTCTCTTCCACGATGAGCGAGATCACCTCACGACGGGCGCCGATTCGGTCGAAGAGATGGACGATCAGATTGCGCAGTCGTTTCTCCGGTGATCCACCGGGAGCCTTGCGCCGGTATTCGAGGTTGCTCGCGAGTATCTCTTCATAGCTGGAGAGAAGTGCTGCCTTGAACAGCTCGTCTTTGCTGTTGAAATAGTAGTAGACGACCTGCTTGCTGACACCGGCGATGCGCACGATTTCATCGACTCGCGCGCCGGCGAGGCCAAGCTTGGCAAACTCCTGCCGCGCCACCGACAGAACCAGGGCCCGGGTGCGGTCCGGGTCGCGTGGACCGGTGCCCCGCTTCGGCGGCTTCGGGACCATCAATTTCGAGGGCCTCGCCTTCGCCGTGCGCGTCCTTGCCAATGGCGGCGTCCCGCCCATACCCCACCTCTCGCCCGGTTCCTCGTTTCGATAGACGCCTGCCGCGTGAAGAGCGGAAAAACGGAATCGACCGAAGGCAGGATGGCGACAGATGGGTTGATTGGTCAAGAAGACGCGCGTCTCGTGCCCGAACGTCAAACAGTTCCGACGATCCCCTCGACCAGATAGTCGGTGTGTTCGAGGGACGGATCGTAGAGACCGGTGTCCTTGTCTGAGATCAGCTTGCCGGTGTTGCTCTTGACGGTGCCTGCGAAGATCGGCTTGCCGGCCTTCAGGTCCGCGATCGCGGCGGTGGCGGCATTGCGTCCGGCTTCGCTGCAGCCGGCGCCGAAGGCCGAGCTCGCCACCATGTCCTTGTCGTAACCGCCGATCACCATGTTCGGCAGCTTCTCACCCTTGGCGATCATGCTGGCGAAGCTCTTGTAGACCGTTTCCCATTTCAGCTCGGCGCCGGTGATGAATCCCTTTGGCGCGAGGTCGAACTGGTTGGCGTTGTGGCCGCAGCTCTTTACGCCGCGCTTCTCGGCGGTCTCGATCACCACCTTGGGACTGTCGATGTGGCAGGCGATCACGTCGCAGCCGGCGTCGACCAGCGCATTGGCGGCTTCGGCCTCGCGCACCGGCAGCGCCCAGTCGCCGGTGACGATGAGCTGGACGGTCACGTTCGGATTGACCTTGCGCGCCCCCAGCATGAAGGAATTGACGTTGCGCAGCACCAGCGGGATCGGCTTGGCGGCGATGTAGCCGATCTTGTTCGACTTGGTCGAAAGCCCGGCCGCGATGCCGTTCACATAATGGCCCTGGTCGAGGTAGCAGAAATAGCCGCCGAGATTTGTGGGATGCTTGTCGGCCTGCCACAGCGTGGTCGGGTGGCGGAATTCGATCTTGGGGAACTTGTTCGCGGCATCGACCATGAACGGATTGAAGTAGCCGAACGAGGTCGGAAAGAGCAGCGTCGCGCCGTCGATGTTGATCATGGATTCCATGGTCTTCTGCACTGCGACGGTCTCCGGCACGTTCTCTTCCTCGACGACCTTGACGCCGGGCACATCCTTCAGTGCTTTTGCAGCGACCGCGTGGGCCTGATTCCAGCCATAGTCGGTGCGCGAGCCGACATAGATGATGCCGATGGTGAGATCGGCGGCGCGCGCGAACGTGCCGAGACCGGACAGCACGAAGGGCGCCGCGGCCGCGCCACTGAGGAAGGTTCTGCGGGAGAGGGAAGACCTGGTCATAGGTAATACTCCGTCTGTGCCGCGGCATGGCTGCCCTCGGCGGTGGAAACCAACGAAACGGTGAGGCGTGATGTCGACGCGAGCTGTCTTAAGGCGGGATCGATGTGGTCATCGTTTCCCCCTGGCTTTCGCTCTGGCGAGCTTCGCGACCTTGGCCGAACCGGTGCCGTCGAGACCGCCGACATAGCGCGACAGCACGGTGCCGAGATCAAATCCGGCGTCGCGTCCCTGGTCGAGCAGCGCCCGTTGCTCGACCGAACCCAGATGATGTTCCATGATCTTCACCGCGGCCTCGGCATTGCCGGCGCGCAAGGCGGCGACGATTTCGCGGTGCTCGTTGACGGCGCAGTCGGCCGAGTGCGGCCGGCCGTAGAGCGCGAGGATCAGCGAACAGCGCGATACGACTTCAGAGAGATAGCGGCGGAGCAGCGAATTGCCGGCCATCTCGCCGAGCCTGGTGTGAAATTCGCCGGCCAACCGGATCGAGACGCGCGCGTCGCCCTTCTGTCGCGCGGCTTCCTCGGCGCGAACATGACCCTCGAGGTCGGCGCCGAATTGCGGCCGCCAGCGCTCAATGACGAGGTGCACCACCTCGCGTTCGAGCATGCGGCGGATTTGGAAAATCTCCCGTGCCTGGTCCAGCGTCGGCATCGCCGTGGTTGCGGTCCGGCGCGGCGGTGCGTCGACGAGCCCTTCGGACTGCAGCTGCGCCAGCGCCTCGCGCACCAGCGTCCGGCTCATGCCGAAGCGGGCGCCCAGCTCATCTTCCGGCAACTTGGTGCCCGGCGGCAGCGCCTGTTCGATGATGGCCTGCCGCAGTGCCTGACAGGCCAGGTCGACGCGGGTGGATTTCTTGCTCATCAGCGTTTTGCCAGTGCTTGCCGGTCGGCATTAACAGGTGAAATCCCGTGTACGATAGCAGGAAAAATTGTACACAAGATGAGCAAATAATAGCCGACAGGCGCGAAGATTCGGCAGCGTGGCGCCCAAAGTTTGCGCTCGATTATGAGTAAAATCCGCGCATAATCCGTATGGATCGGGCCGGCTCGGCCAAGGCCTTTGGGCCAAAAACTGTATACAAGAATATATTGAAGTGCATGCCAAGGAGGCGCGAATGGCGGACGCGGTGATCAAATTGCGGCTCAATCAGCAGCAGCTCGAATTGATGGACCGCACCATCGCGCGCGGTATCGCCGCCGATCGCGCCGCCCTGGTGCGGCTGGCGCTTCAGGAATATGCCGCCGCGCGCAAGGCAGAAATCAAGGCGAAGCCGAACGACCTGGAGCCGGTGCGATGAGCGATCGCCGCGTCCTGTTCGAACACGTCCTGGAGCCTGGCACCGGCAAGGCCATCGAGCTGCTCAAGGGACAGATTCTGCGTATCGAGCAGGTCGAAGGTGGCCAATGCGCCGATTTCAACTGTTTCAACCTGCATGACTACAAGGAGTTCATGCATTGCGGGCGCACCCGCACGGTGCACGGCTTCCATCCGACCAAGGGCACCTTCATGTGGTCGGCGCCGCCGCGCGAGCGGGCGATGCTCTACATTCTCGAAGACACGGTCGGCCGCAATGACGTGCTGTTTCCCCGCTGCAGCGCCTATGTCTACGAGGCCTCCTACGGCTTTGCCGTTCATACCAATTGCCATGACATCCAGGCCGAGGCGCAACGCGAATACGGGCTGACGCCCGACGACGTGCATGACTCCTTCAACCTGTTCATGTGCACCGGCGTCGACCAGGACGGCCACGCCTACATGACGCGGCAGACCACCAAGGCCGGCGATCATGTCGACCTGCTGGCGCTGATGGATGTGCTGGCAATTCCCAATGTCTGCGGCGCGGACGTGATGCGCACCAGCAATTTCGCGCTCAAGCCGCTCAAGCTCACTGTATTCGCCGCAACCGAGGCCGACCTTGCAGCCGTGCCGAAGACACCGGTGCTTTCGAGCCAGCGCACGCCGAAGGATTTCCGCAACCCGACCATCAAGACCGACCGGCCGCTGCGGCGCGATCCTTCCTACCACCCGGAGTTTCCCAACACACCGATCCGCATCACCGAATTGCCGGTGTCGCTGTCGGAGGAGGAGCTGGCGGCCTTCAACGCGGTCAAGCGCGCAGACATTTATGGCGAGGACGATGCGGCCGCGCTGCGCGATCTCCTGTTCTCATGGTGGGAGGAGCGTTTCCTGCAGGCCCATGCCGGCGCGCCGTCGATCGAGAACCAATGATGGACGCGCTGTCCGGTGATCCCAGCGATGTGACCTTCGACTTTCGCGAGCTTTCGGCGCGCGACAAGTACAAGCTGATGATCGGCACCGTCGTGCCGCGTCCGATTGCGCTGGTGACGACCGTCGATCCGCAGGGCCGAGTCAACGCCGCGCCTTTCAGCTTCTTCAATTGCCTGTCCGCCGATCCGCCGATTCTCGCGCTTGGCGTCGAAAATCATCCGGATATGCGGTTCAAGGACACCGGGCTCAACATCCGCCTGACCGAAGTCTTCACGGTCAACATCGTCTCGCACGCGATCGCAGAAGCGATGCATCTCTGCTCGGTGCCGTTCCCGCCTGAGGACGACGAGTTGAAGGCCGCAGGGCTGACCGCGATGCCCGGTAAGGCCGTTGCCTCACCCTGGATCAGGGAGGCGCCGGCGTCCTTCGAATGCCGGCGCCACGTGACCCTCGAGCTCGGCAAGTCCAGGCAGATCATCCTGGGTGAGATCCTGTTCGCGCATTACCATTCCGACGTCATCGATACCGATCGCATGCGCATCGATCCCGCCAAACTCGATGCGATCGCGCGCCTCGGCGGCAACACCTGTTCCACCATCCGCGATCGTTTCGAGATGCTGACGCCGACGCTCGACGAATATTACGCCGGGCTGTCGCGCGACGGCGTGTCATGACCCGGCGCCGGACCGTCATCCGTGGCGGCCTGGTGCTGCAGCCCAACGGCGAGACGGCACCGCTGGATATCCTGATCGAGGACGGCCGGATTGCGGCCCTTGAGCCACGAGGCGTGCCCGTCTCGGACGACACGGAGGTCGTTTCCGCTGACGATCGGCTGTTGATCCCCGGGCTCGTGAACGCGCACACGCATTCACATGGCGCGCTCAACCGCGGCGCCGTCGATGACAGGGTCTCGCTGGAAATGTTCCTGACCGCTGCGGGGGCCAGCGCACGCTCACGCCGGCTTGAGGACAAATATCTCTCTGCCGCGCTCTCGGCTGCCGAAATGATCCGCAAGGGCTGCACGGCCTGCTTCGATCTCACGGTGGAAGTGCCGGAGCCTTCGGAAGAGGGCATCTCGGCCGTCGCGAGTGCCTATCGGGACGCCGGCATGCGCGCGGTCGTCGCGCCGATGATCGCCGATCGCACGATCTATCAGGCGTTGCCGGGACTGCTGGACGCGTTGCCGGCGGATTTGCGATCGCAAATGGCGGGTCTGCGTGCGGCTCCGACCGAAAAGACCTTTGAAGCATGCGAAGCGATCCTGGCGAACTGGAGCTTTGACCGCCGCTTCGTTCGCCCCGCGCTTGGACCGACCATTCCGCTGCACTGTTCGGACGAATTTCTCCGCCAGTGCGATCAATTGTCTGCCGAGCATGGCGTCCGCCTGCAGACGCATCTGGCGGAATCCCGCGCGCAGGCCGCGATCGGGCAGACACGTTATGGCATGAGCCTGGTCGCTCATCTCGACAAGCTCGGCTTCCTGTCGGATCGCCTGAGCGCGGCGCATGCGATCTGGCTGGAGCGTGACGACATCAGGCACCTTGCCGCGCGTGGCGTCACCGTCGCGCACAATCCCTCCAGCAATCTCCGGCTTGGTTCCGGTGTTGCGCCGGTGCGCGAGATGCTGAGCGCGGGCATCGCCGTTGGGATAGGCACCGATGCCAGCAATACGTCGGACGGACAAAACATGTTCGAGGCGACGCGGCTCGCATCCTATCTCTCGCGCATCGACGGCTTTGCCACGGACGAATGGATTTCGGCCGCTGAGGCCTTCGCCATGGCGACCGAAGGATCGGCAAAAGGGCTGGGCTTCGAGAAAATCAGCCGTCTCGCCGCAGGTTTCGAAGCGGACATCGTCTTCCTGCGGCTGGAAAGCCCGCACTTCGTCCCGTTGCGTGCGCCGCTGGTGCAGATGGTGTTCGGCGAGAACGCCGCATCGGTCGATACGGTCATGATCGGCGGCCGCGTCGTGTTTCACGGCGGAAAGCTGCTGACGCTCGACGAGGCATCGTTGCGACACCGCGCGGAAGAGGCCGCGCGGTGGCTCGATGAGACCAACGCCGAGGTCTTTGCATCCAGTGCCGGCGTCGCGCGCCTGGTCGGCGCGTTCTGTGCGGCACAAGGTTGCGGTGCGCACGCCTGGACCAGGAAGCTCCGCTGCGATTAAGGCGCGTGTGCATTATAAATGCGCGGATATCGGCTTCTGGCCGTTAAGCAGAAATCTCACGATCAGTCGGTAAATGACCGCTCAAGACCCATCTCGGACATTGTGCCGCGCGGCACTTCGACCGGCCAGCGTTGACAAGCACGCGAAACGGGATGTCCACTTCTCGAGCTTGAACAATCGCCGCAATGGGCCTCCTCGCCCGATAGTCTTCACATCGAGATGCTGTGAGGCCAATGGGAGGTAGCCATGAAGAAGTCCGTGTTCGCACTGGTACTGCTGGCCCTTGCTGCCCATTTTTTGGTTCAATCCCCCACGCGCGTGTTCGCCGGACCTGCTGAGGACGTGCAGGCTGCGATGCAACTTCTCAAGTCGAAAGCTGCGACGCTGGGTGCGCCCACTATCAACGGCGAGGAGACAGTCGCCGGCAAGATTGTCCCCGCGCTACATTTTGGCGCGACCAAGATGAATAACAGTTTCGTGCTGGTTGACGAGGTCCAGAAGGAAGCCGGTGGCACGGCCACGATCTTCGTTAAGAGCGGCGACGAGTTCGTCCGCGTGGCAACGAACGTTAAGAAGGATGACGGGTCGCGGGCGATAGGCACTATTCTCGACCCAAAGGGTAAAGCCATCGCGGCTATTGCGAAGGGCGAAAGCTATTTCGGAGAGGCCGACATCCTGGGCAAGTCTTACATTACTGGCTATGAACCAATCCGCGATGCAAGCAGCAAGGTCATCGGCGTCTATTACGTCGGTTATTTGAAGAACTAGAGGTTCCGAGCGGACGTGTATTCATCGCGCGAAGGTTTCCGCTTCTGGCCCGATCGCGAAGTCGGCGTGGGCTCTGGAACGATCTGCTTTGCGGGAGAACCGGAAGTGACTGACTCGGGATCAGACCGACGCGTTTGACCCCTTCCGGAAGTCGAGCCGATTTCGCATGCGCATCACCCAGCGGCTTACCTGAATTGAAATCTTCTGTGTCTTGCACCCAAGCGCTTGTCTTGGCATCGCCGTATCGCCGTACTACTTTACGCTGGAATCGGGGAGCTCAAAAGTCGATGGGGCTCTTCAACAGGAGCGATCGGATTTGACTGGTGCAATAGTCGTGCGCTGCGGTCTAGTCGCGGCTGCATTCGGATACTTCTGGATTTCAGGGCCTGTCGCTGCGATCGAACTGACGGCGGCGCAGGCAGCCCTCTATACCACGGTGTCGATCTTCCCGCCCTCGGCCACATCGATGACCGTGTGCTATAGTTTCGTCTGCCGGCGCCGCGAAATGCTGGACTTCACGCCCGCCGACCGCCGTGCGTTGAGCAAGATTCTTGGAACCGGGCGCAGCTCGGCCGCCGCAGAGCGGGCTGCCGTGCAGAAGGCTGTGATCTGGTTCGATCGCCGCATGGGGCCGATCATCGGTACTGACAAGCGCGTAGCGAATGCCGACGTCCGTGCATTCGACGACAAGCACAATTTCGATTGCTGGGACACCACCCGCAATACGACAAGCCTGCTACTCGTCCTACAAGAGTGGGGCCTTCTCAAACATCACTCTGTCGGCGATCCACATTACCGCGGCAATGCACTGGTCCTGCAGTTGCCGCACAATACGGCGGTACTGGTCGACCGAGCAACCAAAACCGAATGGGTCGTAGACATGTGGCCGCGTGCCTATGCCGAGCCGCCGGATGTCAAACCGCTCGCGGAATGGATCAGAGAGGATTGACCAAGCGAACCGGTCCGGTGTCTGATAACGCAACTCCTACAGTTCGGCCCGCACCGCCGATTGGCGAAGGCTGACCAAGGTCCACTCCGGCCCGGAGGGGTTTCGATCGGTACGCCGCTCCTCTATTGATCGCAATTCGAATGCATCGAGCAATGTCCGAGTTTGAGGTTCAAAGCGGAAAACATATACTCGTACTGAGTTCTTCTCAGTTTGACCCAAATGTATGGTCCGGCCGCGCGTTGCAAGAGGTTTCGTCAACCTGGCAGATGCGGTCTTGCATCAATGTATCCGGCCTCTGATTGGAGCGTGTTGTGCTCCGGGCCATCATGGATATCAGCGCGCAT
>Ga0210396_10005338_pt1 | contig 12460 bp, 12 predicted proteins | sample IncBWH17OmetaG_FD_155466 | JGI IMG/M metagenome (GOLD analysis project Ga0210396, IMG submission 155466) | Forest soil microbial communities from Barre Woods Harvard Forest LTER site, Petersham, Massachusetts, United States - Inc-BW-H-17-O ...
AGCGCCTTTGCGTTTACCCCCGCCCTGATCCACATAGCGGGCAGTGTCGTTGAAGACGCGCAGCATGGGGATGATGCCGTTGCTGGTGCCGTTGGTACCGCCGATATAGGAACCGGTGGCGCGGATGTTGCTGATGGACAGCCCGATGCCGCCTGCGGATTGAGATATCTTCGCGGTTTGCTTCAGGGTATCGTAGATGCCGTCGATGCTGTCTTCTCTCATCGTCAGCAGGAAGCAGGAGCTCATCTGGGGTTTGGGCGTGCCCGCGTTGAAGAGCGTGGGCGTAGCATGTGTGAACCAGCGTTCGCTCATCAGGTGATAGGTCTTGATGGCGTTGTCGATATCATCGTGGTGGATGCCGATGGCTACGCGCATGTACATATGCTGTGGGCGTTCGACGACCTTCCCGTCTACCTTGAGAAGGTAGGATTTCTCAAGGGTCTTGAAGCCAAAATAGTCGAAGCCGTAGTCACGGTCATAGATGATGGTGCTGTCGAGCAATTCCGCGTTGTCGCTGATGACCTGCCAGACTTCGTCGGAGAGTAGGGGCACGGACTTGCCGTTTTTGCTGTCCCGGCACTCGTACAGGAGCTTCATCGTCGCCGAGAAGCATTTGGTGGTATTTTTATGGAGGTTGCTGACGGCGATCCGGCTGGCCAGTAAGGCATAGTCGGGGTGCTTGACGGTGAGCGAAGCCGCCGTTTCCGCCGCCAGGTTATCCAGTTCGGTGGTGGTGACGCCGTCATACAGGCCTTCGATGACCTTCTTGGCGACGTCGATAGAGTTGACGAAACGACGGTCGAGGCCGTAGCAGAGTTTTTCGATCCGGGCCGTGATCTTGTCGAATTTCACGGATTCCTGTTTCCCGTTCCTTTTGATGACGAACATATGTAGAGCGTTATAATGGGTTAATAAAAAACAAGGTTATAGACCGCGGTTCGGTCGCGGTCGGCAACAGCTGCTAAATGGTCTTAGAAATCCTCTTCCAGGCTGAAGGTCTGCGCTTCTCCCCTGGACATTGTGCCCGACATCACGCCCGATTTCTGATAGTCGCCGACGCGTTTCTCGAAGAAATTGGTCTTCCCCTGGAGCGAGATCATCTCCATGAAATCGAAGGGGTTGGTAACGTGGAAGATTTTGGGATAGCCGAGTTCACCCAGCCAGCGGTCGGCCACGAACTCGATGTATTGCTGCATCAGGCGGGCGTTCATCCCGATAAGGTCGACGGGCAGCGCTTCGGTGATGAATTCTTTTTCGATGCGGACCGCGTCGCCGATGATGGTCTGCACCTGTTCCTGGGAGAGCTGGTTCGCGAGCATGCTGTAGAGCAGACAGGCGAATTCGCAATGCAGCCCCTCGTCGCGGCTGATCAGCTCGTTGCTGAAAGTCAGACCGGGCATGAGTCCCCGTTTTTTCATCCAGAAGATAGAGCAGAAGCTGCCGCTGAAGAAGATGCCTTCCACGGCCGCAAAAGCGACCAGGCGTTCGGCGAAGCTGCCGTTCTGGATCCAGCGCAGGGCCCATTCCGCTTTTTTCTGTACGGCGGGGACGGTATCGATGGCGTGGAAAAGCCGGTGCTTTTCCTGCGGGTCTTTGATGTAGGTGTCGATCAGCAAGGCATAGGTCTCGGAATGGATATTCTCCATCATGATCTGAAAACCGTAGAAGCAACGGGCTTCGGGCAGCTGGACCTCGCTCATAAAGTTGACGGCGAGGTTTTCGTTGACGATGCCGTCGCTGGCGGCAAAAAAGGCCAGGACGTGCGAGATGAAGTGCCGCTCTCCCTCATTGAGTTTGGCCCAATCCTGCAGGTCACCCCCCAGGTCGATCTCCTCCGCCGTCCAGAAGCTGGCTTCATGCTTCTTGTACATCTCCCACACTTTGGGGTAGTTGATCGGCAGGATGACAAACCGATCCTTATTTTCCTTCAATAAGATCTCGTTTCCGTTCTCCATTTATTTAACAGATTGCAGATGAATAAAGTTGTGACAATGATGTTTTGGGGGAATCTCTCCGGCAAAACCTGACTATTCTTATCCTGATGAACAAGAACTAACTCAAAAATAACATAGCCTGACAAAAAAACGCGAATCCTTTATCCACTGGATGTGCAATACTTTTATCTGGGTTTGGGAAGGCCCGTCCGGCGTCGATCCCGGGCATACTGATCATGCAAAACCCGCTCCGGGAGCGGGTTTTACGTTATCGTTAGGCAGTAAAGGCTTATGACAGCACGGTCTCGGTGATCTTTCCGGTGGTCTTGTGTTTGAGGATCACTTTTTTGGCGCCGTAGTGGGTCATTTCTTCTTTGATGAGATAGTGATCGGCATCATAGTCAACGAGATGGCTATCGCGGGTCACGCCGATCTTTCCGCGCCAGATATCGAGCTGTACGGGTTCCCAAAGTTTCGTTTTGGCGGAACGGTAGGCGGCGTCGAGGACGGCATTGACCACATAGCCGTCATAGAAGGTTTCTTTAGGCGTTTTGCCTTGCTCGAAGGAGCGGAACACGTCGGTGAACATGTGGTTATAACCGAGGTCGTTGAGCTCGTCGCCTACGGGGAAAAGCCAGCCGCTGTTGCTCTCCGATTTCTCCGAGACGTAATCCGCACCTTTACCGGTGGTGAATAGCTCCAGCCCGGTACGGAGGAAGTTGTTGATCCAGATGGTCCCTTCGGTGCCCATGACCTCGTCGCGCAGATCGAGGCCCCCACGGAAGGTCCAGCTTACCTCGAACTGGCCGATGGCGCCGTTCTCATACTTTACCAGACCGATGGCGTGGTCTTCGGCTTCGATGGGTTTCACCTGGGTGTCGGCCCAGCACATGACCTCCATGGGACGGATGTCCTTGCCGATGAAGCTGCGGGCGATCTCGACGCAGTGGCAGCCCAGGTCGAGGATACAGCCGCCTCCGGCCTGCTCCATATCCCAAAACCAGTCCGAATGCGGGCCGGGATGGGTCTCGCGCGATTTGGCCCACAGTATCCGGCCCAGGGCGCCGTTCTTCACGCTGTCGTAGGCTTTCAGAAATTTTGGGGTATAGACGAGGTCTTCGAGATAGGCGTTGAAGATGCCGGCGTCCTCTACGGCCTCCAGCATGCGACGGGCTTCCGTGGCGTTACGGCCCAGCGGCTTGGTGGTCATGACGCCCTTTTTGTATTTGCAGCAAAGCAGGACGGCGATCTCATGCAGGTTGTTGGGAAGGGAGATGCAGACGATGTCGACGCTGGAATGCGCGATACATTCTTCCATTTCCGTGGACCAATGTTTGCAATGGTAGTCGCGCGCGAATTTTTCGGCGCTTTCCTTGCGGCGGGAATAGACGCTGACGATCTTGTCGCGGCTGCGCTGGCCTAAGATGGAGTCGGCATAGAAGCGGGCGATAAAGCCCGAGCCGAGCATGGCGATGTTGGGCATGGCAATGATTTATTTGGTGATTGATGCGGCTTTTTTCTTCTCGTGGAAGCTGACGATGAAAAGGACCAGTACGACGGCGGCGAAACTGGCGGGTATCCACCAGAAACTTTGCCATTGTTGCAGGGTGAGCGCAGACGAGCCTTTGAGGAACCCATTGTACACCGAGCCGGCGATCTGTGCGCCTACCAGCATGCCGATGCCATAGGTCACGAACACGATGAGACCCTGTGCCTGCGCCCGGATCTCGGGGGTAGCTTTTGTATCCACATAGATCTGTCCGGTAACGAAGAAGAAATCATAACAGATGCCATGCAGGGCGATACCGGTAAGGATCATCCAGTCGACCAGGTCGGGGGCGCCCAGGGCGAAGAGTGCATAGCGCACTACCCAGGCCAGCATACCGGCGGCGAGCATCCATTTGACGCCCAGGCGTACAAAGAACAGCGGCATAAGGATCATGAACAGGGTCTCCGAGACCTGTCCCAGCGTCTGGGTGGCGGCGATATTTTTATAGTGCGCGCCATCGAGAAATATCTGGGTAAAATTGTAATAGGCGGCCAGGGGAATGCAGATCAGGAAGGAACAGGCGAGGAATACATAAAAGGAGACGCTGGACAGCTGCTTGAGGGCATCGAGGCCGATGATGGCGCGGGCGGACACTTTTTTGCCGGCGGCCGGGGGCGGCGTATTGGGCAGCGTAAAGCTGTAAAGCCCCAGCAGCAGGCTGGCGGCCGCGGTCATATAAAGCGGCATGGCCGTTTCTTCGGCCTTGAGCCCTTCTCCGGCCCAGCGTCCCAACACGAAGCTGATGATCAAGCCGGCCGCGATCCAGCCCAGGGTGCCGAATACCCGGATCAGGGGAAATTCTTTCTCCTGGTTAGTCATTTTATAGAAGCATACGGTATTGGCCAGTCCCATCGTGGGCATGTAACAAATATTATACGCCAGCAGCAACAGGATAAAGACCACCGGGTTGTTGGTAGCCGCCGGTGTAAGGAACATGAAAACGGCCCCCAGGATATGCAGGGTGCCAAGCACTTTTTGGGATGCGAAATAGCGGTCCGCGATCAGGCCGATGAAGAAGGGCGCTACTATCGCGGCAATAGGGTTCACGGTGAAGGGCCAGTGGGTCAATTTATTCATTCCATGGGTAGTCATGTACACCCCGATGGTGGTGTACCAGGCACCCCAGATAAAAAACTCCAGGAACATTAGAATCGATAGCTGAATTCTGGTAGATACTTTCATACGTGGTTATGTTGAATTGCCGGACAAAAGGTACAACCGAAAATGCTATCCGGTAAAAAATTTCTTTAAGACGGATTCCCGGTACATTATCTTGCACTTGTTTATGAGAACATATGAAGATACATACCGTCATAAGGGGCTGCGCCGGCAGTTGGTAGAGGTCATCCGGCAGAAAGGCATTACGGACGAACGGGCGCTCGAGGCCATCCTGCATATCCCCCGGCATTTTTTCATGGATTCCGCATTCGACAAGATCGCTTATGAAGACCGGGCTTTTCCCATAGGAGAGGAGCAAACCATCTCACAGCCGTATACGGTGGCGTATCAAAGCCAGCTGCTGGAGCTGAAGCCTTTCGAGAAGGTGTTGGAGATCGGGACCGGCAGCGCCTATCAGGCCTGTGTACTCGCCGAAATGGGTGCGCAGGTGTATACCATCGAACGGCAGAAGAAACTGTTCGACAACAACAAACAATTCTCTTATCTCAAAAAATATCCGCGGTTGAAATTCTTTTTCGGCGACGGATACGAAGGGTTGCCGACCTATGCCCCTTTCGACAAGGTGATCGTGACCGCGGCGGCGCCTTTTATCCCGCCAAAGCTGGTGGAGCAGCTTAAACCCGGCGGGAAAATGGTGATCCCCGTAGGCGAAGGCCAGGTGCAGCGGATGCTCCGGCTGACGCGTTTGGAAGATGGGGGTTTCACGCAGGAGATCTTCGATAATTTTTCCTTTGTCCCGATGGTCATCGGGAAGAACAGCTAGCCGCCATCGCAGCGCTACAGAAAACGCAGGATGCGGGCAATGCTCTCCGGGTCCTTGTAAATGCGCCGGTGCCCGAGTCCTTTAGTGAAGATAAACCGGATGGAAGCATGACCATCCCGCTCGATGATCCGGGCCTCGCGGCTGGGCGTGATCTTATCGTCCTCATCCTGGAGATAGAGGATGCCGGCGTGGATATTGTGCAGGGCCCGGCGCAGCGAATACCAGGCCACATGCTGACCGCTGGTCTCCTGGATATAGTCGTCGATCTCGCGCACCACCGCGGGCTGCAGATGAAGGACGCGGGCAAAGGTCTGCAAGGCCGTTGCCGTCTCGACGGCGGGAGCGATGAGCGCCAGCCGGGTATTCTCGTTGTGGGGGCTTGTCTCGAGAAACAACGCCAGCGCCAGACCGCCCAGCGAATGGCCGATATAGGCGTCGAAGGGGCCATAGTCCTGTTCGATGATCCGCAGGACGCCCACGTATTTCGGCAAGGTCACCCGGCGGCCGCCCGAACGGCCATGCGCGGGAGCGTCGAAGGCCACCACTTCGTAGCCTTTGTGCAGCAGCGCCGCGATGTAGTCTTCGAATACCTGCGACGACGATTCGAAGCCATGTGCGATCAGTACTTTTTTTGTCGGCGGTTCCGCCGGCAGCCAGACACGGCCGCGCACAGTATGTCCTTCGTAGCGAAAAGAAAGCCGTTTCCCCCTGGCGAACAGCGGCGAGTCTTTTTCGGCCTGGCGCTGTTGCGGCGTACAGAAAAGACGAAAGGCCATGACAGCGGCTTTCCGCGTAGAACTCAGGGATAGGATGTTTATGCGGGCGCGGGCATAGCGGAGTGCCAGTTTTTGTGATATCTTCATGTCGGTACAAAATTACAGAATGAAAGTAGTAATCATCGGATCGGGAAATGTAGCCACCGTCATGGGCGCCAGGATCGCCGCCGCGGGACACGCCATCGTACAGGTCGTTGCGCGCCGGCCGGACGCCGCAGCTGCTCTTGGCCGGGAATGGGGGACCGCATCCACCACGGACTGGGCGGCAGTGCGACGCGATGCCGATCTATACCTGGTCTCGATAAGCGACAAAGCGATAGCGGGTCTGTCCGCGGTGTTGTCCTTACCCGGAAGGCTGGTGGTCCATACGGCGGGAGCCGTTCCACTACGTGCCCTGGCAGGTGTCAGCAGGCGCTGCGGTGTTCTTTATCCGCTGCAAAGTCTGCGAAGCGAGATCCGGCCCTTCCCGGAATTCCCTTTGCTCATCGATGCGGAGGATCCGGACGACCTGGCGCTCCTCGAAACCTTTGCCCGGACCATCTCCCGGCAGGTACAGCATGCCGACGACGACTACCGGTTGAAATGTCATGTGGCGGCGGTGCTCGTCAATAATTTTGGAAACTTTTTATATACCCTTGCCAACGATTTTTGTCACCGGGAGCGGATCGATTTCGGCTTGTTGCTGCCCATTATCCGGGAGACGGCGGCAAGGCTGGACCATTATCCGCCCCGGGAGGTACAAACGGGTCCGGCCATCCGGGGGGACGCGGAAACGATGCGGCGCCACCTGGAGCAATTGGCCGGTTATCCCCAGTCGCAGGCATTATATGAGTTGTTTAGCGCCCAAATAGCGGCGTATTACCGGAATTAGGGTATTTTTGCCCGCTATGAGCGTATTGGAAAAATTCAAATCGATCCGGACATTTGTATTCGACGTAGATGGGGTCATGACCGACGGCAGTGTATTGGTTTTCGAAACAGGCGAACAGGTACGCCGCATGAACACCCGCGACGGGTATTCCCTGCAGCTGGCCATCAAGAAAGGTTACCGGGTGATCGTCATCTCGGGCGGCAGTTCGGAGGGGGTGCGGTTACGGCTGCAATATCTCGGTATCCGGGATATCTTTCTGAATATTCACGACAAGGTCGATGTTCTGCGGCAATATGCCCTGGAACATCAGCTTGACGAAAAAGATATGTTATATATGGGCGACGATATCCCCGATTATGCGCCGATGAATTATGTGGGGCTGGCCTGCGCTCCCGCGGACGCCGCGCCGGAGATCAAACACATCGCCGGGTATATCTCTTCGTTTGGCGGAGGACAGGGTTGTGTGCGCGATGTCATCGAGAAGGTTCTCAAGCTCAACGGTCATTGGGAAATGGATCAATCCGTTCCCTCAAAATAATTATCTTATAAGTATGCCGCAATTGTTGGGAGCTTTTTTTCGTCTTATCCGATGGCCTAACCTGGCATTCATTTTCCTTACCCAGCTGCTTTTTTATTACTGTATCCAGCTGCCGCTGCATAGTTTGGGGCCCGAAGGGGCGGCCTTCCTACCCATGCTGACGCCCCGGCTTTTTTTCCTGCTGGCGATCTCTTCCGTGTTGATCGCGGCAGCGGGATATATCATCAATGATTATTTCGATCTGAACATCGACCGTGTCAACAAACCTAAACGGCTCGTGGTCGACCGCATCATCAAACGGCGCTGGACCATCCTATGGCATTGGATCTTCAGCGGCCTGGGATTGCTGCTGAGCTTTTACGTAAGCTGGCGGCTGCGCAATCCCCTGATCGCACTGGGCAACCTGGGCTGTGTGATCCTGCTATATTTCTACAGCACTACTTTCAAACGGAAACTGCTCATAGGCAATATTATCATCTCGCTGCTCACAGCCTGGGTGATCCTGGTATTGTATGTCGGGGAATTTGTCTGGGGGGCCAGCAGCGGTTTCAAACATATGTTATCCTCGCTGTTCAAATTTGCGATCGTCTACAGCAGTTTCGCCTTTCTGCTGTCGCTGATCCGGGAGGTCGTCAAGGATATCGAGGATATGGACGGGGACATGAAGTATGGATGCAGGACCATGCCTGTCGTATGGGGGGTGAATGTCGCCAAGGTCTTCGCCGGCACGCTGATCGTCGTGCTGCTGGGTGCGCTGGTGATCCTGCAATTCTATGTCCTGTACAAATCCTGGTTCCCACTGACGGTATACGGCGCATTGCTCGTCGATCTTCCGTTGCTCTATATCCTGCGTAAGCTCTATACCGCAAATACCAAAGCGGACTATCACCGGTTGAGCAATATGATCAAGCTGGTGATGCTGGCGGGAATACTTTCAATCACCTTAGCGAGAGGTCTACCATGGTTAGGATTATTTTAGCCTCCGGCTCGCCGCGGCGCAAACAATTGCTGGAATGGGCGGAGGTCGATTTCGAGATTATTGTCCGGGATACGCCCGAGACCTGGCCACCCGGTATGCCGGTGATCGACGTCCCCGTGCACATCGCGCGGAACAAGGCGTTGGCCGTTTATTCCACGGTGGCTCCCGGGCGGATCGTGGTAGCGGCGGATACGGTGGTCGTGTTAGGCGAGGAGATCATTGGCAAACCCAGGGACAGGGACGACGCCGTGGAGATCCTGACGCGGCTGGCCGGACGGCGGCACGAGGTCATCACCGGGGTGGTCTTGCTCCGCAATGGGCAGGAAGAGTCGTTTGCCGACAGGACATCCGTATGGTTCCATGAGCTCAGCCGGGCGGAGATTGAAGGCTATGTCGACCGGTACAAACCGTATGATAAAGCGGGGGCCTATGCGATCCAGGAATGGATCGGCGTCGTCGGCATCCGGAAGATCGAAGGGGATTTTTACAATGTGATGGGCCTTCCCGTGAGCAGGGTGGTGCAGGCCTTGAAAAAATGGCAGGCGATTCCGTAGGAAGTTCGAGCTTTGCAGCAAGGAGGAACCGGTGATGCGGGAAGAACTATTGCATTTCATCTGGCGTTTTCGCTATTTCAATCAACAAGCCTTGTGTACCGAATCGGGAGAGACCTTGCAGGTCCTTTCCCCGGGCGAATACCATGCCGACCAGGGGCCGGATTTCAAGAACGCCCGGATACGGCTGGGCGACCGCGTTTGCCAAGGGTCGGTGGAGATCCATGTGGTCACCTCGGACTGGGTCCGGCATGCGCATGACCGGGACCCGCATTATGCGCATACGATCCTGCACGTGGTATGGAGCAACGACTGGGCCGGCGCCGCGCCGCCGGCAGATATCCCGATCCTGGTGTTGCAGGAGCGGGTGCCCAAGCTTTTGCTGAACCGGTATGAGCGGTGGATGAAGAACCAGGGTTTTGTTCCCTGCGAGTGGCAGCTGCCGGAGGTCGATGCAGCCGCCTGGCCGTCCTGGCTCGAAACGCTCACCGAAGAGCGGCTGCAGCGGAGAACGCTGGCCATCGGCCGTTGCCTGGAAGAGAACAAGCAACATTGGGAGGCGGCGACCTGGTTGCAGCTGGCACGGAGCATGGGGCAGCCGGTGAACGGCGGAGTCTTTGAAGCCATTGCCCGTAGTCTGCCGGTGGAAAGGCTGGCGCGACACCGGTGTGAGCCGCAGCGGCTCGAGGCCCTGCTGTTAGGGCAGGCGGGATTGCTGTTAGGACCTTTTTCGGATGACTACCCGCTTGCCCTGCAAAGGGAATACCGGTTTTGGCAGATCAAATGGAGACTGGAGCCCGTGCCGGCACCGCTGGCTTTTTTACGGATGCGGCCGGCCGGTTTCCCTACGATCCGGCTGGTGCAACTGGCCCGTTTGCTAACGGCCGGCGGAGGATGGTTCGCCCGTATCCGGGAAGCCGTGGATCCGGATGAGATCAGGAGTTGTCTGGGAGTCGCCGCGGAGGGATATTGGGAAACGCATTATCTGCCCGACAAGCCGGCGCCGGCCAGCCCTAAACCACTGGGAGCGGCCATGCAGGACAGGCTGTTCGTGAATGCCTTCGTACCCCTGCTTTATGCCTATGGCCGATTGAGGGCGGCGCCGGCATACCGGGAGAAGGCCTTGCGCTGGCTGCACGGGCTGCGACCGGAAAAAAACAGTATCCTTGCCTGCTGGCAGCGGCTGGGGGTCGTCGCCCACGATGCGGGCGAAGGACAGGCCCTGCTGGAACTAAAAAAAGAATATTGCACGGAGCGGCGTTGCCTGGATTGCGCCATAGGCAACCGTTGGCTAATCTCCCTCGTAAATAACGGAGGAAGACGCTAGTACAAGCATTTTTTGATTACATTTACGGAACTTATTAAATGACATCGATGCGGCACCTATTTCTTACCGTTCTTGCCTCTACCCTGGTCCTGCAGCTTTTTGCCCAAGATAATAGCGATAGCGTAAAGATGGCGTCGAGACTAAACAAGCAGAACGCCAAAAAGGAACGAATGAACAATATGCTACGGATGGAAGAAGAAGGCGACCTGATCTTCAATAAGCATAATATCTTCGGTATCCGGCTGGCGACCGATGGGTACGGCATCAATTTCGAGAAGGGAAAATTCAAAAGCCCCACAAAGACCCGGATCTACCAATTCGAGCTCAACGAGATACACGATCCAAAGGAACATCATGTATCGGCTTCGACGGACCAGATCAATTTCTCATCGGTGTCGCCCTATAAGCTGAACAACCTGTATGAATTCAAGATGGCCATCGGAGAAGAGCGGCTGATCGGTGGCAAAGGGAACAAAAATGGCGTGGCCGTCACGGCCTTGTATACCGGCGGCGTCACCATCGGGATGCTCAAACCTTATTACCTTGACGTCCAGAATATCATCACCAGCGCGACTTCCCAGAAGACCTTTGCCCAGCTGCAGACGGATACCGTGGAAGGAGATCAGATCAGCGGCGCTGCTGGCTTCTTCTCGGGTTGGGACCATCTCTCCATCCAACCCGGTTTGAATGCCAAGGTTGCCATGCGATTCGACTATGGCCGGTTAAACCAAACGGTCTCGGCCATCGAATGCGGGTTGACGGAAGAATATTATTTCAGCAAGGTCCCCCTGGTCTATATGGTCAAAGAGCACAATTTCTTCTTCAATGCCTATGTACAGATCATGTTCGGCAGTCGAAAGTGATTTGGCGTATATTTGTTGAATGGAATCGACAACAAATGGCTCGGCCTGCGCGCCCGCGCAGGAGTCTAAGATACAGAAGCCCAATTGGTTACGCGTGAAGCTACCGATTGGAGAGAACTATAAGCATGTCCGCGGACTGGTAGATACCCACAAACTGCATACGATCTGTGAAAGTGGCAATTGTCCCAATATGGGTGAATGCTGGGGCGAAGGAACGGCCACCTTTATGATCCTGGGGAATATCTGCACCCGGAGCTGTGGTTTTTGCGCCGTGGCCACGGGACGTCCCGAACCGGTGGATTGGGATGAGCCGCAGCGGGTAGCTGAGGCCATCTATCTGATGAAGGTCAAGCATGCGGTGATCACCTCGGTGGACCGGGATGAGCTCAAGGACGGCGGCAGCAGCATCTGGCAGAATACCATCCGCGCCGTCAAGGCTCTCAATCCCGATACGACGCTGGAGACCCTGATCCCCGATTTCAAGGCCGAGGAGGTCAATATCGCGCGGGTCATCGAGGCTGCGCCGGAAGTGGTTTCGCATAATATTGAAACGGTGGAACGGCTGACCCGCCAGGTGCGGATCCAGGCCAAATACTGGCGGAGCATGGAAACGCTGAAAATTCTCAAGGAGGGCAAGATGCGGACCAAGAGCGGTATCATGCTGGGGCTGGGTGAGCGCAAGGATGAGATCGTCCAGACGATGACCGATCTGCGCAACAGCGGGGTCGATGTCATCACCCTCGGGCAATACCTGCAACCCACCAAAAAACATTTACCGGTAGAACGGTTCGTTCATCCCGACGAATTCGCCGAACTGCGGGAAATCGGCTACGGCTTAGGGTTCGACTATGTGGAAAGCGGCCCGCTGGTCCGTTCTTCTTATCATTCCGAACGTCATGTGATCCCGGGTTACGGCCGCGCCGAATGGCTCCGAAACACACAGGACAAAGAAGCGACCGCCTAAATCCCCCTTTACGATGTCCAAGGCTCTTGCTTACGGCTTATTGCTCTGGCTGCTGCCGACGGGCACCTGTGTGGCGCAGTTCCACTGGCAACGAGTCGATTCGGCATATGGGCGGCTTCCTTCGTCCATGCATGTCTACCGGTGCTCCGACACCCTGCACGAGCTG
>Ga0210396_10005339_pt1 | contig 12460 bp, 10 predicted proteins | sample IncBWH17OmetaG_FD_155466 | JGI IMG/M metagenome (GOLD analysis project Ga0210396, IMG submission 155466) | Forest soil microbial communities from Barre Woods Harvard Forest LTER site, Petersham, Massachusetts, United States - Inc-BW-H-17-O ...
CGCCTCCGGCATTGCCGCCGGTCGTGTCGTCGATCCGCCGCCCCTGCAGTTTGATGCGCAGCGGGCAGCAGATCTCGTCGGTCGCGACGGTTTGGATCGCGCCGTGATCGGTCGCCCGCCACAATGCCTCCTGGTCCTCGCGGAATTTGAGCGAGGGATAGGTGTGGTAGATCTGACCGTTGGGCCTTTGGTAGTCCTCGGCGGTGTACATCAGGTATTGATGGAGGGTCTCGCCGTAGATCGGCACGCCCTTGGTGCGCGCCGCGGCGATCGCGCGAACGCCGGTCGCCGCGGAGGTGTGCATCATGTAGAGCGCGGCGCCTTCGATATTGGCGGCCAGCCGGATCACCCGGTTGAACGACAGATCCTCGGACAAGGTGTTGTGCACCTCGGCCATATTCTCGAAGCCGGTACGGTCTTCGCGGAACAGCTTCTCGTACATGTGCATGACGATGTCGTTGTCTTCGGCGTGGATCGCCGCGATCCCTCCGGCTTGCGCCAGGACCTTCAGCACCTCCCAGATATCGCCGAAATCGACCATGCGGCCCTTGCGGCTGGGGGTGATGTCGGTCGTGAAGATCTTGACCGAGGGGTGCCCTGCCTCGACCGCTTCGGCGAGCTGCGGCAGGATCTCGGGCGCAATCTTGCCCTGGACCATCGTGTGAAAAGCGTAGTCGCAATGGCACGCGCCGGCCCATTCCTTCTGCCGTCGCTCGATCGCGCTCTGGACCCGGTCGCCGGCCTCGACGAGCGCGAAGTCGATGATCGTCGTGGTGCCGCCAAAGAGTGCGGCTCGGCTGACCACGGACGCCGGGTCGGTCAGCTGGTGCTCGGTCGTGCCCGGCACGACGATCGGCCAGCGGCAATGGACATGCGGGTCGATCCCGCCCGGAATCACGATCTGCCCCGTGGCGTCGACGACCCGGTTTGCGCCGAGCGCGGCAAGGCTGCCCGGCGCACCGATCGCTGCGATTTTTTCGCCGGTAACGCCGATGTCGGCGGTTTCCGGACCTGAGGGCAGGACGGCAGTACCGCCCGAGACGATGATGTCGAGCATGTAAGCCTCTCCTATGCGGAAAATGCCCCCACCCTAACCCTCCCCCGCTCGCGGGAGAGGGGAGGGGAGGGGGCGCGCGAAGGCGAAATGCGCGAGGATCTCGCTGCGCGGGATGTCGTGGACGATGAAGACCAGCCGGCTGCGGTGATCCAGGTCCGGCCAGTCCTCGAGCCATTCCGGCGCGAACATCGCATGCTGCGCCGCCTGCACGACGGCCGGTCGCTCCGGGCGGTCGGAGAAGCACACGATCCCCTTGACCCGCAGCAGGTCGGCGCCGCGCTCGCGGGCGAGGCCTCCGAGAGCACGGGCGAAATCGAGCCGGCTTATTTCGCCTTCGAGGATCATGCCGAAAGCGTCGATGCCGTGGGTGTGGATGGCGACCGCCTCGGCCAGCTTCACCGGAGCGGTCGATAGTTTGCCGCCGCCGAACAGCACGCGACCGGCATCCTCGGTTTCGGCCGCGAGGATGCGGTCGGCGCGGTCGTTTAGCGCGTCGAGACGGCGGACGAGATCCGGACCGAGCGGCGCGAGGTCGGTCTTGGTGATCACCAACGTGTCGGCGAGGGCGGCTTGCCGCCCCGCCTCGGCGAAGCGGTCGAGACTGTCGGCGCCATTCACCGCATCGATAAGGGTGACGACCCGCGCCAAATGCAACGAGCGGTCGAGCATCGGATCGGCGCCCAATGTGAAGAGGATCGGCGCCGGGTCGGCGAGCCCGGTGGTTTCGATCACCACCCGGCGAAACCGCCTGATTTCGCCGGCATTGCGGCGGTCGAGGAGGCTACGCAAAGTGCGTGCGAGGTCCTCGCGGACTGCGCAGCACAGGCATCCCCCCGGCAACTCCAGCACACTGCCCTCGACAAAATCGACGAGGTGATGGTCGATTGCGATCTCGCCGAGCTCGTTGATGATGACAGCCGTATCAGCGAGGGCGGGCGAGACGAGCGCACGCCGCAACAGCGTCGTTTTGCCACTGCCGAGAAAACCAGTCAGCACGGTCGTAGGCAGAGTCTCCGATACACCCACGCTTAACCATTCTCCGCCGTGATATCCGGCACCGATCGTTTCACGTCGCGGCAGGGGCGGCAAGACGGGCAGCAAAAGTAAAGCGCGGCAGTGACATAGGCCATTGCCTTATGCCATCTGCGTCTGCATCATGCCTGCCATAATTCGCGCGCATATGCGCGCCGGCAGAAGGGCGAGGAAATGCGGGCGGCATCGTGTCCGGTGACATGAACGGCGGCGAGGCCTCTCCCGGAGAGGCCCAACTCACCATCTCGGGCGTGTCGAAGCATTTTGGCGGCGTGCGGGCGGTCGAGGCGGTGACGCTCTCGGTCCGCGCCGGCGAGCTGATCTCGGTCATCGGCCCGAATGGCGCCGGCAAGACCTCGCTCCTCAACATGATCAGCGGCTTCTACCGGCCCGACACCGGCGCAATCGTTTTTGCCGGCAAGGACATCACCGGCGCTCGTCCTTCGCACATCGCGGCGCTCGGGATCGCCCGCACGTTCCAGAACATCGCGCTGTTCGCCGGGATGACGGTGCTCGACAACATCATGCTCGGGCGTCACGTGCACATGAAGGCCGGAGTGCTGTCCTCCTTCATCTATTGGGGCTTGGCGCAGAAGGAGGAAATCGCCCATCGCGCGCGGGCCGAGGAGCTGATCGAGCTTCTCGAGCTCGAGGATTTGCGCAAGCAGCCAACAAGCGGGCTCGCCTATGGCCTGAGAAAACGCGTCGAATTGGCGCGCGCCCTGGCCCTCGACCCGAAATTGCTGCTGCTCGACGAGCCGATGGGCGGCATGAACCAGGAAGAAAAAGAGGACATGGCGCGCTTCATTCTCGAGGTGAACCAGCAATGGGGCACGACGGTCATATTGATCGAACACGACATGGCGGTGGTGATGGATATCTCTGACCGCGTCGCCGTGCTCGACCGCGGCCGCAAGATTGCCGAAGGCAGCCCCGGCGAGGTGCAGCGCCACCCGGACGTGATCCGCGCCTATCTCGGCACCGCGAAGGAACGCCGGGAGGTCGCCGCCGCATGACGCAGTCGACACTGCCGCGTCTGCTGCGGCGCAATGCCGAGCAGATGGCGGCGCGGCCGGCAATCCGCGAAAAGAACCACGGCATCTGGCAGACCTTTAGCTGGGCGCAGTATTGGGAGGAGGTGCGCGACTTTGCGCTGGGCCTGGCCGCGCACGGCTTTCGCCGCGGCGACAAGCTCGCGGTCATCGGCGACAACCGGCCCGGCCTCTACTGGGCGCAGGTCGCAGCGCAATGCCTCGGCGGCACCGCGGTGCCGATGTACCAGGACTCGATTGCCAGCGAGCTGGTCTTTGTGCTGAGCCACGCAGAGGTTTCGGTCGTCGTCGCCGAAGACCAGGAGCAGGTCGACAAGATCCTGTCATTGCGGGACGAGCTGCCGCATCTGCAACTTGTCATCTATGACGATCCGAAGGGGCTGCGGCACTATTCCAGCGGCGGCCTCCAGTCATTCGCCGATATGCAGGCGGCCGGCCGCGAGTTCGGCGCGGCGCACCCGGGATATGTCGAAGCCGAGATCGACAACGGCGATCCGGATGATCTGGCGCTCCTCACCTACACTTCTGGGACGACCGGCCGCCCAAAAGGTGTGATGCTGTCGCACGCCAATCTGCTGGGCTCTGCGCAGGGCTTTATTGCAGCGGAGGATATCCGCGTCACCGACGAGCTCTTGTGTTACCTGCCGATGGCGTGGATTGGCGATTCGCTGTTCTCGCTGGTGCTGACCCTGCTCGTCGGGTTCACCTGCAACTGTCCGGAGCGGCCGCAGACGGTGCAGCGCGACCTGCGCGAGCTCGGTCCGACGATCGCCATCGCGCCGCCGCGGATCTGGGAGAACATGCTGACCCAGCTGCGGGTCAGGGCGGCGGATTCGACGCCGCTGAAGCATCGGCTCTTCGAATTCTTCCGCGGGCTCGCCGAGCGGGCGGAGCAGCGCAAAGGAGAAGGCAAACCAGCCTCGCTGATCTCTCGGCTGGGCCTTGCGCTCGGCGAGGCGCTGGTCTACGCGCCGGTGCGCGACCAGCTGGGCCTGCGGCGGGCGCGCTGGGTCTATACCGGCGGCGCGCCGCTCGGTCCCGACACCTTCCGGTTCTTTCGCGCCTTCGGGGTCAACATCAAGCAGGTTTGGGGCTCGACCGAGCTCGCCGGGCTCGCCTCGTTACAGCCCGATGGCGAAGCGGACCCGGACACGGTCGGACGGGTAATACCGGGTTCCGACGTGCGGATTGCCGAGGACGGCGAGGTGCTGATCCGCTCCGCCGCGGTGTTCAAGGGTTATTACAAGCAGCCGGATGCCACTCGCGACACGATGATCGACGACGGGTGGCTGCGCAGCGGCGATTCCGGTTTTGTCGACCGCCGCGGCCATCTCGTCATCGTCGACCGCGCCAAGGATGTCGGCAAACTTGCCGACGGCACGCCGTTCGCCCCGCAATTTGTCGAGAACAAGCTCAAATTCAGCCCGTTCATCGCCGAGGCGGTGGCTTTTGGCGATCGCCGGCCGTTTGTCGCGGCGATCGTGGCGATCGATCTGACCACGGTCGGGAACTGGGCGGAGCGGCGCAACCTCGCCTATACGTCGTTCCAGGATTTGAGCGCCAAGCCCGAGGTGCGGCGCCTGATCGCCGAGGAGATCGCCGAGGTCAACGCCTCTTTGCCCGTCGCCGCCCGCATCCGCCGTTTCCTGCTGCTCAACAAGGAGTTCGACGCCGACGACAACGAGATCACCCGCACGCGCAAGATCCGGCGCCGCTTCGTCGCCGACAAATACGCTGCCGTGGTTGGAGCCTTCTACCGCGGCGACAGCGAAGTCGAGGTAATGACTGAAATCACCTATGAGGATGGCCGGAAAGCGGCCCTGACCTCGACGATCGTGATCGAGGAAGTCCTGAAGGCGACGGAGCCCGCCCGTGAACCGGCTTATGCGTGAGACCCTCACCCACCCGGCCCTCCGGGCTGGGTCCCCCCTCTCCCGCAATGCGGGAGAGGGGGCCGAGCGCAGCGAGGCGGGTTAGGGCGATGCCTGAGTTCGAATGGCAGTTTACACTGGTCCTGCTGACCAACGGCGTGATGATCGGGCTGATGTATGCGCTGATCGCCCTCGGCTTCGTGCTGATCTATAAGGCGACCGACGCGATCAATTTCGCCCAGGGCGAGTTCGTCATGTTCGCCGGGTTCATCGCCGCGGGGGCGGCCGAGATCCTCGGCGCGCCGTTCTGGGTCTCGGCCTTGCTCTCCGTCAGCGGCATGGTGCTGCTCGGCTTCGGTCTCGAACGGGTCGTCTTGCGGCCGCTGATCGGCCGGCCGGTCATCGCCGTCGTGATGGCGACGATCGGCCTCGCGGCGGTGTTGCGGGGCACGGCGACATTGGCCTTTGGCGCCGGCACGCGCGCCATCGTAATGCCGATCGGCGACGAGCCGATCGAATTGGGCCCGGTCATGCTGCCGCCGGTCCAGGTGGTCGGGGCGGTGGTCAGCATCGTCTTTCTCGCCGCCTTCAGCTGGTTTTTCCTCAAGAGCCGCATCGGCATCGCGATGCGCGCGGTCGCCGACAGCCAACAGGTGGCGATGGCGATGGGCATCGACGTGCGGCGCTATTTCGCGCTCGCCTGGGCGATGGCAGGCGTGGTTTCGGCGCTTGGGGGCGTCGTTTGGGGAACGATGCTCGGGGTCGACAACCAGCTCGCCCTCGTCGGCCTCAAAGTCTTTCCGGTGGTGATCCTGGGCGGCCTCGATTCGATCATCGGCGCCGTGGTCGGCGGGCTGATCGTCGGCGTCGTCGAAAACCTCGCCGCCGGGTATCTCGACCCTTACGTCGGCGGCGGCACAAAGGATTTTGCCCCTTACATCCTGATGATCCTTGTGCTGATGATCCGCCCCGAGGGGATCTTCGGCCGCCGCCGGATCGAGCGCGTGTGATGAGGATGCCGCGCCCGAGCTACCCTCACCCACCCAGCCCTAGCGGGCTGGGTCCCCCCTCTCCCGCAATGCAGGAGAGGGGCTTTAAGTCCATCGGCCGTCTAGCCCCTCTCCCGCATTGCGGGAGAGGGTGCCGAGCGCAGCGAGGCGGGTGAGGGGCCATGTTCCACCGCGAATCCGGGGTGTTCAAGACCAGTTATGCTGCCGACATGGCGCTCTATCCGCTGCCGATCGCCAAATGGGCGGTGGCGGCGTTCGCCGGCCTGTTCATCGTCATCGTGCCGCTGACTTTGGGCGAATATTACGTCTCGATTTTGAATCTGATCCTGATCGCCATCGTCGGCGCGCTCGGTCTCAATATCCTGGTGGGATACACCGGGCAGATCTCGATCGGGCACGGCGCCTTCATGTCGGTCGGCGCCTACACCGCCGCCAACCTCGTCGTCCGCCTCGGCGCGCCATTCTGGGTGACGATACCGGCGGGTGGGCTGATGGCGGCGCTGATCGGCGCAGTCGTCGGCATCCCGTCATTGCGCATCAAGGGGATCTACCTCGCGATCGCGACGCTTGCCGCGCAGTTGATCATCGAGTGGACGATCAACCACGTGCCGGCGATCTCGGGCGGGGTGCAGGCCTCGATCCAGGTGCCGCGGCCGAGTTTTTTCGGCGTGCAGCTCAAGAGCCAGACCCAGCTCTACTTGTTCTTGATGGGGTTCGCGGTGCTGGCGATCGTCGGCACCGCGAACCTGGTGCGCAGCCGGATCGGCCGCGCCTTCGTCGCGGTTCGCGACCAGGACATCGCCGCCGAGATCATCGGCATCAGCACCTTCCGCTACAAGCTCATCGCCTTTGCGATCTCGTCCTTTTACGCCGGGGTCACCGGTGTGCTCTATACCTATTATTTGGGTATCGCCAATTACGAACAGTTTCAGCTGACCGTCTCGATCGACTATCTGGCGATGATCATCATCGGCGGTCTCGGCTCGATCCTCGGCTCGATCTTCGGCGCCGCCTTTGTGACTTTGTTGCCGATCGTGACGCGCTGGTTCCTCGAATCATTCGGAGGACTGATCTTTTCGGCGGCCGATCTCGCCAACATCATCCCTAATCTTCGGCTGATCCTGTTCGGCGGGCTGATCATCTTTTTCCTGGTCGTCGAGCCGGAGGGGCTCAACCGCCTGTGGCGTAACATCCGAAACTACTTCCGGGTATGGCCATTTTCATATTGAACCGGATGACAGCAAAGGGAGGAACACGATGACGAGCTTGTCGAAGATCATGATCGCGGCCACGGCAACGGCGCTCGGCTTTACCGGAACTGTGTTTGCACAGCAGAAGGAGGTGATGATCGGCGCGCAGTGCGATCACACCGGGCCGACGCAGATCGTCGGCGTGGTGATTTGCCCGGCACAACAAGACTATATGAGCCTTATCAACTCAAAGGGTGGGATCGAGGGTTACAAGATCAATTACAATGAGCTCGACAACGAATACAAGGTGCCGCCGGCAGTCGAGGAGTACGAGCGCCAGAAGGGCGATGGCGCCGTCTCGATGATGATCTACGGCACGCCGCAGGCCCAGGCGCTCAACCAAAAGCTCCAAGAGGACAAGATCCCCGGCACATCGCCCGGCTTTGGCATCTCCGCTGCGGCCGATGGCAGCCGGTTCCCGTATCTCTTCCCGGTGGCGGCTACCTATTGGTCGCAGAGTGCTGCGGCGATCCAGTTCATCAAGGACAAATCGGGCGGCAGCCTGAAAGGCAAGAAGATCGCCTATGTCTATTACGACAACCCGGCCGGACACGAACCACTGCCGATCCTCGAGGATTTGCAGAAGATGGAGGGCTTCGAATTACGGTCCTTCGCGGTGCCGCCGCCGGGGGTCGAGATGGGGGCGCAGGTGCTCGACATCACCCAGCGTTACCACCCCGACTTTGTCATCGACCATCTGTTCGGCCGTTCGCCGTCAGTGGCGATCAAGGAATACAAGCGCGCCGGGTATCCGCTGTCCAAGGTCATCGGCCTCGTCTGGGCCTCGGCCGAGGCCGACATCCTGGCGGCAGGCGGCTGGCAGGTCGCGGAGGGGTATCACACCCTGCAATTCGCCGGCGCCGGCGACGACTATCCAATCCGCCAGGAAATCAAGGCGATGTACAAGGCGCAGGGCAAGGAGCCGCCAAAAGCAATGGACGATACGGTGATCTACAACCGCGGTATCCTCAACGCCGCGATCCATGTCGAGGCGATCCGCAATGCCATCAAGGCCAATGGCGGCCAAAAGCCGACCGGCACGGATGTGAAGAATGGCTTCGAGCAAATCCACGACTTCAGCTTGGGCGGCCTCCTTCCACCATTGAAGATCACCGTGGCCGACCATGAAGGCGGCGGCTGGGTGCAGATTTTCCAGGTGCATGACGGCAAGCTCGTCAAAGAGACCGACTGGTTCCGCGGCTACCCGGAAGTCGTGGCCGCCGCAGTCAAAAAAGCCGAGTAGAAGGAGTCGCAATGAGCAACGCAAAGACAGCAATACTGGCGCTCGCAGTGGGCGCGGCAGCCGGGCTGTGGCTGGCGGGCCCGGCCGCGGCGCAGCAGAAGGAAGTGCTGATCGGCATGCAGTGCGACCGCACCGGTGCGACGCAGATCACTGGCGTCGTGCTGTGTCCGGCAATGCACGACTATTACGACCTGGTCAATGCCGGCGGCGGGGTCGAGGGCTATACGATCAAGGCCGACGAGATCGACAACGAATACAAGGTCCCGCAAGCGGTCGAGGCCTACCAGCGCCAGAAGCAGGAAGGCGCCGTCTTGATGACGCTCTACGGCACGCCAATGACCGTGGCGCTGAACCAACGTCTCGAAGAGGACAAGATTGCGACGACCTCGCCGGGTTTCGGGATCGCCGCCGCGGCGGACGGGACCCGCTATCCTTACCTGTTCCCGATCGCCGCGACCTACTGGTCGCAGGGCGCCGCGGCGGTCGAGTTCGTCAAGAATAAATTGGGCGGCAACCTCAAGGGCAAGAAGATCGCTTACATCTATTACGACAACCCGGCGGGTAAGGAACCGCTGCCGATCGTCGAGGAACTACAGAAGCAAGAGGGGTTCGAGCTGCGGACCTTCGCCGTACCGCCGCCCGGCGTCGAGGTCGGAGCGCAGGTGCTCGACATAACCCAGCGCTACCGGCCGGATTTCGTGATTGCACATCTCTTCGGGCGGTCGCCCGCGGCGGCGATCAAAGCCTTCAAATCGAACGGCTATCCGCTCTCTAAGGTGGTCGGCCTGGTCTGGGCCTCCTCCGAGGCCGACATCGACGCGGCGGGCGGCTTTGGCGTCGCCGAAGGCTATCACGCGATGCAATTCGCCGGCGCCGGTGACGACTATCCGGTCCGTCAGCAGATCAAGGCGATGTACAAGAAGGCGGGCAAAGAACCGCTCGATTTGATGGACAAGAACACGGTCTATTACAACCGTGGCCTCCTGCAAGCCGCCATTCATGTCGAGGGAATCCGCAACGCGCTCAAAGCGAACGGCGGCAAGGTGCCGACCGGGACGGAAATCAAGAACGGCTTTGAACAGATCCGCGACTTTACCCTCGGCGGTCTCGTCCCGCCGCTGGAGATCACGCCGACCGACCACGAAGGCGGCGGCTGGGTGCAGGTCTTCCAGGTGAAAGGCGGCAAGTTCGTCAAGGAGACCGACTGGTTCCGCGCCTATCGCGACGTCGTCGAGCACGCGCTGAAGTCCGCGGAATAGCGATGAAGCTGCCCCTCGTCTCCGCGCTGAATGCCCCCACCCTAACCCTCCCCCGCTTGCGGGGGAGGGAAGGGTGGGGGCTGTTTCGATGACGCGAGCGTGCGATGCTGGCGCTGAACAACATCGAGGTCGTCTATGACGGCGTGATCCTGGTGCTGAAGGGGGTCTCGCTGTTCGCGGAGGAGGGCCGCATCACGACCCTGCTCGGCGCCAACGGTGCCGGCAAGACCACCACCCTGAAGGCCATATCGGGCCTTCTACACAGCGAGCGCGGGCAGGTAACCAAAGGGACAGTGGAGCTTGACGGCGAGCGGCTCGACCGGCTCCCCGCCCCCGACGTCGTCAAGCATGGCGTGACCCAGGTCTTCGAGGGCAGGCGCGTCTTCGAAAACCTGACCGTCGAGGAAAACCTGGTGGCCGGCGCCCACATCCGCCGCGATCTCGCGGCGGTCCGGGACGGCATCGACCGGGTCTACGACGCCTTCCCGGTGCTCAAGGAGCGCCGCCACAATCAGTCGGGCTATCTCTCCGGCGGCGAACAGCAAATGCTGGTGATCGGCCGGGCCTTGATGTCGGACCCGAAGGTGATCCTGCTCGACGAACCGTCCCTCGGCCTGGCGCCGCAGCTCGTCGAGGAGATCTTCGGCATCGTCCGCCGGCTGCGCGACGAGCGCAACCTGACCGTGCTGCTGGTCGAGCAGAACGCAGCGCTGGCGCTCGACATCGCAGACCACGGCTACGTCATGGAGAACGGCCGCATCGTGCTCGAAGGCCCGGCCGACACCTTGCGCCAGAATTCCGACATCAAGGAGTTCTATCTCGGGCTCAACGAAGTCGGCGCCCGCAAATCCTACCGCGACGTCAAGCACTATAAGCGCCGCAAGCGCTGGCTGTCGTGAGCTGGTGATGGACCATCCCTAATGCCGGCGGCCCTCCCGCGCATCGCCGTTATCGGCACCGGCGGCACGATTTCTTCGCTCGGCGCGTCGAGCCTCGATGTGCTCGATTACCCCGATTTCGGGCAGAAGCTGACCTGCGAGGCCTTGCTCGACCGTTTTCCGGAGACCCGGCTCGTCGCCGACCCGATGCCGGTGACCTTCCGCCAGGTCGGAAGCACCGACATCGGCCCGAGGGATTGGGTCGAGATCAGGTCGTTGATCCATCGCATCGCGCGCGACGAGCCTGCGGTCGCCGGTTTCGTCATTCCGCACGGCACCGCGACCCTCGAGGAAACCGCCTTTTTCCTCAACCTGACCCTCGCCACGGCGCATCCCGTCGTGCTCGTCGGAGCGCAGCGCCCCGCCAGCGCTCTCGGCACGGACGCCGGGATGAACCTGGTAAACGCATTGCGCGTCGCCGGCTCATCCGATGCGCGAGGCAAGGGTGTTCTGGTGGTGCTCAACGACGAAATCCATGCGGCCCGTGATGTCGTCAAGACCTCGACCTACCGGGTTCAAACCTTCCGCTCGGTCGATTTTGGTGCGCTCGGCCATGTCGACGGCGACGGGGTGCACTTCTATCGCACCCCGTCCCGCGCCCACATGCCCGGTACCCCTTTTGCGGACCTCGATCTGACCGTGCTGCCGCGGGTCGATATCGTCTATTCCTATGCCGGCGCCGACGGGGCGCTGGTCGAGGCCGCGGTCGCGGCCGGCGCGCGCGGGATCGTCTCGGCCGGCTTTGCCCCGGGAAGCCCGACCCCCGAGCAGCGCGCCGCCTTCGAGCGCGCCGCCAACTCCGGGGTCGTCGTCGTGCAATGCAGCCGTGCGACCGGCCGCGTCGCCCCGCGCCGACGGTTGCGCGAGAGCGGCATCGTCGCCGGCGAGGATTTCACACCGCAAAAGGCCCGCATATTGCTGATGCTCGCTCTGCTGGCGACCAACGACGTGATCGAGGTCCAACGCGCGTTTCAAACCTACTAGCCCCCTCGCGCATGCGAGAAACATGATCGGCTTCGAGGTTCTGGCGCGCGACGGCGCGGCGCGGCGCGGGCGGCTGACGACCGCTCACGGTGGTGTCGAGACGCCGGCGTTCATGCCGGTCGGCACCGCCGGCACGGTCAAGGCGATGACCCCCGAGGGGGTGGCGGCGACGGGCGCGCGGATCGTCCTCGGCAACACTTATCACCTGATGCTGCGTCCGGGCGCCGAACGCATTGCGGCACTCGGCGGCCTGCACCGCTTTATGAATTGGCCATACGCGATCCTGACTGATTCCGGCGGTTTTCAGGTCATGTCCTTGGCGACGCGCCGGACCATCGCCGAGGTTGGCGTCACCTTTCGCTCGCATCTCGACGGCAGCCTCTACGAGCTGACGCCGGAACGGTCGATCGAGATCCAGCGTCTGCTCGGTGCCGACATAACGATGGCGTTGGACGAGTGCACGCCCTACCCCTCGCCGCACGAGGCGGTCGAGAGCTCGATGGAATTGTCGATGCGTTGGGCCGAGCGCTCGCGCCACGCCTTTGTCGAGCGGGCGGGCCACGGCATCTTTGGGATCGTCCAGGGCGGGGTCCACCCGGATCTGCGCCTGCGTTCCGCCGCGAACCTGATCCGCATCGGCTTTGATGGCTATGCGGTCGGGGGGCTGGCGATCGGCGAGGGGCAGACGACGACCTTCGCGGTGCTCGATGCGACCGTTCCGGCCCTGCCCGAGCATCGGCCGCGCTATCTGATGGGGGTCGGGA
>Ga0210396_10005340_pt1 | contig 12459 bp, 14 predicted proteins | sample IncBWH17OmetaG_FD_155466 | JGI IMG/M metagenome (GOLD analysis project Ga0210396, IMG submission 155466) | Forest soil microbial communities from Barre Woods Harvard Forest LTER site, Petersham, Massachusetts, United States - Inc-BW-H-17-O ...
ACCGGGAAGTTTCCCGACGGAACCGTTCTCGTAAAGCAAGTCTTTGGAACGGACCACGCCCAAATGACTACAGGCGACGCACATTGGGCTTCGGGAACGAAAGTGTGGTTCGTGATGATCAAGGACGAAAAAGGACGCTATTCCAACAATCCACTTTGGGGTGATGGCTGGGGCTGGGCTCTGTTCAAATCCGACGCCCCTGACAAGCAGGTTGCAACCGATTACAAGAAAGACTGCTTGGGGTGCCACATCCCTGCAAGGGGGACGGACTGGGTTTATGTGCAAGGGTATCCGGCTCTCGCAACGAAGTAAGAAACACTGCGTGGCGAGAGCGAGTTCGGAAAACGTTCCAAAAGGAGATCGCAAAATGCGAAAAGTTTTGCTGGTAGTCATCTTGGGATTGGGTGTCGTTGCCGCGAGTTCGTTGATGCGTGACCCGAGCCGGGTCGCGGCAGCCCCGCAGTCCACAGCTGTGTTTGATGCCGATGGAAAGTTGAAGCTGCCAGAGGGCTATCGGCACTGGGTCTTTGTCGGCGCGCCATTGACGCCCAATGCCCTCAACAATGGCAAGGCGGGCTTCCCCGAATACCACCATGTCTATGTCGAAGAGAAAAACCTGGACGTGTACCTCAAGACCGGTTCATTTCCCGAAGGGACAGTCTTCGTGAAGGAACTGACGCGCGTTCTCAATCCGACCTTTCCCGACGGCTCGCGCACGGAACCATCGGGCCGCGGATATTTCAACGGGGAATTTAACGGCATGGATGTAACGGTCAAAGATAGCAAGAGGTTTGCTGCAACGAACGGTTGGGGTTTCTTTAACTTCGGACATCACCCGCTTCCCTATTCTTCGTGGGCCAAGGAAGCCTCCGCAGCCGAATGTGCCGGCTGCCATCAAGCCTTCGTCGCCAAGACCGACATGACTTGGATCCAGTTCTACCCGATTCTACGCGACGGAGACAAAACCAAATAGTTTGGATAACGCGTGGGGAGACTTTCTATCTGGTCTGACTTTCTTTGGAGCAGAAGAAAAAAGCAGTGTTTCAAAAAAAGGAGATAAGCATGGCGAAAGAAGTAAGCGTGTCGAAAGACATGGGTATGTCGAAAGAGATGAGCATGAACGGTGGTGGTGGCCATCTCTACATCCAAACCAACGAGGTAAGGAACTGCATCATCCACTACCGTCGGTCTGCGAATGGGATCCTCACCGAGGTGGAACGAGTAGCCACCGGAGGTGCCGGTTCCGGGACTTACAAGCCGATCAGCGGCCAGGAGAGCGCACCTAACTCCTTTGAAGGCGCGGCTAGCGTCATCCTCTCACCAGATCGCAAGTTTCTGTTTGCCACAAACGGCGGGGACAATTCGGTTTCCAGCTTCGCCGTGGGCGACAAGGGCAGACTCACACGAATCGACACCAAGCCGACCGGGAACGCCGTGGAAGGAAAGAGCGGCACTGCCAAGTCACTGGCATATTCTACCTCGAAGGACATGCTTTACGTGGTCCACTCCTTCGGACCCGATCATATCCGGCTCATGTCGGTCTCCAGTGATGGCAAGCTTACGCCGCGCATGGAGCGATACACGGCGAATACACCGGAGAAACCACACCGTGTTCCAACTATGGGTGTACTTTCGCCGGATGAGAGGTTTCTCCTTGTCGGCACCACGTTCGATCTGCCTATTGCGATCTCCGGCACCTATCCGGACGGTTCACCCATTCTCTGGGTGCCTGGTCCAGACGGCAAAACACGGTCCGTCGCTTCGAATGCGCCAGATCCCGACGGGATCGTTGTATTCCGCGTGAATGCAAACGGCACGCTCAGCGACCCTTCGTTCCAGGACGGAGGGGGCGGTTCTCCTTTCTACATCGCCTTCCTACACAACCGGCCGGATTCTTTCATCGTCGCATACGCCGTCGGTGACGGAGTCAGCTTGGGCCACATTGACGAAGACGGCAGAATTGGCGTCGACAAGGTCGTACCGATCGACACAAGGCGAGGCAAGATCGCTGAACTCTGCTGGCTGGCCGTCTCCCCCGATGACCGCTTCTTGTACGCTACGGTTTTCGGGTACAGCAACGTTAGCAGCTTCCATATCGACGGCCCCGAGATCAGAGTCGCGAAGGATCCTGCGTGCCCTAACGTCGAGGGCGATGGCACCTTCAGGGGGCTTTGTGGGGACGTCAGCAGCGGACCGAGCGATAGCTGGGTTTCGCCGGATGGCGCCTTTTTCTACCAGATCTACGGGAACGCCTCAAAGCTGGTAGGGTACGCCACCAAGCCAGACGGCTCGCTAGAAGAGGTTACCAGCGTCGCCATCCCTTACAACAGCCCGGAGGGTTTGGCGGGTTTTTGATTGTCCCCATGGTGGATGCGACGAACGGCCGCTCCGGGATAGCACGCGGCTCCGCTGCACCGAGCCCGATCCCAGAAGCGGCCGCACCGCCCACCATGCGCTTCACTTGGTTCACAAAAGAAAACGCCATAGGCGAAGCACGGCCACGGACAACTTTGTGGAACGACCGAAAAAGACCGGGGGCAACTGATGCGCGAGATCGCGTCGCCCTCATGCTTCACTGACGATGCGAGCGCTTTGGATACGCTGACGCCACGCCCGGACAATTCATCGGATAAGGATTTACAGAGAGCAGAAGGATCTTGCCGAATCGTACTCGGGAGCTCGGAAAGAGGCACTCGCGTCATGGATGTTTACCAAAAATCTCCGATTCGTGTTCTCTTCCCAAGAACGGCCGGCCCCCAAGTGGAGGAAGCCGTTCTTGTGAATACCTCGGGAGGCATTGCGGGAGGAGACCGTCTTGAATCCAGCGTGACAGCGATGGACAGCGCTTCCATCGCGGTCACGACTCAGGCGGCGGAGAAGGTCTATCGCGCAATCAAGGAATCCGCGCACATTACGACGACTCTGAAAGCGCGTGATTCGGCGAAACTTGCGTGGCTACCTCAGGAAACGATCATCTTCAATCGCGCACGTATCTGCCGTCGCACACAGATCGAGGTCTCGTCGGGCGCGGAACTCCTCGCCCTGGAGTGGTTGGTGCTCGGCCGCTCGGCGCACGGAGAGAAGATTTCCGCCGGAGACATCATGGACAGCTGGCGCGTTAGGAAAGACGGTAGGCTCGTCTGGGCCGACGGCTTTCGCGCCACCGATGACGTTTTTCCGCATCTTTCTCGAAAAGCGCTGCTGTCGGATTGCAGCGCCGTTGCGACACTGCTCTATTTCGGGCCTGACCTCGACGTGCGTTTGCAGTTGATACGCGACTTGGCTTCTTCTCTGGAGTGCCATTGCGCCGCGACGTTGGTTGGCGGGCTGATGGTTGTTCGCTTTGCTGCAAAGGTCTCCTGCGATTTGAGATCTGCCCTGCGCAACTTGCTCCAGCATTTCGGCAACCGGGTTGCACCTGGACCTTTCCGAGTGCCGAAGATGTGGTCGTGTTGAGTGCGGCTTTTATTCGGGGAGCACCATGAATCTTACGCCACGGGAAAAAGACAAGCTGTTGATCGCGGTCGCAGCGCAGGTTGCACGAGCGCGGCTCACGCGAGGCGTCAAGCTCAACTATCCGGAAAGCGTCGCGCTGATCACGGATTTCGTGCTGGAAGGAGCACGCGACGGCAAGTCAGTTGCAGACCTCATGTCTGAAAGCGGCAAAGTCCTGGCGCGCGATCAGGTCATGGAAGGCATCCCGGAAATGATTCACGAAATGCAGGTCGAGGCTACGTTTCCGGACAACACGAAGCTCATCAGTATTCACGATCCGATTCGCTAGGGAGCTAAGAGATGGTGCCGGGAGAGATTTTTGCTGCGTCCGGAGAGATTGTCCTGAACAAGGATAGCAAGGCTGTTTCTTTGAAAGTCGCGAACACGGGAGATCGGCCGATACAGGTCGGGAGTCACTACCACTTCGCGGAAACGAATGCCGCGCTCTCATTTGACCGAAGGGCTGCGCTCGGGTATCGGCTGGACATTCCTGCAGGAACGGCGGTGCGATTCGAGCCGGGGCAATCGCGCGATGTATTGCTGGTCCCCTACGCCGGCGCACGGCTGGTGTACGGGTTTCACCAGGCGGTTATGGGACAGTTGCCGGCCGTGCAGTCGAAATGAAAGTTGTCGAGATAGAGGTAATCGGGAATGCCTCACAGAATGAGCCGAAGCGCCTACGCGCAGATGTTTGGACCAACTCTTGGCGATAGAGTGCGCCTCGCCGATACCGACCTTGTGATTGAAGTTGAAAAGGATCTCACAAACTATGGGGAGGAAGTGAAGTTTGGAGGCGGAAAGGTTATCCGCGATGGCATGGGGCAATCCCAGCGGACACGCAAGGAAGGCGCGGTCGATACCGTAATCACCAACGCACTCATTCTCGATCACTGGGGAATTGTAAAGGCCGATATTGCGATCAAGGATGGGCGGATTGCGGCGATTGGGAAAGCCGGCAATCCCGATGTGCAGTCAGGCGTGGACATTATTATTGGGCCGGGAACCGAGGTGATTGCGGGCGAAGGGAATATCGTTACTGCCGGCGGAATCGACACACACGTGCACTTCATTTGTCCGCAGCAGGTTGAGGAGGCGCTGTTCTCCGGCGTGACCTCAATGATGGGCGGTGGAACGGGGCCGGCGGCGGGAACAACAGCCACCACCTGCACACCCGGGCCTTGGCACATACGAAAAATGCTAGAGGCGGCGGATTCCTTCCCCGTAAACTTCGGCTTTTTCGGCAAAGGAAACGCGAGTACTCCCGCTGGTCTCGTCGAGCAGGTTGAAGCGGGGGCTTGCGGCTTGAAGCTGCACGAAGACTGGGGCACGACGCCCGCGGCGATCGATTGCTGTCTTTCTGTTGCGGATGACATGGACATTCAGGTCTTGATCCATACCGATACGCTCAATGAAAGCGGCTTTGTGGAAGATACGATTGCCGCCTTCAAGGGCAGAACGATCCACACGTTTCATACCGAAGGCGCCGGCGGAGGCCATGCACCGGACATTATCAAAGTGTGTGGCTCCGCGAATGTGATTCCATCCTCGACAGGTCCGACGCGGCCGTACACGGTGAACACGCTCGAAGAGGCGCTCGATATGGTGATGGTAACGCACCATCTGGATCGTCGCATTCCCGAAGATCTTGCGTTCGCAGAGAGCCGTATCCGCAAGGAAACGATTGCGGCGGAGGATATTCTTCACGACCTTGGCGCACTCTCCATCATGTCGTCCGACAGCCAAGCCATGGGCCGCGCAGGAGAAGTGATTATCCGGACCTGGCAGACGGCCGACAAAATGAAAAAGCAATTCGGGCGGCGCGGCGAAGAAAAAGGCGACAACGACAATTTCAGGGCCCGGCGGTATGTCGCCAAATACACGATCAATCCTGCAATCGCTCAAGGAATTTCAAATTACGTGGGCTCGATAGAAGTTGGAAAGCTTGCGGATCTCTGCATCTGGAATCCGGCTTTCTTTGGAGTGAAGCCGGCCCTGGTGCTGAAGAGCGGAATGATTGCCGCGGCAATCATGGGGGACCCCAACGCTTCGATTCCTAATCCGCAACCTGAATATTACCGCCCCATGTTCGGTGCGTTCGGCCGGGCTATGACGGAAAGCTCGGTTACGTTCGTGAGCCAAGCGCTCGTTCAAAAGGGTGAGTCACTGGGCCTCACGAAGAAACTGCTGCCCGTCACCAACACCCGCAAGATCGGCAAGCGTTCGATGATGCTCAATGACGCCACGCCACGCATGGAAGTTGATCCGGAAACATATGAAGTACGTGCCGATGGTCGTTTGCTGACCTGTGAACCTGCGAAAGTGTTGGCGCTGGCGCAACGCTATTTCTTGTATTGAGGGATGAACAACCATGCAAAGTGCTTCCATTCATCGCCCCGCTGGCCATTGGCCGAAGGAACGATCCTCAGGCGCTCTCACTCTCGATTTTGATGCGCGTCACCGCCGCCGCATTCAACTGACTGCCGACCAAGGAGAGGATGTCCTTCTCGACCTGCCGAAGACCGTCGCGATGGCCGACGGAGACGGCTTGCAACTGGAGGACGGGAGGTGGCTGGAGGTGCGGGCTGCTGCGGAGACCGTCGTCGAAGTCCGTCACAATGATCCTCATCAGCTAGCGCGCCTTGCTTGGCACCTCGGCAACCGGCATTTGCCCACAGAAATTCGAGACGAGGTTCTTCGCATTCATCCCGACCATGTTATTGAGGATATGCTTCTCGGTTTCGGAGCCGACCTCGTGAAGGTCCAGGTCCCCTTCCAGCCCGAGGGCGGCGCGTACGGAGGGAACGGTCACCACCATCACAGTCATGGCGACGGCGGGCATCATCATGAGTAAGGAACACTACCGCTGCCCGCAGCTAGCATTGCTGAGACTGCAAAGCTGGCTCTCGCCGGCATTCCCTACCGGTTCTTACAGCTACTCTCACACCGTCGAATGGGCTGTCGAAGCGGCATATATAAAGGACCGTGAAAGTCTCGTCGACTGGCTGGAAGCAGACCTTTCCTGCGGCTCCGGACGAAATGAAGCGATTTTCTTCAGAGAAGCCTGGTGCGGTGCCCGAGACAACGATTGCGCGAAGCTCTTTGAAATAGCCGAACTTGCCGCGGCCTTTCGCGGGACCTCGGAATTCGCGCTTGAGTCATCGCAGCAGGCGTCGGCCTGTCGCATGACACTGCTTCACGTGTGGCCAGATCGACTCCTGGACTCGCTTTCGCAATTGCTCTCTGAACGGCATGTTCCTTCCACGTTAGCCGTTGTTCTCGGAGTCCGCTCGGCAAGGGAGGACATCCCGCTGAGCCTGGCCCTGCCCGCCTTTCTGCAAAGTTACATCGCCAATTTGGTGACCGCCGGGGTGCGACTTGTCCCGCTCGGTCAAACGGACGGGCAGCTAGCGATCGCCGTGCTCGAGGAAGCCGTGCTCGCCGCCAGTGCGCGGGCCAGAAACGCCACGATCGATGATCTTGGGTCGGCGGCCGTCATGGTGGATCTCGCCTCCATGGCACACGAAACCCAATATACGAGGTTATTTCGCTCATGAACTCTATTGCCAGCACAAACTCCCCAAACCATCCTCTGCGCGTCGGGATCGGCGGCCCGGTTGGCTCAGGCAAAACCGCCCTAGTGGAGGCGCTGTGCAAGCGGCTGCGCAACACGTACGACATCTACGTGATTACCAACGACATCTACACGAAGGAAGATCAACTGATTCTCACGCGGGCGGAAGCACTGCCTACTGAACGCATCATGGGCGTTGAAACTGGTGGCTGTCCCCACACGGCGATTCGGGAGGACGCGTCCATGAACCTCGCTGCGATTGAGGACATGAACCGGAAATTCCCGCATGCGGAATTGTGCTTCATCGAATCCGGGGGCGATAACCTTGCCGCAACCTTCAGCCCCGAGTTGGCCGACTTGACCATCTATGTCATCGATGTCGCGGAAGGGGAAAAGATACCGCGCAAGGGCGGCCCGGGCATTACGCGCTCCGATCTTCTGATTATCAACAAGATCGATTTAGCTCCTCTCGTTGGCGCAAACCTTGCCGTGATGGAAGAGGATACGCTGAGAATGCGCGCGAATCGGCCTTTTGTTTTCACGAATTTGAAGAGCGGCGAAGGTGTCGAGCAAATCGCGAGCTTCATTGTCCGGAAGGGCGGTTTGACCAAGGCGGCCGCGTAAGCGGCAAATCGCGGCTAAACCCAAGACTGAACGGAGCCTTAGTGCAAATGGGTCGCTGAGCAAGGAGGAATGCATATGGGTATCATCTCTCGAGGTTTTTCTGGTCGACGCACGCCGACCGATGTCAAGCTGCCGCCAGGGCAGTACCTCACCACCGATTTTCCAGTCTTGTCGGCAGGCCCGACTCCGCACGTCCCACTTGAAAAATGGGAGTTTGTGATCGATGACGGCAAGAATGTCTTGCGGCGATGGGATTGGAAATCGTTTCGCAACTTGCCTAGCGAGACGGTTACAGTTGATTTGCACTGTGTCACGCGGTGGTCGAAGTTGGGCACATCTTGGGAAGGCGTTTCCTTAGATACTCTGCTCGCAGACATAAAGACCGACGCTTCCTATACTCTCGTTCGTTCGTATGGCGACTACACGACGAATGTGCCTCTGAAGGACCTCCTGAACAAGCAGGCGTGGATTGCGTTCCGATATGATGACCAAGATCTTGCGCCTGAACATGGCGGCCCGGCGCGACTCCTTGTGCCGCATCTCTATTTGTGGAAGAGCGCCAAATGGGTGCGAGGTATGACGCTGATGCGCGAGGATAAACCTGGATTCTGGGAAGGCCTCGGCTACCACATTTATGGAGATCCGTGGCGGGAGCAGCGATACTCGGGCGACAGGTGATGTGGCGCGTTGGAACCGTCGTCGCTCTGCGCGACGAAACCTCGACGGCACGGACAATTACGCTTGAAGTTCGCGACTGGCCCGGTCATCTCGCCGGCCAGCACGTTGACGTGCGCTTGACGGCACCGGATGGATACTCCGCAGTCCGATCCTATTCTATTGCTTCCGCGCCCAACTCCGAAGGGCACGTTCAAATCACAGTCGAACGGCTGCTAAATGGTGAAGTGTCGCCGTATCTCACACAAGAGGTCAATGTGGGCGATCGCCTGGAGTTGCGCGGTCCGATCGGCGGCTGGTTCGTGTGGCGCAGTGAGCAAACTGAGCCGATTCAGCTAATCGCAGGAGGTTCTGGCATCGTCCCTCTGATGGCCATGATTCGGTCGCGAGCCGCAGTGCGTAGCGCGGCACCGTTTAGACTCTTGTATTCGGTACGGGAACCCGGAGCCGTTTTCTATCGCGACGAATTGCACTCGCTCTCGGAAAACGCAGATTCCATGTCCATACATTACGCGTATACACGCGCCACTCCGAAGAATTGGCCACGACTACCAGGCCGCATCGATACCAAGTTGATTGCCAACGCGACCTGGGCCGCAGATCTTGGCCCGACTTGTTATATCTGCGGTCCTACACCATTCGTGGAAACTGTGACGAACCTCCTAACTGTTTCCGGAAATGATCGCGACAGGATCAGAACGGAACGTTTTGGTTCGACGGGAGAAAGGAAATGAGCTCGCATATTGCATATCTTGATGGCAACGCTGCCGCGGGTGAATTGAACAAACTATTCGCCAGCGATATAACCGCCGCGACAGGACTATGCAAGCACTGTGGGTCAACGCGGCGCTTTGCCGAAGCTCGTCTCTACATGGACGGTCCTGGCCTTGTCGCCCGGTGCTGCGTTTGCGAGCATGTGCTTCTTCGAGTTGTGAATGCTCGTCAGGGCGCGTTCCTTGACGTCTGTGGACTGACTTACTTGCGATTCGACACGTCGGAGTAGGTGTTGGATATTTGTCGTCCCGACGCTCTCCAGGTGGTGAAGGGCTTCCGAGGCTTGCCAAAACGCCTCTCGCAGTGCGGACTTACTCGCTAGTTCAGCTGCTGTCCGACAGCGAGTGACTAGGCAGATCAGCCCAACCAGCGCGCAAATGGTGATGCTCTTTGTCATGCTCATTACGTCCGGTAGAGAGTCTTCACACTTTCGTGAAACTTCAGGGCGACGGGAGGCGCGGCATACTTATCGGTCACAACCTCGATGTATGCACCTCGGCCGCCCTCAGACGCGGTTTTAAGGGCCTGATCGAATTCTCCGCATGTACTGACACGCGCCGTAAACCAGTCGTCGCATCCAAGCGCCTTAGGCAAGTCGGCATAGTGCCACTGAGCAAGATCGTTGTACTCGATGTTGGGGTCCTTGCAGAGCAGCCGTTCAATCAGGTAGCCCGAATTGTTAAGAACGAAGATGATGGGTTTCAGCCCGCGTCGGCCGAACTGACTAATCTCCTGGGCTGTTAGTTGATGGGACCCTTCACCTGTAATCAGCACAACGCGACGGTCGGGCGCCGCGACTGCTGCTCCGAAGGCCGCCGGGGTCGCATATCCGATAGCACCCCACAACGTCTGGTTGTAAAACTTCGCGCCCTTCGGCAGGAATGCAAACGCCATTCCAAACCCGGAAGTTCCTGTCTCAGTAATGACGATATCGTTCGGTTTAATAAAATCCGCCCAGCGAGGATAAAGCGCGTCTGCGGTAATCGGATCGCTGCCGGCGCCCTTTACTGGTCCGAGCGAACCTGGTTGAACCGGTCGTTTCTGATTTCGTTGCTCAACACGACGCGCGAGCTCAGCGAGGACATCTTTCATCTCGACGTTGGGATAAACCTTGGTGCCCACCTGAGTACGATGGTGACGGACATCGATGGTCTTTTCCGGGTCAAGATTCGCCGTGAAGGCGCCCGTGCTGAAGTCCGTCAGAATGGCTCCGATCAGAACGATGGCGTCGCATGATTCAACGTACTCACGAACGGGCTCGTCCATCAGCTTTCCGTCGTACATGCCGATGTAGGCTGGCTGTTGCTCTTCGAGTGTGGATTTGTCCATAAGCATAGTGGCGAAGGGAAGTCCGGAAGCATCCACGAACGCCTGCACCGCGTCCTGCAGCCCCGCGCGATTAGCCAATACCCCAGGCAGAATGCAGGCGGTTTTCGCTGCATGGAGAGCTTCACTTATCGCAGCAACGGCCTTTTCAAGTGATGCAGGATCGCTCCTTGGTGGATCGAGTGGCGCAGCAGTGCTCACGACGGGCTGATTCGCGACATCTGTTGGAAACGCCATATATACAGGCCTGCGGTGGTACAGCGCCTCCGCGATCAGTCGCTCTGTTTCGTAAGCCACGTTTTGGGGTGTCATGATGGCGCTGGCACAAACGACTTTTTCAGCCATCTTGTGGAAGAAGTCGAATTCACCGTTTCCTAGCGTGTGATGAACAAGCCCGTGTGCGGCTTGTACTGGCAGATTTGGCATTCCAACTAAATGGAAAATGGGTACATGCTCGGCATAGGCTCCTGCGATTCCACTGATAGCGCTCAATTCGCCCACACCATAAGTTGTGTTGAGCGCAGCGATGCCGTGAATGCGAGCGTACCCATCGGCTGCATACGATGCATTCAGCTCGTTGCAGCATCCGACCCAGTCGATACCGGGAAAACCAACGATTGCATCCTCAATGGGAAAAGCGAAGTCACCGGCGACGCCGAAAACTTTGGTTATTCCGAGGTCCTTGAGTCTCGACAGAACGTGGTCAATTACGGTGGTCGACCCTGTCTGTCTTGTTGCAGACGGCTCATGCAATGTTTCTTTGGTTGAGGCCGCTCGTTTTGTTGGGGTGGATACACCCGACATACTTAGTCTCCTTAAGGTTCGATTTTCAGATAGACCTTAGCGACCGGCGACTCACTCGATTGGTGTAGCCATCTGAGGCGAAAGCCGGTTCCACGGTCCTATATCAAAGCACGCACTGTCAGTGCATGCGGCGAACCATTCGCACGCTTGCCAAACACAAAGAAAATGGCAGGCTATAAAACAACAGACTTTGCGAGCTTAGCGAGATTCTCGAAATTGGCGACCATCCGTATTCCCCCCCACTCTGAGAATTCAGTTCTGCGGGACTACCTGATCGGGTTTCAATGGTGCAACGCCGAAATTCACACTGAAGCGCTGGCACCAGATGGAAATGGCGCGGTATTTAGACAAGTCCACTGCGGAGCCCAGAGAGTAATTTTGATCACCGATGTTTCCTTTGATCGGCCCCAGATCGATAAAGCCGGCGTGCTGCACCGTTTCGCTGTCTTTTGCGTCACCGGCCGCCACCAGGTAGACGTGAACGTTGGGCCCGTTTGAAGTTCTGAAGTTCGTGAAGCGAAGCATGAGATCGCCGTCTGCCATGCGGAAAATGGTTGCTTTTCCTTCAGTAGGATGGGCAATCCCATAGAAAACTCCAGACTCGATTGCCCGTATTGAACTGGCGTTCGCGGCTGGCATTGTTTCATGAACGCGTTCATTGATGAAGAGGCGCTCTGGCCGAAACGCATACCATGCGACGAACAAAACGACTGCGATCGCAGCAACCACCATTTTCCATCTTTTCATTTTCATATTTCCTTTGTCTTAAGAACTGCGCCGAAACACTAGAGAACTCGGGGAGGTTTATCCCCACGTGCCAAAGCGCGCCGGGTCGTCCTGCACGAATGCTTTATCCGAACTCAACGATTCTGTGGCATGAAACGAAACTCTTTTCATGTCCTCACGTAGCAAATAGAAGGAAACTGCCAAGAGCACCAGATCTTTCATGAGGAAGGCAACGTGTTCGGTCATTGCTGGGAATCCGCCAGCAGAGGCTTCCCAGCCCTTTGGGAAGAATGGGATGATCGTGAACGTCGCGATAAAAGAAAAACAGGAACCGAGGGCACCAAGAATTCCTGCTTTCTTGTTCCAAAAGCCCCAGAACAGGAGTGCACCAAATAGCCATTCGGAAACTCCCAGGAACCAGGTGGCGGCGCGGACACTGAACACCGAATACATCCAGAAGATCA
>Ga0210396_10005343_pt1 | contig 12456 bp, 8 predicted proteins | sample IncBWH17OmetaG_FD_155466 | JGI IMG/M metagenome (GOLD analysis project Ga0210396, IMG submission 155466) | Forest soil microbial communities from Barre Woods Harvard Forest LTER site, Petersham, Massachusetts, United States - Inc-BW-H-17-O ...
GGCGCGGCGATCGCCACGGTCCGTGCGCCGATCGCGGTCGCGACGAGACGGATGGCGGCCTCGCCGCCGGGCGTGGCCAGCACCCGGTCGGGCGAACAGCCGAAGGCGCCGGCCGCCGCGGATTCCAGGGCGCGGGTCTCCTCGGGGTCTGGCAGACGAGTCCGCGCGGCAGAGCTCGCCCGCGGCGCCGGATAGGGCCATGGGCTCACGCCTGTCGAAAGATCCAGCCACGGCTCGGGCGCCGCAGCAAAGCGCGCCCGAGCCGCCCTCAGCCGCCCACCATGGACGGCCAGGGCGCCAGGATCAGAAATCAAAGCGCACGCCGCCATAGGCCGCCCGTCCCAGGGTCCCGTACTGGAAGACCGTCTCGTAGCGCGTGTTGGTGGCGTTCTCGACCCGGGCATAGAGCTCGACATTGTGGCGCAGCGGATAGGACGCCCGAAGGTCGAGCAGGTAGTAGCCCTTCAGCAGAATGGTGTTGGCGGCGTCGTCGAAGCTGTGGCTGGCGTGGCGCACCGCCACCGTTGTCGTGAGCTTGCAGGGCCAGAGGTAGCTCGCCTGGAGATTGGCGAGGTTGCGTGGCCGGCGCGCGAGCTGGTCGCCAAAGGTCGCGGAGCCGGGCGAGCGGTCCTCGGCGTCATCGAAGGTGTAGTTGGCGGTGAGATCCAGGGCGGCGGTCGGCTTGACCTCCGCCTGCAGTTCTACGCCCCGCGACAGGGCCTTGTTGACGTTGTCGTAGTAGCCGCCAGCCACCTGGTGCGTCAGGCATTGGGGAGTCGACACGCCGACGCACTCGACGAACTCGATCAGGTCGTCGCTCGACAGGCTGAAATAGGTCGCCTGCAGAATGACCCGGCTCTTCAGGAAGTGCTGCTCGATCCCCGTATCCCAGCCTGTCGAGGTCTCGGGCCGCAGGTTCACGTTCCCGAACTCGCTGTAGAGTTGGTAGAGCGAGGGCGCCTTGTAGCCCTGGCCGAAGCTGGCGCGCAGGATGGTGTCGCCGTCGTTCAGTCGCCACGCGGCCGAGGCCTGGCCCGTGGCGTGCGCGCCGTAAGTGGTGTGGGCGTCGACGCGTACGCCGCCGGTAAGGGTGAGGCCCGACACCGGCTCTCCGGTCAGCTGGGCGTAGCCGCCGTCGATGTCCTGATCGGCGTGTAGAGTGACCGGGTTGAAGGGCGGCGAGACGGTGTCGATGATCGAGTGCTCGGCCTGGGCGCCGAACACCACGTTCCACCGCTTCGCCAGGGCGTAGGTCCCCTCGTATTCGAAGGTGGAGTCCTGGCCGGTGTCGAGGAAAGTGTACTTGGTCCCGATCTGTTGGGGATCCTCGTTCACGCGACTGACGTCGTTGTACTCGAAGGCAAAACGGTTCTTCAGCCGCCCGTCGAGCGCGGAAACATTGAAGCCGCTGTAGTCGATGAACTGCTGCGAGCGGCCGAACTCCAGGTCGTCGCCGAAATTGCCGGTCGGCGTGTCAAACCCGTCGAACTCGTTGCGCGCGTGCACATAGTAGAAGCGCTGGTCGAATTGGACCGCCGGAATGATGTCGACCAGCAGCCGTCCCGAGGCGCCCTGGGTGTGGAAGCCACGGTCCTCGCGCCCGCCGAGATACCGGTCGAAGGCGGGAATGCCGTCGGTGGAGTCGGAGTAGGCGGCCAGGCGCCAGGAGAAGTGATCCTCCTTGCCGCCGATCGCCGCGCGCGCATAGGCGGTTCCGTAGGTCCCGCCCTCAGCCTGGATCTCGCCCTGCAAGGGACGAGTGGGCTCGTTCGTGATCACACTGACCACGCCGCCGATCGCCTCGCTGCCGTAGAGGGTCGATTGCGGTCCCCTCAACACCTCGATGCGCGATACATCTCCGGTGAGCAGCGTGGAGAAGTCGAAGCCGACGCCCGGATCGGAGGGGTCATTTGCCCTCACCCCGTCGATCAGGACGAGGGTCTGGTCGGAGTCGGCGCCGCGGATGAAGACCGAGGTGGTCTCCCCCGGCCCCCCAGCGCGGTCGATGCTCACACCGGGCGTCCGCGCGATGATGTCGGCGATCGTGGTCTCCTGATCGGCCTGGATCTGCGGCAGAGTCAGCAAGGTGATCGACTGGCCCACCCGGTCGATGGGCGTGGGGGATCGGTTTGGCGAGACAACCACCGCCTCCACAGCGGTGGCTGCGGCGGCTCCGCCGACATCGGGCGATGGCGCCTGGGTCGGCGGCAGGGACTGGGCAAGGAGCGCGCCTGGTGCGGCGAGGCCCAGGATAGTGAGAGATAGCAACGATGACGTGCGCAACGGGACCTCCGCGTATGGTCAAGCGCGCCGCTGCTCGACCTGCCACCGGAGGGGCCCGACGACCGGCCGACCGCGGGGCGCGGTGGCAGATGCCGCCACACGGGAAGGACCCGTTTCGCTCGGCGCACCCCGGCCGGACGAAGGACGACCGCGTCGGGCAGGTCTCCTGGCTCGCGGGTCATCGCCTTGCCCGTCGCCTTCCCAGGACCCGAAGGACCCAGTGGCGTATGACGGGCGGACTCGCCGCTCACAGTTGCGGGGGCAGCCGGGGTGTTTCACCCCGTTCCCTTTTGATCCCCTTTCGGGGAACCTGACGCGCGGCGAACTTAGGTCGAGGCGGACGACTCGGTCAACGCAGCAGACGGAGAGGTCCGGTGGGCGCGAGCCTGATCCTGGGTGGCGCGCGGTCGGGCAAGAGCCGCTACGCCCAGCGCATGGCTGAGGCAGGGGCAGCGGCTGCAGGTCGGCGCCCCGTGTTCATCGCCACCGGCGAGGCCGGCGATGCGGAGATGGCCGAGCGCATCGCCCTCCATCGAGCTGAACGAGGCGATCGATGGACGAACCTCGAGGCGGCGCTGGATCTCGCCGGCGCCCTGGGCTCGCTGGCTGCGGAGGACCTGGCCGTCGTCGACTGCCTGACGCTGTGGCTGTCCAACTCCATGCTGGCCGAGGACGAGAACCATCGGACGCGGCTCGACGCCCTGCCGGCCGCGGTCGCCGCCTGCCCTGCGCGGTTGTGGCTGGTGAGCAACGAGGTCGGATGGGGCGTCGTGCCCGACAACGCGCTCGCCCGGCGTTTCCGCGACGAGGCCGGCCGCCTTCACCAGCGTGTGGCGGACTCTGCCGAGGAAGTCGTCCTGGTGGTCGCCGGCCTGCCGCTCTTCCTCAAGCCCGCGCCCTGAGGCTGTGAATTAGCGGGGAACCCGCCTCATCCGCTGGCGCGCCGGCGTCTCGCCGGCTCTTTTTCTTGTACTGAGCTTCCGTTTGTTACGTCATGGCGACGAAATTACAGTAGACATTGGAAAAATAAGAAAGAAGAGCCGGCGAGACGCCGGCGCACCGATGGGACGGCCGCAGGATTAATTAACAGGCTCCGGAGAAGACGATCATCGGCATGCCCCAGTGACCGACTGGGCGAAGAACCATAGATTACGGCTCACGTCGTCAAATTTGAGCAGGAATCGACAACAAGGTAGCGTGTCTAACCGTAACCCGTCTGAGACGTTTGGAAGATATTGAAGACTCTTCCCCTTCAAATGACCAAAAGTGGACCATGAAATGGATCCATTCGTACGAAATCTTCCATACTTCTGATTGTCCACACAGGAGTATCACATGGGCAGCACAGGAAGCGTGAGCGCATGGGAAGAAGCCCTTCTAGTCGCGATGATCCAATATCCCGCCCCTGTAATCAGCGGACCTAAGGATATTCAGGTTCAGGTCAGACAGATTTGCAAAACCGTGGACAGCACGAAGGCGGGTTACCCCGATCTTGATTTGATTGTCTTTCCTGAATATTCGACCCAGGGTTTGAATACCGCGATCTGGAGCTATGATGAGATGCTCCTTACGCTCGATTCCCCCGAAATCGGGGAATTCAAAGAGGCTTGCCGCCGCAACCAGGTCTGGGGCGTGTTCTCGCTGATGGAGCGCAATGAGGATCCGGCCCTCGCTCCGTTCAACACCGCGATCATCATCAACGCGGAGGGGGAAATCGCACTGCATTATCGTAAGCTGCAGCCGTGGGTGCCGATCGAGCCTTGGTATCCGGGAAATCTCGGCATGCCGGTCTGCGATGGACCGAAGGGCTCGAAGCTCGCGGTCTGCATTTGCCATGACGGCATGTTTCCCGAACTGGCTCGCGAAGCCGCGTACAAGGGCGCCAACGTCTATATTCGGATTTCCGGTTATTCCACCCAGGTCAATGATCAATGGATTCTTACGAACCGGTCGAATGCCTGGCAAAATCTGATGTATTCAATTTCTGTCAATCTCGCTGGTTATGACGGAGTATTTTATTATTTTGGCGAAGGGACGGTCTGTAACTATGACGGGACCGTGATCCAGCAGGGTCAGCGCAACCCTTGGGAGATCGTGACGGCCGAGCTATTCCCACGCCTCGCCGACAAGGCGCGCGAAAACTGGGCGCTGGAGAACAACATCTTCAACGTTGGCAACCGCGGCTACGTAGGCAAGGTCGGCGGTGAGCGCGAGAACTATCTGACCTGGGTGCGCGATCTGGCTGACGGAAATTACAAGCTGCCTTGGGATGACCGCGTCAAGGTCAGGGACGGATGGAAATACTATCCGGACGGCGTGAAGCTTGGGCCTATCCCAAGACTCAAAGCTGCCGAGTAGGCGACCGGATCGATTGCCGCACGGCATGCGTGATGCGCCGTGCGGCGGGGATCCGGGGCTTCGTAAGCTGTCACGAAAACGCGACGGCGCCAGACGGATCCCCGCCTGACGCCGCGATCGCGCTCTGAGGTTGAGACGCGGATGGGCGCGCCGCCCGACCTACGGTCGTTCCAGCTCGGCGCAGGCCAACATCTGGCGCAGCGCCCGGCGCTGGACCTTCCCTGCGGGACTCTTCGGCAGTGTCTCCAGGAAGACGATCTGCTCCGGGGTCTTGTAGGCGGAGAGCCGTCCGCCGACGAAGGAGATCAGCTCGTCGGCCTGGACGCCCGAACCGGGCGTTCGGCTGACGAAGGCGACAACCCGCTCTCCCCACGCCCGATCAGGCGCGCCGACCACTCCAGCCTCGAGCACGCCCGGGTGCTCGTAGAGCGCCGCCTCGACCTCCTGGGGCGCGATGTTGGAGCCGCCACGGATGATGATTTCCTTGCGGCGCCCCTCAAACCAGAGATAGCCCGACGGGTCCTGGCGAATGAGATCGCCGGTGTGAAACCAACCGTCCTTCACCACTTCGGCGGTGGCGTCCGGGTCGCGCCAGTAGCCGATCATCATGCCTGGCGATTTGACGATGCATTCACCGCTTACGCCCCGAACGTCTCGCGTGGCGTCTGAAATGGCGATCTCCACGTCCGGCACGGCCGATCCGCACGAGCCGCGCAGGCCCGCCGCCGCCGACCAGTTGGCGGCTATGATCCCCAGTTCGGTCGACCCATAGATCTCGTACAAGGGACACCCGAACGCCTGTGCGAACGTCGCCTTCAGGGCGGGCGCGACGTTGTCGCCCCCCGCGGCGCATCTGCGAAGCGAGCTCACGTCGCGGGGGCTCTCGAGCTGCGCTGCGCAAAGCTGCTGAAACATCACCGGCATCGCCATCAGTTCGGTGCAGCCGTGGGATGCGATGTCGTCCAGCACACGGTCGGCGTCGAAGCGGGCGGAGATGACGTCCGTGGCGCCGGCGTCGAGGCTGGCGAGCAGCATTGAAAGTCCCGCCATGTGCGCCATTGGCGTCGCGATCGCCACCACGCCATCGCTCCCGACGCCGCACCCTCGGGCGACCCTGAGGGCGGTGCGATGGCTGTGCGTCACGCCCTTGGGTCGCGCCGTCGTGCCGGAGGTGTAGACGATGATAGCAGGCTCGTCGGCGTCCACATCCGGCAGCGGACGGTTGGACGCCTCGCTGTCCGAGGCGAACCCGCGGACGTCGAAGATGAACGTCCGCACGCAGTGCTCATCTGAATTGACGGATGCGACCTCGCTCAGCAGTTCGGGCTGGCCGAGGTAGAGCGAAGTTCCGCTGTGCCCCAACACGTAGGCGATCTCGGGCGCCTTGAAGCGCGTGTTGATCGGGACCGCGACGGCGCCGGCGTAGAAGCAGCCAAGATAGCTGACGACCAGGTCGATCCCGTTCAGCATGTGCAGGGCGACGCGATCTCCCGGCGCGACTCCCGCCGCGATCAGCCGCTGCGCCAGGCGGCGGGCCTCACCGTCGAGCGCGCGATAGGAGATGCGCTCCTCTTCCGAAACGATCGCGGTCTTGCCCGGGAACTTCAAGGCGGCCGCGCGCAGCGAGAGCGCCAGCGGATTTTCAAGCCGGGGCGGCGGCGGCGAGACTGCAGATTGTGACGTCTGGATCTTCATTTGACTGCTCCATGGCTGGACTTGAGCCAGGAAGCTGATCAGAGCCCGCTACATCGTGATGTCACGCCAGGCCGCGACTCATTTCATCTGTAATGCGCAAGGACCTAGCGTTACGTCAGTAGTCATAGTCCATAGAGATGAAATCGCGACGTAGCCGGCCGTAATTACTTCGGACCTCGGATCGAACTCGATCTTTCCTCTTTAGGTTGGTCGACCACCCCATCCAGTACCGTTTTCACGAGAGTCCAAACATGGCGAACCTGTTCGACAATCCACTCGACCTTGATGGCTTCGAATTCATCGAGTTCTCCGCGCCCAAGAAGGGCGTGTTGGAACCGGTGTTCCCGCCATGGGATTCAAGCGCATCGCCCGGCACCGCTCGAAGGACGCGGACCTCTGGCGCCAGGGCGAGATCAATCTCGTCGCCAACTACGAGCCCGCCTCGCCGGCCGCCTACTTCGCCGCTGAGCACGGCCCTTCGGTGTGCGCGATCGGTTTTCGGGTGAAAGATGCATCCCTGGCCTATGCGGCCGCCATCGAGCGCGGCGCGGAGCCGGTCGAGAGTTGGATCGGACCGATGGAGTTGCGGATTCCCACGCTCCGCGGCGTCGGCGGCGGGTTGATCTATCTCGTGGAGGGCCGCGAAGACGGGCCCTCGATCTACGACATCGACTTCGACTACCTGCCGGGCGTCGATCGTGGGCCGCCGGGCGCAGGCCTGATGCGGATCGACCACCTGACGCACGCGGTCTACGCAGGACGGATGGCGCACTGGGGCGGGTTCTACGAACGCGTCTTCGGGTTTCGTGAAACGCGCTACTTCGCCATCCAGGGCGAGTATTCAGGCCTCACCAGCCGGGCGATGTCCGCGCCGGACCTGAAGATCCGGATCCCGCTGGCGGAGGAGGCCCATGGCGGCCGCGGTCAGATTGCGGAGTTCCTGCGCGCGCACAACGGAGAGGGGGTCCAGCACGTCGCCTTTCTCAGCGACGACCTCATCGGCTGCTGGGACCGGCTGAAGGCGCTCGGCGTGCGCTTCATGACTCCGCCCTCCCCGGCCTACTACGACGGGCTCGACGAGCGGCTGCCGAGCCATGGCGAGTCCGTCGAGGCGCTCGAGGCGCGGGGCATTCTGCTCGACGGCGCCACAGGCGATGGCGCGCCCAGGCTTCTGCTGCAGATCTTCTCGAAGCCGGCGCTTGGTCCGATGTTCTTCGAGTTCATTCAGCGCAAGGGTGATGAGGGTTTTGGGGAAGGCAACTTCAGTGCGCTGTTCAGGTCGATGGAGCGCGAGCAGCAACAGCGCGGCGTGTTCGCCACCGCAGCGGAGTGACGCGCACGCCTAGAGCAAACTCCGACCAGACGGAACCGTCTGGTCGGAGTTTGCTCTAGATTCAAAACTTTGAGCGCCGTCTGATCGCCCAACGCGTTCCCACTTGGGCGGACGGCGCACTGGCCTCAGGCCACGCGAGCGTTGAGGGCGTGAATCAGCGCCCGCGCATCCAACGGCCACGCCAAAACCGTAGGGCCAACGAGCCCCGGGGCGGGGGCGATCTGCCCCGGGGCTGACGTTACGATGAGCGGAAGCCGCACCGCCGCCTGCCGTAGCGCAGCCGTCCACTCTGTGGCGTGCGACCCATCAGCGATGACGACCGCGCCGTCGAACCGCTCTGGCGCCGCGGCTAGCGCCGCCGCGGCCGCGGGAAGGGCGCTGAAGCCGATCGGCTCATAGCCAAGCTCGGCCAGCCGATCCTCGGCGTCAGCCAGCGTCTGCTCGTCGATGCAGAGCAGCAGCAGCGCCTCGCCCTGACCGTGGTCTGCGAGCCGTCCCGGCGGAGGCGCCCCAGGCGCCGGTTCGCGGGGCAACCAGATCTCGAAGCGGCTGCCCTGACCGGGCGTGGAGAAGACGTCGATCGCTCCGCCGTGGTCGCGCACCAGGGCGTCTACCGTCGCCAGACCCAGCCCGTGCCCGTCCGCGCGGGTCGTGACAAAGGGATCGAAGATTCGCGGGACCTGTTCGGGCGCGATGCCGCTGCCGCGATCCTCCACCGCCAGCACGACATAGTCGCCGTCGGTCACGCGGCCGGCGACGAGGGCCCTCGGTCGCAGGATCCGCTCCAACGAGGCCGAGAGGGTGACATCGGCTGCGGCGCCGCTGGCCTGGATGGCGTTCGCGCCGAGGTTCAGCAGGATCTGCTGCAGGGCGCCGGGATCCGCATTCACGACGCCCGCGCCAACATCCTTGACCCCAATCGAGGCGTCCAGGTGCGCGGCGCGCAGGAGCGAGGCGGCCTCCTCCAGCGCCATGCGGACGTCCACTTCGCGCCAGGCGGGCGCCGAGCTGCGGCGGCCGAACGCCAGAATGCGGTCGATCAGATCTCGGCCGCGCGCCACCGCCAGCTGGATTTCGCTGAGTTGCCGCGCCGGCGGGCTCGCGCTGCGAACGCTGGCGGCGGCCATCTCGGCATAGCCGCCGATCGCGGCCAGGATGTTGTTGAAGTTGTGGGCGATCCCACTGGCGAAGGCGCCAAGGGCCTCCATGCGGCTGGCTTCCTCCAGCCGCTGCTCGAGGTGGGCGCGTTCGTGCTCAAGGGCCGAGCGCCTGACCGCGCCGGCGAGCACGTCGAGGCCAAGACGGATGACCTCGATCTCGTCCCCATCGAGGCGCAGACGCCCGTTTGAAGCGTCCATGCCTAGAAGCACACGAGCGCCTTCCTCGGTGGTCGCCCAGGCCGCCGCGACCGACCGCGCGCCGGCGGTGCGCAAGATGGTCGGGGCCTCCGCCACGGTCACGTGGAACGATCCCTTCTGCTCGTGCGAGATACTGGCCGCGAGGTCGAGCGCGAGCCGGGGCCATCCGGCGCCGTACGGGGCTTCCGGCCGCGCCCAGCGGAGGTCGTTCGCGCAGGACCCCTCGCCGATCAGGTAGGCCCGATCGGCGCCGATCCCTCGAGCAAGACGACTAAGACCCTTGATCACGGCCGGCCGCACCTGGTGTAGCTGCGCCCGGATCAGGCTGGCGGAGATCTCCGCGACGGTGCGCTCCAGTTCGGCGCGACGGCCCAGCGCTCGTACGTGGTCGCGCAGCCTGCGACCGAGGTCCAGCAGCACGGCCGCGAGCAGGAGCGAGACCAGCAACAGGCCAACCCGAACGACCATCGCCTCGGATTGCTCCGCGGCGAGGTCCCGCTGCAGCGTGGCGCGCAGGCTATGGCGGTCAGCCGCCGCGTCCGCGGCCAGCAGGTTTTCGACGGTCCGATCCGTCGCGGGAAGCAGCCGCAGCAGCAGGCGCGCGTGGTTGAAGAGCGGATCGACGGAGGCGACGGCTTCGTGGCGGCTCACCGATTGGATGCGTCGCGCAACCTCCGCCTGGTTTTCCAGCGAAGCGTCGAGGGTCAGCCGCAGCATCGTGGCTGCGAGCGCGGCGACGTCCGGCGCCGCCGCCGGCTCGCCTGCCGCGGGCGCGCTAAGCCGGCTGAAATACGCCAGGCTGTTGAGCATCAGCGCGCTGTCCCTCTTCAGCTGCTCGGTAAGCCGTCCCTGAACCGAGGCAGCGTCCGCCAGAACGCGCGCCTGGCGCTGCAGGCTCGGCGAGCTAGCGGACAGAAAGAGCAGTCTGCGACTGGCGGCCTCGAATTGGGCGACGTCCACGACCAGCGGGTCGTAATCATGCAGCAGGCCGCCGCGCAGCTTGATCGCATCGCGCTCGAGGTCGGACTGGGCGCGCTCATAGCCGTCCAGCGCCGCAATCATCCTGGCTGTCGTCGTCTCCCGGTTGGCGCGCTCGATGACCATTGCAGACACAGCGAGGCCGGACAGCAAAAGCAGGACCAGAAATGTGAGTCGCCGTCTTATGGGTGAGCCGTCACGAGGCGACCGCGATACTGACCGGTCTGGGTGCGCAGGAAGGCGGCGATCTGGTCGATCTGCGCCACGGTTAGCGTACGGTCGAGCTGGGCTCTTCCCATGGTGCGGATCGCGGCTTCAAGCGTTGGCGCGCTGCCGTCATGGAAGTAGGGCGCGGTCGCCGCCGCGTTGCGCAGCGAGGGCACCCGCACGAGCCTCGACGTAGTCCCGGTAACCGGATGGAATACGCCGCTCACCTGAAAGAGATTGCCGCCCATGTTCACCCCCTGGTGACACGAGGCGCAGCCGATCGACTTGAAGAGTTTGTAGCCTTGCAGCTCGCTCTGATTCAGGGCCGCATCGTCGCCGCGCAGCCAAGCGTCGAAACGGGAGTTGGGGGTGACAAGGGTCCGTTCGAACGTCGCAAGCGCGTCCACCACGCGCGTCCCGTCTGGAGGGCCGCCGTAAGCGCGCGCGAAGGCCTGGGTCATGGTGGGATCGGCGCGGAGGCGTCTTACCACCAGGTCGAGGTTCCCTCCCATGATCCGTGGGTTGTCGATGGAGCCCTTGGCCTGGTCCTCGAGCGAGCGGCGCTCGCCTGCCCAGTTGTTGCGGAAGCTGAGCCCGGCGTTGAAGACGGTAAGGGTGTTCACGGGCAGGTCGGTCCCATCGGGCGCGAGCCCGCGACGACGGCCATCCGCGCCGTTGGTCGCCAGGTCGTGGCAGCTCGAGCACGCCCGGGAGCCTGATCCAGAAAGCCGCGGATCGCCGAACAGCATCTCACCGAGCCGAACTCGCGCGGGATCCTCGCGTGGCGGCGGCAGGATCGGGGTGATGGGCTCGCCGATGCGCGGCGTCGACTGCTGCGTTACGGAGCTCACACGCAGCGGCGCGGCGACCGCAACGAGCAACACAACGCTGAGCGCAAGAACGCGGCTCATACCGTCTCGACTTGCGCCCGAAAGACGTAGCCGACTCCGCGCAGCGTCTCGATGATCCGCGGGACCGCCGGATCGTCCTCCAGCTTGCGCCGGAGCCTGAGGATCTGCACGTCGATGCTGCGATCGAAGACGTCGTCATGCATGCGGGTCGCATGCAACAGGTGCTCGCGCGAGAGCGGTCGGTTCGGCGCATCCAAGAACGCGTGCAGAAGGGCGTACTCATTCTTGGTGAGGGCGATGGACTCTTCGCCTGCGCGCTGGATCCGCCGCGTGACGCGATCGAGTTCCCAGGCGCCGAACCTGGCGCGCTGGCCCCTCCGTGGTCGGACGTCCTCTCCGCCCGTCATCCTTCGGCGGAGGATCGTGCGCACGCGGGCCAGCAGCTCGCGGAGCCCAAAGGGCTTGGTGAGATAGTCGTCCGCGCCAAGCTCGAGGCCAACCACGCGGTCGATCTCATCGCGCCGGTGGCCGGTGATGACGATCACCGGCACATCAGAGGTGGCGCGTATGTGGCGCAGCAGGTCGAGCCCGTCCTCCTGCCCAAGGTGCAGATCGAGGATGATGAGGCTCGGCCCTTCCTTCAGCTGTTTGTCGAGGCCCGCGTGATCGGTGACCGCCGTGGCCAGCATCCCGTTCTGATCGAGGTACTCGACGAGCATGTTCCGCATGGCCTGGTCGTCGTCGACGATGGTGATCTTCGGCGTGACGGCGAGGCTGCCAGGATTTGGTTGAGGGAGCGTCATGTGGAACTCCGGGAAAGCTTACTGTCCGCGGTCGCGCTCGCGACGAGTGCGGGAATTCGGAGGAGGAACCTCGTGCACGGCTTGTGGCGCCCCGGCGCAGGAGACGGAGAACGCCACGGCCGTGAAACGCCCGGCGTTTGCGCCTTCTCCGGCGGGAACGACTTGACGGGAGGACGGCGTCAGCCAGGACGCCCGGCGCCCTCTAGGCGGATGCCCTAGCCTGTGGCTGCTCCCTTTTGGAAGTTTACGCCGGGTGGATTGCGCCGCGCCGTTCTAGGGGTCCAATTGATCGTTCCGATCGAAGAAATAGATCGTCTCGATGCGTTCCTTGGAATGTCAGCACGACGCAGGCGGTTTGGGTCGCCATAGGCCACTTCTTGGGCGTTAAACCTAGCCCTGACGTCGCTCCTGTTTCAGACGTAGCGCATCTCCCATCGAGCCGAAACGACAGCGTAGTCGGGAACCCACCATGCTGGTCATCAAGAGCGAGACGAGGTTTCGCGGCAGGTTCGAGGAAGATCATGGCCGGTGGGCGGGTCAGAGCAAGGCGCAGATGGGACCTGCAAGACTGCCTGAGGATGTTCAGAGCG
>Ga0210396_10005345_pt1 | contig 12453 bp, 12 predicted proteins | sample IncBWH17OmetaG_FD_155466 | JGI IMG/M metagenome (GOLD analysis project Ga0210396, IMG submission 155466) | Forest soil microbial communities from Barre Woods Harvard Forest LTER site, Petersham, Massachusetts, United States - Inc-BW-H-17-O ...
CGAGTGGTGCGGCGCCGGCGTCAGTCCCCCGGCGGGGGAGTGGCGCTGCTGGCCGACCCGCGGCGAAGGCCCTCCCGATCATCGACCCCTGACCACACCGAGTCGATTCATCTGGTGAATCAACGGCGACGTATGTGTTAATGGCGGGTTCAAATCGAGAATGGTTGCACGAGTGCACAGTACCGATACGCACAAGTTATCGGCAAGCAGCCCAAATCTGAAATGCGCTGCAGCGCAGCGTGATAAGGAATACGGCGGAGTTAACTGGTAACGCTTCATATTCGATTCGGTCGTATTCGTTGTCCGCCGCCAGCGCCGGGGGAGAGGAATCCAGTCCTTAGGCATCTGGGATCAGGCTGTGTCCAGCGTGCGAGGATCGGGCGGTGAAGCAGACTTTCTATGTGTTTCTGTGGACACCAGGCTAAAGCGAACCCCCGCTTGACCGGCGAGGACGTGATCGCCAGCCAGATCGGCGAAGTTAAATCTCAGCCGCGGTCGATGTGGGAGGATGCCGTTCGCGTGCGCTAGCAGCGCTGACTTAACCCCGGATGGCGAAAGGGATTCATCGGTGAACAGAGCTACGGCGTTCGCGTACCTCGCCGCAGCCGGCGTGATCGCTGGCGTCGCGTGCGCGGCGACCCCCCAACCTGCCCACGCCGACTCGACGCTGCTGTCGGTAGACGGTCCGCTCTCGGGCAGCGACACCGCGATCATTGTCGGCGGGACGATAGAGCCGACGCCGTCGACCGCTTTCGCCCAGACGGCGGAGAATCTCTATCTGCACCCACTGGGTTTCGATGGCGGCGCCTCCTACTCGGCCGTCTGCGACATCAGCGGCACCGAACCGTGCGGCGCCCCGCTCCAGGTGCTGACGACGCCCGAGCTGATCCAGCAAGGCCCGAGCGCTCTGGCCGGCGCGTCGGACATCGTGCACGCCGTGGAGAACGAACTCGCTGCCAACCCAGGCGCTTTCAGCGCCGAGGACCCGCTGACGGTGTTCGGATACTCCCAGGGCGCCGAAGCTGAATCGATCGCCATGACCCAGCTCACCCAAGACGGTATCCCGGCCGATGAGCTGCACTTCGTGTTCATCGGCGACCCGTCTGCCCCGGACGGGATCTGGGCGAACGTGGAACCGGACCTGGACGCACTGATCGGCCCCAACAACGCGAACGCTGTTATTAACCTTCTCGACCCAATTTTCGGCCTCAAAGACGCCATCGGCGTCCTGACGCCCGATGACCTGTACCCCACGACCGTCTACACGCTCGCCGGCGATGCGGTCGCCGACTTCCAAGCCGATTACAACTCCGCCGGCCTGCTGGGCATCCTCGGAGGCATCGCTGTGCACGCGTCGTACCTGGGCTTGACAGCATCAGAGATCGCCGACGCCTCCACGTCGGTCAGCGGCGACATCGCATACGTCGACCTATCTGGCCCCTTCAATGAACTAGGGGCGATAACCGGCGCGATCGACAGCGGACTCCTCAGCAGCGGATTGTTCCAAAGTTTGTTTGATTCTTTCGAATACGCACTCCACGCCATTTTTTGACCACACCTCAAACCGATGGAACGCCGCATCAGTGCAACCAAAAGACGACACAGGGCGTTCGCCGGGTGTCCTGCGGTAGGGGCGAACCGCGATGGCCCCAGGGGACCGCGCGACGAGGTGCTCGAGGCTGCCGCCTCTGATGCAATAATCACGGTTCTACCCGGTAACCCTGCATATTCGATTCGTGCGTATTCCTACCGCGGTTGCCTAGTGACGTTCTGGGCCCAGTCGGTGAGCGCCGGATCGGCGAGCGTTGGGGTGATGTAGTCGCCGTCGAGCCGCGTGCCGGGTTGGGAGGGCACGGTGATGAGGTTCGTGCCGGATGCGCGGGCGGCGGCGACGCCGGTGGCGGAGTCTTCGAGTGCCACACCTGAACGCGGTTGTGCGCCAAGCTGATCGAGGCAACCACGTACAGCTGGGGATCTGGTTTGGGCGCACGACTTCGTCGATCAGTCGTGTTTTGCCTCGTATCGCAGCAGGACCGTGCCGCCCGGGAAGGTGCGGTTTTCCAACAGCCGCAGCGAGATCCATGACGGCAGTGTTGGGAAGAACGGGGTGCCGCCGCCCACGGCGGTGGGCGCGACCACGATCCGGTACTCATCCACCAGTCCGGCCTGCACGATCGGTGCGGCCAGCGTCGCGCCGGCCACCTCCAGCCTGCCGTCGGTCTCGGCTTTCAGCTTTGTTACCACCTCGACCGGGTCGCTGCGTTCCAGGCGGGAGTTCCAGTCGACGGACTCCAGGGTGCGCGAGAACACGACCTTGGGCATGTCGCGCCAGATGTGGGCGAAGTCGACGATCAGAGGGGTGGCGTCCGGGGTCTTGTCGGCGGTCGGCCAGTACGCGGACATCAGTTCGTAGAGCCGCCGCCCGTAGAACGATAGGGCGGTCTCCCGCTCGAAGTCGTTCCAGTACTGGTGCAGTTCTTCGCTCGGATCAGCCCAGTCGATGTTGCCTTGTGCGTCGGCGATGTACCCGTCCACCGACACGTTGAAGCCATAGATGAGTTTGCCCATGGAGATCAGACTGCACCGAGGGCAAAACTGATCGCGGCAACACACGAGATATTGTCAAATCCTCATGGATGGGCAGCGGCAGGCGACCTCCTTCGTAGTTGACGAGTCGACCGGTCGTGGGACGCGGGGGAGCGGCTTAGGCGTCGCCGTCGGCCGCGCAAGCAGATTGATGTCTCGGTGGTTAACCGACTTATTCCACGATCGCCCGCGCTGCGCGCTCGGCGATGAGCATGACCGGCGCGTTGGTGTTGCCGGAAGTGATGGTGGGCATAGCCGAAGCATCGGCCACTCGAAGGCCGGCGACGCGATACACGCGGCAGTCAGTGTCGAGCACCGTGGCGGCCGACCGTGGCCGACCGCGTGCGTCAAAGGCTCCCATCGCGCAGGTGCCCACCGGGTGGAAAATAGTTGTACCGAGTTCACCAGCCGCCTTCTGCAGCTCTTCGTCGCTCACCAGTTGCGGGCCGGGAAGCAACTCTTGCGGGCCGTAGCGGGCCAGAGCTGGCGCCGCCATGATCTGCCGGGTCATCCGGAGGCCGGTCACGGCGGTTTGACGATCGGCGTCAGTCGACAGGTAATTGCAGAAAATCTTCGGATTGGTCAGTGGATCTGCATTGGCCATGCGCACATGGCCACGCGAACTGGGCCGCAAATTGCAGACCGAGGGAGTGATCGCTCCGAAGGGGTGCAGGGGTTCGCCGAACTTCGGCAAAGACAAGGGCTGCACATGCCACTCCAAATCGGGACTGTCTAGCGCGGGGTCGCTCTTGGCGAAAGCCCCCAAGGTGGAAGGCGGCATGGTCATGGGCCCCGATCGCAACAGCAGGTACTGAAGTCCCATGCCCGCACGGCTGATCCAATTCCGGTACAGCGTGTTCACGGTAGGGGCACCCCGGATCCGGTAGACCGTTCGAAGCTGTAGGTGGTCCTGGAGGTTTTCGCCCACTCCTGGCAGATCGACGGCCACCGGCACTTGATGCTGGGCAAGCAGGCCAGCCGGACCCAGACCCGAGACTTGCATCAGATGCGGCGAGCCAATAGCTCCGGCGCTCAGGATCACCTCCCGGCGGGCCCGGACATCGACGATTTGGCCACCTTTGAGCAGCCGCAGGCCGGTGACGCGTTGCTGCGCCGTGGTCCAGGCACCGCGACGCTGATCCTCGAGGACCTGGTCGTCCATCAGAAGCCGCAAGGCCTGCGTCTGTATGTAGACCGCGAGATTGGGTCGGTGGGCGACGGGATGCAAGAAAGCATCAGCCATCGACCAGCGACGGCCACGCCGTTGGTTGACGTGAAAGTACGCACTGCCGGCGTTGTCGCCCCGGTTGAACTCATCGATCGGAGCAATGCCCACCTGGGCAGCGGCGGCCTGCCAGGCGTTCAAGATCTTCCAGCGCACGCGCGGCCGCTCGACGCGGATCTCACCACCGGTGCCGTGCCAGTCGTCGGCGCCGCCGAAGTAGTCTTCCAACTTTTTGTAGAGCGCCAGCGTCTCGCCTGGACAGTCCAAGCCGCCCCAAAGCCATCGCTCGTCACCGGTAGCCTGCGCCCACAGGTCGTAGTCGCTGGCCTGTCCGCGCATGTGGATCGTCGCGTTGATCGACGAGCAGCCGCCGATCACGCGGCCCCGCGCGTAATGGATGCTGCGGCCGGCCAGGCCTGGCTCGGACTCGGTCGTAAAGCACCAATCGGTGCGGGGGTTGGCGATTGTGTACAGATAGCCCACCGGCACCTTGATCCAGAACCAGTCATCTCTGCCGCCGGCCTCAACCAGGAGCACACGGCGATCAGGATTCGCGCTGAGCCGATTGGCGAGCAGGCAGCCTGCGCTGCCTGCTCCCACGATGATGAAGTCGAATTCGGCGACGGGGCTCATTCCGGTATCGGTCCTCCAGGCGTCGGGTGCGTGTCCTAGTGTGCGCGATGACCGCCTCACCTCGTCAGGGAATGATTGGCCCCGAACAGATACAGACCATTCACCAAGCACTACGGAGTCTTCGAGCGCTACGCCGGAACGAGGTTGTGCGCCAACCTGATCGAAAGCCGTCAAGTACAGCTGGGGGCCAAGCCAAGCGTGCGCGGCATACCGAATATCGGGCGAGTCGGGCTCACGCGGCGACGTGTCAATAGCTCCGTCATAAGCGCATCACAGCCGGTCCATTGTTACGGCCCATAGCGTCCAACCCAACCAACAGTCCTCCACATGCGCCGGCCAAAGATTCGGGCTCCAATCGCGATGGCGCGATTGGCAAGTTAGAAGGGAACCTCGCAAGATGGCACTAAAGATGAAGCGTGTCCCGGCGCATCCCCAGCGATGGGCCGTGGCACCGCTTGTCCCGTTAGTGGCCGCATTGGCTTTCGCCGTACCAGCCCGTGCCGACGAGCAAGGCTATATCGACTACCTCAACAGTCACGGCGTGCCAACGGCGCTGCGTTCGGCAACCCTCGGAGATGGCTACCGGATCTGCGCTCAGATTCGCGAGGGCATGAGCCCAGACGACGCGATCAACCAGTCTTTCGGTTTCCAACGTTTATGGAGTCCAGCGGTCGTCTACGCCGCTCAGCACGAGTTGTGCCCGAACACCCTGCCACCAGCTCCGCCACCTCCACCACAGTGACAGTGGACAGACTGCCGGGTTCTGCAGCGGGGCGCCATCTGAGCACTCCTCAAATACACTGCGCCACAGGGCAATATGCGGGACTTTACCGGTAAAGCCGCATATTCGTTTTCTGCGTATTGGCTGTGGGGGAGGGGTCTCCCGTGATGAGACACTGAGATGACGTTCATCTAGCGGGTTGTGATCTGCTTCCTTGTGGTGTCCCGATCCATTTGGTCGGGCAACTGTCTTACAAATTGTCGTACACTCTTGCTATGGCCGCCACGATTACCTTCCGGCCCGACGAAGACACGTCGAAGGCGCTGGAGGTCTTGACCAAGGATGGCACGCCTGTATCTGCCGTCGTTCGAAGCGCTCTCATTGATGCGGCGCGACGGAAGGCCAGCGCGGCGATCCGCGCCGAAGCAGAAAAGCTTGCCGAGGACGAGTCAGATCGCGCTGAGGCCATGCAGGTGCTGCGCGACATGGAGACACTGCGTGCGTGGTGAGGTCTTTCGGTTGCTCGCCCCGCGGGGGACCGACGGTCACCAACAATCCGGCTCCCGCTACGCCGTAGTAGTCCAGTCAGATCAACTGCCGCTGTCGACCTGGGTCGTCGCACCGACGTCCACGTCAGCTCGTGGCGCAAGCTTTCGGCCGGAGGTCGAAATCGGTGGCATAAACATCCGGGTACTTGCCGAACAGGCCGCAGCGGTCAACCCGAGCCGGCTCGGCAAGAGCGTCGGGTTCCTCAGCTTCGACGACATGCGCCGCGTTGATGCGGCACTGCGCATCGTCCTGGATCTATAAGCCCCGCGCTATCGCATGGCATGTCTTCTACTACGAAAACCGTTGGGGTACAGCGCAATATGCGGTACTTAAGTTGACATAATGTCGCTTATCGGCAAAAGGATGACCAGTGCCACGACACATGCTCAGTGAGTTCCCTGCATCGCAGTCGTCTCCGCCCGGTCGAAACAAGTTGGTGGTCCGCGATCTACCTGCAGGGTGTTGTCGCGGGCTTGTCCGTGATAAGCGTTCGGGCGTTAGCGCCGAGCGCCTTAGACGGGCTCTGGCGGCCAGCCCTCCGAGATTGGGCAATCGGCAACCATTCCCCTCCTACTGCCAGGCGCCAACAATACGTCACAGTGACGAATGTCCCTGCGCCAGCGGATCATTGGTGTCTACTTCAGCCGCGGCGTGATTGTGCCCACCGCCACCAGAATCGAACTCGCCGAGCCATACTCAAGTGACCGACGAGCGACACGACCAAAAGAAAGCGATACCACCGGTGACGAAGGCAAAGGGCGGTGACGGCTCCCCCTCGCAGCTGATCGACGCGCGGATCACCGAGCTGGGTGACTGGCGGGGCGAGGCGCTGGCTCACATCAGGAAGCTGATCAAAGAGGCCGACCCCGACGTGGTCGAGGAGTGGAAGTGGAGAGGCGTCCCGGTCTGGTATCACGACGGAATGATCTGCACCGGTGAGACGTACAAGAACATGGTGAAGATGACCTTTGCAAAAGGCGCCTCGTTGGAGGACCCGTCCGGACTTTTCAACTCCAGCCTCGACGGCAATACCAGGCGCGCCATCGACATCCATCAGGGCGACAAGATCAACGACAAGGCGTTAAAAACACTCATTCGCGCCGCCGTCGCACTTAACACGTCCTAAACGACTACCGTTCCTTGCAGTCGGGACCGCTGGAGGACGTGATGGGGTTGGTCGAGCCGATCATTGTCGTGCTGGGTTAGGGCGCTTCGTCGACGGCTTCCTCGGCGATGTGCCGGGTATACGCCGCTTCTCGCACTACATCGTCGGATTCCAGCGCCGCGCCTAAGGCGCCCCCGATCATCGCCAACGATGAGATCAGCCAAGCCAATTCGAAGTAATCGCGCAGCGAAGCCGGGTGGCCGACTTGGCCAATCCAGACCTGCGGCATCACGAACCAGAACGAAGCGACCAACGCCAGTGCATACAGCGCGGCATACAGCACGCTCACGCCAATCAGGACGGTGAGCGTAGTCACGATGTTGAACAGAATTACCTGCTTGCGCACTCCGCGCGCGACCATGGGCTCCCAAAGCTCGGCCCCGACAATCAGCGTTGCGATGGTCGCACCGATCGAGACCAGCGCCGTACCGGCAAGCCGCGGCCACCCATAAGCGTCGGAGAGCCGCCAGATATCCGCGGTCACCAAGCCGAAAACTCCGGCGGCCACCGCACCGGTCAGCGCACGTGACAACCGCAACGACAGCCGCCACGGCCGGTTGGCGGCCACCATCCCACTAATCAACGTCAGATTGCCGGTCAGCACCCGCGCGGTGTAGAAGAAAGCTTCATCGGCCGGGTCGCTGCCCAGTTCACGCACCCGCTGCATGGTCACCCTTCGTGACGTTCCGCCCACGCCGTGAGCCTGGTCGCCGCCGCGCAGCTCAACAGACCCGGCGATCAGCCGCACCAGCAGGCGCACGATCGTCTCGCGAATCCGATGCCGTGCCCCCATCGCTCCCAGCGCCGGCACCGACACAATCGCCACGTTGCGCACCGGATTGGCGTGCGCCACGACCGGTCGTTGTTCGACGTGCAACGGGAGGTCCGTCAGACAGATCACGACGTCCCACCCTTTGTCCAGCAGCATTTTCCGCGCGGCTTTCACGAGGTCGGCATCGGTTGCCGGCGGCTGCACCAGGCGACCCTCTACGATCTCGATGCACCAGCGGGCGCCGGGTAACCGCTGGTCGAGCTCGCAATGCAACTCGGTCTCGGCGAGCTCGCTGGCCAGCGCGAAGGCCGCACCCGGATCGCCGACGAGACCGAGCACGATATGTGGATCCTCGCCGGCGTGGAGTGGATCAGTTGCAGGCGTCACGGCTAGATCTTCACATTCCTACGGTCGTGGCGCTCATCCCCGAGGGTGTGGTGGCAGCACCGCGAGCCAGGAATCCGAGAGCAGCTCCAGCAACTGCCCATCCGGGTCGCGGATCATCGCCGACTGATCGGAGACGGTGCTGTCAATCACCGATCCCCCGTAGCTGTCCACCGTTGCTAGGACGCCGGTCAGATCCGAGACAGATAGCGACAGATGGGTGAGCCCCAGTTGGTCCACCACACGACTCGGCCCGGCGTGGAGAGCTCGGTACGAGTAGGCGAGAAGCTCAAGTACCAAGCCGTCGCGGACGAGGTATGTCGCACGCAATCCGATCGGCTTGTTCAACTGGAGTAGTCGGTCGGTGCCCTCGTCGGGCGGTTCGAGTTCCCACCAGAACTCGAATCCAAGCAGGCCCTCGTAGAAGCGGCGCGACCGCTTGGTGTCGGCGACGCACAACCCAACGTGGTTGAAAACGATTCGGTGACTGGCCATTACAGCCTCCATGGATGCCTACTGTCAAAACGCCTAAACTTGCAAAGATTGCGCAATAAGCTGCCAGCTTAGCGACGGCATCGCCCTCGCAGACTGACTTCGCGGACTCGGATTGGAGGGTTTCGATGGCTCAGGCGACCGGGCGTCCCGACGTCGACGCCGACGTGGTTGTGGACTTCGATCACCACTCCGACGAGTTCAACCTCAACGAAGTGGCGATCAACGCCGAGCTGCGCCGAAAGTGTCCGGTGGCGTGGAATGAGAATTACGGCGGATTCTGGTTTCTCACGAGCTACGACGCAGTGAGCCAAGCGGCGCGGGACGGCGACGGGTTCGCACACAAATACGAGCCGGATGCTGCCGACGGCGTTGACTACCAGGGCGAGATGGGCGTACCGCGGCCCGAAGGCCAACCTGCACTGGGCATCGGTGAAGTCGACGGCCCTTACCACCAAGCCTTGAGGCACGCCCTTGCGCCATTCTTGTCCCCCGGTGCCGTACAGAGGATGCGGCCTTTCATGGAGCAATCGGCGCACTGGTTCCTCGATCAACGGATCGGCGACGGGCAGATGGATCTCGTGCTCGACTACGCCAGTCCGGTTCCGGCCATCCTCACGATGAAGTTGATGGGCCTGCCCTACGAGAACTGGCACCTTTACGCCAACCTGTTTCACTCCGTCATGGCCGTCCCACAGGACAGCCCCGAGTACGCCAAAGCCATCGCAGAAGTGCCGGCCATGATGCAGGGCGTACTCGAGTTCGCCGCGACCAGACGGGCCGAGGCCCGCGATGACCTGACCAGCTTCCTCATTCAGTTCGAATTCGACGGCAAGCGGCTCGACGACGCGCAGCTGCTCAACATTCTCTGGAACCTCATCGCCGGCGGTGTCGACACCACCACATCACAGACCGCGCTGACCCTGCTACACCTGGGCACCCATGCCGAGTTGCGGCAACAGCTCATTGAGCGCCCCGAGCTCTACCGGACCGCGACAGATGAATTTCTGCGCTTCTTCTCGGTCAACCAGCAACTGAGCCGCACGGTGACTCGTGACGTTGTCCTTGGCGGGCAGCGACTTCGGCGCAACGACCGGGTCATCGTCAGCTGGCTGGCCGCCAATCACGACGAACAGGAATTCGAGCGACCCGACGAAATCGTGCTGGATCGTGCGCCCAACCGTCACGTCGCGTTCGGGCTCGGACCGCATCGTTGCATCGGATCACACCTTGCGCGACTGATGTCCGAGGTGCTGGTGAGGGTGGTCCTCGACCGGATTCCCGACTACCGGGTCGACATCGGCGGTGTGCACGAATACCTCGGGAACCCAAGCATGACCGGGCTCGGCACGTTGCCGGTCACGTTCACAGCCGGCGAATCACTCGGCACCGCGGAGCCTTAAGGGCTACCCGATCCGCAGCGGGAAGGGATCGTTGGCGAAGTCGATTTGCGCCGACGGATTACTGACTGCGGTTGTCATGCCCGATCCGAAAGCACCGTCCTGGTCGAAAAGCGTCGCCGTTCCGACGGCGACACCTTCTGATGCCCAATGCGAATCGCCCTGCACACCGATCCAGTCGCCGACCGGCAAGCGCGCCAATCCCACTGTCAAGTCGCCGTTGATGTAGCCGACGCCGTGTGTGCCCAAGTTCGTCACCAGGCTCGTCGCCTCGGCAGCCATCACCGCCCGCGTGAACGGCGAAAGTTGCTCCCCTGCGACGACTTCAATCGCGCGGTTGTAGAAGCTTTTACGCGAGTCATTCTGATGCTCTCCGGGTGAACGACTCAGGCCCCCGCCCTCGCTTCCAACCTGGGTGAGCGCTGTCTCGTCCACGGATGGCAGCGGTGGCAAAGTCATCGGCGCAGCCCACAAGCGACCCGGCGGCGCCGCCGAGCGGCGATACTGCAGCAGCGTAGCCCGCGCTACCAACCGCCCCTCTTGAGCCACGTCGCACTCCCCGCTACGGATTCGTCTACCGTCGCGCACGATACGCACGGTGACCGTCGTGGAAACACCACGGGCCGCTCGAAACAAGTCCACGGTCAGCCGTGCCGGCATGAAATCGGGTGAGCCACATTCGCCTTCAAGTGAGCGAGCGGCCAAACCGACGACAGCCGGCCCGTTGAGGTGGTCGTCACCCCAGTGACTCTGCGCGAATGGTGTCGGCGCGAATTCGCCAGATTCGGTCAGCGTGAAATGTGCGGCTTTCACAGCCGAACCGTCAATCGGCACGGATGGCATCGACGGCCTTGACCAGCAGGTCTTGCAGGATGTCCTCCGCTTGCGGATCCATGGGCAGCAGGCCCTGGACGGCGACAGCCACCGTGTCGCTGAGAAGCCCTACAAAAACGTAGGATTTGGTGCCTCCCGCGGCGGCTACATCCATGGTTCCGGTGGTGGTGACCCCATCGATCGACGGGCCCGGAAGGTGTTTGACCGTCGAATCGTACTGTCTTCGGCCCATCTTGCGGATGACCGCAGCATGATCGCAGCCTGCGGGAGCGGTGGCTACCGGAAGCGGGTCGCGCGACTTCACGGCAGCGACCATGATCGCCCCTTTCCCAACCCCGGCAACCATCGTGAATTGCGCGTCGGGCGGCGGGGTCACCGGTTGAAGCAGTGATCGGCAACGTGGCGGGTCGACCGAAACGACTTGACCTATTCCAACACTGGAGAACTTGTCGGCAGCCGGCCCCAGCGTCGTGACAGGTATCGCTTCGACGCGGCTGAACCCCGGCGGGAACTCGGTCTGCAGCTTGCTGAGTCGGCTGATGTCGTAATCCTTAACCGGTTGCCCCGGTAAGCGTTTCGCGCCTGACGACGGCCCATGCGCGACCACCGGCGTTCCGTCGACAGATCGCGCGCATCCGGGTAGCACGACGATGGCGAGCGCGACCGCGAGCGCCGCTGCCGAACGATTGAGAGGTGCACGATCTGAGGTCCAGGGACGAATCACAGGTACTCCTTCCGGAACTGATTCGGCACGCCTACGGGGCATCGGCAAAATTAGTTCGTATCGCTGTGTTGAGGGGAAGGTAGCACCAACAAAGGGCCAACTTTCCATGCCGACCTCCCGCCGACTGCTCATGGCAGCCGGCGACCGTCGGCGGCGAAGAAATGCAGGTGGCCCGGCTGTGGATGTAGCCGCACCCGATCGCCCCGCAACGGTGGGTTTAGCCCGTCGGCGCGCGCGACCACCGGATGACCGAATGTGTTGTCGGGCCCGGCGACTCGGCCATAGAGATAGGCGTCCGCGCCGAGTTCTTCGACGACATCGATCTGCATTTCGACACCGCCGGCGCCGATCTCAAAATGTTCAGGCCGGATGCCGACCACGATCTCCCCTGTGGCGTCGGCGATCTCGCGCGGCACCTGAATCGGCCAGTCACCCAACGCAACCGAGTGGTTGGCGACAGGAAGGCTGAAAAGGTTCATCGCCGGCGAACCGATGAACTCCGCGACGAACATGTTGACGGGACTTCGGTACAACTCCCTGGGCGCGGCGCATTGCTGAAGCACGCCGTCACGCATGACTGCGACGCGGTCGCCCATGGTCATCGCCTCAACCTGGTCGTGGGTGACGTAAACCGTGGTGGTGCCCAGTCGTCGTTGCAATCGGGCGATTTGGTTGCGGGTTTGCACTCGAAGTTTCGCGTCCAGGTTGGACAGCGGTTCATCCATCAAGAACACTTGCGGTCGCCGCACGATCGCGCGCCCCATCGCCACGCGTTGGCGTTGTCCACCCGACAGATCCTTGGGTTTGCGATCCAGGTACGGCTCCAAGTCGAGTAGCCGCGCAGCATCCAGAATCCGTTCGCGGATCTCGGCTTTCGTGATTCTGGCGATCTTCAGCGCGAAGCCCATGTTCTGGGCCACCGTCATGTGCGGATACAAGGCATAGTTTTGGAACACCATCGCCACGTC
>Ga0210396_10005346_pt1 | contig 12451 bp, 10 predicted proteins | sample IncBWH17OmetaG_FD_155466 | JGI IMG/M metagenome (GOLD analysis project Ga0210396, IMG submission 155466) | Forest soil microbial communities from Barre Woods Harvard Forest LTER site, Petersham, Massachusetts, United States - Inc-BW-H-17-O ...
TTTGCCGTCTTTCTTAGGCAGCAGGCGTTGCGAAACGATGAAGCGAAAAGATTTGCCCAGGCGAGTGCGAATGGCTTGCTGATCGGAAAGAGGAAATACGCCGACGATACGCTCGACGGTTTTGGAGGCATCGATGGTGTGAAGAGTGGACATCACCAAATGGCCGGTCTCGGACGCTTCCAAGGCGATCTCGATGGTTTCGCGGTCGCGCATTTCGCCGACGAGAATGACCTTAGGCGCTTGACGCAAAGCGGCGCGCAAGGCGAGAGAAAAAGTCGGGGTGTCGGTATGCAATTCACGCTGGTGAATGGTGCATTTTTTGTGACGATGCAAAAACTCGATTGGATCTTCGATGGTAAGAATGTGAAAGGCTTTCTGCTCATTCATTCTGTCGAGGATGGCAGCGAGCGTGGAGGACTTGCCGGAACCCGTAGGTCCGGTGACCAATACGATGCCATTGCGGATATCAACAATTTCCTCGAGCGACTTGGGCAGGTTCAATTCTTCAAAGTTAGGAATTTTATCGGGAATGACGCGCATAACGATGGCGCAACTGCCGCGCTGGCGAAAAATATTTACGCGGAAGCGAGCCACGCCGGATACCCCGTAGGAGAGGTCAGCGGAGCCGTCCTGTTCCAGCTTGCGCAAGGCCGTTTCGTTCTTGCCCATGATGTCATTGGCGATGCTCATGGTGTCCTGCGGGGTGAGGGACTCGAGGCCTTTGTACTTGAGCTCCACCAATTGGCCGTTCATTTCAATTTGCGGAGCGCGACCGGGAGAAAAAATAAGATCGCTGACGTGGCCATGAGATTTAACCATGGCGCTAATAAGCTGAGCGGTCTGAATGACGCGTGGCAGCGGAGGCGGCGGTGGTGGAGTTGATATTTCAGGTGAAGCTGAGATCGGAGGCGCTTGTAGGGTCTGGGTCGATGTTCCCATGGGAATGCACCTTTGGGTTGGGCCTAAGCTTGCGAAGGCCAGATTCGCCTGGAGAGTGGTCGTGAATTATTCTCTACGGCATATATATCTTAAGCTGTGGAGCGCGGGGGATAGGATATTGAGTGAGAGGGAATTGCCTGAAGATTACTAACGGATTGGAGTTGGGCGCATAATCGCGTCAAGCATCGCAGACTCTATGGTTGGTCTTGGTCGTCGAAACGGCGCTGGCCTCCTGCTAACGCAATTCCAAGAGCAGGTCCTTGTCTTCCTCAATGGGATGGAGATAAATGTTGCTGCAGTCCGTGACGATCCAATCGGCGCCCGCAGCCCAGAGAGCGGAGTCGGCAGTGGTAGTTCGCAAGGCGAGCACGCGAGAGCCCGCGCCTTTGCCGGACTGAATTCCAGCCGGGGCGTCTTCGATTACGACGCAGGCGGCGGGCGGGGCTGCGACACTTTGAGCTCCGCGCAGATAGGGTTCCGGATGCGGCTTTCCGTGTTGAATGTCGCTGGCGGTGACCAGGTGTTTTGGAATGGCGAAGCCGGCTGCTCGAAGCCGGACAACTGCGAGCGTGTGGCTTGCCGAGGTAACGACGGCAAAGCGATCGTGGGGAAGTGCGTCAAGGAGCTGTTTGGTACCCGGGAGTGCGATGACGTCCTGCACATCCTCGATCTCGGCTTTTTCGATGATTTGATTCTCGGCGGAATGGTCGGCGGAGGGTAAAAGCTCGCGAATGGTTGCGATGCTGGGCCTGCCATGCGCTTGGCGCACCACCTCGGCGGGGACGAGGCCAAACCTGTTGGCCCAGGCTGTCCATACGCGGGCCACAGCAGGTGTGGAATCGACCAAAACACCGTCCATATCGAATAGCAACGCTCGGCAACGAATCTGCATAGCCAATGATAATTAGTTTGAAGCCAGGAATGCGCGGAGAAAGAAGAAGCGATGCTGAGATGGAAGGGCGGATCCGAAGGCTGCTGATTTCCGAAGCGAGAATGAGTTTGGCTGGAATGCAGATTAGTTGGCGGGGCGGCGGTTCCAATCTAGCGAGCTTCGGTCAGCTGCAGGACCAAGCGGCGGGCTTCGAGGTTGGCGCATCTGGCGACCCAGGCTTTGGGATCGTCAACTTCATCGCAGAAAAATCTGGCGTGCCAAACCAAGCGAGCGAGCAATTGTTGAAGCAGAGGAGAATTGGAATCGGAATATAAATGAATGTGCAATTCATGTTCGATGGAGGAGCGATTTTCATCCCAGAGCGCGGACAGAGCTAAGGTGTCACGGGGCGAATCGCCGAGCTTAAGCAAAGCGGTGCGAGTTTTTTCGGCAGTCGCGAGAAAAAGCGGGTCGGCGCCTGGCAGGGCGGGGGCATCGGAAATGGCCGCAGAATGAGAGGAGCCGTCCGTCAAGGAATGGGTGTCCTGCATGCGGGGATGAGCGTTCACCGATTGACCTGGAATGGCCATGAAAGCACCTCCAACGTTGCTGGTAACAGGCGAACCTGTTCGGATGTACCCGGGCGGTTTATAGATGTATAGGTTGATAACGTACAACATAATGGATACATAAGTGGTGTTATACCATAGTAGTTAATAGAGGGTCTACTGGCAGAATTGCCAGTACAGTGCTCAAAACAGTACTAACTGTGGAAATTTATTCGGCTGAATGGATTCACGTGGAAAACAATGCAACCGGAGTCGTTTGGAAATTTAACTTTGGCTCGAGCGGGGAATTACGGGCGCGCGGGTGGGTTGGGATTTGTGCGTGGAGCGCGGGGCGATTCCTTGGCGAGGGCTTCGACGGTTTGATTTAAAACCTGTGCGATGACTTCCTTGGGAATTCCCTGACGCAAGAGTCGATTTATGCCTGACGCAATCTCCATGTAAGAGATGCGTAGCACCTTGCCGTGCTGTTCCATAACGGACTGAATATCGGATGGGAGGGGTTTGTCTGGCAGCTTGGCGGGGTTGGAGTCCATGGAGGAAGATTACTGCTTGGGGCGGACGGCGTCACTGGTACGTCCTTCCTAGTATCGTTCGTCTGAAAGATGGATGCCGTAATGAGAGCGAGGTAGGTTATGTAGTGCTTCCGCGTCGCTTCGATGTTCGCGTGCGCCGTAGGATCGCTTGGATGACTTTATCCTGCACGCCAAGTTCGTATGGGTTTGTCGTAAGGCCGCGCCTAAATCCATGCCAGGCAATTTTCTTCTTGGCCAACACTGGAATAATGTCGCGTCGCGTCAAGTTGGCGATGGATCGTTAAGCGTTTTCCGGCGCTTGCTGCCTATGCGCCAATCTGGCGAGTCATTGGCAAGTATGCTCACTTCACTGGTTATAGTAATCACAAGGTTGATTATCTCTGTTATAGATAGGGCTCGCGTCCTTCAGCTCGGAGACCCCAGTGCCAGTCAAAATTTTGGTCGCAGAGGACAATGCCGCAGTTCGTTCAACAATTGCCAGTATGCTGAAAACTGACTCTACCTTTGAATTGGTGGGTGAAGCTGTGGACTTCGCGCAAACTCTGGAATTGGTAGCCGCCGTGAAGCCGGATATTTTGCTGCTCGATCTGCATATGCCCGATGAAAGCAATTATTCACATGAATTTTTGAAGCGGCATTTTCTTCAATCGGCTGGCTGCATTTTAGCCATTTCTGTCTGGAACGACCAAGATGCCAAAGCACTCGCAGAAAGCTTCGGTGCTAAGCACTTGTTGGACAAGACCAATCTTTGCGCCCAATTGATTCCTTCTATTAAGTTGTTTTGTCAAAGTCTTTCAAGTCCGCGAGACTAACTTCGAGGTGTCATGCAGTGAGGAAAAGCCGCTCAGGTTCGAGCGGCTCGGCGACTACGTTTGAGTTGAGGCTTATCTGTTTCTTCGCGGCCTTCACGATCGTGGCTCCGGCGATCCGCGCCGTGCGTGCTTTGTCGTTTGGCCATTCTTTGGCGCAACGGCTCTCGTCGACCATCACACGCGCCGTGCCCTTGTCCAAATTGACGTGGACGACCCGCGATCCAAACCGTAAATCTCATAGCGCGCGCACTTCGGTCAGGTGCTGCTTTTGAGCGCGCTTCATCACCTGATAAACATTGAAGGAATCTGGGGTGGGCGACGGGGATCGAACCCGCGACATTCGGTGCCACAGACCGACGCTCTACCAGCTGAGCTACGCCCACCAGCGGATTAATAGGGGACAGTTTACGCTAAAACCGGCATCTATAGAAATGGGTGCGAACCCCTTCAAGGTCGGCACGAGTCATACCTTGAACTTCTGCCCCCTGCCATTCTGGCGTTCGGGAAAACACTGAAATACGGGTGCCGCTGGTGTAGGATTTGACTAATAAATGGGGGAAAACTGCCTTAGCCCATGGGCGGTAAGCTTGGAATACAAGATTGACTTGGTACTGCTTGCTTAGGACTTCTTAGCACTGGTAAGGACGCGTAACGGGATCGGGTGTGAGGGCGAGGCAATTCGGCTTGAGTAAAACTACGAGGCTGTTGGTGCTCGGCATTTTTTTTAACGGCGGCATGCTGTCTTCCGTCGATGTACGCGCGCAGGATTATCAAGGGGTGCCGAAATCGAAGAGTGCGGAAGAGAGCGCGGCGACTGCGGAGTCCACTGAGGACTACAACCGGAAGCTGGAACGGTTGCGGGAACAGTTTGCGGAAACGCTAGAGCAGCAGACGGGTGATTATCGGATTGGGCCGCAAGATTTATTGGATATAAATATTTTTGAAGCGCCGGAACTGAATCGCACGGTGCGGGTTTCCGAAAATGGCGAGGTGTCGCTGCCACTACTGGGGGGCATTCACGTCGTGCGATTGACGGCGCGAGAACTGGAAAATGAACTGGCGGCGAAGTTGCGGGAGTTTTTGAAGGATCCGCACGTGAGCGTGATGGTGACCGCGATTGAGAGCCATCCGGTTTCGGTGATCGGAGAGGTGAACAAGCCGGGAGTTTTTCAGGTGCGAGGATCGAAGACGCTGCTGGAGATGCTTTCCATGGCGCAAGGATTGGCGCCTGAAGCCGGCGACGAAGTGTTGGTGATGAGGAACGCGGGGTATAACCGCGGTCAAGATGGCAGCGCGCAAGCAATGCAAGCGGAAGCTGAGCAGGCAGGCGGGAAGAGCACAGACAGAACTAAAAACCCGGCAGAGTCTGATGACAATGCAAAGGATGGCGCGCCGAAAAATAATGCGACCGCGTCGACTGGCGGAGCGAATGTTGCCGGCGCGGAACGGATGGAGCAAGGCGACACGTTAGCGATTAATTTGCGGCACCTGCTGAATTCACGGGATCCGCGATTCAACGTGCCGATTTATGCGGGCGACATTGTTAAGGTAACTCGGGCGGGTATTGTGTACGTGGTGGGCGCGGTAAAAAAGCCAGGCGGCTTCACCGTAAAAGGGAACGAGCAAATGTCGCTGTTGAAGGCGATTGCGCTGGCCGAAGGACTTTCGAGCACGTCGTCGAAAGGTCACACGCGAATAATCCGGACCGACGAAGGCAGCGGCAAACGCTCGGAAATACCTGTAGAACTGGGAAAGATTCTGGATGGAAAAGCACCGGACATGAATCTGCAGGCCGCGGATATTGTATTTGTGCCAAGCAGCACGGGGAAGACAGTTCTTTTTAGAAGTACGGATGCCGTTGTCAATACGGCCACCGGGTTAGCGATTTTTCATCCCTAAAATATGGACGAACAAAACCGATTGCAACTCTACGAGCCGCGACAGAATGCGCTGGAACGCGTGAATCATGGAGCGGGCGCTTATCCGGTGGAAGATCGCGAAGCGGTTCCGGATCTGCTGGAATATTGGCGAGTAATTCAGAAGCGTTACCCGACGGTACTGGTGGCGTTGCTGGTGGTTTTCATGATTGGGCTGTTCGCGACGTTCCGCGGGAAGCCGGTGTATGAGGCGCGAGCGCTGATTGAAATTCAGAAAGAAAATCCGGATGTGCCGACACTGCAAGAGTTGTTTCAAATTGAGGGCGTTTCAGATGCGTATATCGAGACTCAGAACCGGATTTTAAAAAGCGAAAATCTGGCGCGGCGAGTAATCACGCAGCTGGGGCTGGAGAAGTTACCTGAATTTACGCGGCGCAGCGGGAGCTGGCAGATGGCACGGGAAAAGCCGGCGCCGCAGCCAATACCGGCAGGATTTGGGATGAGTTTGGCCGCGGACAAGACGGTTCCAGAAGAAGTGTTGAAAAATTTCGAAGAGCGACTAACGGTTGAGCCTGTGAAGCGGAGCCGGCTGATTGAGGTGACGTTCGAATCGAACGATCCGAATACGGCGGCGCAGGTGGTGAACACGCTGACCTCAGCATACATCGACGCAAATTTGGAAGCGCGATGGCAGGCGGCGCAGAAAGCTTCGGACTGGCTGTCGCAACAATTGCTGGGAATGAAGGCGAAGCTTGAGAAATCAGAAGACGAGTTGCAGAAATACGGTCGGGGAAACGGATTGCTATTTCTGGAGACGGAAAAAGGCACCAGCGAGAATATCGTGGTGCAGAGGCTGCGAGAACTGCAGCAGGAATTGACGAAGGCGCAGGCGGACCGGTATGCGAAAGAGTCTTTATACCGGTTACTGGAAGAACGGAATTACGCGGAGCTGCCAGGAGTTTTTGATAACAAGTTGATACAGGAGTTGACGGCGAGGCTGGCGGATCTGCAGCGCGAACAATCGCGGCTGAGTGCCAATTTTAATCCAAATTACCCGCGAGTGAAGGAATTGCAGAGTCAGATCGACGAAAGCAAGGCGATGCTGGAAGCGGAGCGTACGCGGGCGGCAGGAGGCATTGCGAACGATTACAAAGCGGCGGTGAGCCACGAAGAGATGCTGCAAAAGGCTTTTACAGAACAAGAGCGGCAGGCGAACGATATAGCCGGAAAGTCTGTGCAATACAATATTTTGAAGCGCGAGGCGGATACCAACAAGCAGTTGTACGTTGGGCTGCTGGAAAAGTTGAAAGAGACGGGGGTGTCGAGCAGTTTGAAGGCGACTAATATTCGCGTGGTTGATCCGGCATATCCACCGAAGAAATTTGCACGGCCGCGAATTTTATTGGATTTATCAATCACGTTGATTGTCGGGATGTGCCTGGGGATCGCAGCGGCATTTTTGCAGGAGCATCTGGATAACACGCTGAAAAGCTCCGAAGACATTGAACGGTTTCTGCGAATACCTGCGCTTGGCGCGGTGCCTGCGATGGAGCTATCTGCCAATCCAAGGCGGCTCCACGGATTCCAGAACAATGCGGCGGTGCTGGAGGCTGGGAAGTCAAACGGAACAAACGGGCACAAGGACAGCAATGGAAATAACGGATCGAAGAACGGGACCAGATTGGCGCCGCCATGGAACCGCATTGAAGTGCAGGATGGCGGAGGGCACCCGCACGGGGCGCTGGCGGAGGCGTTTCACGGACTGCGGACATCGGTGCTGCTCTCGACGGCGAAGCGTCCGCCAGCCACGCTTTTGGTGACCAGTGCGCAGCAGGGTGAAGGGAAAACGACCGTGGCGGCGAATTTGGCGGCTTCGCTGGCGCAACTGGGCGATTCAGTTTTATTGATTGACGCGGACCTGCGAAGGCCGAGCTTACAGAAATTTTTTCAAGTGTCCAGATCGACAGGACTGGTGAACTACCTCACCGGAGATTCCGACTGGCGAAGCCTGGTATGGCAAGCCGCGCCCATCGGTGTTTCTGTGCTTTTCTGCGGGCCGGTGCCGCCGAACCCTGCTGACCTGCTCTCTTCGGAATATATGCGCAGCTTAATTCGCGAAGCGTCGAAGGAATATAAGTTTGTGGTGTTGGATTCGCCGCCGCTGCTGAATCTTTCTGACAGCCGCATTCTGGCGACGCTGGTGGATGGCGTGATTCTGGTTGTGGGAGGCGGGACGACACCGCGCGAACTGGTGCAACGGGCGTATTTGTCGGCGGTAGATGCGGGCTCGCACGTGATTGGAGCGACGATTAATTTTGCAGATGTGAGAAACGATTACTACTATTCGGGATATCACCAGGAACCAGAGGAATCCGAGAAGTAGAGAGGCGCGGTTTTTCGGGGCGGGAGAGTGGGCGAGTGCTGAAGACTGCCGAGGCTTCGCTCATTTTTTGCGTTACGGCGGCGGTATTGGCGTTTGGCGGGGCGGAGCCGATTTCATTTGCGGTGGTGGAGACTGTGCTATTGGGCGCGGTTTTGGCCGTGCTTATCGGGCGTAGAGATCTGGAGTGGCCGGGTTCTTTGCGAAGCGCAGCGGTGCCTGCGGCTTTGATTGGGTTGGTGATATTCCAACTGGTTCCATTGCCCGAGCCGTTAGTGCGGTTGTTGCGTCTGGATAATTCGATTTCGACCGCGACCCTACCAGGAAGTGAGCATCATTTCTTTTCCAGTTTAAGCATCGCTCCATACAACACGCGAATACATTTGATCCTGTTGGTTTGTTGCGCGGTAACATTTTTCTTTTCGCGTATGCTAGGCCAAGATCGCGAGAGCCGAAGACGTTTAGTGACATGGTTGGTGGCGCTGGGAACGTTTGAAGCACTTTATGGGCTTGTGCAGTATCTGACTGGTTGGCAACGGATTTTTGGGTATGTGAAGAAATATAACCTCGAAGAGGCGACCGGAACGTACATCAATCGGAATCACTTCGCGGGATTTCTGGAGATGGCGATCCCCTTCGGGGTAGCGCTGGTGTTATATGAGAAAGCCAAGCTGCCGCGAAGAGCTATTCGGGGACAAAATGCGCGGATTAAACAGGTGCTGGGAGGTAGAAAACTTTCGCGGATTGGCTTGTGGTTGCTCGCCGCTACGGTGATGGTAGCTGGATTGTTTTTTTCACTTTCGCGGATGGGCATTATTTCGGCGGTCGCATCGCTAGGAGTGATGGCGGCATTTTCTGGATTTCAACGAAAAGCAGGATTATGGCTCGCTGCGGCGATCATGGCATGCGGGATTATTTTGGTTTTGTGGATGGGCGCGGGGCCGGCGCTGGGACGTTTTGGAATGATCAGCGAGGAATATACCAGCGTGGACGAGAGCAGATGGTCGTTATGGAAAGACACGGCACGGCTGATTGGCGGGCATCCATTGCTAGGAAGCGGACTGGGTACTTTTCCCGTGGCGTTTACGAGGGTGCAGAGCACGTTCCTGGGACAATTTGTGAACCACGCGCATAACGATTATCTGGAATTAGCGACCGATTTAGGGATTCCGGCGGCAGCGTTATTTTTCGGGTCGACGGGTGCGTTGCTGGTACGCGTGGCACGGAAAGCCGCGTCGTCTGAAGTGAGCTTCGAGCGAGCAATGGCCTTGGGTTGTCTGGGAAGCATTGCGGCGTTACTGCTACACAGCTTGACGGATTTTAATTTGTATATTCCGGCGAACGCGCTGGTGTTTTCTTTGATTTTGGGATTGGCGGCTTCGATCTCGCCAGCGAATTCGAGCGTGCTTAGGCGGGCGAATGAGGCGTGAGCTGCAACTGTTCGCTAAAAGAATTGTGGACGTGGTACTCGCGATATTTAGTCTGATTATCGTCGCTCCACTTCTGTTAGTCAGCGCGGTCGCGATTAAGCTGGGTTCGCGCGGGCCAGTGTTTTTTCGTTTGCGTGTGGCGGGATTAGGAGGTGAAGGATTCGATCAATGGAAATTGCGGACGATGGTGAACGGCGCGCGGGAAGGCGGAGATCGATTTGAGACTTCGTCGAGCGATCCGCGAATTACGCGTGCAGGACATTTTTTGAGGCGCTGGAGCATCGATGAATTGCCGCAATTATGGAATGTACTTCGCGGAGAGATGAGTATTGTCGGGCCACGGCCGGCGTTTTTTGAAATTGCGTCGAAATATTCCACGGAGCAGGTGCGGCGATTGGCGATGCGGCCGGGATTGACGGGACTGGCGCAGGTGCAGGGGCGGAATCTACTGACGTGGGCGGAACGCGTGGAATTGGATATTTTTTATGTGAAGCATTATTCGCTGTGGTTGGATTGCGAGATTATGGCGCGCACGATACCGGTTTTATTTCGAAGCGAAGGTGTGTACGGCAAGGATGGGCGAGTGCGCGTTCAGGATTTAGGGTAGCCGCTGCATGGGGAATAAAAAGGTGCTGGTTTGGGGAGCCGGCGGGCACGGAAAAGTGACCGTGGATGCGCTGCTGGCGAGTGGCGAATGGGAAGTGGCGGGAATTCTGGATGAAGATGAGAAAAAGAGGGGGACAGAGGTTTTGGGGGTGAAGGTGTTTTCGCCGGAAGGCGGTGTGGCGGAGGCCGCGCGGAGATTGGATTGCGGGAGAGTCGCGGTTGCAATTGGCGATAATTACGCGCGTTTTGAAAAATTCCAGCAGTTGCGCCGCGCGGGGCTCACGGCGGTGAATGTGGTGCATCCTAGCGCGCATGTTTCGCGTTTTGTAAAGATGGGTGAGGGAGTGACTATTCTCGCGGGAGCTACGATAAATCCGGGCACGACCATTGAAGACAATGTTTGCGTGAATACTTCAGCATCGGTGGATCATGACAATTATCTGGAGAGAAGCTGCCACATATTTCCGAATGCCACGCTAACTGGTGGAGTGCGCATCCAAGAGTTTGCGTATGTAGGAACGGGGGCGGTGATCGCTCCGAACCTTATAGTGGAGAAATATAGCTACGTGGGTGCGGGCGCGGTGGTGTTAGCTAATGTTGGGTCAGGAACGATAGTTTTTGGGGCGCCTGCGAAAGTGCGCGGCGACCAGAAAAAACGGCCGGGCAAGGAAAATTGATGAGCATTGCGGATCGCGTGTGGGCGGAAATCGGAGCGGGTGGGCTGGCGTTTCCAAAGTTGCTACCCATTGTTGATCCGGAAGGCGTGCCGGGCGAGGAGTTTTTGGAAGAGGTGCGCGGAATTTTAGCGAGCAAGCAACTTACGAATGGCGCGTATGTAAGGAAATTCGAGGAAGCGGCGGCGGAATATTTGGGAGTTGCCCATTGCGTTGCGGTTTCGAGTTGCACGGCGGGGTTGCTGCTGGTTTTGAAGGCCCTGGATTTGAGCGGGGAAGTAATTCTGCCGAGTTTTACGTTTCACGCTACAGCGCACGCCGTGGTGTGGAATGGATTGACGCCAGTGTTTGCGGATTGCGATGTGAAGACGTTTTGTGTTGCGCCAGAAGCGGTGCGGGCGCAAGTGTCGAGTCGGACGGTGGCGATTCTGGCGGTGCATTTGTTTGGGAGTCCAGCCGCGGTTAAGGAATTGGAAGAAATTGCAGCGGGATTGCGGGTTCCGCTGGTTTTTGATGCGGCGCATGCGTTTGGGAGCAGCAGCCATGGCAGACACGTCGGAGGATTTGGAACGGCGGAAGTGTTCAGTTTTTCGCCTACGAAACTGGTGGTCGCCGGCGAAGGCGGACTGGTTGCGACGCGCGATGCGAGGCTGGCTGAAAGATTACGAGCGGCGCGAAATTACGGAGACGCGGGCGACTACAATCCGGAAGTTCTGGGAGTCAACGCGCGGATGAGCGAGATAAATGCGGCGATGGCGTTGCATGGCTTGGTGAGATTGGATGCGCGGATTGAGCGCAGGAATGAGATTCGATTGAGGTACGAGCGAAAGCTTCGGGACGTTCCGGGGATTCGATTTCAAGAGGTTTCGGAAGGCGGGCGGTCGACGTTCAAGGATTTTTCATTGATTGTGGACGAAAAAGAATTCGGGCATTCGCGCGATTGGCTGGTGGAACTATTGCCGCGCGAAAATATTGGAGCGCGAAAATATTTCTCACCGCCGGTGCACCGGCAGAAACTCTATGGCGGGATGTGGGACGGACGGCCTTTACCGATTACGGATTTAGTGTCGGATGGGGTGGTGAGTCTGCCGATTTATTCTTCGCTGACGGATGACAGCGTTGACAAAGTCTGTGAAGTGATTCGGCGGGCGCAGGGATTGGACAATGCCAATTGGGCCAAATTGGCTACGGGGGCTGCCTAATAGATGAGAGCTAAAACGACCGTGGGTGGAGAAGCGAATCGCCGGGTTCTCGTGTTGGGCGGCGCGGGATATTTGGGGTCGGTGCTGGTGCGGCATTTGCTGGAGTTGGGTCGGCGGGTGCGGGTGCTGGATTCGTTCATGTTTGGGGAGCAGGCGCTGGATGGAGTGCGATATCACCCGAATCTGGAAGTGGTGCGCGGGGACGTGCGAGATGTGGGCGTGGTGGTTCGTTGCATGCGGGGTTGCGATGCAGTGATTCACCTAGCTGGAATTGTTGGCGACCCGGCTTGCGAAGAAAATAAAGAGTTGGCGGTAGAGGTGAACCGGGCAGCCACGCGCATGCTTGCGAACGTGGCGCGCGAGTGCGGCGTGCGGCGATTCATTTTTGCGTCGTCGTGCAGCGTTTATGGGGCTTCGGATTTTTTTGTGAATGAAGAGTCGGTGGTGAATCCCCTGTCAGTGTACTCGGAGACCAAGATTGATTCGGAGGGGATTCTCCTAGCGGCGAAGACGACGTCGTTTGCGCCGACGATTTTGCGATTCAGCACCCTGTTCGGG
>Ga0210396_10005349_pt1 | contig 12444 bp, 11 predicted proteins | sample IncBWH17OmetaG_FD_155466 | JGI IMG/M metagenome (GOLD analysis project Ga0210396, IMG submission 155466) | Forest soil microbial communities from Barre Woods Harvard Forest LTER site, Petersham, Massachusetts, United States - Inc-BW-H-17-O ...
CGGCGGCCCCCGGATCCGCGTCGGCGACAAAAGCCACCTGGCTGTCGGAGCGAGCCGCTACATTGCCCCCATGGATCTTGCCGATCCGACCAGCCCCGATGATCCCGAACCGCATACGCTCCTCCCCTTCGGGCGCCGAGCCGTCCAAACACCCGCCCGTCAAAAAAGAATATACGTTCCATATTGACTTGGGAATAGAATTTTTGTTTCATTCGTAACGACGCGCACCGGTAAGCCAACCTTCCGCTGGCGCGTCGTTCCGCCTCGAGGAGAAAACGCCCATGGCCAAAACCCCTGCGCCTCAGGCCGGCGCGGCCGCGCGCGCGGCCTATCGAGGGCCGGCGAATCTGAGCGGCAAGGTCGCGATCGTCACCGGCGGCACGCAAGGGCTGGGCGAGGCCATTGCGCGGCTGTTCAGCGAACGCGGCGCAGCGGGGATCGTGATCTGCGGTCGTAACCGGGAGCGTGGCGAGCGGGTCGCAAGCGACATTTCGTCGGCGGGGTGTCCGACCGTCTTCGTCGAGGCGGATCTCGCGAAAGTCGCCGACTGCCGCAAGGTCGTCGCCACGGCGGACGAGCGCTTCGGCCGCGTCGATGTGCTGGTCAACGCCGCCGCGTTGACGGACCGGGGCGACATTTTTGACACCACCGAGCAGCGCTTCAACGAGATTTTCGACGTGAACGTGCGCGGGCCGTTCTTCCTCATCCAGGAGAGCGTGCGTATCATGCGCCGGGAGAAGATTGCGGGCTCAATCGCCAACATCCAGTCGATGTCGGCCCATGGCGGCCAACCATTCAACACCGCCTATTGCGCCTCCAAGGGCGCGCTCGCCACCTTGACCCGCAACGTCGCCCATTCGCTGCTCAAATTCCGCATTCGTGTGAATGGGCTCAATATCGGCTGGATGTCGACGCCAGGCGAGGACAGCATCCAGAAGACCTATCACGGCGCCAAGGACGGCTGGCTCGAGGAGGCCGTCAAGGCAAAGCCTTTTGGTCGTTTGATTGATCCGAAGGAAGTGGCGCGCGCTTGCGCTTATCTCTGCTCGGACGAATCCGGGCTGATGACCGGGTCGAACATCGATTTTGACCAGAACGTTGTCGGAACCAGCGACCCGCCGCTCGAACCTTGAGCCAGTCCACCATGGCGCTTGATCCCCGCCTGGATGTGATCACGATCGGCCGCTCGTCGGTCGACCTCTACGGCGTGCAGGTCGGCGGCCGCCTGGAAGATATGGCGACCTTCTCCAAGGCGGTTGGCGGCTGCCCGACCAATATCGCCATCGGCACCGCGCGGCTGGGCCTGAAAAGCGGCCTTATCACCCGGGTCGGCGACGAGCATATGGGCCGGTTCATCCGCGAGCAATGCGCCCGCGAGGGCGTCGACGTCGCCGGCATTCAGACCGACCCGGTCCGCTTGACCTCGCTCGTGCTGCTCGGCATTCGCGACGAAAAAACCTTTCCGCTCATCTTCTATCGCGAGAATTGCGCCGACAGCGCGCTCGACGAGGGCGATATCGATCCTCATTACATCGAGAGCGCCAAGGCGGTGCTGGTGAGCGGCACCCATTTCGCGCGCCCAAATACGGCCGCCGCGCAGCGAAAGGCGATGCGTGTCGCGCACGCCGCCGAGCGCAAGGTCGTGTTTGACATCGACTACCGCCCCAACTTGTGGGGGCTCGCCGGCCATGGCGCGGGCGAGGAGCGATATATCAAGTCGAGTGACGTCACGAAAAGCCTGAGCGACATCCTGCCGCAGTGCGATCTCATCGTCGGCACCGAAGAGGAGATGATGATCGCGGGCGGAGCCGACGACCCGCTCGCCGCGCTGAAGGCTGTGCGCGCCGCGAGCGGGGCGACGCTGGTGCTCAAGCGCGGGCCAATGGGCTGCGTCGTATTCCCCGACGCCATTCCCGATTCGCTCGAGCAAGGCGTCAAGGGGCCGGGTTTTCCGGTGGAGGTCTATAACGTGCTGGGCGCCGGCGACGCCTTCATGTCGGGCTTTCTGCGCGGCTGGCTGCGCGACGAGCCGCTGGAGACCTGCTGCGCCTACGCCAACGCCAACGGGGCTTTCGCCGTCTCGCGCCTGTTGTGCTCGGCCGAATATCCGACCTGGGCAGAACTTAGCCGCTTCCTCAAGCACGGCTCGGCCCATCGCGCGCTGCGCCGCGACGAGGCCCTCAACCACATCCACTGGGCGACCAGGCGCCGAATCGAGCCGTCCACGATCATGGCGCTGGCGATTGACCATCGCGCGCAACTCGAGAAGATCGCCGACGCCGCCGGCGCGCCGCGCGAGCGCATCAGCGACTTCAAACTGCTCGCGGTCGAGGCCGCCGCGAAGGTCGCGGCCGGCCGACCCGGTTATGGCATGCTCCTCGACGGCAAATATGGGCGCGAGGCGCTGTTTCGCGCGGTTGATCACGGCTTCTGGATTGGCCGGCCGGTTGAGGAGCCAGGCTCGCGCCCGCTCGAGTTCGAGTTCGGCGGCTCGCTCGGGGCCAAGCTCATGGAATGGCCGGTCGCGCATACGATCAAGTGCCTGTGCTTCTATCACCCTGACGATCCGCCGGAGATGAAGACGCGGCAGGAGCGAGAGCTCCTGCGCCTGCATGACGCTGCACGTACGCTTGAGCGCGAATTGCTAATTGAGATCATCGCTAGCAGGAACGGGCCGGTTGACGACCGCACGACCGCCCGCGTCATCGAGCGACTCTATGAGATTGGAGTTAAGCCGGACTGGTGGAAGCTGGAAGGGCAGGCCAGCAGGACCGCGTGGGATAATATCGCCGGGGCGATTGCGACCCGCGATCCCTTATGCCGCGGCGTGATGCTGCTTGGCCTTGAGGCGCCGGAAGAGGATCTGGCGCAGGCATTCGCGCTGGCGCACAATTGCGGCGTGGTCAAAGGCTTTGCTGTCGGGCGCACAATCTTCGTCGAGCCGGCGGTCGAGTGGTTCGCGGGGCGTATCGACGATCGCGAAGCGATCGCGCGCATGGCCAGCGCGTTTGCGCGATTGGGCGATCTCTGGCGCGCTTCCGGACGCGTGAGTGAATGACGCGCGAGGCGGCGCTCGAAACGCCGCAAGGCGATGAACGATGATCGAAGCGGGAAAGCGTGCGCCATGACAACGATTCGATTGACCGCCGCCCAGGCGATGGTTCGCTTTTTGAGCGCCCAGCGCGCCGAGATCGACGGGCGCAAGCAGCGCCTCTTCGAGGGCGTGTTCGCGATCTTCGGCCACGGCAATGTGGCCGGCATCGGCGAGGCGCTCTACGCCGCGCGCGATGCGCTCCCCACCTATCGCGCCCATAACGAACAGGCGATGGCGCACGCCTCGATCGCCTTCGCCAAGGCCTCGCGCCGCAGGCGAATGATGGCTTGCACTACCTCGATCGGCCCAGGCGCGACCAACATGGTCACCGCCGCCGCAGTCGCGCATGTCAATCGGCTACCGGTGCTATTGATCCCCGGCGACGTGTTCGCCAACCGCAGGCCAGATCCGGTTCTGCAACAGGTCGAGAGCTTCGGCGATGGAACGGTGAGCGCCAATGACTGCTTCCGTCCGGTCTCGCGCTATTTCGACCGCATCACACGTCCCGAGCAGATTGTGCCAGCGCTCAATCGAGCGATCTCGGTTTTGACCGACCCGGCCGAGTGCGGGCCGGTGACGCTCGCCTTCTGCCAGGACGTGCAGACCGAGGCGTATGATTATCCGGCCAGTTTCTTCGACGAGCGCGTGCACCGCCTGCGCCGCGTCGCGCCCGATCCGCACGAGATCGAGGAAGCGGCGGCGCTCCTGAAACAGGCGAAGAAGCCTTTCGTGATCTGCGGCGGCGGCGTCCTTTATTCCGACGCTGAGCGTGAGCTGATCGACTTCTGCACGAAGCGTGGAATTCCGGTTGGCGAGACGCAGGCCGGCAAGTCGGCGACGCCCGTCGATCATCCTTTGGCCATGGGCGCGGTCGGCGTCACCGGGACCGGCGCGGCCAACGCCCTCGCCTCGCAAGCGGATGTGGTTCTCGGCGTTGGCACGCGGTTCGCAGACTTCACCACCGGCTCCTGGGCGCTGTTCAAGAATCCCGACCGACGATTCATCGGCGTCAACGTGCAGCCGTTCGACGCGGTCAAGCATCGCGCGCTGCCGGTCGTCGGCGACGCCCGGACGGCGCTCGCCGCGCTTGATTCCAAACTCGGCGCCTGGAAGGCGCCGCGCGCCTGGAGCGATGGGGCCGCGAAGGCAAAGGGCGAATGGGAAGCGACCGCCGCCGCTCGCTACACTGCGCCGACCAACGCACCGGCGCCCACCGACGCCGAAGTGCTCGGCGCGCTCATGCGCGCGGGCGAGCAGTCTGACGTCGTGGTCTGCGCCGCCGGCGGACTGCCGGGCGAATTGCACAAGTTGTGGCGGGCGGGAGCGCCGCTCGGCTATCACGTCGAATACGGCTATTCGTGTATGGGCTACGAGATCGCCGGAGGGATCGGCGTCAAGTTGGCTTTGCCGGACCGCGAGGTGGTGGTGGTCGTTGGCGACGGCTCGTATCTCATGATGAATTCGGAGATCGCCACCTCGGTGATGCTGGGGCGGAAGCTCATCATCATCGTCAACGACAACCGCGGATTCGCCTGCATCCACCGGCTGCAGCAGGCGACCGGGGGCGCGCCGTTCAACAATCTCCTGCGCGATGCGCGGCATGAGGCGCTGCCGGACGTCGACTTCGTCGCCCACGCCCGCGCGCTTGGGGCGGAAGCGGTGAAGGTCAACTCGATCGCCGAACTTGAAACAGCGTTCAGAAGAGCGCGCTCGGCGAAATCGACCCAGGTGATTGTCATCGAAACCGACCCCATGGGGTCCACTGACGCCGGCGGCTTCTGGTGGGATGTCGCTGTGCCTGCGGTCTCTGAGCGGGACGAGGTCGGCGCGGCGCGTCGCGGCTACGAGGAGGCGCGGAAGCTGCAGCGGGTCGGAGACTGAGATGAGCATTCGCATCGGCGCCAATCCGATCGGCTGGACCAACGACGACTTGCAGGAAATCGGCGGCGACACGCCGCTGGAAACCTGCCTCGCCGAGGCGAGGCAGGCTGGCGTCGCGGGCATGGAGAAGGGCCACAAGCTGCCCAACGATGGAGCGGCGCTCAAGGACAAGCTCGCCGAGTTTGGCCTGACCTTCGTTGGCGGCTGGTATTCGGCCGGATTGCTTAAGCGCTCGGCGCGCGAGGAGTTCAAGGCGGCGAAATCGCATATCGCCATGACCAAAGGCGCCGGCGCCGACATCGTCATCGTAGCCGAAACGTCGAACGCCATCCATGGCGACCGCTCCAAGCCTTTGTCCGAGCGCCCGCGTCTGCACAAAGACGACTGGGCCGGATACGGCGCCAAGCTAACCGAATTCGCTGAGCGGCTCGCCGACGAAGGGCTGAGGCTCTGCTATCATCATCACATGGGCACGATCGTCCAGTCGGAACGCGACATCGACGCGCTCATGGCCCACACCAAGCCCCCGGTGCATTTGCTGCTCGACACCGGCCATGCGCGCTGGGGCGGGGTCGATCCGGCGGGGCTGGCGCGCGCCTATCGCTCCCGAATCGGCCATGTGCACTGCAAGGACCTGCGCGAGGCGAAAATGCGTGAAACCAACGCCGGCGATTGGAGCTTTCTCGATTCGATCTTAGGGAAGGGCAAGGAGCTCGGCGTCTATACCGTGCCGGGCGACGGCGCGATCGACTATGTCTCGGTGTTCGACGAACTTAAGGGCTATTCCGGATGGGTTGTGCTCGAAGCCGAGCAGGACCCGAAGAAAGCTCCCGCCCTGCCCTATGCGAAAAAGGGCGTGGCGCACATCCGCGCCGCGCTGAAGGAAGCGGGTTTGGCGTAGGCGCGAAATTCAAGCCGCGCGTGGCTTGATCGCCTCAAGGTCGGCGCCGATCTCGCGTCGGCGAGCCATCAAATCGTGATCGGCCTGCAGGCCAAGGAAGAAGCCCGGCGTGAGGCTGAAGTAACGGGTCAGGCGCAGATCGGTATCCGCCGTGACCGCACGCTTGCCGAGCACGATTTCGTTGATCCGGCGCGGCGGAACGCGCACGGCGACGGCGAGCGCGGTTTGGCTAAGGCTCATCGGGCGGAGGAACTCTTCCAACAAAATTTCGCCCGGCGTCGGGTTGGGTAACCACTCGACATCAGTGATAGTCGACGATTTAAACATCGGCTGGTCCTCCTTCCCGCCATGCAAAGCAGATTCGCCACTGGTCATTGACGCGGATCGAATATTGGCCCGCCCGCTCGCCCTTCAATGCCTCAAGGCGATTGCCGGGCGGGACACGAAGATCGCTGAGCGCCCGAGCCTGGTTGAGAAGACGCAGTTTACGCAACGCCGTCGCCTGCATGTCGAACGGAAGCCGTCGACTTCGGCGGCCCGACCAGATCATAGCTCCTTCATCATCAGGGAAGCCCTGAATCATGCGCCAGTATAACGCATAACGTTATGGGGTTCAACACTTTGTTCGCAAACTGTGCGCACGCTGCGCGATGTTTCTGGGTCGGACTTCTTGCGGTAGGATCGAAGCGCATCCCGAGGTCGCCGGTCGCGGTATGAGCCGCGCGAGGCATATGGAACAAGAGGGATCAGAGGAAACGCAATGGCGCAATCGAAACTGCTCGTTCATCCGGCGTACGGCGCGGACGGCGTCGGCCATCACATCACTCCGGCCAGCGCCGGATGGCGGTATGTCGGCTTCGAAACACGAACGCTGAAGCAAAGCGCGAAGTCCAGACTCGACACCGGCGGAGACGAGGTTTGCGTCGTCATCCTCTCAGGCAAAGCGCGCGTCACCGCCGACGGCTTCGATTCTGGAACAATTGGCGAGCGGGCCGGCGTGTTCGAGGGACTCCCCTGGTCGGTTTATCTGCCTCCACACAGCGCAGCGACCATCGAGGCGGCGTCGGATTGCGAATTGGCTTTGTGCTCCGCCCCGGCAAGCGGCAAGTTCAAGGCCCGCGTCATCAAGCCTGGCGATGTCGGCACGCTCACCCGCGGATCCGGCTCCAACGCGCGCCATATCCGCAACGTCCTGCCCGATGACGCCGAGGCCGAGAGCGTGCTGGTGGTCGAAGTCATCACGCCCGGCGGCCACTGGTCGAGCTATCCGCCGCACAAGCACGACCGCGACGCGCTGCCGTACGAATCTTATCTCGAGGAGACCTATTATCACCGCCTGAAGCCTGCCCAAGGCTTCGCCTTCCAACGCATTTACACCGACGATCGTTCGCTCGACGAGACGCTGACGGTGGCCGACGGCGACGTCGTATTGGTGCCCCGCGGCTATCATCCCGTCGGCGCGCCGCATGGCTACGATCTCTATTATCTCAACGTCATGGCGGGACCGAAGCGCGTCTGGCGCTTTCACAACGATCCGGCCCACGAGTGGCTGATGGCGCAGCCGCCGGCGTGACGAGGAACAGGTGGAGAGTCAAATGAGCGAGGCGCCAAATCCGGACGTTGCCAGGCGCCAGCGCGTGCTCGTCGTCGGCCTCGGCACAATGGGAACGAGCCATGCGCGCGCCTATCAGGCGATCGCCGGCTTCGAGCTCGCGGGCCTATGCACCCGCAACGCGGCGGCGCGCGGCGATCTCGACAAGGAGTTCCCCGGCCTGCCCCGCTACGAGGGCCTGACCGAAGCGCTGCAAGCGCTCAAGCCTGACGCGGTCGCGATCGCAGCCTATACCGAGCATCATGCGCCGATGGCGCTCGAAGCACTTCAAGCGGGCGCGCATGTGTTCTGCGAAAAGCCGCTGGCCGAATCGCTCGAAGCCGCCGAGCGCGTCGTCGCCGCGGCGCGCAAGGCGAACAGGGCGCTGCTGGTCGGTTACATCCTCCGCGTCCATCCCTCATGGACGCGCTTCGTCGAGATCGGCCGGACGCTCGGCAAGCCGCTCGTCATGCGGATGAACCTCAATCAGCAATCGTCCGGCTCGTTTTGGCAGGTGCATAAGAACCTGATGCGCTCGACTTCCCCGATCGTCGACTGCGGCGTGCACTATGTCGACGTGATGTGCCAGGTGACGCGGGCAAAGCCTGTCGCGGTGCATGCGGTCGGCGCGCGCCTCACCGACGAAATCGCGCCGACCATGGTCAATTACGGCCATCTGCACCTCGCCTTCGACGACGGTTCGGTCGGCTGGTACGAGGCCGGCTGGGGTCCGATGATGAGCGAGACCGCCTTCTTCGTGAAAGACATGATCGGTCCGAATGGCTGCGTCTCCATCGTCGCCAAGGAGCAGGCGGATGCGGCGGTCAAATCGACCGACCACGACGCCCACACCCGCACCAACACATTGCGTGTTCACCACGCGGGCCTCAACGCCGACGGCTCATTCGCGCGTCCCGATGAGATCGAATCGACGAAGGACGAGCCCGGCCATCAAGACTTATGCGAGCGCGAGCAGCGCCTGTTCCTCAAGGCGATCCGGGGCGAGATCGATCTCAGCGAGCATCTCGAGGACGCGATCAACTCGCTGCGCATCGTCTTCGCCGCCGACGAAAGCATGCGGACGGGCGAAGTGGTGAGGCTTTAGGGCGATTGCGATCGGCCTGCCGCTCCTTCTCCCTCCGGGAGAAGGGGGGCGCCATAGGGCGTCGAAAGACGCCCGTCTTTCGACGGGCTATGGCGCCGGATGAGGAAGCCACCCGGAAGCGGAGGCGCGCTTCGCGCGCAAACCCTCACCCTTACCCCTCTCCCATAGGAGAGGGGACCGCGCGTCCATCCGAGCACCCAGCGCTACGCCGCATTCCTGCCCCTGCGGCCTTCGGCCTCGGCAACGAACGCGGCGACCGATCGTCCGATCGTTTCGGCATGATCCTCCTGCAGGAAGTGGATGCCGTCGCCGAGCTTGACGAGCCGGCAATCGTTCAGCTTGCGGGCGAACTCTTCGGCAAAGGCCGGGGAGACGAGCGCGCCAGGGTCGGCGGAGAAAAGGAGCTTCGGATAGGTCGAGACAGCGAGCGCCGCGTGTGCGCGTTCCATCATCGCGTAGACGTCGGCGGGCTCTCCGGCGATCGGTATCTCGTTCGGAAAGCGCCAGGTCGGCCGCCGCGACTGAGGCGTCGGGAAGGGCGCGCGATAGATCGCCATCTCTTCGTCGGTCAGCTTGTGGCGCATCCCCATTGGCAGCACCCGTTCGACGAAGGCGTTGCCTTCGAGGATCAGTTTCTCCCCTTCCCCCGGGGTGCGGAACTTGCGGAAAATCTCGCGCGCTTGCGAGTCCCTCACGAACTCCTCCCAACTCGGAATCGGCCTGATGAACTCCATGAACGCGAGGCCCCGCACAAAGTCCGGGCGGCGCTCGGCCAGGAGAAAAGCAAGCGCTGTTCCCCAATCCTGGACGACGAAATAGGCCGAGCTGATCCCCGCCTTCGCGATGAAGGCGTCGAGATAGCGCGCATGATCCTCGATGCGATAGGCGATGTCGGGCTTGCCCGATTGGCCAAAGCCGATGAGGTCCGGCGCGATGCAATAGGCGACTGGTGCTACAAGCGGCATGATGTTTCGCCAGATGAAGGATGACGTCGGGTTGCCGTGGAGGAAGAGCGCGACCGGCGCTTCGCTCGAACCGGCTTCCCGGTAGGCCATCTCCGAATCGAGGACGGCGAGCTTGGGCAGGCTGATGTCTTTATTCATGGGGCGGCTCCTTGAATACGGTCATGAAAACGATCCGCTTGAAACGCTCAAGCGGTTCGCCGTTGCGCTCGACTTTCATCCGCAGGATCGCCCCTTCCCAGCTGGAAAGCAGGAAGTCGGCGAGGTCATGCGGAGCGAAGGTCGTGGCGATCTCGCCGGCCGCCTGCCCTTCCGCGATGCATGCGGCGAAAGGCGCGCGCCATTCGGCGAAGATCTCGGCGAGACGCGTCCGCAGCATCTCGCTTTGCGGCGCGGCCTCGAGACTGAAATCGCCGATCAGGCAGCCGCGGCTGAACTCGGCATTGGCGAGGCGATCGGTGATGATGTCGAGATAGCGCCTCAGACGCTTGCGGGGGGAGCGGGTTCCGTCCCCGAGCGTCTCCGCAACCAGGCGCTTCAGATCCTCGAAATAACGGTCAAGCACTTCGCGCGCGAATTCTTCCTTCGAGCGGAAATGGTTGGTGAACGAGCCTTGTGGAGCTGGCGCTTCTGCGACGATGTCGCGCACCCCTGCCCCGACGTAGCCTTTGCGGAACATGACTTTGAGGCCGGCGTCCAGAATACGGTCGCGGTTTGAAGGCTTAGGCATAAGTTGAATAATACGCACGTACGTATTATATGTCAAGCACGAGATCGAGCTCGCGTTTCCTCGTCCTTCGTCTGCCCTACCGGATCGCGGCCGCCGGTCACGGCGCCTTGGACATCAACAATATGGGCAGAGTGGACGCCGGCTCAGCAACCAGCAGGCCTCACCTCGGTGAGGAGTTCTCCCCGCCGGAGTTAGAGCGATCTCGAAGGGTTGCTAGAAGCTAATTTTCTCAAACTTTTCCTTCGCTTAGGCAGACGACGCCTCCGATAACGACGAACTTCGCGTTGACATAGTTCCTATTTTGTTCTAGTTTTAGGGGATGTACATCGCCTCAGCCCTGCGCCGCAAACGGGATGAGATCGCGGCGACGATCGCCGCCTATGAAGCAAGGATCGATGCTGCGAGAATGGACTTGGCGGCGCTCGATCAGGCCGCACGGCTGTTCGATCCCGAAGCCGGATGCGACGAGACAGGTTTCCACCTCGCCCTGCGCCAAGTGGCGCTTCCCCTCGCCAGGGCCGAGAGCAGCGCCGATCAAAACGCCAGTCGGTCCGAATCCATTGGAGTGCGGGAGCGCCGGTTCAGCGGGGAGTTTGCGCCGCCCGTCACGCAGGCGGGGCGAGGACAGATACCAGGAGAATTTTTTTATTTGGATTGGCCGTAACCCATTGAAAAGTCTTGATTCGAAAAAATAAACGTAAGTAAAAGAAAGCTATTTTGCTTACTTTTATTTTCATTTATTTGCGTTTGCTTGCATTTATTTTGTGACTTCCGACGCCGCCGCGCGACCGGCGGGAGCCGGCTCATCCCGCTTGCCGGGCGCGCCGTTTGGGCGTCATATCGCGCCGACCAATTCGAGGGAGGAGCACGTGGATCTCGGCGCCACCGATAAAGTCCGTCCGCTCATCGCCGCCGTTCGGGCGATGGTGCGCGACGAGATCATGCCGCTCGAGGACGAATACCATTCCGAGGTCGGGCGCGAGGGCGACCGATTCAAGCCGACCAAGCGCTTTATCGAGATCCGAGAATCCCTGAAAGCCAAAGCGCGCGCCAAGGGCCTGTGGAACTTCTGGCTCACCGGCTCCGACAAGGGGTTCGGTCTCACCACCGTCGAATACGCCTATCTCGCCGAGGAAATGGGCTGGTCCCCGCTCGCCTCCGAGGTCTTCAATTGCTCCGCCCCCGACACCGGCAACATGGAAGTGATCGAGCGCTTCGGCACGCCCGAGCAGAAGGCGCGCTGGCTCCCGGATCTCCTCGAAGGGCGTGCGCGTTCCGCCTATCTCATGACCGAGCCAGGGGTCGCCTCATCCGACGCAACCAATATCGCCATGGACGCGCGGCTCGAAGGCGAGGAGTGGGTGCTCAACGGCGAGAAATGGTGGTCGTCCGGCGCCGGCGATCCGCGCTGCTCGCTCTATATCACCATGGCGCTGACCGATCCCGGCGCCACGCCGCACGCGCGTCATTCGATGCTGTTCGTGCCGGCCGCGACAAAGGGCATCGAGGTCTTGAGAGCGATGAAGGTGTATGGCGACGACGACGCGCCGCACGGCCATATGCACATTCGCTTTCGCGACGTCCGCCTGCCCAAAGACGCCATGATCCTCGGCCGCGGGCGCGGCTTTGAGATCGCGCAGGGTCGGCTCGGACCGGGGCGCATCCACCATTGCATGCGCGCGATCGGCCAGGCGGAGCGGGCGCTCGAGGCGATGTGCCGGCGCGCCGCCGCACGCACGGCGTTCGGGCAAAAGCTGGCGCGCCTCGGCGCCAATCCCGACATCATCGCCGAAGCGCGCATGAGCATCGAAATGGCCCGCCTGCTTTGCCTGAAAGCCGCCTGGACCATGGACACGCAAGGCGCGCGCGCCGCGGCGCCGCTTATCTCGCAGATCAAGGTGATCGCTCCGCGGATTGCGCTCGAAGTGATCGATCAGGCGGTGCAGATGCATGGCGGGGGCGGCGTCAGCCAGGATTTCCCGCTCGCCCGCATGTGGACCCATGTGCGCACGTTGCGCCTCGCCGACGGGCCGGACGCCGTGCATCGCCGCGTGATCGCGAAGGCAGAGATGAAGCGCTACACCAACGAGGAGGCTGGCGCGCGGTGAGCGGCGCTTTCCCCGAAGACACGACCGCACTCGACGCCTGGGCCAAAGCCCATGTCGAGCGCTGGCGCGACC
>Ga0210396_10005350_pt1 | contig 12443 bp, 8 predicted proteins | sample IncBWH17OmetaG_FD_155466 | JGI IMG/M metagenome (GOLD analysis project Ga0210396, IMG submission 155466) | Forest soil microbial communities from Barre Woods Harvard Forest LTER site, Petersham, Massachusetts, United States - Inc-BW-H-17-O ...
GCCGATCATCGAGGTCAGCACCTGGTTCCGGCTGGCCATCCGGCGCAGCTCGGCGAGGGACTGGGTCTCGGTCAGCGGGTCGGGCAGGCTGAGCTGAGCGAGCTGGGCGTCTTCGGGCAGCGCGGCGCGGATGAGCTCGTCGAGCGAGGCGTAGCCGAGGCTGGCCAGCATGTGCCGCTGGGCGGCCTCGTCGGGCCCGATGTGGCGTGCGGCGAAATCTGTCATGGAGAGCCTCCCCGGACGAGCGCGGTCGCTGGCTCCCCGTCTGTCGCGGTCCTGTGGAAGCAGAGCCCGCTCCAGAGATGCCTGTCCCGTCCGGTTCGTGTGCCTGAGAGGTTCCGGGGATGTTGCCCCTTCGGCGCCCGCGGCTTACGCGAGATCTCTCCCGGCCGGTGTCGTCAGCAGTTGCGATCTTACCCGAGCAGGACCAGATGGTGGGACTCGACCCGCGGATACTACCGGCCGGGGCGGGCGTCGGCGGAGTCCAGACCGAGCACCGCGGCCAGTTCGTCGACCGCCCACTGGCAGGCGGCGGGCCGGAAGCTGGTGTGCCGGGCGAAGGACCTGGCCACCTTGTCGCGCACGGTTGCGGAGTCCATGCCGCGCGCCACGTGATAGCCGAGCGCCTCGGCTACGCCCTCCTCGGCCGCGGCGACGAGCACCTTGGTCTCCCGCGGCATGTCGGGCAGCAGTTCCCGCAGCGCGGTCGACATGGCCTGCGTGCTGGACAGGGCGGCCACGCCCAGGTCCGGATCGGAGACGATGGCGCGCAGCGCGGTCCGGGCTTGGCCACCGGGGTCGCTGTCCCACAGCGGGACGTCGGCCTCGGGCCGGACGGGGCCCGATACGCCGGCCGGCACGGAGTCCTTGACCGCGGCCGGATACGCCTGGCCGCGCACCGGGTCGGACAGCGGGGCGCTCACCGCGCCGAGATCGGAGGTGGCGGCCAGGATGGCGTCGGCCAGTTCGCCGGCGCTGCTGTACCGCTGGGCCGGGTTCTTGGCCAGCCCGCGCGCCACGACCTCGTCGACCATGGCGGGCAGGCCGGGCTGAAGCGTGCTCGGCGCGGGCGGCACCGCGTTGAGCTGCGCCCACATGACGGCCACCATCTCCCCGGCGAAGGGGGCGCGTCCGGTCAGGCACTCGTACAGCACGCAGGCCAGCGAGTACACGTCGGCGCGGCGGTCACCTGGTGATCCCGAGAAGCGTTCGGGGGCCATGTAGGCCACGGTGCCGATGGTGCTGCTGCTGGTGGACAGGCTGGCGCCGTTGACGACCCGGGCGATCCCGAAGTCGATCAGGTAGGCGAACGGCATGCTCTTGCCGTGGCCGGTGATCAGCACGTTGGACGGCTTGACGTCCCGGTGGATGAGCCCGTCGGCGTGCGCGGCGTCCAGCGCCGAGGCGACCTGGGTGCTGATCCAGGCGGCGGCAGCCGGCGGCATCGGCCCGTCCCGGTCCAGCAAGGTGGCCAGGTCGACACCATCCACCAGCCGCATGTCGATGAACAGCCGACCGTCGATCTGGCCGTAGTCGTGGATGGGGATGATGTGCGGCTCGCTGAGCCGGGCGGCGCGTTTGGACTCGCGGCGGAACCGGTCCTGAAAGGCGCGGTCCGCGGCGAGTTCGGGGATCAGCACCTTGAGCGCCACGGTACGTCCCTTGGCGGTGTCGAACGCCCGGTAGACCACCCCCATGCCGCCGCGGCCCAGCACGGCGGTCAGGATGTACGGCCCGAATCGCGGCCCCGCCGGCTCGCTGATCAGCTCTGAAGTCATTGCCGTTTCCGTCCCGGGCCGCCGGGCGCCGGTCAGGTCCTCCTCATTGGCTAGTCGGGGGCGGGCGCCAGGGCGAGTGCCTCGATCCGCTCGGCGAGCTGCAGTGCCGTCGCGGGCCGCTCCGACGGGTTGGTGGCGATGGCCCAGGCGATAACCTCCCGGATGTCCGGGTCCACGCGGGCGGAGATGGTGGGCGGGTTCGTCATGACACGACGCATGGCCAGGAGCGGGTCGTCGTCGGGTAGCGGCCCGTACAGGCCCTCGCCGGCCACGGCGAAGTGCAAGGTGGCGCCCAGCGAGAACACGTCGCTGGCCCGCGACGGGCGGTCGCCGCGGATCAGAGACGGGTCGAGGTACCCGATATCTCCCGCTGGCCCCATTCTGGTGATGGTGATACCCGGCCGCAGCACGTGGCTGAGGCCTAGGTCGGCCAGCTTGGCCCCGCCCGGGTAGAGCAGGACGTTGCCCGGCTTGATATCACGGTGGGCGATGCCGGCTTCGTGCAGGGCGTGCGTGGCGCGGGACGCGTTCGCCATCGCCTGCAGGGCGGTGGCCCGGCTGAGTGGCTCGGCAGGTACGGCGATCGAGCCGCCGGGCAGGTATTCCATCGAGTAGTAGACCTCCTCGCCCTGCTGGCCCGCGTCGTACAGGGTGACCAGGTACGGCGAGCTGACCGCCGCGAAGGCCGCGAGCTCGCGGTGGGCCCACCTGAACACGTCCTGGCTGCTGCCGCCGGACAGTACCTTCACCGCCACGAACTCGGCCGCGACCGGCAGCCGCTTGGGGGGGTGGGCGAGGTAGAACGTCCCGTGGCTGCCGGTGCCGAGTTGACGGAGGAACTTATAGTCCGCGATGCCGTCGCGTTGGTCGGTCATGGTCATGGCTGCCTTCCTGGCTCCAGAGCGGAGACCGGAGTCGCGATTTCGGGGCGGGCCTCGAGGTCCTCGCTGCTGCCCGCCCGCACCGTCAGGTGCGCTCCGGCGGTGATGGCCCCGGCGCCGTCTTCGCCGGTGACCAGCAGGGCGCCATCCGGCGGCGGACCGCTGCTGGCCCGGATGCCCCGGTGGGTGAGGTCCGCGACGCCGCTGCGGCCGCGCCGACCGTCGGCGCCGGCCAGCACGAGCGGCAGGTGCCGGGCCGCCGCGAGCTGGGTGGCCACATTCAGAGCCGCGGCGGCGTCACCGCCGTGGCCGGAGTAGACCGCCACGGCGCTCGGCGCGTCCGGCACGGGTCCGGACACGGTGATCAGGCGGGTCCGGCCTTCAGCCCGGATGGCCGCATACGCCTGGTCCTCGTACGCGTCATGACCGGAGTCGAGCACGATGGTGTCGGGCTCGGCGGCCATCACGTAGGCCGATAGCTCGCCGGCTACGTCGTCGCTGAAGCGTGAGAGCACCGTTGCCGGAGCGCCGCGGGCCGCCGCCCGCTCGGCGAGCTCGTGCAACTGGCCCATGACGGTGGTCATCTGCAGCAGCTCGCCGCCCAGGCCCGCGCCGAGCTCCAGCCGCTTTTCGGCCCGGATCGAGACCAGGTAGACCAGGGCCAGCTCGCTGCCGGGCCGGGTGGCGGCCAGGTCGGCTCCGATGTCGACCAGGGGTACCGCGGTCTCCGGCTGGTCGATGAGGACCAGGATCCGGTACGCAGGGCCGCCGGCCAGCTCCGCGCGGTCCGCGGCGGCCAGGTCACGCTGCATGACCCGGTCGGGGTAGATGGCCTTGAGCAGCGGCCCGCTCATCGCCGTAGTGACCAGCGCCATGACCACCATCAGGGTGTACAGCGGCTTGGTCAGGATGTGCAGCTGGAGGCCGACGCCCAGGATGACCAGTTCGGTCAGGCCCCGGGTGTTCATCAGCGTGGCGATCACGCCAGCATTGCGGCCGCGGACCCCGGTGAGCTGGGCGCCGAAGTAGGCGCCGACCAGCTTCCCGAGGATGGCGACGACCAGGATCGCGGCGAGTTCCTCCAGCCCGGAGCTGCCGATGGTGGACAGGTTGATGCTCAGCCCGGACACCACGAAATAGATGGGGAGCAGGACCAGGACGCTGAGCTGCACGAGGTGCTCGAGGATTTCCTCCCGCATCCCCAGGACGTTCTCGCGCGGCATGATGACGCCGAACAGGAACGCGCCGAAGATGAAGTGCAGGCCCATCCAGTTGGTGGCGTAACAGGACAGCAGCAGGCCGGCCAGCACGGTGGCCAGGACGTTCGGGGTGAGCCGGCCCGCTTGCAGGTAGGACCGGGACAGCCGGCGCAGCAACGGCCGGACGATACCGAACATCGCGGCCGCGTACGGGATCGCGAGCAGGACCTTCCACTGCGCGCTACTCCCGGCCAGGGCGACCACCACGGCCAGCAGCGCCCAGGCCAGCACGTCCGCGATCGCCGCGCTGGCCAGCGCGATGCCGCCGATCCGGGTCCGGTGCAAGCCCCGGTCGGTGAGGATGCGGGCCAGGACGGGAAACGCGGTGGCGGCCATCGCGGTGCCGATGAACAGCGCGAACGTGGAGACGTGGTGCAGGTGGTTGCGGTGGGCCAGCCACACGCCCAGCGCCGTGCCCAGGCCGAGCGGCAGGATGACCGAACCGAGCGATACGCCCAGCGCGACGCGCTCGCGGCCCCGGATGAGGCGCAGGTCCACCTCGTACCCGACCACGAACATGAACAGGACCAGGCCGATGTCGGCCAGCGCGGTCAGCGGCGGGATCAGGCTGGTCGGGAACAGAGCCTTGGTGATCGCGCCGTGGAAGAACGTGGGCCCCAGCAGGATCCCGGCCAGGATCTCACCCAGCACCGGGGGCTGGCCCAGGAGCTTGGCCGCCGTACCGAGCAGCCGGGCCAAGATGATGATGAACGCCACGTCTGCCAGCAGCAGCTGGACATCGTTGAGGCTCATGGTCCGCCCCGCACCTCGATCACGTCACCTACCCCCCCACCTCGATCACGTCACCTAACGGTGACGATGTGAGTCGTACTGGAGTCCGTATTCGCCCCCCAGGCGAATCTGGGCGCCTGCCACCAGCGGAGTCCGCACTCCGGGCTGCAGGCTGGTGGGGTTCCGCTCCCCAGGCATGAGAACCTGGGTGCCGTTCGCGGAATTGAGGTCGGTAAGGAAAACCTGCCAGCCGTCGAGCTCTACGCGGGCGTGGATCCGGGATACCACCCCGGAGGCGCCCATGAGCCGCAGCGGCCGGGCCCGGCCGTCGGCCACCGCGCTGTCCAGGGTGGGCTCCCGGCCGATCACGTAGTCGGCGTCGACCTGACATACCGAGCCGTCGCCGAGGATCAGCACCCCGAGCGGGGGACGTATGCCATTCTGCCGGATCTTGGTCAGCTGGCCCATGCTGATGCCGCACACGGCGCAGTAGCGCGCCTCGGGGTCGTTGAAGTGCCCGTTCTTGCAGTAGACGCCCTCGACCTGCGCGGACGGCATTTCGACTAGGCCCAGATCCTTCGCGTCCGGGGGTTCGGCGCCGAGCGGCAGCGGATCACGCTGGGGTACGTCGATGCCGAGTGCACCAGGTCCGCCCGGCGCGCCCGGTCCGCCCGGGACGAGCGAGATCGAGATGAAATCCGGTGGCGGGGCACCGTCGGAGGGGCCGGGAACGGGCGGTGCAGGCTGCGCGGCGTAGGGGTCGGCCGGGGCCGGGGCCGCGTACGGGTCGGGCGCCAGCGGCGGGGCCGGGGCCGCATACGGGTCCGGTGCCGGGGCTGCGTACGGGTCGGACGCCGGCTGTGCGTACAGGTCAGCCGCCGGGAACCCGGATACAGCCGGTTCGATCCGGGTGGCGTGGTATTCGGGTTCGGGCTCTTGGATGCGGTCCGCGTAGGGTTCAGGCACGGTCTGCGGCGGCGGATCGGGCACCGGAACCGGTACTGGTGGCTCGACGGCTACTGGCGAGGCGGCCGGGGTCTCGACGGCGACCGGTACGACAGCGGGCGGCTCAGCGGCCGCCGGCGGCTCAGCGGCGACCGGTACGATAGCGGGCGGCTCAGCGGCGACCGGTACGACGGCCGGCGGCTCAGCGGCCGCCGGCGGCTCAGCGGCGGGGGGCGGCTCAGCGGCGGCCACCGGGGCAGCGGGCGCGGCGGCCAGCGGCGCGGCCGCGGGGGCCGGGCTCGCCTCCGCCGCGGGAGAGGGAGCGGAAGCGGCGTGCCGGTTTTCGTCAGCCGCCTCCGCCGCGACCTCGGCTGGAGCGTAAAGCAGGGCGACGGCCCGGACCACGCCGTCGGCCAGGCGCAGGTAGGGGTCGGTCTCACCATCGCCGGGCACGGGCTGCACACCCGCCCGGATCTTGATCAACGTGGACGGCAAGACGCATCGCAGCCGACCGTACGGCTCGCCGGCGGTCAGCCGGTGCTCTCCGTGGACGGTGGTGACTTCGGCCCATCCGGCGCCGTAGACGGCGACGGCCGTGCCGCCGTCCGTGGGCCCGAACGCGACCACGGCGGGACCCTGTTGATCCGCGGCATCCGCGGCGGCCGCGTCGGCATCGAATTCGGCCGAGACCAGATCGGCGAAGCGAAGACCGGTCGCACGGGCCCGGGCCGCGTCAGCCAGCACATCCAGCAGCCGGTCGGTGAAGACCCCGCCGCCCGGATGGATCAAGAGCACCAGATCTCCCTGCCGGGCCAGCACTCCGTCGCCATGAATCGGCCACAGGCCCGGCAGTACGCCGTGTTCGGTCACACTATCCTCCCGCCGTGGAACCGCCACCGGATGAACGGGACCCGCATCGGCCCGTTAGCTACCAGCCATACCCCCAGCCAGACCAGGACGAACTGGATGAGGAAGGCGGCCCCGCCGACGCTACCCGCGATGCCCGGTATGGCTCCGGCGCTTAGCAGAATCCAGATCAGCACGCCTTCCGGTACTCCCTCGACCAGCCCGAACAGCGTGGGCCAGTCCTTCTCCCAGCGCCACTGCATCAGCAGATGGTAGAGAAGCTCCCAGAGCACGCCCACCACGGCCACGCTGAGCAGCACCAGGAAGCCGTCCCGGTACTTATCGCCGAGTGGCGCGCTGCCCGGCAGGATCGGGACGATGATCAGGGTTATGAGGCCGCCGACCACGGCAAGCAGGAAAATCCTGGTCTGTATGCGGCCAGTCAAGGTAGGAACCACGCCAGCACCTGTTCCTATCGGATCCCTGTCGGGAGCACGGGCATATGGGGTAACTGAATTACGGCTGCCGGTTGCTCGCCCAGCGCAGCCACTGCCGGACCGAACGGCCCGGCCCGATCTTCCGGCAGAATCCGCGACGAGCCAGGTCGTCGGTGATCTCCTGGGCGGCGATCTGCAGGCCGAGGAAGGTGTCCACGCCGGGGAAGTAGCCGCCTAGCGTCGCGGCTCCCGAGGCGTAGATCACTCCGGGTGCGCTGGCGGTACCGCGCAGCTCGAAGGTGCGCTCGACATCCAGGCGGCCGACTGGGTTCCGTCCGGCACCGGAATGCTCGAGCAGGTCAGCCAGGACCCGGTGCTCGGCGATGTCGGCCTCCAGGCCCGTGCAGTCGATGACGAAGTCGGCCGCGATCTCGCCGGGGCCTTGCGAGGTCTTGACCATGCTGATGACCATTCCGTCATCGCGGACCTTCATCTGCTCGACGGTGCCCGCCATCACCCGGTACCAGCCCTGGGCCCGGCCCTCGTTCATCTGCTGCTGCCACCGCCGACGCCACGGCGTGTTGGTCCCGCCCATCAGCTTGTACTCGGTGGCCCGCTGCTCCCCTTCAAGCCGACGCATCTTCGCCTTTAGCTGCCCGCCCCACACCGACTTGGGGTAGTTGAACCCCTGATAGGCGAAGCCGTTGCCGCCCTTGCGGCGCATCCACGCGTTGGGCCCGTGCGGGCCGGAGACATAGGTGCGGAACAGGTGCACGATCTCGAAGGACAGGTTGTACTTGGCGCGGTCGTCCATCAAGCGCGCGAGCACCCGCGAGGAAACGATCCCGCCCCCGCGGATCAGCACTACCCCGGGTTTGACGCGTAGCCGGTCGTAGACGTGCTCGTGGTCCTCGTAGGCGCTGACCACGTGGTGGAAGTCCTGGTTCTCGGTCCGGAAGGCCTGCAGTTCGGGCAGGAACTTCAGGCCCGGATACCCGACCGCGATGTGCACGAACTGGGACCGGAACGCGACACGGCGGGCCGGTTTCGCGTCAGGAGGGGTCAAGATCGTGAAGTAGCCGCCGCCTTGGCGCCGGCGGATCATTCGGACCTGGCCCTTGACCAGCATGTCCGAATAGCTGATGCGCTTGGACTCGCGCTCCAGGCCCTCGAATACCATGCCTGCCCGCGGCGTGTAGTAGTCAGCCCAGATCGGCTCGACCAGCACCTGCCGCAGGGGCGCCAGGGTCTTGTTGCGCATCGCCTCGGCCAGCGCGTAGGAGGGAAAGCCCCAGATATTATCCGGCCGCGACGCGGAATCCGAGCGGATGCGTTCCGGGCGCGGAATTTGTGACACGCGAGTCAGATACTCGTAGGTCTGCCACGGAAAGTCGATATCGGATAGCACCCGCATCCGGTCGGTAGGCACCCCGGCGATCCGCAGGTAATCCACGGTGACGAAGCTTCCGATGCCGCCGCCAACGGTCACGAAGGGCACGTCGACCACGGGAATCCCCGCCGCCGCGACCATGGCGTCGGTCCACAAGGCGGACGTCAGAAGATCCTGGGTGAGGTCCCCTCGGCCACCACCGGTGCCGGGTGCGCCGCCGCCGGCCTGCTGGATCGGGCTGCGGGCCGCAATCGTCGGCGCAGCTTCGTCTGGTTGTTCGGCAGGACCGTCTGTCGCCATTTCGCCCCCCAGCGCTAGTCCCCAATCCGGACTTACCCGTCAAGGTGGCCCGCGAACCCGCTACTGATCCACTGTGACAATCCAGATCGTAGTGCGAGGAACGCAGTCCGGAAAGGCGTAGCAGGGCCCGAAAGGGGCCACGTTGTACAGTCGTGCCCAGCCCGCCGGAACTGATCCAGCTGCGCAATTCGTATACAACCAGTTGACGCTCGCGGAATCGCCGCCTGCCCGGCTAACGGTGGGCCGCACAGCTAGCCTTCTGTGGTCAGATCCGGCTAACCGCGTCCGGTTTAGTACCTGATATGACTCGCCCCGCCGCGGCACGAGGTTCTGGGCTACGCCTATCTCTAAGAGCGACCCGGATCCCTCGGCTCGGAGAGGATGTCCATGGCCATCGAGTCACCCCTGAACAACGGCGTCCGGCGGACCTGCCGCTCGATCGAGGAGGCTGACATGGTGTACCCGATGAAGAGCAGAAGTGAGATGGCCTGGATGAGGATCCCGGGCCAGTACGAGTTGAAGGCGGACACGCTCCAGTCATTGAGCCCGTGCAGGATGGCCACCATGGAGACCCCGAGCAAGATGAGCTGCCAGCGGCGTCTGGGGTAGTTGATCGCGATCCCGATGAAGAAGGCGGATACTCCGGCCCAGACGGCGTGCTCGAATCCGTCGACGAAGACGCGGAACGCGAAATCGAGGACGCCCGTGTCGGCCTGGGAAACGGCACTCGCGTTCGCCACCTGCGCGATAGCCATCTCGGTGTACAGCCGCTCCTCGAGAATGCCGAAGGTCAGGCCCGATATCGTGCCGAGGAACATCCACATCCGGACGTCCAGTTTGGTGGCGCGGAATTTCAGCAGCACGAGCGCGGCCAGCAAGATGGGCAGCGCCTTGGTGATCTCCTCGTTGTAGCCGACGGCCAGGGCGGCCAGGAAATTACCGTTGCGCACCGCGTTGACCAGCTGATCGTTGATGTTGACGGTCACGACATAAAGCCAGATCGTCACCCAGACGACGATCGCGATCCCGACGTAGATCTCCAGCGCGGCGATCCGGCCGGGCCGCACCAAGAGCCAGAACGCGATGGCCCACAGTGGCGCGACGTACAGGCTGTACGCGAAGCCCGGCACGCTCAGGCTCGACGATGACGACAGCAGCGCGAGGAACACCAGCGGGAGCAGCGCGTACGCGATGACGAGCAGACGCAGGCCCTGATGCCAGCCGGCGTCCTTGAGCCACGTCTTGACCGGGATCAAGATCTCGAACGCCGTTACGAGTTCGTCTCCCACTCCCTCGTGATGGGCGGCCCGCGAGCCCGCGCCGCCCGGCGCGACCCAGCCTGGCGGCGGACCGTAGTCACCGGGCGTCGGGCCATAGCCTCCCGGAGGTCCATAGCCACCTGGCGTCGGGCCATAGCCCCCTGGAGGTCCGTAGCCACCGGCCGACGGTCCATAGCCCTCGGGCGGCGGACCGAAGCCGGGCTGGGGTGCAGGCGGCGGGGGGGTGCCGAACGGGGCGGCCTGCGGGCCGGCCTGGAAGGTGGCCTGCGATCCAGCCGGTTCTAGCGGCTCGAGGTGCAGGACCGGTCCCTGGGGAGCAGCCAGCGAGAGTTCGGTGGGCTTCCGGACGATGACCTGCCTAATTTCCTGGCCGTTATGGAAGGTGCGGGCCTGGCCCAGGTTCTCGAACAACCAGCCGACCGGCCCCCACGTCAGCTGGGCGTGCCGGCGGGAGACTGTCGGATCGCCGACCACGATGCTGTTATCGGACAGGCGCCCGATGTAGACCGTCTGCCCGGGCTGGAAGGTATAGCTCCGCCCGTCAAAGGTCACTTGCAGTTCGTTCATGCTGCCCCCAGGCTGTCAAGCGGTGCCTAGTCGACGCTGATCCGGCCCATTACCGAGCCGAAGTCAATGACCATGGTCCGGACGCCGAGCCGTCTGCGCGACGGCACCGTGACGGCTGATTCGCCCTCTGGGGTCATGACCCAGTCGTCCAGTCCGACGTTCCGCAGTACCACTTCTCCGGGTTTGGTGGGATGGGCTTCGACCATACCGATCACGGTGCCATGGTTGCGGTCCCGGTGCAGGTGGTGCGACGTGATGCTGGCGCCGTCGGACAGCACCACGGTCCCGCCGGGCAGCTGGAGCAGCGGTGGCCTGATCGGCACCTGACCGCAGTTCCAGCAGCGCAGCGCGGGATCGTCCGGGTCGTAGAAGACCCAGGCGGTGCACCGGCATCTCGACACGCAATCACCGAGGCGGTTCAGGGCCCGCCGCCAGATCCCCTCGGGTACCCGGCCGGTCATCGGGTTAGTCAGCCCCACGGTGAAGGCCTGCTCGAACAGCTCCTGGAAGAAGCGCGGGTAGATCGGCCACCAGGTAAGCATCGGATCCCCGGTGGGCGGGGGGTTGGAGGGGTTCCGCGGGTCGAAGACGAAAACCGGCTCCAGGCCGTAGGTCCGGATGGCCGCCTCGCTCTCCGATTCCCGCGACGACGCCCAGGAGTAGGCCGCATCGGCCTTGACGCCCTCCAGCGGGTGCCCGTGGACGAACAGGTAGAACAGCAGGACGGCTAGCGAATGCAGGTCGGTATGACCAGTCGGGAACTTCTCCCGCCGGACGACCTCAGGGGCCATGAAACCGCTCGTACCCCAGACGAACACCTCGGCGTCATCGGTTCCGACGTTGTCGTTGTCGATGATGGCGACTTCTGCCTTTTCCGCGTCCACCCAGAGATTCTTGGAATTGATGTCGCGATAGCACAGGCCGGCTCCGTGCAGGGCCTCGAACGCGGCCACGAGGTGGAGACCGATGTCGATCATGACGCGGAACGGCGGCGACGCGGTCCGCGCGAGCAACTCCCCCAGCGATTCGAAGGCCGGGTCAAGGCGTGGCATGACGTAGCCGAACCCCGGGATCTCGTTGCCGACCACGAGGTCGATCGGCCAGATGAAGGCCGGGTGGGGGCATCCGCTGTCGAGCAGGGCCGTAATGGAATCGCGCAGCTCCTTCGGCTTGGGGACGGCCCGGTACCACTTGACGGCGCACGAAGCCCCGCCGATCTGCGCCGCGTGCACGATGCCCTGGCCGCCTTCTCCCAGCCGCTCGCCGACCAGTACCGGGGTGCCGGCGGCCCGGACCATCCAGACCGTCCTGCCCTCCAGGGGGAGATTCGCGTCAGCCACCCGCTTTACCTCCCTGGCAGGGATTGCTGACCGCGCCGGCGTGTGGTCCGGCCGTGGCGCTGGCTGTCGCGTGCTGTCCGTGTCCGATGGCCGCAGACGGCGAACTGCACGAGGTCGGCGGGGTGCCCGGGATGGGCGTGGTGCCCGGGGAAGAGCTCAGCTGGATGGCCAGGAACGCAGCCACCGCGGCGATCACGACGGCCGCTGTGGCGATCACGATCAGCCGGCGCGACCGGCCGGCGGACGCTCGCGCGGGCCCGCGCAGGCTGGGCTGTGTGGTCGGCTCGGCCAGCCGCCGGGCGGCGGTCGTCGCCTCGTCGGCCGCTGGCTCGTCGGGTACGTCATGACGCCAGCCCGTCGCCAACGGGGCGATCAGGAGCGCGATCGTAGTGTCGTCGGCACTGCCGTCCGCGGACGCGCAGCGGCTCGCCCACGACGGCAGTTGGCCGGCCAGCCATTCCGGCGGGCGATCGTTGATCAGTTCGGCCAGGTCAGTGCTGACCGCGTCGGTCCACGGGTCGGCCACCTGGGCGTTGCCGTATCCGTCGGTCGCGAGCATGACCCCGAGCAGCGGCGTGGTCGACGTGTCCACGACCGCGGCGCGGAACTCGTCCTCCGCGCGCGGCCCGCACAGGCTGGTGGTCAGCTGGCCGTCCAGCGACGGGTCGCGCGGCACCGGGAGCAACGG
>Ga0210396_10005351_pt1 | contig 12443 bp, 8 predicted proteins | sample IncBWH17OmetaG_FD_155466 | JGI IMG/M metagenome (GOLD analysis project Ga0210396, IMG submission 155466) | Forest soil microbial communities from Barre Woods Harvard Forest LTER site, Petersham, Massachusetts, United States - Inc-BW-H-17-O ...
CCTGACGCATCCGGTGCTCACCGCTGCGGCAAGCAGGCTGGAGTCGTCCGGGATGATGCGCGAGATGACGCAGCGGCTGAGCTGCGATCCCGAATTGGCCGCCGGCTATCGCCGGGCTCACGAGTCGTACCTGGCCGAGCGGGATGCCGTCGAGCCGTTGGGGACAACGTTTTCCGGCGGTGGCATGCCGGACCGGGTCAAGTGCCTGCACGTGCTGATCGCGCATTCGCTGGCCAAGGGTCGGGGAGTGAATCCGCTCGGCGACGAGGCGCTGGCGGTGCTGGCGGCCGAGCCGTCGATGGCTGGAATTCTTGATCCGGGGGAGTGGGCATGACCCGCGTCGGGGCGATCGATGCAGAGCGAAGCGATGAGGAGGAGCGGCGCATATGACCCGCGTCGGGGCGATCGACTGCGGCACCAACTCGATTCGGTTGCTGATCGCCGACGCGCATGACGGGCAGCTGCGCGACGTGCACCGCGAGACGCGCATCGTACGGCTGGGTCAGGGCGTCGACGCGACCGGTCGGTTCGCTCCGGATGCGTTGGAGCGCACCCGCGTCGCGCTCGTCGACTACGCCGCGTTGTGTGCGGCGAACGGCGTCGACCGGATACGCATGGTTGCGACGTCGGCCACGCGTGATGCCGGCAACCGGGATGTCTTCTTCGCGATGACGGCCGATGTGCTGGGCGCCGTGGTGGACGGCTCGGTCGCGGAGGTGATCTCCGGGGGCGAAGAGGCCGAGTTGTCGTTCCGTGGAGCGGTGAACGAATTAGACTCCGCCGCAGCTCCTTTCGTCATCGTAGACTTGGGCGGCGGTTCGACCGAGATCGTGCTCGGCACCGACGCGGTGGTAGCGAGCTTCTCGGCCGACATCGGCTGCGTGCGGTTGACCGAGCGATGCCTGCACACGGACCCGCCTACCGCGGCGGAGGTGGCGGCTGCTCGGGAAGTGGTTCGCGAACGCCTCGGCGAGGCGTTGCGCGTTGTCCCAGTCGAACGGGCCCGAACCTGGGTGGGTGTAGCCGGCACGATGACGACGATCTCGGCGCTCGCACAGAACATGACGACCTATGACTCTGTGGCCATTCATCTTTCGCGGATCGGCACAGACCGGCTACTCACTGTCTGCGACGGGCTAATCGGCATGTCGCGGGCGCAGCGCGCGGCACTGGGGCCCATGCACGAGGGCCGGGCCGATGTGATCGGTGGTGGCGCAATCGTGATCGAGGAACTGGCCTTCGCGTTCCGTGAGCGTGCCGGCATCGACGCGCTGATCGTGAGCGAGCACGACATCCTGGACGGTATCGCACTCTCGATCGCGCTTTAGCGGTGATTTATGCCAACGGGCGGTGTCTGACCGAGATTTCGAGCAGGCGCGTCTTCTGCTCCCTGTAGTCTTCCTCGGTCAGATATCCCTGATCGCGTTGCTTGGTGATATCCCGTATTGCGGCAGCGACCCCGGTAACGACCGTCCGAGGCGCGGACAAGACGTCGGCCTCATTGTCGCTTGCCGTATCACTGGTGCGGCCGGTCAGCCTTGCGTGGGTTACGGCCTTGCCGTTGTTCTGGCTGTCGTCGGCAACCGGTGGGCCGGCCATGGCCTGCCCGGCCATACCGGCAAGTCCCATCTGGTTGAACGCGCTTGCCGAGCCGGCTTCCACCGCCGGCGCAGCTGCCGCGGCAGGGCCGGTGAGCGGCGACGTTAGTGCGACGGAGCGTATCTCGGGTGCGGCGACGGTCCAGTTCGACGGGACCGACAGTCCTCCAACCATGTTCGCTTCGCCAAGGACTGCTGACATCGTCGGTGCAGGGACCCCGCCTGGGGGCAGGCCTTGAAGAGTTGCCGGAAACGGCTGCACCGGCGCCTCCCCTGTGCCTGGCCAGGGCACCTGCCCATCCCAGCCGCTGATGATGTCGTCCGTGTTCTGACCGGCCACAGTGCCGAGATAGGCGATGGGATAATCCACCGGCCCAGACAGGGCATCCGCCGGGACGATCCCGAAAAGGGTAACCAGATCGGTTGGTGCACTGAAAAAGACGCTGATCAGGTTGGCCAGTGTGGTCAGCGGGTCGGTCTGGGCCGGCGCCGCTGCCGCGGACAATGCTTGCGGCACAGTCGATATGGTGCCTTGCACGTTACCGGCAGCTGTGCCGCTGGCCTGGCTGACCGCGGCAGCCTGGCTGGGCGTCCCGCCCGGATCGGTGTTCTGGTGCGGTGAGGTGAACGGGGTGAGCACGGTCGCAGCTGCCGACGAGCCCGCGTAGCCGTACATCGCCGCGGCGTCCTGGGCCCACATCTCGGCGTACTGCGCCTCGGTGGCCGCGATCGCCGGAGTGTTTATCCCCAGAAAGTTCGTCGCCACCAACACCGCCAGCAGGCTGCGGTTGGCAGCGATCTCTGGCGGCGGCACCGTCATCGCAAACGCCGCCTCATAGCCGGCGGCCGCCGCTTGGGCTTGGGTGGCGGTCCGTTCGGCCTGTGCCGCGGTGGCGCTCAGCCATTCCACGTACGTCGCGCCAGCGGACGACATCGCCGTGGATGACGGACCCGACCACGCCCCGGATGTCAGCTCCGACACCACTGACTGATATGCGCTGGCCGCCGTATACAGCTCGTCAGCCAAGCTGCCCCAAGCTTGCGCAGCGGCCAGCATCGGCCCCGATCCCGGACCGGTATACATCCGGCTGGAGTTGATCTCCGGCGGATAGATCCCGAAATCCATTGCTGCGCATTCCTCTTCCAGGCAACCAGTGCTTCCGCCGCGTAGCGGCGGGCGGCTCAGCGACCGAGCAGGCGGTTCTTCTGCTCGGTGTATTCCTCGTCGGTCAGAATTCCTTCGTCGCGGAGCTTGGTGAATTCGCGTAGCTCGGCCGCGACTCCGGTGACGACGGCCCGAGGTTTGTCTTGCGGTGCTACGTCTTTAGCAGCAGTTGCCGCAGTGCTATTGGTCGTCGCAGCGCCGGCGCGTGCCGCGGCCTTCGCGTCTTTAGGTGCCTTGACGGCGCCCCGGCTGACGCCGGTGCCGACGGTTCCGGCCATGGCTCGACCGGCCATCCCCGCTAATGCCATTTCGCTAAGCGTGCTGCCCGAACCGGCTTCCACCGCTGGGGCTGCGGTGGCGCTGATCGTGGTTTCCTGCAGCGCCGGCAGGGTGAACGAAATGGGCTTTACCGCCGGTGTGGCGACGGCCCAGGTGGGCGGCACGGATAGGGCTCCTACCGCGTTGGCCTCACCCAGACCCGCCGCGACGCTCGGCGGCGGTAACGCGCCCTGAGGCAGGTTGAGGAGGGATGCCGGGAACGGCTCCACGGGTGCCGGCCCGACGTCCGGCCAGGCCTGTTGCCCGTTCCAACCGCTGACGATGTCGTCCGTGTGTAGACCGGTCCCGGCGCCGATGATGTCCAGGGGAAGGGCTGTGACGCCTACCACGCCGAAGGGTATGTCGGCGACGAAGGTAGCGATGGCCGACGGTGCGTCGAGAAAAATAGAAATCAGGTTGCTCAACGTGCTCAGCGGGTCCGTCTGTGCCGGCGCCGCGGCACTCGCCAGCGCGTTGGGTACCGATGAGAACGCTTGCTGAATCGAAGAAACCGCGCTTTGCACGTTGCCGGCCGAGGTGCCAGCGGCCTGGCTGGCCGCGGCGGCCTGAGCACCCGACCCGCCGGGGGTGGTGTTCTGTTGGGGTGGGGTGAACGGAGTCAGCGATGTCGCGGATGCTGATGAAGCTGCATAGCCGTACATCGCCGCGGCGTCCTGCGCCCACATCTCGCCGTATTGCGCCTCGTTGGCCGCGATAGCCTGCGTGTTTCGGCCAAACAGGTTCGTCGCCACCAGCGTCATCAGCTGACTGCGGTTGGCGGCGACCATCGGCGGCGGCACCGTGGACGTAAACGCCGTTTGGTATGCGGCGGCGGCGGCTTTGGCTTGGGCGGCCGTTTCCTCGGCCTGCGCGGCGGTGGCGTTCAGCCAGCTGACATAGGACGCGGCCGCCGCAGCCATCGTCGACGATGAGGGCCCCACCCACGGTCCAGCGGTCAATCCCGAGACCACCGATTGATACGAGGCGGCCGCCGAATGCAGTTCGGCGGCCAGTCCCTGCCAGGCTTCCGCGGCGGTGAGCATTGGCGCCGCCCCGGGGCCGGCATACATTCGGCCGGAGTTGATCTCTGGCGGATAACTCCCGAAATCCATTGCTAAGCCACCCCTTTAATTCACCGCGATCGGGTTGGCTAGCTCACGCCCGGTCGTGGCTGCGCCAATGACCGCTGGGTGAATGGTGGCATGCGCCAAGGCTTTTGTCGCTTGCCGATCCGGCGCGTCGTCAGCCGAGGTCTGGATGGCCACCGGCACCGCGGTGGTCGCATCTACGCCGGTCTTTAGGCCGAGGTTGCCTGCCGGAATTAACCGCTGCCGCTGGTGACATTCGGGCTCATCGCTCCCAGAAAGCATTGCCCTCCCTTTCCGGATAATGGTCGGGCAGACCGCTCAATTTGTTACATCAGGTTGTGGTTGGGGCGCCCACCAGCACATGTCTTGGCCGCCGGGCAATCGCACTATCGACTTTTAACGGAAGGTAGCCAATTTTATAACACGTCCTTAACGGCCGTTTGTGGCGACGATCACGTATATTTCTCGGATTTAACGACTGCCCGCCCCGCTGACCGTCCGCTTCCGCCCCTGGTCTGGCGCCGACCCGATTTAAGCAGGGTCCCCTGTGAGGTAGCTGGCAACGACTTGGGCGTCAGCTGTCAGCGTTCAGCCGGTCCTGGCTTGGCGGCTGACGTCGACGTTTCGGCCTTTTTTGTCTGGTTGAGATTCGTGGCCGTCGCGGGACGGTTCCTCGCCGGTCGCGGGTTGCCGGGGAGGCAACCCCCTGCGCAGCGTGCCCAGCAACTCCCGGTAGGGGCCGACGAGGTAGACCGTGTCGCCCCCTCGAAGCCGGTCATCCCGGCGCGGGCGCAGCTCGACCGGCGCGTCCTGCGGAGTGAACGCGATAACGCGGATTTGGTTGGACAATTCGGTCATCTGCAGCCCGTCGAGGTCGCTGCCGGGTGCCACTCGCATTGCGCCGACCGTGAAGGAACTCTGCCCAACCGAAAATGTCCCCAGTACCTCCAGGCCGCTCGCGGCGCCGATGAACCAGGGTGCGGCCAGTTCGACGGTGGAGCGGACGTTGTCGAACCCGAAACGCTGGGCCACCGCGAAGCCCAGCGCGCGGTCGTACACCCGCAGTACCAGCGGAACCTCGGCCCGCCGGTTGACCTTGGGCAGCACCCGTGGTCCCAACATCTCGGACAGGATGATCCCCGTCTCGATATTGATCATGTCGTCGCGGGTTACTACTGCCACCGCGCGGGCACGATCTACCCGCGCTGACTCCAGCGTCTGGAGTAGCGTGGCGTCTCCGAAGATCACCGGCACATCGAGTTCATGCGCCATCGACACGAAGCGGTTCTCCTCGTCACGCTCGATCACCGCGACGTCGTGTCCGGTGTTGACCAGATCGGTGACGACGCGGATCCCGAGCTCGCTCAGCCCGACGACGATGACGTGGTTGCGCAGATGGCGCACCCGGGGGCGTGCGGCCGCAATGACGAAGCGCTGCGACAGCAACACGTCGGCAATGAACGCAACCAGCAAAGCGATGGTGGTCGCCCCGCTGAACATCAACAGGGCGGCGAACAGGCGCAGCCATATCACCTGATGACCGAAGCTGAAGTCGCCGTAGCCCGTAGTTGTGATCGTCTCCACGGTGAAGTACAGCGCGTCGATCCACGACATCCGCGGACGCTGGTAGTTGTAGTGCAACACGATCATCGAGGTGACGAGCAGAGTGGCCGCCCCCGCTAAGGCGGGATAAAACGCCGGGTTGAAGTCGTTCAGCACCACCCGGACGGCGTCGAGCGCTCGCCGTAGCAGGGGGCGCCGTGCGCGCGTTTCGGTTGGCTGTTGAACCTTGATGCCGCGACCCGCCGTCTCGTCGACGGTCCCGATCGTCACCGTCCAGTCACCGGCATGCACCCGCTGATCTCGAGTCGGACATGCCACTACCTCACCCGGGGTGGGGGAGTTCTCGCCGCGAATGATCGCCACTGGTGCCAAGTCGCCGTAGATCTCGCGCAGCGACCCGTCGCGGGGTGCTTCGCTGCCGGATGCGACGAAATCGATGCCGGCGGCCTCGAACGGGTGGGTGGTGTGCCTCAGGCAGGCCTCCACGACCGACGGTGCTGCGAGTTCGGCGACGTTGAAGATCCCGCCGGGCCCGTTGTCGTCGGCCACCGCAGCGCGCAGCACATCGTTGGTCAGCCGCGCGACCACACGCAGGGTTGGATTGGCTCTCCTTGCCAGGAGGGCGATTTCGAGATTCGTCGCATCGTCATCGGCGGCGCAAACAACGGCTATGGCGCGCGTAACTTCGGCCCGGGCGAGCTCGCGAGCAACGCCGGCATCGGCGAGTTCTGCGTTGTCCAGCTTGACAACACGTGCGCCGGCCCTTCTCAGCTCCTCGACGATGGTCGTGGCCAGCGCATCGTCACCGCTGACAATGATGTGATGATGCATGCTCTCATCCGCCACTCGGGAATACCTGATCGCGATCGAGTCGAAGACTGAGCGCGGGGAGACACCCGCTTTGCCGATGCCGTTACTGTTGAAGGTTACACCACGGCTTTATCGCCTCGGGCCGTGACACCGAATTTTGCTGGCGCTGAGATTCACCCGTCACTTGAAGGTGACTGGCTACCGAAAAGCATTGTGGCGATCGGTGCGTCGTGGTCGATCGCCTGGCGACTAATCAGGCTTCGAAGCGATAGCCCATACCCGCTTCAGTCAGGAGATGGTTGGGCCGCGATGGATCATCCTCGAGCTTGCGCCGCAGCTGCGCCAGATAGACACGCAAGTAGTGAGTTTCCTTCGCGTACTTCGGTCCCCACACTTCCCTGAGTAGGTCCTCGCGCCCAACCAGCTTGCCGCGGTTGCGCACCAGCATTTCCAACATCCCCCACTCGGTAGGCGTCAGGTGAACCTCCACGCCGTCCTTGGTCACCTTCTTTGCCGACAAATCGACTGTGAATGATCGGGTTTCCACGATGGGCTCGTTTCCGTCTGCCGACACGGCGGCCCGACGGACCGCGGCGCGCAGCCGTGCCAGCAGTTCGTCCATCCCGAATGGCTTCGTGATGTAGTCGTCTGCACCCGCATCCAGTGCCCCCACCTTGTCTGCGGAATCGGTGCGTGCCGACAGCACGATCACCGGCGCGCTCATCCAACCGCGCAGTCCGGCGATCACCTCGACGCCGGATATGTCGGGCAGACCCAGATCCAGGATCACGACGTCGGGGTGTTGGTCGGCGGCGGCTCGCAGTGCAGCCGATCCGGATGCGGCAGTGGTCACTTCGTAGCCGCGCACCGTCAAGTTGATTCGCAGCGCACGCAGCAGCTGCTGGTCGTCGTCGGCCACCAGCACCCTAGTCACGAGCCCCGCTCCTCTTCATCGCGTCTCATGGCTGGGGAATCTCCGGCGGCGCCTCCAGATCCACCAGGATCGTCAACCCGCCCCCAGGGGTGTCGGTCGCTTGGATAGTGCCGTTCATCGCCTCGACGAACCCCTTGGCCACTGACAGTCCGAGGCCCAAACCGGTGCTGTTATCAGTATCGCCGAGCCGCTGGAACGGCTCGAACATCTGCTCCGCGGCGCCTTTGGCGACCCCGGGTCCTTCGTCGACGACGTTGATCAGTACACGTCCCCCCACCTGACCCGCATTGATCCGCACCATGCTGTCGGGCGCGTAGCGCAGCGCGTTGTCGACGAGGTTCGCCAGCACCCGCTCCAGCAGGCCCGCGTCGGCCATCGCGACCGTCCCGCCGACCTCTACCTTGACCCGGTCGAGGCTGCCCCGGCCGAACAATGTGGTCCGCGTTCCGATACTGATAAGCGCGCGTTGGACGACCTCTTCGAGATAGACCTCGGAGAGCTGTGGCCGGACCACGCCTGCGGCCAGCCGAGACGAATCCAGCAGGTTGGCGACCAAGGAGGTCAGCTGATCGATGGACTCTTCGACGGTGGCAAGCAGTTCGGCGGTGTCCTCCGGCGAGAACCAGACGTCTTCGGCTCGCAGGCTGGATACCGCCGCCTTCGCCGCGGTCAGCGGAGTCCGTAGATCGTGGCCGAGCGCCGAGAGCAGCAAGCGACGCAGCTCGTCGGCCTCCGCCAGGGATTGAACCTTGCCGGCCTCTTCGGCGAGCTCACCCTGCTTGACCAGGCCCGCGGCTTGTGTTGCGACGACCCCCAGCACCCTGCGGTCACGGCCGGTCAACGCGCGGCCGGACATCAGCATCCAGAACTCCTCGTCGCCCACTTTCACAGCGGTGTCAGCGGAATCCACCGTGGCGCATGGGTTTTTGCCCACACTCGCGACCAACTGCTGGTGACCGTCGACGTCACGCACCAGGCACACCGCGCGCTGGGAGTACGCCTCCCGCACCCGCTCCAGCAGCGTGGCGAGATCGGCGCCGCGCAGCACCGACCCGGCAAACAACGCCAGCAGCTCCGCCTCCTGGGTCGCCCGCCTGGCCTCGCGAGCACGGCTGGCTGCGGCGTCCACCAGCACGGCGATCGCCATCGCGACGCCCAACAAAACCACGATGGTGACGGCGTTGCTGGGGTTGTCGACGGCGAAGGAATATCGCGGTTCGGCGATGAAATAGACCAACAGCGCCCCGGACAGCATCCCCGCCAGCACGGCGGGTGCCACACCGCCGAACAGCGCGACGGCAATCACCCCGGCGAAGAAGATGGCGGTCTTTCCGCCGACGTCCAGCTGCGGGTCCAAAAAGCGTGTCGTGATCGCCAAGATGGCCCACGGCACCGTGATGGCGGCCAGCCAGGACGCGATTTGGCGAGCGCGTGGCGAAATCGACGCGAACGGCAAGCCGCGGTTGGCCTGCTCATGGGTGACCATGTGGACGTCGATCTTCCCCGAGTCATTGATGGTGGCGGCGCCGATTCCCTCGCTGAAGACTCGCGCCCACCGTGACCGCCGGGAACTGCCGATCACGAGCTGAGTGGTGTTTGTCTCGCGGGCGAAGTCGAGCAGTGCGGTCGGCACGTCGTCGCCGACCACGACGTGCACCGTCGCACCCAGGCTGGCGGCGAGTTCGCGCACTTTGCCCATTTCTTTCGGCGACACGCCCGATAGACCGTCGCCGCGGACGACGTGCACCACCATGAGTTGGGCGCTCGACTTCGATGCGATGCGGGAGGCGCGGCGCACCAATGTTTCCGATTCGGGGCCGCCGGTCACGGCGACAACCACTCGCTCGCGCGCCTCCCAGGTGGCCGTAATCTTCTTTTCGGCACGGTATTTCGCCAGCGCCGAATCGACTTGATCGGCAAGCCAGAGCAGCGCGATTTCGCGCAGCGCGGTCAGGTTGCCGGGGCGAAAGTAGTTGGACAGCGCCGCATCAATCCGCTCCGGCGGGTAGACGTTGCCGTGAGCGAGCCTGCGCCGCAACGCCTCTGGGGTGATGTCGACCAACTCGATCTGAGCTGCTTTTCGGACGATTTCGTCAGGCACGGTTTCGCGCTGTTCGACGCCGGTGATCTGGGCAACGACGTCGTTGAGGCTTTCCAGGTGCTGGATGTTGAGCGTCGAGATGACGGTGATCCCGGCGTCCAGCAGCGTTTCGATGTCCTGCCACCGCTTGGAGTTGACGCTGCCCGGGATGTTGCTGTGCGCGTATTCGTCGACCAGTGCGACTTCCGGATGACGCTGCAACACTGCCTCGACATCGAGTTCCGGGAAAAGCGTTCCACGGTAAGAGAGGTGCCGCGGCGGAATCACCTCGATGTCGTCGATGAGTTCGGCGACCTTGCGGCGACCGTGGGTTTCCACGACCGCCGCCACCACGTCGGTGCCACGGCCCAGACGGCGATGCGCCTCGCCGAGCATCGCGCAGGTCTTGCCGACGCCCGGGGCCGCGCCGAGGTAGATGCGCAACTCGCCACGACGTTGCGCGGGCACACTACGAGCAAGCGGCTCATCGTGGCTCACCGCTTGTGACGTTGGCGGCTCCTTGGCGGAGGTCACATGGACATCATCCACCGGAAAGTTCAAGACTTCACCGGATAGTTGTGATCCAACTCCAGATTGAGTTGAAGCACGTTAACCACCGGTTCACCGACGAAGCCGAGCAGACGACCGTGTTGATTGTGGCTGATCGCATCGCGCGCCTGGGCAGTGCTGATCCCGCGTGCGTGGGCCACCCGGGCCACCTGGATGTCGGCATATGCGGGCGAGATGTCGGGGTCAAGGCCGCTAGCGCTGGCGGTGACGGCGTCAGCGGGTACCGCCGGGTGATCGGAGGCCGCGCCGCGAATCGGCACGATCTGACCGGCCGAGTAGTCCTGACCATACTGAGCGCAGTCCACCCGCACGCCCTCGTAGAGCTGCTGGAACACCGCCGTCGGGGCGCTGCCGGGCTTCGAGCATGGCTCGTTCACGCTGACCACCTGCGTCGGATGGATCACGTTGCCGGACGAATCCCGCGGCCCGATCACCGACAGCACTGCGCCGACGCCACCGCCGGTGCAGAACGGGCGTGAGCCGTCGACTTTCTCGAGTTGGCCGATCGCGTAACTGCGCGTGCACACCTGAGTCAGCAGGCTGGGTTTGAATCCGGCCGTCGAAGGATCGCCACCCGGAGTCAGCTTGGTCGGATCTGCCGGTGTGTCGACGATGCTTTCCGGGCCGAGGTTGCTGGCACCCGAAGCCATCGGGTCGTAGCCCGCTCCGGCCGCCGACGGGCGGCTCTGGAAGTACTGCGGCAGCGGGTTGCCGTCCTTGTCGGTGAACGATTGACCAATCAGCTTGCTGCCGACCGGCTTTCCGGACGCCGTGATTATCGATCCCTCCGCCTTGGCGTGCAAACCGGGAAGCATGGCAACCAGCCAGACGACCGCGGGGTAGACGAAGCCGGTGATCACGGTCAGCACGAGCAGCGCTCGCAGCGCCGCCCAGTGCTGGCGAATCAGGTTGGAAATATTCATATCAGCCCATCCCGGGGATAAATTGCACGACCAGGTCGATTAGTTTGATACCGATGAACGGGGCGACGATGCCGCCAAGCCCGTAGATGTAAAGGTTGCGGCTCAACAGTTTTGACGCGCTGCTCGGTGTGTATTGAACACCGCGCAGTGCCAACGGAATCAGCAAGACGATGATCACCGCGTTGAAGATCACCGCGGAAAGAATCGCCGACTCCGGGCTGTGCAGCCGCATCACGTTGATCAGGTCCAGTCCGGGGAACAGCGCCACGAACATGGCCGGGATGATCGCGAAGTATTTGGCGATGTCGTTGGCGATCGAGAACGTGCTCAATGCGCCGCGCGTAATCAACAGCTGTTTACCGATTTCCACGATCTCGATGAGCTTGGTGGGGTCGGAGTCCAGGTCCACCATGTTGCCGGCCTCTTTGGCCGCGCTGGTGCCGCTGTTCATCGCCACCCCGACGTCGGCCTGAGCCAACGCCGGAGCGTCGTTGGTGCCGTCACCGGTCATCGCGACCAGCCGGCCGCCCTCCTGCTCACGCTTGATCAGCATCAGCTTGTCTTCGGGCGTGGCTTCGGCGAGGAAGTCGTCGACCCCGGCTTCGTCGGCGATCGCCTTGGCGGTCAGCGGGTTGTCACCGGTGATCATCACCGTGCGGATGCCCATCTTGCGCATCTCGTCGAAGCGCGCACGCATGCCGTGCTTCACCACGTCCTTGAGGTGAATGACTCCGAGCACGTCGGCTTTCGTGCCACCGTCGCCGGTGGTGACCACGCCGACCACCAGCGGGGTGCCCCCGGCGGCCGAGATCCCGTCGACGATTTCGCCGAGCATGTCGGGAATCGTGCCACCCTGCTCGCGGACCCAGTTGGCGACCGAGCTGGCCGCACCCTTGCGCAGCTGTCGGCCATCGAGGTTGACCCCGGACATCCTGGTGGTCGCGGTGAACTCGACCCAGTGGGCGTGGCTGAGTTCGCCGGGGGAGCGTTCCCGCAGCCCGTAGGCCTGCTTGGCGTAGACGACGATCGAGCGGCCCTCGGGGGTTTCGTCGGCCAGGCTGGACAGCTGAGCGGCATCGGCCAGTTCCTCGGACGTGACACCGGTGACCGGGATGAATTCCGATGCCTCCCGGTTGCCCAGCGTGATGGTGCCGGTCTTGTCCAGCAGCAACGTGTTGACGTCGCCGGCGGCCTCGACCGCGCGGCCCGACATGGCCAGCACGTTGCGCTGGACCAGCCGGTCCATGCCGGCGATGCCGATCGCCGACAGCAACGCGCCGATGGTGGTGGGGATCAGGCACACCAGCAGCGCCACCAGGACGACGCCGGTGACGCCGTTGGCGGTGAGGGCGGAGGTGTCTGCCACGCCGGGGTTGTTGATCTTGGAGTAGATC
>Ga0210396_10005355_pt1 | contig 12441 bp, 11 predicted proteins | sample IncBWH17OmetaG_FD_155466 | JGI IMG/M metagenome (GOLD analysis project Ga0210396, IMG submission 155466) | Forest soil microbial communities from Barre Woods Harvard Forest LTER site, Petersham, Massachusetts, United States - Inc-BW-H-17-O ...
GGCAATGCCAATGACGGCCTGGGCCAGAGCGGGTGCGTCGTTCACGCCGTCGCCCACCATCGCCACGAATTTCTTGTCGCGCTGAAGCGTCTGGACATGCTCGGCCTTGTCCTGGGGAAGCACGTCAGCGAAAACGCGATTAATTCCCACCGCCTTGGCGACGGCGTCGGCGACGGCTTTGTTATCGCCGCTGATCATCGCCGTCTGGATGCCAAACTTGCTCAGTTCCGCGGCCGCGCGCTTGGCCGAGGGTTTGATCGGATCGGTCACTCCGACCACGACCGTCGCATTCCCGTCCACGGCGAGGAGAATCAGAGTGCGGCCCGCGCTCATCAGCCGACCCACGCCTTCGCTTACGTGTGCGAGATCGACCCCCTCGTCGGTTAGGAATCGAACGTTGCCGACCAAGACCCGCTTCCCGCCGATGACCGCCCGGAGCCCGCGTCCGGACGCATTCTCGAAACCTTCGATTCGTTCGTTGGCGTCGAGATTCCGGCGCTTGGCCTCTTCGAGAATGGCGGCCGCAAGCGGATGGCTGGGGCCCCGTTCCGCCGCCGCCAGCATCCTTATCGCCTCGTTCTCGCTCACCCCGGCGGCGGTAAACACGTCCACAACGCGCGGTTTGCCCTCCGTCAGCGTCCCAGTCTTGTCGAACGCGACCACCGTAATGCGCGAAGCCCCTTCGAGCGTCGCCGCGTCCTTGATCAGAATATTATGTTTGGCGCCCAACCCCGTTCCGACTGCCACGGCGGTCGGCGTTGCCAATCCAAGCGCATCCGGGCATGCGATAACGACGGCCGAGATGGCGAAAGTCAGTGCAGTGACAAATGGAACGCCGCCACCCCAGCGCCATGCGATGAAAGTGGCGATGCCGGCGGCGACTGCCAGCACAACCAGGTATGCGGCCGCCTTGTCGGCCAGTCGCTGCCCCGGGGCCTTCGAATTCTGCGCGGTCTCGACCAACCTGGCAATTCGCGCCAAGGTGGTGCCTTCTCCCACGCCCGTCGCCTTGAACGTCACCGATCCTGCGCCGTTGATCGACCCGCCGACGACCGCATCACCCGGTTTTTTCTCCACGGGAAGGCTCTCGCCGGTCACGAGCGACTCGTCGATCGAAGTCGTGCCCTCGACGATCTCACCATCCACCGGAACCCGGTCGCCCGGCCGCAACACCACGACGTCGTCCCGCGCGACTTCCGACGTCGGGACTTCAACCTCTCTGCCGTTGCGAAGCAGGCGGGCTTTCGGTGGCACCAGATCGAACAGCGCGTGCAGCGCGTCGGAACTGCCGCGGCGCGACTTCATTTCCATCCAGTGACCGAACAGCACGAACGTCACAAGCATCGCCGCCGCTTCGTAGAACAGTTCCTTTGAACCGATGATCGTCAGATAAACCGAAGCGGTGTACGCGGCCAGGACGCCGACGGCGATCAGCACGGACATATCCAGGCGTCGGGAGACCAGGGCGTGAAACGCGCCGGCAATAAAGATCCAGCCGCACCAGAAGACGACGGGCGTCGTCAGACAAAGCTCGATCCAGGAGCGAACGATTGCGTTGAGTGGCAGGCGGATGCCGATCATTTCTCCCATGGGTGAGATCAGCACGATGAGAGCGCACAGAGCGAACGACACCCAGAAGCGGTCGCGGAACCCGGCTTCCATCGACGCCGCCATCGCCGGGTCCGACATGTTGTGCGACATCCCGGCGCCGTGTCCGAAATGCCCACGATGCGCGAGGGCTGCTTTCGGTGGAACTGGCGGGGATTCGTGACCCGCATCGTGCGCGGGGTGATCCGGCATTTCCTCGGATGTACTTGAGATTGCGGTCATGACGAACGCTCCTGTTGAATTTTAAAAGACTTCCGTAGCCGTGCCGTCATGCTAAAGGCCTCGCGCAGTCGACTCTATTGGGACGAAGGTATCTCTGTTCCGAGACAACCGGCCCTTGTTCGAGCCTGTGATATCCCAACAGTCGATAGCAGAGGGCGGAGGCAATCCATGAGCCTACGAACAGGCAGACCATTGCGGCGCCGATTGTGCCAAAATGGTCACCGAGGGAGGCGATGCGTTTCCACATCCATCCATGAAGATCGAACCGATCGCCAACAGTGCCAAGGATTTCTATGACCCCAATGGCAACGGCGAACACAATCGAGACCGTCGTGATGGTCATGTTGTAATAGAGCCTTCGGATCGGGTGAACGTACGCCCAGCCGTAGGCTCCGACCATGAAGACTCCGTCGGCTGTGTCGAGCAGGCACATGCCGCTCGTGAACAACAATGGAAATAGCAGCGTGGACCAGATGGAGATACCTTGCGTGGCTGCCGTTGCGGAGATGCCGACTAAAGCGACTTCGGTGGCGGTGTCGAATCCCAGACCGAATAGAAAGCCAATACCGTACATTTTCCAACTCCGGTTCACGATACTCAACACGGGCCGCCAAATTCGGGTAAGGATTCCGAGATTGTTGACCGTGTCATTGACGTCGCACTCATCGCAAGGTTTACCGCCTTTGATGCGCCGAAAGCAGCCTGTCATTGTGCGCAGGACCAAGAAATTGATCACCGCGATTGCCAGCAGAAAGAACGCCGAGACGCCCGTGCCGATCAGGCCGCCGACGCGCATCATTGCCGGAAACGATGTCTGAATTCGCGAGCCGGCGAGGGCCATCAGGAGCGATAGCAATACCACCACGGTGGAGTGCCCCAGAGAAAAATAGAAACCGACTAGGAGCGGGCGCTTGCCGTCTTGCATCAGTTTGCGAGTAACGTTGTCGATCGCTGCGATGTGGTCGGCATCCAGCGCATGGCGAAGGCCGAACGTGTACGCGAGGCTGGCCGTCCCGAGGACCAGCGCGTGGTGCCGGAACGTTACCAAGGCGACCAGCCAGACCAACAGATTCGCGCCGCCCAGTAACACCAGCGTTAGCGTGCTGCGATATTTCACGCTTGGACTCGACATAAATCAGTCAACTTAACTCGAACACGTGGATGAGTAGCCACCTGCGGCCCCGATTAGCAGGCCGGATGCAGACGGCCCAGCCGGCTGCTTGCAACGACCGGGCAGCTCCGCAGGCGGCCCCATCGGCTCACCCCCCAAGTCAGCCGTCGACGCGTAGCCGGAGAAAGACAGCACCCCGCATGTCCAGCACGACCTCTTCCGGCAGATGAGCAATGCGGATCATGACATTCTCACACCGGGGGCAGTGGAGGACCGCACCCATGCCGTGTGCATTCGCCAGCAGCGTTCCCACGGGCCCTTCCGCCCCGCAGCGGCCGCAGCAGGCCACGGCCCCGGTCGCCTCCGGGCCAAACACTTCCGACAGAAGACCCGCCGCCGCGTTGCCGTCCAATCTCAAATCGTTCGCCGTGTCCATGAGCTCTTACCCTTTCACTTGTTGCCGGTCGGCCCGAAGCGCTCGGTCTTGAGCCGTTCGGGAGCGTGCCCCTGCGCTTGCAACAGCGAGGCCATGGCCTCAACGAGGGACGTTGGTCCGCAGATGTAGATGAGCGGGCGCTGCTGTGGGCCCCACGCGACGCTCGCCAGCAGGTCACGATCAATGCGCCCCGTATGTCCCGTCCAACCCGGCAGCTGCTCCCGGGTAAGAGTTTGGATGATCTCCAGGTCGGCGTCCCCGGCGGCCATCCGCTGGAGCTCATCCCGATAGAAGATCTCCTCCAAGGTGCGTGACGAGTAGAGCAGGCGGGTTGGAACACGGCTGCGCGTGGCGGCCCGGTGGCGAAGCATGGACATCAGCGGCACCACGCCGGAGCCACCGGCCACGAGGAACAGCGGCCCGCCGTCTCGAGCCGCGTCCCAGGTGAAGTAACCTCCTACGGGGCCGCGCAACTCCAGCAGGTCGCCGGCCCTCAACTCGTCTGTGAGATATGGTGAGACCTCTCCGTCCTCAATCCGCTCCACGGTCAGCGAGACCTGAGGCTCTTGCGGTGGTGACGCGATCGAGTAGCTGCGCTGCGTCTGGTAGCCAGTTTCCGCGGTGAGGCGCACATCGACGTGCTGCCCCGCCCGGTGACCTGGCCAGTCGGGAACATCCAGCACCAGCGTGCGGGCGCGCGGAGTCTCCTCGCGCGTCTGCACAACCCGAGCCAGCCGCCACATAATCCTCGTCGGGCGTGGCGCGGTTAGCGTGTCCGTCATTGGTGCTCCTTGGAGAAACGCGAATGCCGCCATAGCAGCAACCCGCCGTTGGAACGGCTCTCCTTCCGTACTCTACGGCGCGAAAGCGAAAGGCCGGTTCACCCAACAAAACGGCCTTGACCGACGCCTAGTCGCCGGAGTAGCGCTGCTCCTTCCACGGGTCCCCATACAAGTGGTACCCCAGCGACTCCCAGAAGCCGGGCCGGTTTGCGGGGATCAGCTCCAGCCCGCGCACCCACTTGGCCGATTTCCAGAAGTACAGGTGCGGCAGCAGCAGGCGCGCCGGCCCACCGTGCTCGGGTGAGAGCGGCGCTCCGGAATACGTATCCGCGATCCAGGCCCGGCCGTCGGTGACGTCTTCGATCGGCAGGTTCGTCGTGTACCCGCCGTCGCAGAAGGCCATCAGGTACTTGGCTTGCGGGTCCGCCTCATGGAGCAGGAGATCCACGGCGACGCCTGCCCACTTCGTGTCCAGCTTGCTCCACTTGGTGACGCAGTGGATGTCCGTCCTGATCTGCTCGTGTGGGAGCGCCTGGAACTCCTCCCAGGTCCAGCGGCGCGGTTGACCCACCAGGCCGCGGATTTCAAAGCTCCAGGAAGAGAGAGCGGTGCGCGGGGTCGGACCCGCGGAGAGCACCGGGAAGTCCTCGGTGACGTACTGGCCGGGTGGCACGCGGTTCGGATCCACGCCCTCCCGTCGCCGTCCGTTGAAGCCGCGCGACACAAATGGAGAACTCATGGCCAACTCCCAACAGGCGCCGTGGCGGCGCACGCTCCAGGCGAAACCCGTAGACCGGCCGGGGGGACGATGACGAGCCCCCGTCGCTCATTTGCGCGGGGCGGGTTTCGCGAGGACCGGGTATCCCCGGATGTACACCCAGTCATCCTTTTTTGCGGGAATGTGGCACGTGATGCAGTCGGTCTTGTAGTCGGTTGCAACGTTCCGCTTCGGGTCCTTCGCCTCGTACAAGGCCCAGCCCCAGCCGTCGCCCCACAGGTCGTTATTGGGAAACCGCTTCTTCGCATCCTTGATCATCACGAACCAGATCTTGATGCCCGCGGTCCAGGTGGCCTGTCCGGTCGTGAGTTTATCCGAGCCCACAGTCGTGACCTCCTTGACCAGCACAGCGCCGTCGGGGAACTTGCCGTCGCGGCGGTATGCCTGGATGTCCTGGGGCCGCGCGTAGACGTTGTGCATCTCATCGACCGGCTTGCCCTTCTTCGTAGCCACAGCCCAGGAGCCCAGATGCAGGAACTTCTCCCTGTAATCAGGCGGCAGTGAGATCCCGCCGTCCTTGGCGACGTAGGGCGAGAAGTCGTCGGCCTTGGGAACCGGCGGGTCCTGCACCGGTACCGGGCTTGAGAAACCGATGGCGATCGCCCCGGCGAGCAGGGCCCCCACGGCCAAGCCCCCGAGAGTCCTCCGACGGGAAACGTTGATTTTCATTGGATGGGTCTCCTGGGTATGAGGGATGATGCCCCATCCGGGCCGCACCGGCCTGCGGCGCGCCCCGGTCTACATCACTTCGAGCGCGGGGCCGCCGCGCGCAGGACGGGGTAATACTGGCCAAAGACCCAGTCCAGCTTGGCGTTGTCCTGATGGCACTGGTTGCACGCGGCAGCTGCGTTCTTGGCCACCTCCGCTTTGAGCGGGTACTTGTGGCCGAAGCTGAAGTAGGCCCAGTTGCCCGGCTCGTCCTTGAAGCGCTTTGAATCCTTGATCGAGGCCTCCAAGCCCGTGAGCTCGCCTTGGAAGTAACCATTGCCACTGCTCGCTTTTTTTGAGCCGACACTGCTGAGTTCTTTAATGAGTACGGTGCCGTCCCGGAACTTGCCGGTCTTCTCGAAGTGGGCGAAGCCCTCGGGGTCCATGTAGACGGAATGGAACTCGGGGAACGAGGCCTCGCCGTCGTTCAGGTCGTTAGGGGTCACGACCTCGCCGACGTACACCCACTTGCGATAGCCGACGGGCTGCTTGAGTTTGCCGTCGGCGGTGAACTCGACCGCAGCCGCCGCGGCATTGGGCTGTGCGGAGGCGGGCTGCGCCGCCGCCCCTGTCAACACGTAGGACAACCCGGCGATCAGCGCTACCACCGCGATGCATGCAGTCACGCTCGTTCGCTTCGGTCGAAACATCGTGCTGGCTTTTGGACAATGAGGTGCTAGAGACGCCATGGATTACTCCTTTCACGGACAGCGCCACCGTGAGGCGGGCTTCGTACTGCTCGAACTCAACCTCTAACCTTGGTGACCCAGGCGAGGACTTGGAACCGGGTGAAGCAATTGCAAGGGCGATGCCAAGGAGCGAAACGGCATGCCAAGCCGTGCAGACCCCTCAAGCTGATAGAGTTACGCTGACCGGAGAGTGGAAAATACTCTGGTCCGCTGTCGTGAGAAAGTCCGGCGCTGGTCCCAGATGGCTCTCTGTGGTCAACAAAGTCCCAGCGCAGCGCTTGCAAGGGTCGGTCTCACGTCCAGGAGGTCTCAAGCTATGTATGATGGGTAGGCGTCGCGCGCAGCACCCGGTTCGCCTAACTAACCCCAGCTCACCGAGCTTCTGGCACAGGTTCGACGGGCGATCCCGAGCAGCGTGACGGCACGGGTCTGCTTCCCGCTGTGTATTCCAGGACGAGGCTAAAGGCTCATACTACAGTCCCTGATCCAGCGCCGCGCTTCGTGAAATGGGGGCCCGGAGGCGCTCAGCAATCGCGTCAGTAGGACTCGCTCGTCGAGCCGATCGACGGCGGCCCGCACGCCGGCGAGGCGCCCGAGCCCGATGTGGACACGTTCGGCAAAATCCGGCTCGATCAGTCGACCGCTGATCAACGTCGTTCCGAGATACGACGCATCGCCTGCAGCCCAGGGCCGCGAGACGGCCAGCTCGTTCGGTTGGATGCGATACCGCTCCAGATACTCTCGGGCACCATCGCGACGCACGATGATCTCGTGCGCGATGGATGCGAATTCCCACCGCTCGCCGCGTGCGTTCCGGCCACTCATCAGTGCGTCGCTCCAGTAGAGGTAGCCGCCGCCGGCGATGTTAACGTCGATACGCTGGTCGATCCGCGCCGCTTCGAACGGGATCAGTGGATGCCATTCGCGGCGTAGCTGAGCACAGTCCTCGACGTGAAACGAGCTCTGAAGATGGGCGGTCGCGCCGTCGGGTGATGGATGGACCTGCATCGCGGACTGCGACGTAAGCCGCACGCGCGCGCCGCACCCGACGCGGACCATCAGCTGAAGGTGATCGTGCCCGAATATTCCTGGGGCCGACGAGGTAAGGATCATGTGCAGGCCGTCCGCCTCGGCAAACCATCGTCCCACGCGGAATGGTGGCTCGGCATACGCCTCGGCCAGCACGGTCTGACCATTGCGGTGGACGAAAACGAGTTCCAGCCGCGCATGCCGCCCGACGACCGAGGGTACACGGTCGTCGCGACGCCGCCCGGGGCACCGGGTGTGCAATGCCGCCCTTACGGGAGGATTGAATGCTCGCACAACAACTCCCGCCGAATCCACGCGATCACCTCTTCCAGGCCTACGCCGCTCTTGAGATTCGTGAACAGGAACGGTCGATCGCCGCGCATCAGCTTGGCGTCGCGCGCCATAACGTCGAGGCTGGCACCAACATGCGGGGCGAGATCGATCTTGTTGATCACGAGCAGATCAGAGCGCGTCACACCTGGGCCCCCCTTGCGCGGGATCTTGTCGCCACCGGAGACGTCGATGACATAGATCGACGCATCCACCAGCTCGGGACTGAAGCTGGCTGCCAGATTGTCGCCGCCGGACTCCAGAAACACGATTTCGAGATCCTCATGTCGTTTCGACAACTCTTCGAGCGCGTCGAAGTTCATCGACGCATCCTCGCGGATCGCCGTATGCGGACATCCACCCGTCTGGACGCCGATGATGCGATCGTCGGACAGCGCCTGGCTGCGGACCAGAAACTCCATGTCCTCGCGCGTGAAGATGTCGTTCGTGATGACGCCGAGTCGGTAGCGCTCGCGCATGGCCTTACAGAGTGCGTCAACGAGCGCCGTCTTTCCGGAACCCACCGGTCCGCCGATGCCGATGCGAAGGGGGCTGTTGCTCATGATAACCTCGAATGTGGGTACTGCTTTTCTTTCGATGGCAACGTGCAAGTTCCACGCCATCCTCCCGGACGATCAACTTCAGGGGCGACCCAACGGTTGCCCCAGCCCCTGTACAGGTCGTGGAGGAATGCCCGCCACGCCTCGCCGGTGCGCGTGTTGGGGTACGGCTCCGGTTGCACCGGCGCCGGCGCCGTCCAGACGATCTTGAAGTGCCCATCCGGCTGAATGACGCCGATCCGCGGCGTCCGGTAACAGTATTGCGTGTCCGGGTCGATGCGGACGTCGCCAGATGGGCCCTTCAGGCGTTGGTTCAACAGCGCCCGGCGGATTTTCTTCGGCTCGAGGCTTTGGGCTTCGTTTGCCGCTCTGGCCCATAATTTCACCCCGACGTACGCCGTCTGCATCGGATCGGTGACGATGCGCTGTGGGTACTTGTCGTGAAACCGCCGCACGAACTCCTCGTTCTCGGCTGTCGCCACGGACTGGAAGTAGGTCCACGCGGCATAGTTGCCTGCCAAGTCAGACGCATTCAGACTGCGCAACCCCTGCTCGCCGATGCTGAACGACAACGTTGGCGTGCTCGCCGGCTTGACGCCCGCGCCCCTCAACGCACGGAAAAAGGCAATGTTGGAATCGCCATTGATGGTGTTCAAGACTATGTCGGGCTCCGCCCGCACCAGGGCGGCGACCGCAGCCTCAACCTTCGCACTTCCCAGCGGCACGTATTCCTCGCCGACCACCTGTACCCCTGCACGCTGGAGATGGTCCTTAATGATCGCGTTCGCAACCCTCGGGAAGACGTAGTCGGAGCCTATCAGGAAAAAACGCTTCTTCTGAAGCGATCCCCTCGCCCACTCCAAGGCCGGTAGGATCTGCTGATTGGGCGCCGCGCCCATGTAGATGATGCAGGGTGAGGTCTCGAGGCCCTCGAATTGGACGGGGTAAAGCATAAGGTGGTCATGCGACTCCAAGACGGGCTGGACAGCCTTGCGGCTCGCCGAAGTCCAGCAACCAAAGACCGTACACACTTTTTCATCCGAGATGAGGCGTTCGGCTTGGCGGGCGAAGGTGGGCCCATCCGAGCGGCCGTCCGCCACGACCGACTTGACGGGGCGACCGAGCACGCCGCCTGCTTGGTTGACCTCGTCAAGGCCGAACAGCACAGCATCGACCACCGGCGCTTCGCTGTCCGCCATGGTCCCGCTTAGGGAGTGGAGCACGCCGACCTTCACCGGCTCACCGCTTGGCGACCCGACGCTGGCACCGCCCGGAGTGCTGTTGGGTGACTTCTGCGACGGCTGCCGCAACGACAAGGCCGGTCCGATCAATGCGAGGAGAAATAGACCGGCGACGGCGAACCAAAGGCGCCTCCTCCCGCCTGCACCCTCTTTCCCGCCATTCCCGAGTGGGCGTGCTGGAGTCGCAGAGTAGGCCGTCCGCATGCTCCCGCTTCCACTGGGGAGTTCAATCGGCGTTTGCCCCGAAAGGGTAGCGGCCACAGCTCTGAGATCCGCCAGCATCTCGTCGGCGGACTGATACCGGTCCGCGGGTGCTTTCGCCATGGCGCGGGTGACGATCTCGGCGCAAGCCGCAGGGACAGCTGGGTTGACAGACCGGGGGTCGGGGATTGGCCCGCAACACTGCAAGTACATCAACTGCGTCACGCTATCCGTTTCGTGGTACGGGTTCTTGCCGGCCAACAGGCTGTAGTAAGTGGCCCCGAGCGAGTAGATGTCGCTGCGGTGGTCCAGCAGTTTGGCCTCGCACTGCTCCGGGCTCATGAAGCACGGGCTGCCCACCAATATGCCACACTTCGTGAAGTACCGGCCGGTCTCTGCGGCAATCTTGGCTAGCCCGAAGTCCGCGACTTTGATCGACCCGTCTGCAGCGCGCATGAGGTTGGCGGGCTTGATGTCGCGATGGATCAAGCCGGCAGCGTGGGCGGCACCGACTCCCTTGCAGGCGTCGATCAACGCCTGCGTCGCCTCAAGCGCCCGAAGCGGTCGTTGCCCCGCCAACCGCTCCCGCAGGTCGCCGCCGGCGACATATTCCAGGACCAGGTAATGCGTGTGCCCGTCCTGGCAGACTTCGTAGATCGCGATTGCATTCGGGTGGCTGAGCTTCCCGGCTGCCCTGGCCTCGGCGAGGAACCGGTCCAATGCCGAGGCATCGGACGCAAGGTGGTCCGCCAGGATCTTGAGGGCAACATCGCGCTCGATTATCGGGTCGTGCGCCTTGAGCACCAAGCCCATTCCGCCTTGCCCGAGCACCTCCAAGATATGGTACTTCCCCAGCGACTTCCCGACCCAGGCCTGGACAGTTCGGCTACCATCCTCCGGCCGCGTGTCATCCACGGGGGTGTTGAGGCTGAAAACCGTCGTCTCAGAGACTTTGGATTCCGGCGATGGTTTGGCCAGCTTCGCGGCAGCGTTAGCGTCTTGCACATTATGCATCGCGCTGGCCCTCCCGATGTCGATGCGAAGGGGCCTGTTGCTCATGATCGGAATAACCTCGAATGGAGGTACTGCTGGGTCATCGCGGAAACGTCCATCGCCGGCGCAAACGATTCGGGGCGAGCGCGCATCGTCATGGCCTCGACGACCACCGGCACGCGCTCGAGGGTACTAGCGAGCCGCGCGTGGGCGCTGGTCTGGCCGATCTGCATCAGCCGCAGCGCGGCCGACGTCGTCGAGGCCAGCCGGGTGTACGCGAACGCGGCCCCGGTGTCGCGCATGCCTACGCCGGCTGACGCGCAGGCGCAGCCGAAGGCGATGGGAAGCGCAGGGCCAAGACGTTGCCGGCGGGCCAGGTCGAGCAGGTGTTCCAGCCGTTGGTCGGGATACAACGCGCTCCAAGTCTTGCACAGCCGGAGTCCCATTGCCCGGTTCGAGCGACGTGTCGCTGACGCCGGCCGCATCGCTGTGATCTCGTCGTCGACTTCGCAGAGCGTTTCCCAGTCTGGTCGGTCGAACGCGGACCAGGCGTGGAGCGCGGCCGGACCATCCATCCGACCCACGACCTCGTCCAGACAGACGTCCAGCCACGCCTCCAGGTCGGCTGGCGTTTGGACGAGCCCCGCCACCGTCGCCGCCTCGAGACCGTCCGAATACCCAAAGCCCCCGATGGGGAACAGGCTGTCACACAGGTGCAGGAGGGCGAGCAGTGGTCGGGACATCTGCGTCTCAATCATGATGGTGGGCCACCGACGTCGCGGGCGTGAACGCGAGCTTCGCGCGGGCAAACGGGATGCGCTGCTGCTCGAGGAGCTGTTCGACGCCGGCCACATCAGGGCAGGCGATCCCCGCTTCGGTGATCATCAGCGGCAGGTGCCGATTGCCGATGTGGTACGCGAACAGCCCCCAGTCCCGGGGTGTGCGTGGTTCAATGAGGAACACCGGCTCGGGCCGCTCAACGACTACGACCACCATCTTCGCCTCGTCCAGGACCAGGCAGTCACCGCCGCGCAAGATCGTGCCACGTGGAAGGGAAAGATCGAACGCGACCCCACCGTCCGACCGTCCGCGTCCGCGCACGCGCAGTCGGTCATCCCACCCGAGCGTCAGTGTGTCACGGGCATAGCTGCGGGCCTTTGGCGGCAGCACGTCCTCACGATGGATCTGTTCAAGGACCATAGCGTGATCTCTTTGATAACCATCAAAACAGAAAATACCGTTGCGCGAGTGGCAGGACATCTGCCGGCTCGCTGGTGAGCAACTGACCGTCCGCGCGGACCTCGTACGTGTCCGGATTCACGCTTATTTGTGGCAGCGCGTCATTCAGGACGAGGTCGCGTTTGCCGAGCCTCCGGCAATCCTGGACCGGCACCAAACGGCGCGTCAGTCCCGACAACGCACCAGACTGGATCCCGGCCTGGCTGACGAAGTGGACGCTGCAGGCTTGCCGCGCGCTCCCGAACGCCCCGAACATCGGCCGCGCGATGAGCGGTTCGGGCGTCGGAATCGACGCGTTGCCGTCACCCATCATCGCGCCGGCCACAAGACCGCCTTTGATCACGAGCTCCGGTTTGACGCCGAAGAAGGCCGGCTTCCAGAGCACGAGATCCGCCAGCTTGCCGACCTCGATGGAGCCGACCTCGCGTGCGATGCCGTGCGCAATCGCCGGGTTGATTGTGTACTTTGCGATGTAGCGGCGGACGCGGAGATTGTCGCTCCCCGCCGTCTCTCC
>Ga0210396_10005356_pt1 | contig 12440 bp, 10 predicted proteins | sample IncBWH17OmetaG_FD_155466 | JGI IMG/M metagenome (GOLD analysis project Ga0210396, IMG submission 155466) | Forest soil microbial communities from Barre Woods Harvard Forest LTER site, Petersham, Massachusetts, United States - Inc-BW-H-17-O ...
AGGGTGTTGGTGGATCACCGGCGTCACTGCGGTTCGAGTTGAGTGACTTCGGGCACTGTCGGCGACATGGCAGCGCTGGGGAGCACACTGTCGGGCTCCCAGATGAGGGGCAGGCTGTTGAAGCCGTGTACCAGGAAGATCGTGTTGCGGGTGGGTCTGCGGGTTGGGTCGAGTTGGAGGGTCGGGATTCTGCGCAGCAGAGTGTTGATGGCCAGCTTCAATTCCTGGCGGGCCAGTGCGGAGCCCAGACAGTTGTGCACGCCGAGTCCGAACGTCACGTGTTGCCTCAACTCGGAGCGTTCCCGGTCGATGCGGAAGGTTTTCGGGTCGTCGAAGACGTCCTCGTCCATGTTGGCTGAGGCGTACACGGGGCGGATCTTCTGGCCGGCCTCGAAGCTGTGCCCCGCGAACTCCATGGCTCTGGCCGTGGTGCGGCAGGTGCCTTCGATCGGCGCCATGTAGCGCAGGATCTCTTCGACCGCAGTACCGATCAGCTGCGGATTCTCCTCTAGCTTGCGGCGCTCGCCGGGATTGGTGCACAGCAGGTAGATGCCGTTGCACATCGCTGTGGCGCTGGACTCGATGCCGGCGCCGAAGAACTGGGACACGGCGACGACGGCTTCTTCGTGGGTGAAGTAGGAGCCGTCGTCGGCGGGCGTGGTCAAGATGTGGGTGACCGCGTCGTGCAGCTCCTCACCTCTGGCCGCAGCGGCCACTCGTTCCGGGCCGACCTCGGCGAGGAACGCGCTGATTTCCCCCAGCGCCCAGGTGCCTTTCTGGTAGGCCGCGTCGTCACCACCGAACGTCGCGATGATGGCGAAGCCCATCTCCAGCACGTCCGCGCTGCGCTCGACCGGTAGGCCTACGAGGTGCGCGATCATGCTGCTGGTCACCGGAAGCGCGAAGTCCGACATCAGGTCCATCTGACCTTTGTCCGCCAACCCGTCGATCAGCTCGTCGATGCGGGTCTGAAGCATCGGCGCCAGCGCCGCGATGTTCTTCGGCGCGAAGGCGGGACGGCAGATCTTGCGGCTGCGGTTGTGCGGTTCACCGTCGGACCACACCAGCATTCCGGTACCAGCGACGGGAGTCATCCGCTCCGGCCCGGCGCCTTCGATGGACAGGAAATCATCGGGGCTGTGCAGGATCTTTTCGACGTCGGAGTACTTCAGGAACGAGTACAGATCGGTGACCGGGCCGGTCACGAACGGGTTGTCGTTCAGTTCCTTCAGCTCGGCCTCATCGAACACGTGGTGGTGCACTGGACAGGCCTTGCGCAGGTGCTCGAAGTGGTCCTCGATGTTCTGCTTGACCTCGGGTGAACGCGGGTCGTACGAACTGGGGTCGTACTGGTCGACGGCAGTCATCGTCAGGCCTCCAGGTAGCGGTCGAGGATCGAAGCGAAGTGCCGGATCCGGCACTCCTGGTACGCCGAAAACGTCACTCCCGGTTTGCGGCTGGCCCGCAGGCCGCGCTGCACCCGCGACAGGTTGCCCATGTCCTGGTTCAGGATCGCGCCGAGCGCGCCGAGCTCGGGTGCCCCGGTCCAGTCCGGCGAGTCCGACCCGGGAGCGTTGTCCAGCCAGTGAATCTTCGCGGTCGGCGGGTCGACGCCGTCCGGGTAGAGCCCCATCAGCATCACGTCGACAATGCACGACTGCGGGTTGTTGTCGTCGGGTCGGAAGCGGTAGACGATCGGGAACCCGTCGCCGGCCCACGGGATGAAGTTCGGGAAGAGCGCGTACTCGATCGCGTCGATAGCCTCGGAATTGGACATCTTGCTCATGTCCACGCCGTAGAGCTTGCTGAACTCCACTCGGTGTGCGTTCGCGGCCACGTCGCGGGCGGTCCGTGTCGCACCGATCTCGGTGGGCTCGCTGCTTTGCAGGAAGTCAACGACCAGACTGTCCACGACCTCCTGATCATCCACACTGTCACCGAGACTGGGGCTGGGCACCCCGATGAGCGTGATCATCCGGTTGCTGTGCTCGTCAAAGACGTCGTACTGGGTGTTGTGATCACCGGTGAACAACACGATCTGCGGGTGCGTCATGAACACGTGGTAGCTCTCGATGAAGGCCTCCATGGTGGCCTTCCAGTTCGCCGGCACCCGGGCCTGCACGTGGGCGGCCTTGAACCGGCTCTTCAGCGGCATCTGCTCAAAATGCGCGGGCATTACCTCGCCCAGGTACTCCGCCAGCGTGCCGGACTCCGGGTCCAGGTTGACGAACACCCAGCCATCCCAGGTGTCGACCTTGACCTCGGGTAGCGTCAGCTTTCCCTTGTCGACTTGGGGGAAGTCCCACTGGCACGGCAGATTCCTCATGGTGCCGTCCAGATTCCAGGACCAGCCATGGAATTGGCAGGTCAAGCTGGCGACACTGGTCTGGCCGCGGGCCAGCTGGGTGCCCCGGTGCAGGCAGCTGTTGTGATAGGCCTTGATCTGTTCCGGGGTGACCCGGACGACGACGATTGAGTCGTCGGCGATGTCGTAGACGATGGTGTCCCCGACGTTGGGGATGTCCTCTTCGCGGCACGCCATCTGCCACACCTTGCGCCACATCTTCTCGACCTCGCGGTCGTGATACTCCTGGCTGAGGTAGCGCTCCTTGGGCAGGTCCGCCACCCCGAAATAGGCAGGCGACTCGGTCTGCAACACGGTCGGCACGACCTGGCGCGCAGCCTCCTCGGCGAGCACATCCTGAACAGTGGGACCGGCCGAGCGGGCCTGACGCCCTGTAGATGTGGCTGATGTGGTCATTGGGTATGCACTCCTGGTTCGTACCGATCGATCGCGTTTCCCGACGTCACTGGATGGTGCCAATGACGGCGCCCACTTCGCAGTTCTCCTCCGGACGTGCGCCATGTTTGAGCACTCCGGCAGAAGTGGCCTCAATTTCAGCCTCGGTCTTGTCGGTTGCGACTGTCAGTATCGGCTGACCGGGCGTCACCGCTTCACCGTCGGCGACCAGCCACTCAACTATGGTGACCTCAGTCACCGTTACACCCAGGCGCGGGACGATAACATCAGTCAAGGCAACTCAATTCATCCATCGGGACGCCAGCCGATTCATGATTTGCACACGGCACGCACGGACTCGACAATGCGGGCGACAGAGGGCAGATGCGCGGCCTCCAGCTGCGGTGAATACGGCACCGGGGTGTATTCGGCACCGACGCGCAGGATCGGCGCGGCTAAGGTGCCCCAGAGCTCTTGGCTCAGCCATGCGGCGATCTCAGCGCCTACGCCGAAGCGTTGAACCGCCTGGTGCACCACCACCGCGCGGCGGGTGCGCCGCACCGAGTCCAACATCGCGGCCGCATCCCATGGCACGATCGAGCGCAGGTCGAGCACTTCGACGTCGGTCTCGCCGTCGAGCTGTCGAGCTGCTTCGAGACTGTCGTGCACTTGCTTGCCGTAGGTGATGATGGTGACGTCGGTCCCGGGTCGTTTGATGTCCGCGCTGCCCAGCGCGACCACGTGCTCTCCGGCGGGCACGGGGCCTTTCACCGAGTACAACGCGGCGGGCTCGATCACAATGGTCGGGTCGTCGTCTCGAATCGCGGCGGTGAGCAATCCTTTCGCGTCCGCGGGGGTACTGGGAATCGCGATCTTCACACCGGGCACGTGTGCGAACCACGCTTCGACCATCTGAGAGTGCTGGGCGCCGAACATCATGCCGCCGGTGGCCATTCCCCGAATGGTGATCGGTACGTGTGTGCGGCCACCGGACATGTACCGCAGCTTGGCGGCGTGGTTGACCAACTGGTCCAAACACACCGCATAGAAGTCCGCGATCATGATCTCGGCGACGGGGCGCATGCCCAGCAGGGCGGCGCCGGTGGCGGCACCGATGATCGCCTGTTCGGAGATCGGAGTTTCCCGCACGCGTGCCCGGCCGTACTTGGTGGACAGTCCGGCTGTCACTTTCATCACGCCGCCAGCCGGATCGATGATGTCCTCGCCGAGCAGAAAAACCGACTCGTCGCGGCCAAGCTCATGGTCGAGTGCCTGGTTGAGCGCTTCTGCCATGGAGATCCGGGGGGCGTTCATACCAACACCCCTTTGGCGTACACGTCGGTGAAAAGCTCGTCAGCGGCGGGTAATGGAGCGGCCAGGGCGGCGTCAACGGCGCGGACCAACTCGTCGCCCAGACGCTGGTCGAGCGCGTCAAGCTCGCTGTCGGTGGCCACTGCGTCGGCTATCAGCCGTTCCCGGTAGCGGGGCACCGGATCGGCAGACATCCTGGCCTGCAGCTCTTCTTTGGGTATGTAGGGCATCTGGTCGCCAAATAGGTGGCCCATGAATCGGTAGGTCATCGCCTCGATGAGGGTCGGCCCACCGCCCGTGCGGGCGCGTTGGACAGCGTCTCGCGCGACCAGATAGGTGGCGTCTGGATCATTGCCATCCACGGTGACGCCCGCAATCCCGTAGGCGTCAGCCCGTTGGGAGATCTTGCCGACCCGTTGGGTGTCCACTCGTGGTGTGTATTCCCCGTACTCGTTGTTCTGACAGACGAATACGACGGGGAGAGACCACACAGCGGCGAGATTGAGCGCCTCGTGAAAGGCGCCGATGTTCGTCGCTCCGTCACCGAAGTAACACACGGTGACTCGGTTCAGGCTCTTGAGCTGGCAGGCCAGCGCGATCCCGTTGGCAATCGGCAGGCCGCCGCCGACTATGCCGGTAGTTACCATCAGGCCCGAATCCGGGTCTGACAGATGCATTGGCCCCCCCTTACCTTTCGATGTTCCGGTGGCCTTGCCCAACATTTCGGCCAGGATCTCGTCAAGTGACGCGCCGGCGGCGATGCAGTCGTGAATTCCGCGGTATGTGGTCACCGTGTAGTCGTCCGCCTCAAGTGCCGCAGCGACCGCTGACGGCACAGCCTCTTGCCCACGCGGCGAGTAGTAGATAATCGTGATCTTTCCGCTCATCAGCAGGCTCCGAACCTGCTCGTCGGTCTGATGAATCTTGGACATGGTTTCGTAGATCCGCATGCGGGTCTGATTCTCGATCTGTGCCTTTGATGTCAACTTGGCTCCTCAAAGCGAATTAGGACCACCGCGTCATGCGGAGAGTTGGCCCGCATCAACAGCCACGGTCTGCCCGGTGATCAAGACCGCCAGGTCGCTCGCCAAAAACGCGATCACCCTGGCAATGTCGTCCGGAACACCGGTGCGCCCCAGCGGAAGCTGAGCGGAGATAGCAGCGATGAGGTCCCCAACACCGGCCGCTTCGAAAACGGGCATGTTCGCCTGCACACCAGGTGTGTCAACAACGGTCGGAGCCACCGCGACCGCGCGGATGCCGAACTGGCCCAGCTCGACCGCCAGGGCCTGAGTGAACGCGACGATAGCGCCCTTGCTTGAGGTATAGGCGCTCAGACCGGCGGCTCCGGCACGGAATGCCTGGGTCGAGGCGAGGTTAATGATCACCCCACCATTGCCGGCGGCGGCCATAACCTTCCCGGCCTCCCGGGAACACCGAAAAGCCCCGCCGATGTTCGTGCTCTGCACGCGGTCCCATTGCTCATCTGTGGTCTCGAAGAGAGGTGTGATTGGGAAGATTCCGGCGTTATTGACCAGGATTTCCAATCCCCCAAACTCCTGCACGACCCTCCCCACAGCGGCGGCCACTGAGAGCGAATCGGTCACGTCCAACTCGGCGCCATGCACCACTCCGACCGACTTTAAGCTAGCGGCCGCACTCTCTGCTTCGGTCTTGTCGATATCCGCGATCATCACCAGTGCGCCGGCTTCAGCCAGCCGGGCAGCCACGGCGCGACCGATTCCTCGCGCACCACCGGTGACCAGTGCTCTTCTGCCAGTCAATGCGAAAAGTTCGGTCAATGAGCGATCAGATACGTCCGGAGCCGCCACTGGTCTCTCCTAAGCTGGATTCAGCACGCCATGCCAGGCCGTAAGCAAGCAGTCACACTCTAGTGGATGGGCGCGCGCGAGTCTACGTTCACGAGACCACGTCGTTGACGTGACCGCGTTGAAAGTGGGGCAGTCCGGCCAGCAGTTCACGCGCGGGCGGGTGCGGGCGGGCTCCGGCCGTCGCGGTGCGGTGCAGGGCAAATCCCTAGGTCATGGGGTCGAGGGCAGGCTGATTCCGTAGATCAGTGACAAGTACCCGGCGACAAGGGTGTCAGCGACAGCCGATGGGTCGGCGAACCCTTGGGCGCCAACCATTGTCGCGTAGATCGACCGTTCGGCCGACCACAGCACCGTCGTGGCCACCGTGCGGCTGTTCGTCGGAGTCACGACGCGCCCGGCGCTGCGGTCTTCGTCGATCGTGGTGGCCAGGCGCGCCGACAGCTCACCGAGGAAGGCGACGTAGACCGCCTTCAGCTCAGGGATTCGCGGCCATTCGGTTATCAGGCTGTGCGTCAGGCCGCGGTGCCGCGCCCCTCGCATGATCCAGCCGTCGACCGCGGCCCGGAGTTGAATCGAACTCCTGACATCGGGGTCTTCGATTACCCGGGTGACCTCGGCACCGATTTCGTCGAGCGCGTGTTGGGCCAAGGCGATGAACGCCTCGTCGCGGCTGCCGAAGTGCTGATAGTAGGTGGTGCGGGACGAGAGCCCCGCCTCGGTGAGGATTTCGGACACGCCGATGTCGTCGAGCACGTGATGCTCGAGTAGGCGATCCAGGGCGTCGAGGATCGACTGCCGCGTCTCGGGATTGCCGTTCTTCACTGTCGGTGTCATGCACGGGACCTTGGCCCGTGGCCGGGCCCATAGATTGACGCGAACCACAGCTCGAGCAGCGCGTCGCCGGCTGCAGCGACGCCGTCGACCGCCGGGTCCAAGCCGCGAAGGCCGAGGTAGAGCACTCGCTCAGAACCCCATACCAGCGCTCCGGCGACAGCCCGCGCTGGCGGGCCGGGCGGTGCGGTGCCGTCGGTGCGCTCACGCTCGATCTCGTGGGCGACCGCTTCGGTGAAGCGATCTACGAATGCCACCCAGAGCTTCCGAAGCTGCGGCGCGGTGTTCATGTTCTCGATCGCCGCGGCCAGGATGTGGCCCTGCTGGGTCCACAGGTCGACACCGGTCAGCAGGCTGCGCCGCAGGACCTCGGGCGAGGAGTGTTCGAACCCACCGGTCCACGGCTCGATCGAGGCAAAGATCTGATCGAATACCTGGGCGAGCAAGGACGCGACCACGTCATGCTTGGAGGCGAAATAGTAGTAGAACGCCGCCCGCGACACCCCGGCTTCACGCAGGATCTGCGCCACGCTGATCTCGTGCAGTGACTTGGTTTGCAGGAGTCGCTCGGTGGCCTCAAAGATCGCCAGTTCCGGGCCGCTGCGGCCGGTGTGGCTGCGAAAGCGCCGACCGGCCTCGCCACCCACTTCCAGGACGCTACCCGACATCGCAGGCACGATCCGTTACAAGCGAGTTCTCGCCCGCTCGTCTCACCCCACGCCTCCGCCGGGGGGGCCACCCGCGGCGACCAGCTCGCTCGTTGGCTGCGGCTCGGGCGACGTCGGCTCCCTGTCGTCTATCGTCACCCGGCCGGTGTCGCCATGCACGGTGATCGTCGCGCCGTCCGGGATGAGCTCCATCGCGCCGGCGATCTGGACGGACGGCAGGCCGTACTCGCGCGACAGGCACGACGCGTGTGAGAGCATGCCGCCGGTCTCGGTGACCACGCCCTGGACCACGACGAAGACCGGCGTCCAACCCGGATCCGTGCTGTTGCAGACCAGTATCTCCCCGGAACGGACCTTACCGATCTCCTTCTGGGTGCGCACAATTCGCGCGGTGCCCGTCACCGTGCCACGGCTGGTCGGAATGCCCTGCAATGGGCCTTCCCCGGCTGCGACATCCGCGGCCCCCAGATCCGCGGGCCGGCCGTGCCGCATGAACAACGGGAGGCCCGCCACCTTGTTCTCATTGCGTTCCCAGTCGCGGCGGCGGGCGGTGATCTTGGCGGTCATCAACTCGCGGCTGCCGTGCCCGTCGAGCGCGTCGTACAACTCGTCCTTGCTGAGGAAGAAATGGTCGTCCTCACCGTCGAGCCTGCCGCGCTCCCTGCCGCGCCGAGCAAGCTCCTGCAGCACCATCTTCAGCGACAATGTCAACCGGTCGAGGGACCAGCGCTGATCGTCGCGTAGAACGATGAAGTCGTGGATGTAGTTGATCAGCTTCTTGAAGGCCGCGCCCTTCCACGTGCCCATCGGCTGGTCACGGACCGCGGCGACGATCTTGGCCACGGCCGCATCGCGGCGCGCGTTGACGTCGTGCTCGCGGCTTTCCGGGTCGACGGGGTCGGCCACGCTGAGCAGGGTCTGGAAGTTGCGGTAGTCGATCCACGGATCCTCGACACGGCGGGGGAAGATTAGATCGCGGTCGGCGTGCCCGCGGAAGCCGGCCTGCTCACAGAATTCCGCGTAGGCCGCGAGGAACTCGCTCCCCTCCTCGGACTCTTGGAGAGCCGTGAAGAATGCCGGCCCCTCGTGCTCGGTGAAGGTGCGCAGGAGAGCCGCGGATCCGCGGATCCGTTCAGACAGCCGCCACAGCGCAGCATTCTCGATCAGCGTGCGTGACGGCCGCGTAGTGCCGGCGAGCAGGTCGTGGAGGATAAGCGGATCGTCGGGGTACCACGCACTTACGATGATCGGCAGCAGGCACAGCGCGTCGCGAGCGTGCTGCAGGAATAGGAACCACACGTCCTCGCAGTACTTGGCCTCGATCTCATTGAACCGGCGCACATAGCGCTTGAGTTCGCTATCTGAGAGCCGCTCCAGGGGTGGCAGGTTCGAGGGATGCCAGGCGGTGTCCTCGATGTATGCGCGGCATGCCTCCGCGCAATTGTGGGGTGCGTGCTTGCCGCCGAGGAATGCCGCCCGCGCCTGCATCCGCAGCCATCGACCGATGTCGAGTTTCGTGCTGAGCACCTCTTCCTGCCACGCCGGCGGGATGAAGTTCAGGTCGGGCAGCAGCGGGCGGAAGACCTTGGGAGTCGTGGCCGTCACGACCTCCCGGTCGAGGTCGCAGTTGTAGTAGATCTCGGCCTTGTAGTAGCGCAGGTAGGGCATTGCAGCAGCCTTTTCCAGGCCACGCCGTTCGTTCGTCCAGGTTTCTCCGCGTGTCATGGAGTACGCGCGCAGCGAGTAGAACAAAGGTGTCTTCGCGCCGGTCCAGTTGGAGTCCGACCAGGCACGGGTCCATGTCGTGTCCGGGTCGAACTCGTGGGTTTGCCACGCATCGACATCGGAGTCCCAGGAGAATTCGACGCCGGTGATCGGCCGCGACTGCAGAAGATAGAACGTCCCTGCCTCGTAACCCCACTCGATGTCCTGGGGGATGCCGTTGTAGTACTCCAGCACCCGCCGGCCGAGCGCGGCGAGCTCGGCGACCTGGTCGTCGTCCAGACAGGCGCGGCGCTGCTCGGCCTCGGGGACGTGTTGCTCGAGGACGCCGCTGCCGGCGTGGGTGTCGCGGACGAACCGCACCGCCTTCGAACCGATCCGCCGGTCGCGCAGCGTCAGATCCGCCGCGGTGACGGTGTACTCGTCGGGGTTGGCGACACCGCTGACAACCGCTTCGCCGAGGCCCCAGCTGGCGTTGATGACGAACTCGTCGGTCGCTGTGGTCAGTGGGTTGCCGGTGAACAGCACACCCGCGACCTCCGAGCGGACCATCGCCTGGATGACGACCGCGATCAGCGTCCTCTGGTGATCGAATCCCTTGTCCTGCCGGTAGGCGGTGGCGCGGGCACTCCACATCGACGCCCAGCACCGCTTCACGGCGAGCGCAAGCTCGTCGCCACCCCGGATGTCGAGGAAGGTGTCGTGCAACCCGGCGAACGACGCGTCCGCGAGATCCTCGGCGGTGCCCGACGAGCGGACCGCGACGAAACGATCCCCGTCCTGGTCTGCGAGGCGCGCGTAGGCCGCCAGCAGGTCGGCGTCGATCTGCGCAGGCACGTCGGCTGCCAGGATCTGGGCCCGGATCGCCGCCGTCGCGCGTTCGACATCGTCGGCGTCGGCGAAGTTTACTGTGGCCAGCGTGGCATCGATGTCGGCTTGCAGCCGCTCGACGAAGGCCCCGTAGGCCGCCGTCGAGACGGTGAAGCCCGGTGGGACGGTGAAGCCCGCCGCGGTCATCCGCGCGAGGTTCACGCTCTTCCCGCCGACGAGCTCGCTGGTGGTGGCCTCCGGATCGGCGAACCAGATGATGTTGCTGGGCATGGCTGCTCCTCGCTAGCGGGTGATCACGGAGTCAAGGACGGCGGGACTCGCGGTTGGCTGGCCGTCACGGGCGGTCGCGGCAAAACGCGTGGGGACCAGCCGGCGGACACCGCTTGCCTTCCCGAGTGCACGCGTCATGGTGCGGGCAGCCAGTTGCCCTGGTAGTCCGCAGATCCCGGCGCTCGGGTGCATCCCCCCGCTGCCGAGGAACAGCCCGTCCACCGGTGACTTGTAGTCCGCCAATCCCAGCGCCGGGCGCATCGGTCCGAACCGCATCAAAGAGGGGTCGACGTGATAGACGTTGCCGTCGCTGACGTTGAACCGGTCGGCCACGTCACCTGGTGTGAGGACGGTGCGATCGATCACGAGGTCCTCGATTCCCTCGTAGTAGTCGGCGCAGTCGGCGAGGATCTTGTCGGCAAGGCTCTCGCGGACGTCATCCCAGGGTTCGCGAGAGTTGTTGGGCACAACGCCACTCCAGATCCACAGGGTGTCCTGACCGTCGGGCGCCTGGGTCGGGTCCAACGCGGTCGGGATGACCGCCAGGAACGGTTGCCGCTTCGGCCAGTCACCACGCACAATGGCGTCCCATCCTTCGACGTGCTCCTCGAACGTGTGCCAGCAGGTCACGGGGTTGCGGAGGTCAAGGCCGTCGGACCGCAGCGCGGCGTGGCGGGGGAGATGAAGCTGCCCGCGCAGCGCCACGTTGACCTTCATATGGCCGGCGCCCGTGGTGTCGGTGGGGATGTGGGCCGCCGCCGCGGCAAGCTTGTCCGGCAGGGCGCCCTTCGGCAGCAGGCCGGCGAGTGCGGTCTTGGGGTCGCAGGCGGCCAGCACGGCGTTCGCGCGTATCTCTTCGCCACTCTTGAGCACGACGCCCTCCGCGCGGCCATTGCGGACGAGGATCCGCTCCACCGGCGCCGAGGTCCGCACCGTTCCGCCGTGCTCGCGCAGGCACGCTTCCAGCGCCCGAGGGAGCGCCCCTGTTCCGCCGACGAAACGCGAGGAGCTGGTGCGGTGCACGATCGCGACGTAGATCATCGCCCACGCGGTGGTGTCGCGGCGCATCCAGTCGAAGGTCGGCATCTGCGCGAGCGCGCCGCGGACCAGAGAAGACTCGAACGACTCGTCGATGATCTGGGCGTGCGACACCGAGAAGTAGCGGCTCAGCGCGATCATCTGCTTGGGATGGCGCGCCATCCGCGCGGCGCCCTTGAGCATTTCGCCGATACGCGGCCGCATCGGATGCGAGCGCATGTAGGCGAGCATCACATCCATGCAGAGGTCGAGCGTTTCGGCCATCTCGAGCCAGGCCTTGGCGTCCTTCTTCGAGAACCGCCGCAGCTCGTCGGCCGTCCGATTAGCGTCGCGCCAGATCGCGAGTGACTCGCCGTCCGGTCCCAGATGCAGGTGCTGTGGATCGGCAACGACCTGGCGCAGCCCGTATTTCGAGAGCTGCAGATCGGCTTCGATAGTGGTCGCCCGGTAGAGCGAGGCCTGGACGGCGCCCTCGTTCACCAGGTGGTGAGGCGCTCCAGGGATCGTGGCGTAGGTCGATGTCATCCCGCCGACCGTGGGCGAGGCCTCGACGACAAGCACGTTGTGCCCCGCTTTGGCCAAGTAACAGGCGGCGGTCAGCCCGTTGTGACCCGCACCCACCACGACAACGTCGGCGGTGTTGGCGCCCAGACGGTTGGTTCCCATTACTGCACTCCTCTGATTCGCGCGCGGACCGTCGCGTGTCAGGCTATCCGAACACCATGCACACCTACTGTGCGCAGTATTCGTACACCGTGTACATCTCGGGTGTCAAGGAGCACATTCGACGACGGTTTGGGGTGTTAGCCGTCGCCGGGTTGAGGTCGACGCCGACGGTTGGTGGCCATGCGAGGAGGCGCGATAGCGTCCCGCTCGCCCCACGTCAGCAAGACCGGGCAGGTGATCGCCTCGGGCCGTAGCGTGCACGGCGCGATCTGCCGCGGCGACGGCATCGACAAAGCCAGGGCCGCCGAACAATGGCATGGTCTTGGCCGCCAGCTCCGGCGACATGGCACGGGGATCGCTGAACGCCGCGCGAAGGGCCAGCCGCCGAACCCATGGCTTGGCCGGGCCAGCCGTCGATTAGTACGATCTGTGGCAATCTCGGACGAAAAGTGAAGGTGCCCAACCGAACTCACCTTGATCAAGACGTCGCCGTGCCCCGGTTCACGGATGCACGTGATGAAGCGCCGCCCG
>Ga0210396_10005357_pt1 | contig 12440 bp, 6 predicted proteins | sample IncBWH17OmetaG_FD_155466 | JGI IMG/M metagenome (GOLD analysis project Ga0210396, IMG submission 155466) | Forest soil microbial communities from Barre Woods Harvard Forest LTER site, Petersham, Massachusetts, United States - Inc-BW-H-17-O ...
GCCCCGCGCCGGCGACCTGGCAGCGTTCGGCCTCCTCGCCGGAATGGCGCTCGGTATTCGGGTCCTCGGCCTGTTGCTGGTGATCTACGCCGGGCTCGCAATCGTCCTGTACCTGCCTCGGCAGGAGGCCGGCCGGGCGCGCTTGCGCTTCGCACTCAATTCAGCGTTACGGCTGTTGCCCGCGCTGATGCTCGCCTATGCGATCATGATCCTGGCATGGCCGTGGGCGGCGCTGGATCCGCTCAATCCGATCCGCGGCCTGCTCTCGTTCTCCGAGTTTCACTACGCCATCCGCACGGTGGTCGACGGTCAGGTCTACGAGATGGCGAAGGTGCCGCGATTGTACGTGCCGATCTACATCCTGATCCGCATGCCGCTGCTGGCGCTGTTCGGCGCGGCACTGGCGATGACATTTGCGCTGTTGCCGCGTCTCGCCGCCGGGTCGGCGCAGCTGCGGCGCAGGGATATTGTCCTGGTCGCGCTGACGGTGATCATTCCACTTTTTTGCCAGGTGATCTTTCACGGACCGGCGTTCACCGGAATGCGCCATTTCCTGTTCGTGGTTCCCGCGCTGGCCGTCCTTGCCGGGACCGGTCTTGACGCGATGGTGACGGCGCTGGCGACGCGCGGTCGCCTGGCCGCCTCCGGCGGGCTCGCGGTCGTGAGCGCATGTTTCCTGTGGAATGCCGTGACCCTGGTCAGGCTGCACCCTTACGAATACCTGTTCTATAACGCGGTGGTCGGAGGCATGGAGGGAGCCTCACGGCGCTACGACCTCGACTATTGGTTCAGCAGCATGCCCGAGGCTCTGGCTGTGCTCGAAACCTATCTGCGCCGTTCCGAGCCTGTCGATGCGGGCCGGCCGCCGCAGATCTATTCTGTTGCGGTTTGCGGCGAGCGCCTCCCGTTCGAGAAGACCGTCACGCTCCCGCAACTGCACTGGGACTTCAAGTCGGAGTGGAACCAGTCCGAGTTCTTCATCGCGCCGACGCACATGAATTGCGACGGCGATCTCGACGGCGAGATTGTCGGCAAGGTCGAGCGGCTCGGCACCGCCATCGCTTACGTCAAGGACCGGCGAAAGCTGATCCGTCCCACCGCTACGGCCGCGCGGTGAGGGCGCCTGCGCTCGCGGCCGACACGCAAGAGGGGTCGGTCCGAGCCGGGCTCGTCAGCCGCCTCCCACGATGTCGGCGTTGCCGCCGTGTTCCCCTGTCCAGGATCTGCTCTCGCGGTCCGAGCGTTTGTACCAGGTATTCAGCCATGCCACGGCAGTCATCACCAGGATTCCGAAAAAAGCGGCGAGGATATGCAGGCCCAGGCCAGCGGAGCTTTCGTTGAGCACGAAATAACCGACGAAAGCCAGGAACACGCCGACGCAGAAAATCTCCAGCGAATGCTGCCCGCACAGGATCAATGGCCACAGCCAGGGCGATTTCAACCCCGGCCAGCCCGGCGGCACGAAGCGCACAGTAATCGCTGCCAGCGCCAGGAAATGCGCGAATCTGAGCACGTCGAGATCGGTCTTGCTGATGGGATAAATCCATTGCTCGAGCCGGCGCGGCATCAGAAAGCCGAGCTGTGGGAAATACCACGTCATCGTGACGGAAAACGCCAACACCACATAGACGAGCGCAATCCACTGCGTGACCGGCGACAAAATGAGCCACGAAATCCGCCGCGCGCCGCCCAGCGCGCACCAGGCGCCGAATACGAACAATAGCTGCCAAAAGAACGGATTGAAGGCCCAGAAGCCGTTTGGATAGGACGTCAGATGCAGATCGTACTTCCAGGCGAGCACGTAAAGCGCGACCGACAGGGCCAGCGTGACGTTGGCCCGCCACTGCATCAGCCGCAGGATCCAGGGCAGGAAAAACATCAGCACGACATAGAGCGGAAGAACGTCCATGTTCAGGAGACGAAACCTCAGCAGCAGCGCCTGGTAGATGGCGACGTTAGGGTGCTTGAGAAAATCGTTGACCCCCATTTCCTCCGTGTAGAGTGGATTGCTGAAGCTCCTTGTGGCGTAGACGATTTCCGCAAAGAAGAGCGTGAAGAGGAACACATTGGCCACATAAATCTGCCAGACCCGCCGCAGGATCCGCGCCGTCGCGATTACGAAGCCCGACTCGCGCATGGCGCGGCCGTAAACGAACGCGGCGGTGTAGCCGGAAATGAAAATGAAAATCTCGGCGGCGTCGCTGAATCCGTAACTGCGGATCGTGAACCATGTCAGAACATCAGGGGACATGTGATCGACGAAGATCAGCCACAGCGCCAGACCGCGGAACAGATCGATCCGCAATTCCCGTTCGCCGGCGCCAACCGGAGCAGCTGACGGCACGGCGGTTGCCGGAGCGCCTTTTGCCGTATCGTATCCTCCGGCGCCCGCAAGCGGTGGTTCGGCAACTCGATCGATAGTCGACACCGTTAGGCCCCGTCCTGAGAGGGTCGGCTGACGCGCTCATGTCCCCAAAAGATCATATAGACCCGAGGGCGGTTGCCGATGGCACTTTTGTGACCTCGCGCGGCGTTGAAGTCTACCATGCATGCCAAAGCGGACGTTGGCCAGAGCCCTGGGGATACGGGGGTTAAACCCCTGGATCATGATCCGATCAGGTTGAATCGGATCATATCTCATCTCCTTGTTTGAGCATGATCTCCGCGCAAACGCCACGCGTTTGTCGCGAGGGAAAACCGGTACCCGCTTTGCGCTAACGCGGCCCCACGGGTCCGGATCATGCTCTAACCCGCCGTCACATCCACCAATTCCGCGCCATCGAGCACGCGGCGGGCCTTGTCGCGGTCCAGATCGCCTTCCCATGCCGCAACGACGACGGTGGCGACGCAGTTGCCGATCAGGTTGCCGAGCGCGCGCGCCATGCCGATGAACCAGTCGACCGACAGCACCAGCACGAGCCCGATCGCCGGGATACTCGGCACTGCATTCAGCGTGGCCGCAAGGATCACGATGGCCGAACCGGGAACGCCGTGGGCGCCTTTTGAGGTGATCAGGGATACGCCAAGCACCAGCAAGAGATCGCCGAACGACAGCGGCGTGTTGGTCGCCTGCGCGATGAAGACGACCGCAAGCGTCAGATAGATCGAGAACGCATCCAGGTTGAAGGAATAGCCGGTCGGGATCACAAGCCCGACAACCGAGTCCTTTACGCCAAGCCGCTCGAGCTTGCGCATGATCTGCGGCAACACCGCGTCCGACGAGGCGGTCGCCAACACGATGGTCAATTCCTCACGCAGATAGGCCAGGAATTTCAGGATATTCAACCCGGCGAGCGCCATCACGCCGCCGAGCACGCCGAGGACGAAAATCACGACCGAGACGTAAAACAGAGCTACCAGCGAAATCAGTTGCTTGAGCGAGCCAACGCCATATCGCCCGACCGTATTGGCGACCGCGCCAAGCACGCCGAGCGGCGCCACGCGCACGATCAGGCCCATGGCCCGAAACAACACGGTCGATACCGCGTCGATCAGCGAGGTGATCTTCTCGCCCTTTTCGCCGCCGACCAAAGCAAGGCTGGTGCCGAAAAGGATCGCGAAAAACAGCACCTGCAGCACGTCATTGCGCGCCAGCGCGTCAAACGAGGTGGTCGGGATGATGTTCACGAGGAAGCTGCCGATCCCGCCGCCCTTCAGCTTGTGGGCGTTGTCGGCATAGGTATTGAGCGCCTTGGCATCGAGCGTGGAAGGATCGATATTCATGCCGTGGCCCGGGCCAAACACATAGGCCAGTATGAGGCCGACCACCAGCGCGACCGTGGTCATCACCTCGAAATAGATCAGCGCCTTGACGCCGACCCTCCCGACCTTTTTGAGGTCGCCGGCGCCGGCAATGCCATGCACGACGACGCAGAAAACGATCGGCGCGACGATCATCGAAATCAGCTTCAAAAAGGCGTCGCTGAAAATCTTCAGGCTGATGGCAAAATCGGGCACGACCATGCCCAGCACGATCCCCAGCAGAAGTGCGAAAAGAACCTGCACAAACAGCGATGTATAAAGCGGCTTCCGCGCGACCGGCGCAACGGTGGTGATTGTCGCCATCGAACGCTCCCCGTCGATCCAAGACGTTTAAGTGACAAACGCGCAGCAAATTCTGCGCCAGAAATCCCGAAGCCAGCCCTGATTTTTCAGGAAGGGCAGAAGATAATCTTTCAGGCGATGGGCTGGCGGTCAATTGCGGTGCCGCCCACAGCCATTGTACACAGTGGCACGGGCCTTGCTTAGTTTCGCTGGGCGAGTTCTCTCGCCCCAGGAAGCGTTGGTTATGGCGGACTCAAAGCAGCTACCGAGGGGCACAATCGCCGCGGAGCCGGAGCCGATCACTCTCGACTGGCCGGCAACAGCGCTCGTCATCATCGACATGCAGCGCGATTTCATGGAGCCGGGCGGCTTCGGCGAAACGCTGGGCAACGATGTCTCGCTGCTCGCCAGGGCCGTGAAACCGATCGCAGCGGTCCTGAGCGCAGCACGCGATCTCGGGATTCTGGTCGTGCACACCCGCGAGGGCCATCTGCCCGATTTGTCGGACGCGCCACCGGCGAAGGTTGAGCGCGGCGCGCCCAGCCTTCGCATCGGCGATCCCGGTCCGATGGGACGGATCCTGATCCGTGGCGAGGCCGGTCACGACATCATTCCGGAATTGTACCCGCTCGACAGCGAGATCGTCATCGACAAGCCCGGGAAGGGCGCATTCTACGCCACCGAACTCGGCGATATCCTGCAGAAATACGGCATCGAGAATTTGCTGGTGTGCGGCGTGACCACCGAGGTTTGCGTCAACACCACCGTGCGCGAGGCCAACGACCGCGGCTATCGCTGCGTCGTGCTGGCCGATGGCTGCGCATCCTATTTCCCTGAATTCCACGAGATGGGCCTGAAGATGATCAAGGCCCAGGGTGGCATCTTCGGCTGGGTCAGTGACTCCGCCGCCGTGCTTCAAGCAATGACGCCGGAGACTTAAGGCCGTGAACCCATAAAATCTGCCGGGCGGTTTGCCAGAGTCCGCTACGCCCCGATAGCGGTTTCGCGGTAGGGGCGCGAGTTACCTTGCGCCGGCCATTCTGTTTGATCGACTCCAATCTGTACGTGCGGCGAAAGAATAGTCCAGCGCTAACGGTCATGTGATCAAGCCGTTCGGCAGCCCTTAGCCTTTGCAATCACTGCACTTTTCAAGATTCGCGAATCGTTGATCGAAAATCTCGCGCGAGCTGACGAAATAGGAGGCGTCCCCACACGTAACACCTGCAACCGCAACCTGTGGAGACCATGATGCATCAGCCTTCATTTCGCGGCGCCGTGGCAGCGCTGTCGCGCAAAGTCCATCACACCAATCTTGTCGGACCAAGGCTGCGACGAATGGATCTCGAAAGAAGAGCGAGCCTGTCGGAGTCCGCTCCGTCGGTTCGACGTACCCCCCTGCACGGAGAATCGCAATGATGGCTGATAGATCACGACGTGCCATACTTGTTTGCGCGATGTTGGCGATGACGACTATCGCGCTTGGCACTCCCGCTGCACTTGCAGCTAACGCAGGGGGCGCCCCGCCCCTTCACAAGGGACCATGGCCGATTCGCGATGGTCGCAACTACCAGCCAACCGAGCATGAGCTGAGTGCCTTGCATCAGGAGGATGTCACGCTCGATCAGGCGCGCGAGATCGACCGATTGTACGATCAGCTCCTGGGAACCAGTGATCATCGGACTCGGCGTTAAACCCCATGGCACTTGCTGCCCGGCCGGTGTCTGACTTCCCGCGACTTCGTGCCTTCGCCTTTTGGACGCCGGTCAGTCTGAGTGTGCGGAGCCTCTTAGTTGCCGGCGTCCAAAAACCTGCACATGAGCGGACTCTTGCGCCCCGTGGCTCAGCTCAGATCGCAAGAGTTACGGCGATCCAGGCGAATGCGATTGGAATGGGGGCGGCTCAGGCTGCTTCGACTTCGGGCCGAAAGCCCGCGTCGTATCCCGCTGCGGGCGGCTCACTTTGGATAGAGCGAGTTGCCGTGCATACTCCTGGTCACCGATTACCTTGTATTGCGGGCTTGTCAGTGAGGCAAGAAACGCGACCACGTCATCGATCTCCGGCTCCGTCAGCGCCAACGGTTGCATGTCCTTGTCGAGCCAGGGGTTCGTGATTCCATCACCCTTGTTGTAATGATCCATGACATCCCAAAGCGTTTGCATCGACCCGTCGTGGAAGTAAGGCCCGGTCACGAGGACATTTCGCAGGTCCGGCGTCTTGAACGACGCGATATCACCCTGCTCTTTCGTCACGAGGAAGCGTCCGAGGACCGACATCTCGCTGGTGATCGCTGCGGTGTCGACAGCCGGGAGATGCCCTTGCGCCAGTTCGCGCTCTGCCTGCTGCGCCAAGGGGGCTACGTGATGCCGGAGGATGCCAATGCCAATGTTGTGAAAATCATTATCCATAAAAAGTGTTGTATCCAGCTGATTGTCCGTCAAAGCGTGGCAGAGGTTACAACGGGCCTTACGGTTGAACAATTCCCAGCCGCGCTTGGCCGAGTCGCTGATGGCGTTGGCGTCTCCGGCGATGAAATGGTCGAAGGGAGAATCGAAGGAAGCCAACGTCCGTTCGTACGCTGCAATGGCGCTCAGCATATCCGGCTCGTTCACGGCCCGGCCGAAGGCCTGCATGAATTGAGTCTGATAGTCCTTGTCGCCGGCGATCCTGGACACCGCATCGCCGATACTGGCCGACCCCATCTCGAAGGGATTCGTGATCGGCAGTGCCGCCTGCTGCTCAAGCGTGCTCACCCGGCCGTCCCAGAACTGCGTCTTGTTATAGAGAGCATTCAACACGGTTGGCGCGTTGCGTTGGCCGACGCGGCCCTGAATGCCGACCGACACGGGCCTGCCGTCGGTGAAGGCCCGCGTCGGATCGTGGCAGGTGGCGCAGGCTACCGTGCCGTCGCCTGAGAGCCGGGGCTCGAAGAACAGCTTCTGACCCAATGCGACTCTGGCAGGTCTGAGCGTGGACGGCGAGATAACATACTTGGTCAAGACCGTGGGGAAGCCGACCTGAGATGATGAACGGGGCTCGGATAACGGGCCCGGCTTGGGCAGGGGCGGTGCCTGCCCCGGCGCCAGCGCGGGCGGTGGACCGACGCCGGTTTCTTCCTCAACGGCCCGCGCAGCAACTGCCGCGAAAATATAAGACAGGAGCAATAGTGCCGCGAGAGACGTGGCGCACATCCGATGTGTCTTTGCCCCGGAGGTTAACATCCTCGCTAGCACCTCGGTAGCAGGCACCTCATAGCGGCGGCAGGCGCTCGGCGGCCACGCGGCCGCACAGCCGGGCAAGCAGTCCGCGCCGCTTCATGTGTTCCAGGCCAGGCACGGGATAACGGCGGGACCATAGCACCTTGTGGAGGCGGAAATTAGTCACTGGCCACGATCCGGACCGGCCGGCCCGATGTCGCAGATCGGTCTGCCTCCAACTCCGGACATTCCTAGCGCCCGTCGCCAATGGCGTGACAAGCGGCGGCGGCCAACAACGGACCTCGTCATTGCCGGCTAAGCGCGAAAAAATGCAAAACGCTGGATCATCGGTCGAAAATCGAGCGCTTACAGGAATAGTAATGCAATCGTATTTGCCCCTACTTGGTGCGGCAAATAGTCAAATAGTCGTCCCGAGCATCAGGTGAAATTGCCTTCCTGCCGACCAAGTGCTGAATGCAATTCATCGCAAGATCAAACGATCCGTAACAATGGTGCGCTTTAAGCGCAAGGTGTTTAAGTTGTTCAGTCTTCATGCCGTCAGGGCGCGTAAAATCACGTACATAGACAACGTCGGCCTCGAGCAATTGATTGATTGCTGCAAAGCGGTCCTTTTCATTCCTTAAGGGTCCAATCATCCATTTTTTTATGGCAGCGAATGCATGCGGCACGAAACCTTGTTTACGCAACTCCAAATCGATTTCTCCAAAGATGGGCTGGTCTTTATAAAGTGGAAGAAAAGAGACTTCGGTCTGTATTGCCACCGCTTCTTTTAATCGACTCTGACCATGTTGAAACACAGATAACTCAGCGCCCTGGATATCTATTTTCAGAAAGTCGAGCGATTCAATCTCACTGATATCGTCGAGGCGCCGCGTCGCAACCAGGGTCTCTTCAACGACTTGACCCCACTGTGAGAAATTCGGAAATTGGCTGAGCATATGTTGGTCAGGGCTAAGGATACTTGTCATGCCTCGCACACGACAAATTTTTAGCTGGGCTTCGTCGCCATTGCCGACCACGTACGGCAAATATGTTTCCAGCTCACTCTTTCGAGAAGTCAGTTTGGCAAGAGCATCAGCCTGCGGTTCGAAACCGACAACTCGACACAGGCGCTTTTGTAAAAGCTGTTTGTAGGGTGGGTCCCCATCGATGGGATTGGCTCCAACATCGACTATCGCAGTCGGACGATCCGGCTTGAGCAGCTCAAATAGGGGATCGATGTCAGACTTCATCGTATCCTTACTAAGGCTATTTTCCATTTATGACCTATCATGTTGCGCTCGCTAAATCGCCCGACCGATCAAAGCATGGCGCGGTGCTCTTGGGCTAGGGCCGATGTCGCAGATTGGTTATTCGCGACCGGGTCGAGCCAGCAGCAAGTCCGGCCATGTCCGTTATTCCGCCGAAAGCGGGAGTAAGTTCAGGCCCCGCTACGGGCCGTGCCGGTGGATGATACGGCCGTGCGCGTCAAAGCAGACCAGATTGCCCGAACGCACATTGACAGCGCCGACCGTGAAACGCACCGAGCCCGAATTGATCCGATCGAAATCGACAAGGCGCTCAAGGGTCGAGCGCAGCTTCGCCGTTTCATAGTAGCTGGTGGCGCCGGCGCCACCGGCCCGAACGGACCACAGTGCCATAAGACGCGGCGTGAAAAACCCAGGCACGCCCCCAACCAGCGACAGGGCAGCATTCGTCTGGTTCATCCAGCCGCGCAGGGTATCGCTGGTTCCTGATAGCGGCGCGAGCCAAGCGTCGAGGCCATGCGTCGCGACCGTGATTTGCTCCCAAAATGTTCTGAGCCGCTCGACGCGCCGTTCGGGGGCATTGCCGGCGATCAGCGCGCCGTTGATGGCACCGATCGAGATTCCGGCTACCCAATCCGGTTGCAGCTCGGCCTCGGCCAGCGCGGAATATACACCGGGCTGGTACGAGCCGAGTGCGCCGCCGCCCTGCAGCAGCAGCGCGATGCATTCGAAAGGGGGCGCCGAGCCGGCACGCGGCGCCGCTTTGCGGCCATAGCTGCGATGGCGGCAGAGGAGAGCTGGTCCATGATGAATCTTCTCATTTTGGTGACTATGTGGGCCGCAGCGCGTGCGCGCCCATCGCTTCTCATTGATCAGGCGTGGGCAAGCGCATGAACTCCGGTTGAAATTGTTAGTTGCCGTTCCGAAATCGGCTTGATCCGGAACCATGCAACGTACAGCGCTGGGAGGAATACGAGGGTCAGCAGCGTCGCGACCACGAGCCCGCCCATCACCGCGTACGCCATCGGTCCCCAGAACACGGTGGGCGCGATCGGAATCATGCCCAGGATGGCGGCGGCAGCGGTCAACAGGATCGGGCGCAGCCGATGCTCCGTGGCCACGATCACCGCGTTCCATGGGTGCTGACCCGCGGCAATTTCGGTATCGATCTGGTCGATGAGGATCACCGAGTTGCGGATCACCATGCCGATCAGCGAGACGACCCCGAGGATCGCAACGAATCCCATCGGTGCTCTCGCGATAAGCAGCGCGGCGGCCACACCGATGAGAGCCAGCGGTGCGGTGGCAAGCACAAGGAACAGCCGCTGAAAACTCTGCAGCTGCACCATGAGGATCGTGATCATGATCAGGATCATGAGCGGAAAGACCGCGAAAATGCTGGCCTCCGCTTTGGCGCTTTCCTCGATCGTGCCGCCTGCAACCACGTCGTAACCCGCCGGCAGTTGCGATTTAAATGCGGCAATTTCGGAAGAGAGGACTTTGACAACGGTCGCTGCCTCAAGCCCAGGCGCCGTATCGGCTTGCACGGTGATTGTTGGCAGACGATGGCGGCGCCAGACCAGCGGCGGTTCGATCCCGTAGGAGAGTTTAGCGACCTGCTCAAGCGGCACCGCCCGCCCGCCCTGCACGTTGATCATGAGGCTGCGCAGGGTCTCGAGCTTCGCGCGCTCCTCGGGAATGGCGCGGGCGACGATGTCGATCAAATAGATATCATCGCGTACCTGGGTGACGGTCGTGCCGGATAGAATGGCATTGATGGTCTGACTCAATGCTTGCGAACTGATGCCCAGCGCCCGAGCCCGGTCCTGATCCACCTCAACGCGGACGACCTTTGACGGCTCGTTCCAGTCAAAATTGACATTTCGCGCATTTGGCGTCTTGCTGAGCAATGAAGCGAAGTTCTGCGCAATCTCCCGGACCTTCACGGGCTCGGGACCGCTGATGCGGAACTTGAGCGGCCAGCCGACCGGCGGCCCAAGCTCCAAGGGGCTCACGCGCGGCTGCACCTGCTCGAATTCGGGGCGTTGCAATGCGGCGAGGATGCGCGCTTGCACCGCCGGGCGAACCTTGAATCCTTTTGTGACTATGACGCCTTGCGCGAAGAAGTCATTCGCGAGTTGCTGATCGAGCGGCAGATAGAAGCGGATGGCGCCGCTGCCGATGTAGAAGGACCAGTGTTCAATGTCGGAGTCGCTCTTCAGGATTTTCTCGAGGTCATCAACCACCTTGCGCGTGGCATTGATCGAGGACCCTTGCGGCAGCGTCAGGTCAACAAGCAATTCTGGACGGTCTGAGCTCGGGAAGAACTGCTGCTGCACGAACTGCATGCCGGCGAGAGCAACAACAAAAAGCGCAACTGTGGTGCCGATGACCCAATACTTCAGATGTAGCACTCGATCGAGCGCGGTGTGGAATGCGCGGGCAAAGCGCGACGGCTCATGGCCGTGCCCTTGCATCTTGTTAGGCAGGATGAAAACACCTGTTAGCGGCGTGAATAGCACCGCAACGAACCACGATGCAGTCAATGCAATGCCGACAACCGCGAACAGCGTGTAGCAATACTCGCCGGCGCTGCTCGCCGCGAAGCCCACGGGGACGAAACCAACGATGGTGACTAGCGTGCCGGTCAGCATCGGGAAGGCGGTCGAGGTATAGGCAAATGTTGCGGCGGTGACCTTGTCGCAGCCCTCTTCAAGCTTCTTGATCATCATCTCCACCGCGATCATCGCGTCGTCGACCAGGAGCCCAAGCCCGATGATGAGTGCGCCGAGCGAGATACGCTGCAGGCTCACTCCGGCAAGCTTCATGGCGACGAAGGTGATGGCAAGGACCAGCGGAATCGCAATCGCGACGACGATGCCAGGGCGCCAGCCGAGCGAAAGGAAGCTTACGGCCAAGACGATGGCGATGGCTTCGATCAAGGTCTTGATGAACTCGCCAACGGCCTCTTCAACGACCTCCGGCTGGTTGGCCACCAGATGGGAGTCGATGCCGGCCGGCAGGTCGGCTGTTGCCTTGGCGAGGCGCTCTTTGAGGTGCTCACCGAATGCCAGGACGTCGCCGTTCTTCCGCATGGAGATGGCGAGGCCGACGGCGTCGCGGCCGTTGTAGCGGAATATCGGCTGCTGCGGGTCGGCATAGCCTCTTTGCACCTTGGCGATGTCGCTCAGCCGAAAGAACCGCCCATTAGAACGGAAGTTGATGGCCTTCAGGCTCTCTTCGGACGTGAACTGACCCGAGACCCGAACCGCGATCTTCTCCGCATCGGAATCCGGTGTCCCGCTCGGCTGGATCGCGTTTTGCGCCTGCAGCGTTTGAATTAGCTCGGAAATGTCGAGACCCATGGCAGCGAGTTGCTGGGTCGAGAACTCCAGATAAATCTTCTCGTCCTGGGTGCCGAGCAGGTCGATCTTCGCAACGTCGGGAACGCTGAGCAGTTCGGCTCGCACGCGCTCGGCATAATCGCGCAGCTCGCGGTGGGAGAAGCCATCCGAAGTCAGCGCAAAGATCAGGGCATAAGTATCGCCGAATTCATCGTTGAAGAAGGGACCCTGCACGCCTTGTGGCAAGGTTTGCTTGATGTCGCCGACCTTTTTGCGCACCTGGTACCAGAGATCGGGCACGTCCGAAGCAGGGGTGGAGTCCTTCAGAGATATGAGGACCACCGATTCGCCGGGCTTCGTGTAACTCTTTTGATAGTCGATGTTCGGCAGCTCCTCGAGCTTCTTCTCGATGCGGTCCGTGACCTGCTGCATGGTCTCCAGCGTGGTGGCGCCGGGCCACAGCGTTTTGACCACCATCGTCTTGATGGTGAAAGGCGGGTCCTCGTCACGCCCGAGCCGGCGATATTCGAAAATCCCGGCGAGCGTGACGAGCAGCATCAGGTAGACGACAAAGCTCTTATGCTCGAGTG
>Ga0210396_10005358_pt1 | contig 12440 bp, 13 predicted proteins | sample IncBWH17OmetaG_FD_155466 | JGI IMG/M metagenome (GOLD analysis project Ga0210396, IMG submission 155466) | Forest soil microbial communities from Barre Woods Harvard Forest LTER site, Petersham, Massachusetts, United States - Inc-BW-H-17-O ...
CGAGGTCAAATTAAGAAAAATAGGCGACACGCCTACGCCTATCGAGTTTCCTGGGAGTTAGAGAATGGCCGGGACATTCCCCCTGACCAAAGCGCCCGTCATACCTGTGACAATCCAATCTGTGTAAACCCAAAACATGTCGTGCTCGGCACACAGGCTGACAACATCAGAGACTGTATTTCCAAGGGGCGAAGGGTAAAAAGAGGGAAAGATTTAGTGAAGCGTAAGCCTGGATCGGGCCGTCGATCTTTAAAAAAACGAGATGGAGAAACGTAATGGCACAACAAGGAAGCTGGGCATACATCACATGGTTCGATCAACCGAGCGGCGGGCATCCTGACCAGGGACTCCCTGGCTCAGGGCGTCCCGGCTGGGGCGGCGGCGAACACCCCTCGCACGGGCTTCCTGGTTTCCCGGGCGCGCCTGGGCATCCTGGCCACTTGCCAGCGCGTCCCGGCCGGCCGACCGATCCTGGTTATGGGATCGAAGAAGGCGGCGGCGAGGATGTAGGCCAACTGCCGGTCTGGCCGCTCGATCCCGAGCATCCCGACGTCGGGTTGCCGCCGGTCGCCGGCCAGCCGCTGCCGCCGGTCGACCCGCCCCCGGGCACGGTGTGGCCGCCGTTGGATCTCCCCGGCGTTCCTGAAGGCAAGGCGCTGGTTCTGGCCGCAGTGGTTTCCAGCACCGGCCACAAGAAGATGCACTACTTCGTGGTCGACGTGCCGGAACACCCGGTCGATCCGGATTATGGCGTTGGCGAAGAGCATCCGGACCAAGGTTTGCCGAGCCCACAACCCCCGCGCCCTGGCGTTCCGCCGCGGCCGGGACAGGGCTTGCCTGGACAGCGGCCTCCCGCCCGACCCGATCAGGGGTTGCCCGGCGGTGGACGTCCGCCGACTGCCGGTCAGCTGCCGGGCCGCACGCCGCCGGCGCGCCCGCAGCCGAAGTGAGCTAAACCCGCGCTGGGGCTGTAGACAGCGAGCAGAGGGCGCCGGCATAATGCCGGCGCTCGTTTTTAGGAGGGTGACACATGAATAAGCTTATCCTGTCGGCCGCGTTGCTTGCGGCGATCGGCGTCACGCCCGCGCGCGCGACACTGCAAATCGAGATCTTCGACAACGGCACATTGATCGACGACATCAGCGGGGTCACCACCGGCGCGGCGAGCCTCACCGCCAACGATGCCAACTTCGCCAACATCACGGTCGCCGCACAGGGCTCGCCGATCCTGCCGAAGGCCGATCTCTCGAGCGTCACGCTCGACGCGACCGCCTCGGCTGGCTTTACCGGCGCGCACACTTTGACCGTCGATGTCCTGCAAAGCGCCATCACCGGAACCGGCAACACGCTCTCGACCTTCACGGTCAATGGGCTGACCAACGATCCCGGCCCAACCACCGAGTCGACGTTCGCGGACGGCGGCCTGCTTGCCACCCACACCTTCCCGGTCGGCCTGCTCGATGGCTCGTTTGGGCCGGTATCGGCGGGGGCAAGCCCGTTTACGTCTGACGAGATCCAGTTCGCCGTCGACTTCACCGCGGCGCGGCAGTCGTTCGGCGGCTCGGCGCAGCTGGTTACCGGGGTTCCCGAAACTTCCACCTGGGTGATGATCGGACTAGGCTTCGGCCTGCTTGCGTTCGCGGGCTCCCGTTCGCGAACCGGCCGGATCGCTGTCGTTTGAAAGCCTAGACCCCCCGTGGCTGATTGCGGCGACGGTTTGAGGGGAGGACGGGAGCCGCACCCGTCCTCCCTATCTCATGTGAAATATGTCTACATGCTAGCCTTGCACTATCCATAATCAGGGACTATGTTCCTGACATGAACAATCTCATATCAGCCGCCATTTTCTACCGATTGAGCCAGATCCGCGGCGCTATCGCGCAACCGCTCTCGGAGCGCGATGAGCGCGAACGAAATGAAGGCGTCGCCGCATTGGTGGTCTGGGTTGCGATCATCCTGATCGTCGCCTACTGCGCCGCTCACTACTGAGGCGGCTTGTTGCCGCTCACGGCGTTGGCGACGTTGCCGGCATTGCCGGCATATAGGTTCATCAGATAATTGCCGATGTCGCCTCTAGGCGAGGTGATCCGATTGCCGGTGCCGATCGCATAGCGCGCTGCGTTGAGCGGCCCGGCCGGGCGCGGCGCAGCGGCAGCATGCAGGCCGCTGAACAACATCGCCTCTTCGAGGCTGTGGATGCCAGCGTTGGTCCATGGATCCTGACCCTCAGCGGCGTTGATGTAGCCCTCGACTCCGCCGGTCACCGCGCCGGCCGCGGGCGCGATCATGTGCCGCATGGCATACGGGCTGAAGCTGGGCTTCTGCGACTGGGTCAATGTCGCCAGAGCGTCGCCGACCGGCGTCCCGGGCGCATTCCTGGGCCAGCTCTGCACCTGCTTGATCGCCCCCGGCGTCGGATTGTCGAGCGCCTCGAGATCCTTGATCCGGCCATGCCAGAGATTGCCGGCCTGCTGAGCCGTCGCCGCATCGCCGGCTTGGGCCGCGACGCCCGGCTTGGTCACGCTGCCCGCCACCGGCTGGGCGTTGGCCAGCGTGCTGTCGAGCGCGGTGGCGAACTGATGGGCGACCGGGGTGTTGATGTCCTTCAGGGCTTGGCTCGCCTCCTGGATGTTGCGGCCGGTGGCGATCGGCTGGTTGACGATCTTTTGAACTGCGCTTTTGATCTCGGGAGTGATGCCGATCTGCTCTCCCTGAAGCCCGACGCTCATCGGATCGCGCGCGGCGCGCAAAGCCGCCGTCGCCTGATTGACCGGCGCAGCATAATCGCCCTGCTTGAAGTAGATCGAGTCGAGCGGTTTGTAGGCCGCCTCTCTCTGCGCATACATGCCGGTCGCCGGAACGCCGCCCGACATGGCTGGCGTTCCCGTCTCGGGCGCCTTCGGCGCTGGCCCGGCCTCGCCGCCAGCTGCGCCCCCAGCCCCTCCCATCAGCCCGCCGATCAAGGCTCCGGTCGGAACCCCGCTCAGATCGCCCCAGCCCTGGTTGTGACCATAGACGTTGCCAGCGCCCGCCGCCGCGCCCTCGAGGCCGCCGGCAGCGATCGAGCCGGCAAGACGCCCAGCTCCAGGCGCAAGCGCCCCGACTGCGCCGACCGCGCCGCGGCCGATCACCTGCCCGGGCGCCATGCCGTAGCCGATCCCCTGAGCGGCGTAGTCCATCAGTCCGAGGTTCTGGTGCGCCTGAGCGATTGCGTCCTGCGCGCCCGGCCCCAACGCCTTGCCGACCAGCCCCATGGTGGCGGCGTCGCCGATCCCGAGCCCATAATCCTGCGCGGCCGCGCCCACTCCTTCGGTCTTGGCGCGCGGCTTGAGGAAGAAGTCCTTGATGGCGCTGCCGGTCGACTGCCACGGCTGGCCGGTCGCCGAGTCGATCGGCGCAGTCTCAGCCGGCGCAGTGTCGGTCGATGGCGGCACAGGCTTGACGATGTCGTTCCAGCTCTGTGCTGCAGGCGCAGGCTCCGCGGCCGGGCCGCCCTGTTGCCCTTTGATGACGTTCATCCAACTGTCGGCCATTATTCATAGCCCCGGTAAAGCGTCTGCCCTGCTTCAGGGTAGCCCTTGGGAACGATGTAGGCCTTGCCCTTGGGCAGAGCGGCATAGTCGGCCGGCGATTGGATCTGGGTCGGGACGACGGTTCGTTTCGGCGCGCTCTCCGAAGCCAGCGCGCCGCCCGGCTTGTAGATCGGGTCGATCAGCTTGTCGTAGTCGTAGTCGGTGAGCCCAGGCGCGTTCAATTGCTGCGCCTTGCCGAACAGATTGGCGCGGTGGTTCTCGAGCTGGTTCTGATATTGCTGGGTCGCCTTGAGAAAACTGTCGGTGCCCTGGCTCAAGCTCATCGAGCTCTTCGACGGCGCGTCGGCCTGCAGCTCCTTGGTCGAAATCCGCGAGCCGGGGAAGTCCTGCACCGCGGAGCCGAACTGGCTCGCCATCACCGTATCGTAAGTCGCCTTCAAGGCCTGCGCCTGGGGCGACATATCGCTCACCGGCTTGATCTTCGACTGGATTGGACCGACGAATTCATCGAGATATTTCTTGTTGTTCGGATCGAGCAGCTGATTGATGTTGCTGAGCTGCAGATCGTAGCCTTGCGTAGCAGGCTGCAGGTTGCCTTGGGTCGCCACCACGTCCTTGGCTTTATCGCCCTCGGTCTGAGTGTGGATTTGCCACTTGTCTGGCGACAGCATGTAGTCGGGCGGCGTCTGGCCGGGATTTTGGGACTGCCAGACCACCTTGGCCCGGTTCATGTCCTGCAGGTTTTGCGGCCCGCTGAGGCCGCTGGCGGCGGTGATCATGTCGCCGATCTTGCCTGAGTAAATCCCAGCGGTGACCATGGCCGGCGACATCCCGAGCTTGCCCGACATCTCGCTGATGAAGTCGGGCGACAGCATCTGCTGCATGCCCTGCTGCTGCCGCTGCATCTGCTGCAGCCTGAGCATGTTGCCGAGTTGCGCCCCGGCATCCTGCTGCTGAGGCATGTTGCCCATCAGGGCCGAAGCCATCTGCGGCGTCGAGAAGGCGGCGGCCATGGTGGTCAAGCCACGATCGATCTCGTTGGCCGAGCGATTGCGCGCTTCGAGCTGCATGTAGAGCGAGGCGAGGTCTGTCGGGCTTTGGGGAGCCGCTGACGGGTTTTGTGGCGTTTGGCCTCCACCCCCCTGGGCGGGTGCGGCTTGGCCGCCCTGCCCTTGGCCCTGTGGCAGCGGCTGGCCAGGGTTCGGGGTTGGATTGGGCGCGCCGCCCAGGGTGCCGGGTGGCAGCACCGGGCCGCGGATCAGGTTGAGGAGCTCCTCGCCGATCATGCCGCCGCTCCCGCCTGCAGTTTGTTCAGGGTGTTGAAGAACCCGGTGTTGCCATAGCCGCCCGGGATCTGACTTCCGCCGCTCGGGTGGGCGGCCAGGAAGGACTGTAGGACCGAAGGCTGTCCGGACCCGACCGGCCCGGTGGTCGAGGTGCCGGGCAGAAGCTGGGCGCTCGGCATCGCCGGGGTGCCGGGATTGGCTAAGGCCTGCAGATAGGCCTGCCGCGTGTCGGGCGGAGTCGGCGGGGTGGGCGCCGCGGCTTGTCGCCCCCCGCTCGCCATGGTGGGCATGGCGTAGCTCGCCGGAATATAGGTCGGCGAACTCGAGCCGTAATTCTCGCCACTCGGCAGCATGCCGCCAGGGCTCGACTGCGCCGGGGCGCCGGTCATATTGGCCGCCTGCCAAGCATTCGGGATCAATTGACCCGATGCCGTCTGGTTGCCGCTGCCCTGCGGGTTGAAGGCCCGGCCCGGCCCGAATGGGTTCGAATTCAGCGTCGCGCCCGGCGGTTGCGCCTGCTGCTGATTGAAGGCCGCGAGCTGCTGTTGGTACTGCGCCTGAGCGGCCGCGGTGTTGGTGAGAAAGCTCTGGATCGGCTGGCCGGTCGCCGCGTTGGTCGGATTGCCCTGATACCCAGCCATCGGCACCTGACCGGTGTATTCGAGATAGGGGTTGGGACCGACTAGGCCTTGATAGCCCTGCAGGTTCATGAGGTCGGCAAGAGGATCGTCGCCACTAGCCATAGAGATCACCTGTGGAATTGAGCGTAGTGCCCGGCGTCGGGGCCGGATTGGCCATCGGGATCAGCCCGCCGCCAAGCCCGTAGGCCAGATGACCGCCGACCTGTGGGCGCAGCTGCTGCGACGCCGCCAGCCCCTGTTGCTGCGCCGCCAGCATTTGTTGCGCCTGGGCGGCGATTTGTTGCTGGCGCATGTTGCCCATGCCGGCCGCCATCTGGCCCTGAAGATCCGGTGCGGGCGCAGGGGGCGCCCCGCCGCCCGAACCGCCCGAGCTCGGACCCTGTTGGAAGGTCTTCTGCAGATCCTGCAGCGGACTTGCGCCCTTGCCGTCATCGCCCGTCCCTTGGGTCAACGCGGCGATCACGCCGCCAACCCCGGTCGGCTTGGCTCCGGTCGTGTTGATCGTGGTGCCGGGTGTGGCCGCTCCTGCAACCGGCGCCGCTGTGCCGGTCTTGAGGTAGTTCGCCGCATAAGAGTCGCCCTTCCAAGGGGCGGCGCCGCCAGCCTTCAGCTGATCGAGCGCAAACCTGTCGGCCGCCTGCCATTGGTTGGGGTCTTGTGGATTGATCCCAGCCTTGAGCGCCTGGGCGCCCATCGCGCCTGGATGAGTGTTGAGCTGAAAGTCGCCGAACGAGAACGGCTGGCCGTTCTGGACGTCGATCCTCGAAGCGGCGTTCGGGTTGTTGGCGCTCCAGGCATGCAAGCCCTCAGCATTGGCGATGCCGAGCGCAAGGTTCGGATCGACGCCGATTTGCTTGGCGTAATTGGTAATGAACTGCGAATGGTCGGCGGCCAGCGGCGAAGTGGTGTTGATGCCGGTTCCCGGCGCGGCGGTCGTGTTGGCCGCGACGTTGGCGGTCGCTGCAGGCGTTTGATCGCCGGCTTGCGAGAACGTCTTGGTATTGGTGAACGCCGCAATCCCGCCAGGAGCGACGTGCAGGTAAAGCGGACCCTTGTCGGCCTGGGCGAGGATCTGCGACCGGACGGTTGGCCACTCCTGCGGGTCAACCTTGAAACATCCCTCAGTATAGAGCTGATCGAGCGAGGGCGCCGAGCCCGAATGGATCATGATGCCGATCCGGTTCCGGCCCAATTGCGGATCGGGGATGACATTGTTGGCGATCGGGATTGCGCCGGCCTGATGCGCCCACGCTCCGGTCGGGGCGTTTGGAGTTACCGGATAGTCACCATAGGGGATCGACCAATATTTCCCCGGCATGCCCGAGCCCCAGTGGAACTGGGTCGAGCCAATCGTCCCAACGCCATGCTGGTATTCAGGGCGCGGATCGTCAGCCACCGAGCGCCCCTAAGATCGGCGCCCCCGGTGCGCGAAGCTTACCCCCGGCCAGGATCCCCCGCGACGGCGGCCGGCCGAGCGGCGACAGCGCGCCGCCGGGCTGAGGCTTCTGCTTGAGGATGTCGATCGCCTTCTGCGCGCCAGCCGAGCTCGGCGGCGTCATCAAGGCGCCCAGGACGCCAGGGTGGACCGCCATCTTGCCGCCTGAGCCAGGGATCTCCTTGACCGCAGCTGGCCCGAAGTGCTTGGCCACATCCTCGGCCATCGGGCCGATCACCTTGGGATAAGTCTTCGGATCGCCCTTGTAGCGATAGGCATGCAGGGCGATCCCGGTCGGCTTGTGAACCCCGACCTTCCTGATGTCGGTCTTCAGCCGCCGATCCGAACCGCCGCCGGCCGCCCCAGCCGCGCCGCCCAACATGCTGCTCAACGGATTGAAGATGCCGCCGAGGGTATTCAGGCCGCCGAGCGCCGCCGCCATCGGGTTCGATTGGGTGGTCGTCGAGGTGCTCGCCGACGAGCCCGACGTCCCGGTGTCGTAGGGCGTCATGCCGAGCGAGCTCTCCATCATCCCAAGCTGCTGCTGTGGATATTGCCAAGCCTGTTGAAACTGAGCGATCTGGGCGTTGATTTCATTTTGTTGCTGCTGCTGCTCGAAGCCGCCGGCCGAGGTCAACATCCCGTAATTGGCGATGTTGTTCTGCATCTGCTGACCGCCGAGCGTGCCCAGACCGGCCGCCGCGGTGTTGGCGAGCTGCTCCTGGCTTAAGCCGGCCGCTTGGTTCCCAGCCGCCGCAGTGTTCTGCGCCCCGGCGTTGAATTGGCCCATCTGATTAGCGGCAGCCATATTGGCGAGGCCGACTTGATTTTGCTGACCCGCGTTGAACTGCGCCTGAGCGTTGGTCTGACCCGCGTTGAACTGGCCCATATTGTTGGCCGCGGCCATATCGGCCAAATTGACCTGATTGCCCTGACCGGCGTTGAACTGCGCCTGCTGATTGGCTTGGCCGACGTCGAACTCACCCGCTTGCTGAGCCTGAGCGAAGTTGGCCGCGTTGAGCTGCCCGGCCATCTGGGCCATGCCCATCGCGCCCTGCGCTTGCGTCACGCCTTGCTGGACCGCCTGCCGCGAGCCGCCAAAGGCATTGGCGCTGTTCGCCGCGTTCTGTTGCTGGTTCTGACTGAGCCCCAGGTTTTGCTGCATGATCGGCAGCGTAGCGTTGATCACGCTCTGCGTGTACGGGTTCATGTACGGAGATAAATTGGTGTTCGCGAGCTGCGAGGTGCTGGCCTGCTGCGCGCTTACCGGATTGGCCAAAGCCGATTGCGCCGCGTTTCCCGCAGTCGCCGCGTTGACCGGGCTGGCCAATTGCGCCTGAGCCGCGGTGACTTGAGCGGGCGTCTGGCCAAGCGTGTTGAGATAGCCCGCCTGCGCGGCGTTCTGCGCGTCCTGGCCGACGTTGCCGCTATTCGCCGCGAGGTTGTAGGCTTGCTGGCTCTGCGGCGACGTACTCGCCACCTGCTGCCCCTGGAACTGCTGCAGGGGCTGCGAGGCGACTTGCTGGGCCAGCCCGTAATTCTGCTGCCCGGCGTTCTGCACCCATTGAGGAATTTCGTTAGTGCTCTCGCTCGATCCTTGCTGAACAGTGGTGCTGGATCCGCCCATCACATTTCTCGCTGATACAAGAAACTTTTCGTCCTGATCTTCCAACCATCGGTCAATGGATGACCGAACCACCCGCGGCGACCGTAAGCCTGGATCAACCCGATGTCATGATCGTTGGCGTACTGTAAAATGCGGTCATGCAAGATCCGGCACTGGTCGATATCGCCAAGCGCAATCAAGATCTCGAGCAGCCGCGCACGCGGAAAATCGGCGACCTGAGTGATCGCCCAGCTGTCGCCTTCGGCGAAGCTCTGCATTCGGCCTTCGGCGATCGCCGACAAGATGTCGTTGACGTTGTACAAGCCGCCCATCCGGTCGAGCAGACGCGCCAACTTGGCGTGATAGGGATGCATCACGGCTGGCCGCCTCCAAGCGGCACTTGGGTCACCGCAATCTGCCCAGTCTGGCTCACCTGAACGAGCCATACATTCGGCGTCACCCCGGCGGGCGCGTTGGCGGCCTGCAAGAGGATCCCCGGCAACGCCGAATTGGCGCTGAGCTTGGCGGCGAAGCCGCGTCGGCACCAGAGTGCGAAAGTGTTGAGGTAGTTGGTCAGCGTCGTCGACACGTCCGGCATGTTCGGCAGAGGCGGCGGCGGCTGCAGGCCCATCGGCGACTGAGCGGGAACGGCCATTATCGATCTCCTCGCGGCACGGCGTCGACCAGATGATTGCCAAGCGTGATCAACGGCACGCTCGGCCCGCTCATCTGGATCAAGAGGCGAATATCTCGCCCGGTGGTGCGAAAGTCGACAAAGCCGTCCTGGCGCACCGAGCGAAGCGGCGATTGCTGCTCGGCGGTCCCGAGAGAGCGCGAGTTGCGGTAGTAGAGCGAGTACTGCAGGCTTCCGATCGCGTTGGCGATCTGCGTCGGATCGGTGATCTCCATCGTGCCGATGTCGGGGATCATTTGCTTGACGGTGATCAGCCGTTGATCGGGCGTGATGTTGAGATCGAAAGTTTCGGCCCACGGCAAGTCGGCGTTGACGTAATAATTGCCGAGCTCATGCTGGAAGGCGATCATCCCGTCGGCCATGATGGTCTGTACGGTGTAGGCCGAAGTCACCCCGGCCGAACGCGACATTCGCGCCTGCGACCACCATCCCTCCTTGTAGCTGTAGATTGCCGCTCTGGTGTTGTAGGGCTGGCCGAGCTGCGGGTAGAACCACCAGAATTCGTTATAGTCGGCGACATGCACCGCGCACGATTGTTCGCGGACATTGATCGGATCGATATCGTCGTTGATCCAACCCCTGACGTTGCACTGCACCGGCAAAATTGAGGTGCCGTCGTAGGTGAAGACGCCCTGGTCGGAAAACCAGACGCACATCGACGAGGTGTTGACGATCGATTGCGGCGACCAGGGCGTGCAATTGTCGGCGAGCTCGGTCGAATTGTAGACGTAGGGGATGCCGAGGAACTGGCTGATGTAGGCCTTGCGGCCGGTCCAGAACAGCGTGCCGGTGCGAGTGTTGAGCGCCGCCACGATCGGCGACGCGGGCTCGATGTCGAGAAAGCCCGCCTGGGAAGTGACGTTGGAATAATCCCAGGCCTGATAGTTCTCCTGATCACACCACGCGAAACGACGGGGGCCGCCGCCGTTGGTCGCGTCGTAAGCGCCGAACATCATCACAAACCGCTCGGGCGTGACCTGGAAACAGCGGCCGGTCGGAACGATGCCGCGACCGGTGTCCGCCACCACCTCGGTCGCCAGATTGGCCGGGCCGGGCAAGCCTGCGGCGGGATCCCATTGCAGCAAGCGCCCATCGGCCGAAGTCATCGCCAGAAGGATCGCGCCAAAGTTCTGTAGCGTGAAAGCGTCGGGCACCGCATCGAGCAAGACCGAGTTCGAAACCGGCGGTTGCTGCTGCCCGTAATTGCCCAAACCATAATAGCCGCTGCCGTAGCCGCCGGTCGGGAGCGAAGGCGGCGTGATCCCGCCAGTCGGGGTGATGTCAGCCAGCTCGCCCTGCTTGTCGACATAGAGATGAGCCTCGCACAAATAGGCGATGTAAAAAATGTTATCGAGTCCGTACCAGCCGTGGACCGCCTTGCAGCGCGAGGCGAAGCTGTAGGCGTATTGTTGCTGACCACCGATCGGCTGCAGCTGGCCCTCAACCCAGCGCATGCAATTGACTTCGGCCCAATTGCTCGAGGCCATGTTTTTGGTCGGCGTGGTGACCACGCCCGGCGGGAGGGCGAGCGGAACAAAGCCCGGCTTGAAGATCCGGAAATCGCGCGGGGTGCTCATCTTCGCGCTTTCAGCTCATCGAGCTCGGCCGCGAGCTCTTTGACCGCGTTGACCAAAGCGAAGATCAGATTGGAGGTGTCGACGGTGCGCAGATCCCTGACCCGCCGCCCATCGATGGTTCCTTCGCGCTGCGCGACCATCTCGGGCATGACCTCCTCGGCCTCCTGAGCGACCAGCCCGACAAAGCTGCCCCGCAGGCGATCTCCGTCATTGCCCTTGTAGGTGTAGTGAACCGGGCGCAGCGCCAGCACTGCGGCGAGGCCGGTCTGATAATCGGCGTCGACCGTCTTGACGCGCGCGTCAGAGGCTGGCGCTGTCCATGTGCCGCCTCCAGCCTTGTAAGCCGTGCCGGATCCTTGAAAAGTAAAGTTGTTGCTGGCGTCGAGGATTAAAGATCCGGCCCTATTGTTGATGGTGAATGTACCTGCCTGCCCAGCGTTGGGGCCAGACCATGAAATGGTCGTCGCATTGTTGCCAGCGGAGTCTTGAAGAGCGATAATCGTGTCATTCTGAGAAGATTGAACAGCAAACTGGCCATCGATAACAGCGTAAGGCACCGGAGAGCCTGGAGCCCCAAGCGTTATGGATGAAACTTGAGTGCCAAGAGTTATTGTACCGCCAAAACCATGGCCGCCAGACGTATAGGTCGGCACGACCGTGATTTGCCCTATATTCTCTTGTTGCCCTGTGCCGGAAACACCAGCGAAATTGATTGCAGTGTATTCTGTGCCAGGAGTCGGATTGGATATTGCAAGCCATTGAGAACTCAGCCCAGCGACGGTCATCGAACAATTGACCGTCATCGCTGGCCCCGACTGAGGGCTCAATGAGCCAGGTGGGTGGATCGTCGTATTCCGGACAACGGTCATGAGTGGCGACCCCGGCAAGGCGACGCCGGTGTTGTCGTAGGCGAGCAGGTTTAGGTTCGAACCGACCGAGGTCGCCGCCGATCCGCTTTCGGTCGTCGTGTCCATCGCCCATTGCCAGCGCAGCTGCTGCGATGGCGGCCCAACCGACCCCTGGTAGCTGAGAAAGCTGAACGTCGCGTTGAGCGGCGTCGCGGCGCTCGCCACCGTCACGTTGCTGACGCCAACCTGCCCGCCGATCCCCTCCACGATCTGGGCGTTGGTGAACACCTGACTGTCGATCGCCTGCAGATCGGCATTGAGCTTCTGCCCCCAGGTGTCCGGCGACCCCTGATCCTGCGGCATCACCCACTGGTAATTCGTCGTGAGAGTGTCAGCCAATGGGTTGCTCCGGTTCTGCCGCCACGTACCAAGGCGGGGCCATGGCGGCGAGCGTCTGCAGCGCGATAGCCTGCGGCGTCCCGGCCGGAAGCCAGACATCGACGCCATCGAGCGAGTAGATGTCCTCGGCCCCGACGCCTTGCGTCACGACCCCCGTCTGAATGGTGATCTCCCGGCCATACATGTCGGTGATCGTGCTCATAAGTTCACCGAACCGACGCCGCCGACGCCGCCTGTCACGCTGCTTATACCGGTTGGCCCACTACCCACCGCGCCGCCCGACGCCGTAATCGTGTCGGTAGCGATGTTGCAGAACACTGCGTAGCCCGCTTGTCCGCCCTGCCCACCCTGCCCTTGTTGCCCAGCAGTCCCGGCCCCGGCGTTACCGCCATTGCCGCCTGACAGATTGATCGCATCGATC
>Ga0210396_10005360_pt1 | contig 12439 bp, 14 predicted proteins | sample IncBWH17OmetaG_FD_155466 | JGI IMG/M metagenome (GOLD analysis project Ga0210396, IMG submission 155466) | Forest soil microbial communities from Barre Woods Harvard Forest LTER site, Petersham, Massachusetts, United States - Inc-BW-H-17-O ...
CATCCATTTTGCGGCGATGTACAAATTCGCCGATGGCTCTGGCGGCTGCTACGACCCCGCCGCAGCCGCGGGCAACTCCTGGACTGACACCAGCTGCGCTCCGGAATCGGCGCATAACAATGCCTACGGATTCGACGTTGGCGGAACCTCCGGCAAGTTTTCCGCCGACCTCGTCGCCCAACATTACAACCAGGCAATCAGCGTATTGAACCCCTTGCTGGGGCCTCAGAGTCTGAGCGGGGCGGGGCAATATCAGTCGACCACAGACAGCATCGATACAACCCCAATTAACGGGAACAATGTGGTCGACACGAACAACACCGTATATGGCATCGTGACCGACAACTACGCAGTTATGTTCGCCGCCAAGTATGCGTGGGACCCATTCAAGTTTTTCGTTGGCTATGAATATATCTGGCAGAACAACCCGCACAACCCTTTGGGTGTCGGCGCCTCGGACCAGGGCGGCTACAACATGAGCGGTGTCGAAGACAACAATCTTGATTCCGAAAAGCTGGTGAATATCTGGTGGACAGGCGCGAAGTACACCTATCGCAGCAAGACCGACTTCACTCTCGCCTGGTATCAACAGCGGCAGAACGACTTCCGTGTTCCGCAGACTTGTTCGCCCTCAGCCGGTTTCCGCAGTTCCTGCGCGGGCACCCTTAACGAGGGATCACTCTATGTGGATCATCACTTCACCAAGCGCTTCGACGGCTTTATTGGGCTTGCGTATTCCTGGGTGAGCGGTGGTCTGGCCATCGCCATTCCTCATGGCCCCGGCGTCCCCTACAACTACAACAACAACTGTGCTCCGACAATCGGTGGCCGTTTCAGCTTCTGAACGCTTGCGCGGCGGGCTCGAAATCGCCACGACCTTATTCCGTTCTACAAATCACATTCCCGTTCTCTTGATACGCTTTCAGTTCTAAGCCTGGTTCGTCGAGCGGCCCATCTGTTGCTTTTTCAACAGGTGGGATCCCCAATGCAGCATTCTCTCCAGGGTGGCACAATAGGAAACCATCGCGTTGCCGGCTCACTACCGTGGAGGAATCACTTGAGCTTTGCGAATAGATTACTCGCCTATGGTTTCTTTCTTTCACTGCTCTCAGGGGCTTGCATTGCCGCTGACGCTCACACATCTCTCTACGTTGCGCCCAACGGCGACGATTCCAATCCCGGCACGATCGAGAAGCCGCTGCGCACAATCCAACACGCGGCTGACATTGCGAAGCCTGGGGACACGGTTAATCTGCGGGCGGGCAGCTATTGCCAGCGGCTAGCGGTGACGATCTCAGGGAGCGCCCAGCAAGGGTTCATCACGTTTCGCAGCCAGCCCGGCGAGCACGCGATTCTCGACGGCGGTTGCCTCACGCCTCCGATAGGCGAGAGCAACCTGGTGCGACTGACCAACGTGAGCTTTGTGCGCATCGAGGAACTTGAAATACGTAACTACCGGACCAGCGACTTTGGCAGCGTGCCAGGGGGAATCCGCGTATTCGGAGGCGGATCGCATATCGAAATCCTGCATAACAACGTACATCACATCGAGCAGAACTCGCCGCGGCGGTTGCGGCCGGGCAGCGGGGCCAACGGTTTTGGGATTTCTGTTTACGGCACCGACGCTAAGACTCCGATCAGCGACCTGGTGATTGATGGCAATGACGTGCACCATCTCAAGACGGGATCGAGCGAGTCGCTGGTGGTGAACGGCAACGTTGCCGGGTTCCGCATCACCAAGAACACGGTGCACGACAACAACAATATTGGAATCGATGTGATCGGCTTTGAACACACGGCGCCTGACCCGGCCGTCGACCGCGCGCGCGATGGCGTAGTGAGTGAGAACCTGGTTTATAGCATCACTGCGAGAGGCAATCCGGCGTACGGCGAGACCCCTGATTCCGACGGCATCTACGTGGATGGCGGAACTCGAATTCTGATTGAGCGCAACGTAATCCACGATGCGGATTTCGGCATTGAGCTGGCCAGCGAACACCGCGTCGGGAGCACCAGCCACATCATCGCCCGCAACAATCTGATTTACTCCTGCCATGCTCCCGGATTCGCCATTGGAGGCTATGACGAAAAGCGTGGGACCACTGAGGACGTGGTGATTGTGAACAACACGCTCTACAAGAATGACACGTGGAAGACGGGACAGGGCGAGTTCCTGATGCAGTTCTACATGCGCAACAACATCTTCAAGAACAACATCGTCTACGTGGGCGACCACGGACTAGCCATGACCAGCAAGTCTGGCCGCATGGATGGCGGTGCTCCCACGGTGACGATGGATCACAACATCTATTACTTTCCCTCGGGTTCGAAAGCGGTGAAATGGTCCTTCGACACGAAAAATTATTCGAGCTTTGAGGAATATGTTGCAGCTACGGGCAATGATCAGAAATCGCAATTCGCGGATCCGCAATTTGTCGACGTTAATGCGCACGACTTTCATCTGCGGCCAGACTCTCCGGCGCGGAATGGCGGCGAAGATTTAGGATCGGCAATGGTCGGCGACCAGGATCTCGACGGTCATCCCCGGGTGCGGGAGAAGAAAATTGACATCGGCTGTTACGAGACGCCATAGCGCTGGCGACCGGAAAGCCGCTAGCTGTCTTTGCGGTAGAGGAGGTCGCGCATCGCTTGCCTGCGAGCTTCGTTCGCTTCCTTCAAAGTCTTGCGCTCGTCGGCGTCGGTGCCGCGCTTCGTAGCGGGTTCGGCATTTTCGGGAGCGCTGCAGGCTGGGCAACGGTTGGCAAAGCCGGGCTTATCCGGCCTCAGCTCGAACTCTTCCGAGCAGACAGCGCAGACTCGGATGGGGAATGCCATGCAAATATTATGATACAGGCCGTCCTACCGGTCCAAACCATGTTTGTCATCCTGAGCAAGCGTTGTTTGCACAGCGAAGGACCTGGGCGAGCCGCGCGGTGTCTCGCGTTCTCTGCGACACAATAAATAGCGCGTTTGGCTCGCTTCCTTATCAATCCGCCACCGCCCGCTCAACCTCCCTTGCCCATCCCCCGAATCCTCTCCACAATCCGTGCGCTCAGCCGGTCCACCGATCCCGGCCGCCCATCCCCGGGCGGCACCACGGTCCGGGCCCCTCGCCGAAAGTGATGCCGCGTCAGCAGCCACCAGTTTTCCATGTAGCGCTCGTACTTGTGTCCCTTGAGGTGCGGAGCCAGCGCCACCGCGCTCATCCCCGCCAGAGTCTTGGCCGGAAAGATGTACCACACATCCTTCGGCAAAATGTAGAGGGCAAAATAGTCGATTTCTTTCGGGGTGTAGAGACGATTGCCGCAAACGTGCAGCTGGCACGAATAACAACCCCCGACCATCGACTCCGTCGATTTCACTTGGATGCGAAGGAAGCGCCCCTCATTCTCCACAACGACATCGTAGCGGGCCGAATCTCCGAAAGGCTTCGCCACGTTGAAGCCAAGTCCTGAGGCCACCGTCATAAATAAGAGCTCCACCCACTCGCCCCGCCGTTTGTAGTTCGCGAAAAGCTTCTTGCCCCACCGCCCCATAAGTTCTCCCCGTACCGGTTTCACCGCAGACGTGCGCCATTGAAAGATTGTTATTTCAAGGGTTGCCATTTGAAAGGTTGTCATTTCAAGGGTTGCCATTTGAAAGGTTGTCATTCCGTACCGGGCTGAAAGCCCGGTTCGGAACCTGCTTTCCTCGCGGGCCATCCCCCCTTGGACCCAACTTGCCCCAGAAACACAAAAGGCGCAGCCCGTGAGCTACGCCTTCTTTTCCGAATTTTTCGACTGCTAATCCTATTATATCATATTGCTATAGTCGAATCTGCACACTATTCTGTGCAAGCTGAGATTTATATTCCCTTCGCCTGCATGCACATAGCCTCGATGGTGTACTTCCTGCCTATTGACAACGTTTGGCTACGGTTTTTCGTAGATCTCGCTTGCCCCCAACTAATGAGAGATGTCATTCCGAACCGGGCTGAAGGCCCGGTGAGGAACCTGCTGTAGGCAGCTCCAGCGCCCGTGTGGGACGGACACTCCCGTCCGTCGCCCTCGACTTTTGACCCTGGCACCCCCACAACCTTCCCTGGTGGGACGCTTCGGCGACCCCGACCTCCTACCCCGAACCAAGCAGGGCAGTCATCCGGGTGACTGGTCTGGAGCCGCTCAGCACTTTGAGGATCGGCTGAGTTGTACCCATTGTACCCAGAGCCACTTGACGTGCGGTGAGAGAATGAGGGAAGCATGTACACCGTAGATTGGGTCGGCACAGTCGCACTCGGCGTCCTCGAGGATGGCAAGCCAAGGTTCGCCATGGCCCTGGAAGATGGCCAGGAGGTCCCCGCCGACTTCAAAGTGGGCGATGAGCTTCGAATTGCGAACCATCCCGCTGACCCCGCTAGCGTGGCTATGGGCCACAACTACGGCTACTATGAAGTAACACACGTTCCTTCGGGGAAGGTGCTGAACATCATGCACCGTGTGTACGCGTACATGTTCGAATAGTGAGGTGCTGGATGGCAGGACTGATGGCGATAAAGAGCAAAGCGCGAGCGGAGCTCTACATCGATCCTCAGCAGATAGTTTCAGTCGAAGCGGTGGGCAACGGCAGTACCAAGATCATCGTGACTGTCGGCGAGGCAATTTACGCGGATGACCCGGTAGCGCAGGTAGTCTCGGACATCAACGCCCAGATGAATTTAGGATGAGAGGACCAACCGAGATCCCAGCTACTCCTTGCCTCCTGTAAGGGTACCACGAGCCACCAGCCTCAAAATGTTCCATGCAGAAGATCAGAATAGTTGATGTCGCATGGCCGAACACCCAGGACATCGACCTCGATCGCCACGTGGACGTTGCGGTCCTCGATGGCCACGTAAAGCAGTGTGCAGCCGCGGCGACGACCTCACTGAAGACCCCGCCCCCGGGCTACTCACCGCTTCAGGCCGCTCACTTGAGTTGGATGTTCGACGCGATGAGATTCACTCACACCACCATTCGAAACCTGGTGGCAAAAGGGTCAAGTTCTCCCGAGTGCGTGGATGCTGTGGCACTGGCCAGGATGCAACTGGAAGCCCTCTATTCCGTCTGTCTTTTGGTCCAAGACGCGAGCTTCGTCGACATCTACGTCAAGGGTTTCTGGCGAGATGCCTACGCCCAGTACCTGCTCGACCGGGAAGAACGGCAAGGATTACCGCGCTTCAGCGAGTACCTCAACCAGTCCGCTGGCCCGTTGATGGAGCAGCTTCGGCTACAGTCTGGCGTCACCGATGAGGAGAAAGCCACGGTAGAGCTTGAGGAACTCGGGATCCCGCTTCCCACTGGTATGCAGCCGGCCAACATCAGGTCGTTCCCGACGCCTGGATCGGTGATCGGCAAGGTTACTCATCCCCAGCGCCAGAAGATGCTGAAGCGTCTTTACCCGGAGTACAAACGCCTCTGTGCCTACGCACACGGTTCCGCTCAATCCTGGATGGCGAAGATAGCCTTCTGGGAACGGTCTCCGCTGAGGAAGCTTCACACCGAGGGCGAACGAGAGAAAAAGTACATCCACGACGTTGTCGATCTAGCGCTCTTCTTCAGCTTCTTTCCCGTCGTCCAGAGCACCTCTGAACTTGCGACATTGTATCCTTCTGATGTCGAACTCCAGCGCGTGGCGATCGAAGCCTGGAACCTGCTATTAGAGATGAACCTGCTCGGCAAGATTATGTGGGAAATGAGAGGGCGATCTTCGCTGGGAGTGATAGGTTGAGTCAGGATCCACCACAGTCCTTTTCTGCTTCTCTTCCTTGCGCGGCCCGCCCATCTTTTGCGTTCTTTGGCGGGTGGCCAATCTTTTGCCGGGTGCCCCGTTTCTCGGGTCTTTTGAGAGAAGTGGGGTCTTGCCGGGCCCCGATCCTCAGCGCGACCCCTGAGCCTGCATATATGCGCGTAGGATGGCGTTGATGCGGGTCTGGTAGCCGCGCTGTTGTCGGAACCAGCGGAGCAAATCAGCATCCAGCCGCATGGTCACAATTTCCTTCGGCGCAGGCATTATCACTTTGGCGCTCTTCCAGAAATTTTCATCCGTGGCATGGGCGTCGGGGTCGGCCGCAATCCCCTTGCGGATGCGGGCCGCGCTCATGCGGCGCACTTTGCTCCAGTCCGTGCCGCTACCGCGTTTGGGGCCCGATTTCTTCGTTCTTGATCCGTTGACTTTCAATCATCACCCTCGATGTTTCGCCAGTAGTAGCGCCGCTCATGCGGCTCGGCGCGCCAGGCCGAGATGATCGTCTCTCGTCATGCTTCCTGTCGGTATAGATGACCGTAATCTCGAGGCCGTTCACCAGACCGATGGCGTATACCCGACGCTTGCCGTAGTCGAAACGGTCATCCACCCTCTCGACGGTCGGGCCCTCGAAAATCCGCGCCGCGTCTTCGGATGCAATCCCATGCAGCTCAAGATTGCGGCAGTTCTTTTCTTCATCCCAACTATACCGCATAACATGTATTTACACAACGTAAATATATAAGCACCCTCGCCGGTGGTCCATCTTTGGCGTTTCTTTGCAAAAGAGCCTGCCCTGAGCGAAGCCGAAGGGTGGGATTCCACAGGCCTCGATCCCCTGGGCTCAGGAGCGGCCAGATTTACTCCGTCAGGTTATAAATCAGCCCGTACGGGTCCTTGACGTAGCAACGCGGAAAATCAGGCTCATCCTTCACCACCCTGCAGCCTTTTTTCTTGAGCCTCGCCTTTGCTTCCTTGACGCTTTTCACCGTAACTTCTAAAACCGGCCCCAGAGGCGGGCCGGGCTCAATGAACAAATTGATGTTCGGCCCGTGCAGGCCCACCATTTTCGGGTTCTTATCCGTAATCTCAAATCCGAGTTCTTTGACGTAGAACTTCGCGGCTTTCATCGGGTTCCTGGACTGAATCAGAATGTCTGTGCCAAATTTATTTGCCATAGGATCCTCCGTCCTCACTTACTTGTGCTCGGTGTGCCCTTCGAGCAATTCGAGCGCGTGTGGAATCAAGTCCATGACCGCTTCAAGGGATTCCACCGCGCCGCCGGGACTGCCCGGCAGATTCAGGATCAGAGTTTTTTCGCGCACCCCGCACACACCTCGGCTTAACGCGGCGAATGCTGTTTTCTTTACGCCTTCGAGGCGCATGCGCTCGCCCACGCCATCAATCAAACGATCGCAGATCGCTTCGGTCGCTTCCGGAGTGACGTCGCGCGGCGCAATCCCTGTCCCCCCCGTGGTTACGATGAAGCGGACTTCGAGCGCAAGGTGAACCAGCGCATTTTGAATCTGCATGGAATCGTCTTGTACGACTTGAGTAGTTACCACGCGAAAGCCGAGCTTCTTTAACACCTCGACCACGGCTGGACCCGAACGATCCACGCGTTCCCCGCGGGCGCAGGAATCGCTGACCGTAACCACGGCGGCGGTGAACACCGCTGGCCCGGATCGTCCCTGAGATGACGCCTCAACTGTCGAGGAGGACATCTTCTTCCTCTTCCCTGCGGCCGCTGCTGCCCGGGCTACTGAAGGAACTCGCGGCGTTCGCACCACCACCGGCGCCGCTGCTGCCGCTTTCTTCTGCAACGGCCGGTGCGGCGGCGGGCTCGCCGCCACCGTCGCGTTGTGATTCGTCGAGGAGGCGCAGGCCCTCCATCAGCAGGCCCTGCGTGTTGAGCTTCGTTGTTTCCTGATCGGTCTTGCCTTCGAAGTTGAGTTCGAAGTTGCCACCGGTCCAGCGTAGAACTTTGAATACGGCCTCATCTCCCGATAAAGCTCCGTATGTCGCGTGCTTGACCTGGCCTTCGACGAAGAACACTTCGCACTTGTCGCCTTCGTGGTTGAGCTTGAGCTGGCAACTCTTGCGTCCCATTTCGAGTGACTGCATCAGGTCGATCACGTTCATATGGGAAAGATTGCCGCGAACCACGCCATCGGAGGGCGCGGTCTTTGCCATCTTCTCAAGCGCGATGCGGTCGACGGTGCGCTTGATGCGGCGCGTGGCTTCTTTCAGGAAGAAAGGTTTGGCAAGGTAGTCGTCGGCGGCATCCTGCGGCGAAAGGCGCTCATCAATATCAACCCGGCTCGCCATCAAGATGGCGGAGAAATTTGCCGTAGCCGGCCGGCTCTTCAGGCGCTCGACGAGCTGCCGGCCATCCATGCCGGGCATGCGGTAATCGCAAACCACAAGGTCGGGCGGATCGTCGACCGCCTTCAGCAAGGCGTCGGCCGCGTCGCCCGCAGCCACGACGCGCGCGAATGAAGTAAGCGCCTGCTGCAGCATCCCCAGCACCATCGGATTGTCGTCGACAAGAAGTAGTTTGACGTCGTTTGCCATGAATCACTGTGAATGCGCGCTTGTTCTTATTTCTTTTCGCGTCGGTAGTTTCCGCTGTTGCCTCCGGACTTTCTCTCCAGCATAATCTCGCGGATCTCGATCCCTTTATCGAGCCCCTTCGCCATATCATAAATTGTTAGCGCTGAAATGCTTGCTGCTACGAGGGCTTCCATTTCTACGCCTGTTTCGGCCGTGGTCACTACTTTGGTGGTGATGGCGACGCCATTCTCGCACAGGCTTATGTTGACGGCAACGTGTGCGAGCGGGAGCGGGTGGCACATCGGGATCAGCTCCGCGGTACGCTTGGCGGCCATGATTCCGGCGATGCGGGCCACTTCGAGCGGATTGCCTTTGGGATTGTTTGGCAGCGCCTTCAGGACCGCCGGTTTCATCTGCACGAAGGCGCTGGCTTCGGCTTCGCGCCTGGTGGCGGGTTTGCCGGAGACATCTACCATGCGGGCGCGGCCGGCGGCGTCGTAGTGGGAGAGCTTCTTCGGCATGGGGAAGCTCTATCTTACATGGTAGAAGCTGGAGGAAAGAGTTGAGGGGTAGTTGCGCTGCACGCAAGACGTAGCAAGCTACGTCTCTACACGGGCATTTGTGCCTTTACCTTGGCATTACTGCTACCCACTCCTTTGCGGGGATGTGCTCACGATCTGGCGGGACTACTATGTAGCAATTGGCGCGGGCCTGGGCTGCGATGTCGCCTGAGCCTTGCCAGGGCACGAGTTCGACCTCGGAGTCTGCGTACCGGCCGGAGAGAATTGCAGGGAGGAAGCGTTTCAGGCCAAGCCTGACGCGGATCTCGGATTTCAGGCGGGCGTGGAGGAAAGTGAGTTGGCTCGGGGACGCTCCTGCTAAGGCTTCGAGCATCGGTTTGGCGAACAATTCGAATGTGACCATGGTGGAGACTGGGTTGCCGGGTAGGCCGAAGAAGTATTTGTGGTGCACCGGGGCTGAAGCCCCAGCGCGGGCGGGGGCGCTGGCGCGACAGGAACCTGTGCGGCCGAATACTACTGGCCTTCCCGGTTGAATCTTTGCTCCGGTGAAAAGGAACTCGGCTTGCAGTTCGGCCAGCACCTGCTCGACTAGATCGTAGCGTCCCATGGAGACGCCGCCGGTCATGATTAGCAGGTCTGATTGCAGGCCTTCTTCGATCAGGTGGCGAAGGCGGCGCGGTTCATCGGGAGCGATTGGGAGAAGCACGGGCTTGCCGCCGGCCTTTTGGATTTGCACTGCCAGCGAGTAGCTGTTGGAGTTGCGGATTTGCGTGGGCCCGAGTTCGGCGTCGAGCTCGACGATTTCATCGCCGGTGGTGAGTACGGCTATGCGTGGGCGAACGAACACTTGCAGCCGCGATTTGCCGACCGACGCCGCGAGTGCAATGGCAGTTTCGTTGAGATGAGTGCCGCGACCGAGCAAGAGGCTGCCACGTTTAGCCTCGGCTCCCTTCGGGACGATGTTTTCACCTGACGCTATGCCTTTGGTGATTTCGACGGAATCGCTTTTCTGCGACGTGTATTCGACCATCACGACTGCGTCCGCGCCCTGCGGTACTGGAGCGCCCGTCATGATGGAGAATGCCTGGCCGTGATTCAGTGCAGATGGGACTTGGCCGGTCAACGGGCCGGCTTTGATCTCTCCGATTATCCTTAGCTTGGCTGGAAGTGTTGTTAGATCAGCTGCGCGCACCGCGTAGCCATCGCGCGTGGAGCGAGGAAAAGGAGGAATGTCGCGATCGGCGGTGATGGTCTCGGCGAGGACTCGTCCGGCCGCATCGAGCAGCGCTACGGTTTCGTGGCTTCCCGGAGAGAGATGAGAGGCGTGGTGCTCCACTACTTCGCGGGCTGCTTCGAAGGTCAATACCAAGGATTGGGATGGCGGCGCTGCCATGGGGAGATGATAGCGGAAGGATGACCACTTCTCGCAGGAAGCGTGGAAATGGAACGCCCGGCGGCGGCTAAAGCGGCGCTGATTTGGCCTTTCCGAGCATGCTCGCTTCCCGAGGCCCGCTGAGCTGGCGAAGAAAGCAGGTCCCTTCACTCCGCCGTCGCTGGCGCTCCGGCTCCGGTCGGAATGACAGAGTTTTTTGCGGGATGCCTGATGCTATCTGGCTAGTTCCTGGCCCAAAACGGTGGGGTTGCTGGCGTAGGAGAGGCCGGTTTCGAGGTCTACTATGCGGTCGCGGACGAGTTGGGCGATTTCGCCGTCGAAGTGTTGCATGCCTTCGGCGGAGCCGGCTTTCATGGCGTCGAGCAAGGTCTTGCCGTCGCGGTCGCCTTTCTCGATGCATTCGCGAGTGCGGGCATTGGCTTTCAGGATCTCGGCGACCGGGACGCGGCCGGTGCGATCAGCTTTGGACAAGAGCCGCTGGCAGATAATCATGCGGAAGGTTTTGGCGAAGCGGTCTCGCGCATTTTTCTGCTCGTCGGGCGAGAACGAATTCACGATGCGTTCTACGGTCTTGGGTGCGTCCATGGTGTTCAGGCTGGAAAGCACCAGATGGCCGGTTTCGGCGGCCTCGAGAACGCTCTCGATGGTTTCGCGGTCGCGCATTTCGCCCACCAGAATGACCTTGGGCGCCTGCCGCAGGGCCGAGCGCAGAGCGTGAGAGAAGCTGGGTGTGTCGCTATGGAGTTCGCGCTGATGGATGGTGGAACTCTTGTGATTGTGCAGGAACTCGATGGGATCTTCGATGGTGATGATGTGGTAGTTCTTCTCGCGATTGATGCAATCGAGCAGGACGGCCAGTGTCGAGGACTTGCCCGACCCGGCAGGGCCGGTTACCAGGACAATTCCATCGCGCAGCTTGGCCACATCGGCCAGGTGGGACGGCAAACGGAGCGAAGCGAAATCAGGGATGGCGGTGGGAATCACGCGCATCACGACCGCGCAACTGCCGCGCTGGATGAAGATGTTGACGCGAAACCGGGCCGTGCCTGACAAGCCGTAGGAAATGTCGCACGAACCGTGTTCGCGCAGGGTTGCGATGGCCTGCTTGTTATCACCAATTAAATCGGCGGCGATATGGCGGGTGTCATCGGGCGTCAGGGTGGCGAGTCCCTGTACCTGGACGGGGATGAGTTGGCCGTAAACCTGGACCTGGGGAGGCCGTCCGGGCGAAAAGATAAGGTCGCTGATCTTCTCGGCGGCGCGCAGCATGGCGCCCAGCAAAGCGGGTGTAGCTACTTTACCGCTGCCAGAATAGCCTTCTAAAGAAACTGCAATTGCGGCAGTGCCAGGTGTCGCCATTCCATCCTCGGACGAACTTTTACTTATTCTTAGGGAATTGCGCGCACCACAGACGGGAGCATGAGCCGACCGGAGTCAGCCTGATAGCTACACTCTACCGCGGGGACGGAAGAAAGGTAAGGACAGGTAGGACATAGCCCTTAGTAACCATTAAGACGGTTCCCAGTACCAGTTCTCAGTAAACCCCACGCCCGGGTGGCGTTATCGCGGGGAGGGTTCAGACGCTTGGCGGGTTCAGACGCTTGGCGGGACCAAGCGAAGACGACTACGGGAGCGAATAATCGAAGGTCCAGGTGTGTTTACCCTGAGCATCGATATCGATCTTGAGCGAGCCAGTGAGTCCGGTCAGTTCTCCAGTACCGGAATTAGGTACAACAGTCACGCTCAGTTCACCGGCGGAGGCGGCGCCTTTCATCATGGTGGCGCGGTGCGAGAAGGTGAAGCTGCCTTGCCGGCCATTCAGCTTGCCTGTCATGCGCTCAATAGCAACGTAGGCCATCGAGCCGGTGCTCGCGGTTGAGCCGGTGATCATTTCTATATGGCTGACGCCTTCGAAGTCACCGTGCCAAGTCTTGTCGGATGTGAACCGAATAATGTCGTTCGCTTTCTCGAAGTCGGTTGGTTCGGCGGGGATCATCTTGACGTCGAAAGAACCTTTGGCATGGACCACGTGCATCTCCTGTTGGGCTGCGACAGTCATCATTGGCATTAGTGCGAGACTCATCACCGCGGCTGCCGCTGCGAATCTCACTCTCATATCGCCCCCAAAATGCAACTTGCGGAGTTTTTGATCAGGGCGCTCGATCGTGTCCTTATACTTGATCGCGGCCGTAAGATCCGCAGGGCCTACCAA
>Ga0210396_10005361_pt1 | contig 12438 bp, 11 predicted proteins | sample IncBWH17OmetaG_FD_155466 | JGI IMG/M metagenome (GOLD analysis project Ga0210396, IMG submission 155466) | Forest soil microbial communities from Barre Woods Harvard Forest LTER site, Petersham, Massachusetts, United States - Inc-BW-H-17-O ...
TTACATCCCACGCATCATGACCGCCGACGTCCCACTGGAAACCATCTACGACGAAATTGGCAACGTTCGAAATCTGCTCCGCGAAGAAGCGGACCGCAGCATCGAGGCCATCTGCGGCTCGTTGGGCCTAACCGGGCAGAAAGAACCGGAAACCGAACGCGGTGGCGGATTCCGCGCTCTTCGGCCGATCGCAGCAGGAGCAGTTCCACTGCGCACCTCGGCAGCTGTAAGCGCGGGAGCCAGCGCGGCGGTGGCGGTTGCGCCAGAAATCATTTTGCTAAGCCCCCAGGAAGCCGAGCCGCTGAAGCGATTTTATCTTCAGGAAATGCGCCCGTTTCTGGACGAACCGCGGCGCCGCGGCCAACGTCTCGGCGATACTCAAAAGTCGGCGAACGCCTTTGCCGCCTTGCGCACCGTGCTCCCCGCAGCCGCGCAGGGAACCATTCAGGATTTACAAGATATCTGCGACGAGGCCCGCCAATTGATCCGCCAAGAGCGCTTACACCGTTGGCTGCACGGCTGGCTTCTGCTGCATATCCCAATTTCCTTGGCACTCATCGGCTTGGGCGCATTGCATGCCGTGATGGCGCTGAAATACTAGTCGCCATCCATAAGTCACCACTTTGGCAGAAGACGAGAGAGAGATTTAACTCAGAGAACGCAGAAGCAAGAGCGCAGAGGACGCAGAGACAGTGCGGACGGAGTAAATGGCGCGACTCAGAACAACCAAAAAGCTGGCGCAACGGATCGACTTGAATTATTTCAAGCGGCCGACGCCGTTTAAGAGCGCCAAGTTATGGCTCAGCGTGCTGGTGCCATTCCTAGCGCTGCTTTGGATCGCATGGCACGGAGCAGCCCGCGACTCCCGAGTCTATTCCAGCGGAAGAATGAGCGAAGCTCATGCCGTCCTCGAAAAACAGTGCGCCGCCTGCCACGTCCAACGGGCCGGAGAATTTTCCTCGAAAGCAGCATACGCCACCTGCCTCGCCTGTCACGATGGCCCCGTTCATCACGATGAAGAACTGAAAGCAGTAGTCCCCGCGTGCGCCGCGTGCCACATGGAGCATCGCGGTCGCGTGAATATCACCGCCGCCAGCGATCAAACCTGCGCCGAATGCCACGCAAATTTGCAAGTGAGCACCGGCGTCGTGCCCTACGCGACGCACATCTACAGCCTCGAAGATGGCCACCCAGAATTTGCCGCCCTGCGCGACGCAAAAAAGGATCCAGCAACAATCGCGCTGAATCACGCCATTCACATGAAGCCAATTCGCCGCGGCCCGACTGGCCCCACGGTCCAATTGGAATGCGCAGATTGTCACCGCTCCGCGGCAAGCGCAACCAGCACCGCAGCCGCAACGGAATGGAAGTATGCCGACGCGCGCTACGTTGCGGCGAACGTAAGCTACAAGGTTGACGTGGAATCGTCGCCGCCCGCTACAAGAACGCTGGCATCCCCTCGCAAAACATCCGGTCGCGAATTAATGGCCCCAGTAAAATTCCCCACCGCCTGTGCCGGCTGCCACTTACTAACCTTCGACAAACGCTTCGAAGACGGCGTGCCCCACGACACACCAGAAATTGTTCACGCCTTCGTAGTCAAAAAATTCCAGGATTACATCGCCGCTCATCCCAGCGAACTCCGTGTCCCGCGTGATCCCAACCGAGACTTAACCGGAAAAATAATCGCCCCGGAAGTTCGCGTGCTCTCCCCGGCCCAGTGGGTCACCGAACGAACTACAGACGCCGAAGAATTACTCTGGCGCAAAACTTGCCAGCAATGTCACAGACTCGAAATCAGCGCATCCACTTCCCTGCCCCGCATCACCCCAACTCGCGTAACGCAGCGCTGGTTGCCGCACGCCCGCTTCGATCATGACGCCCACCGCGGATTTTCCTGCACCGGCTGCCACGAAAAAGCACTGACAAGCACCGAAACCGCCGACGTCTTAGTTCCAGGAATCACCAATTGCAAAACCTGCCACGCCCCAGGTCCAGACCACGCCGAGTCGCGGTGCTTCGAATGCCACACCTATCACGACTGGGCCAAACGCAAAGAGGTCCGCCCCACTTTCGTAATGCCCGGCTTAACAACCGGCGGCAAGTAACAGTCCACCTTCGCGCAAGTCACAAACGTCGTTCGGCGCCACCTTCCTTAGTCAAAATTATGCCGCCGCGTACAACCAGCAACAAAATATTCCACTTCAATCATCATCGCTTCGACGAATCCCTTCGCCATTCGCGGTTGCTCGAGGGTAAACAAAGGGCGCGAGCCTTCGGTCCCCTCGAAGCTCGGGGTCAACGGGATGACAGTTGGGTGCAGATGCAGCCTTGTTCCGTTTTGGAACGGTTGGTTGGACCCAGGTGGGGGGTACCCCCCATGTTTTCTCGTATGTGTGGGAAAGAAAGGGGTTACAGGAGAACGCCTCGTATGTAGGGGAACTAAAGGACTTAGCACGTTTTGTGACGGTGAGCAGGGTTTGGCAGGAGAGTTTGTGGCGCTGTTCGAGGGAAGATGTCTAGTCACTAGAGACACTTGTGCCAACTGTCACTCGAGAGAATATCGCATGATTATCAAGTTTTTAATATTATTATGCGTACAGCAATTAGGTCGTGGTTGTGGACGAGGCGCAGTTGCCGCGAGCTTTCGAAAAGTTTTGAAGCGGAGGCCTCCGCGTGGTGCCAGGTGCGCTGGCTTACGACGAAGTGGGAGGCCGCAGCCGGCAAGAGTGCCGCACCTACGGCGCTCGCACGTTCGAGGATGGGGACCCAGCGCTCACGCGCTGGGCTAACTTATGTCGCGCCTCCGGCGCTTGGTAGGGAGATGTAGCGAAATCAGCGGAGGCGGTAGGAACCATTGCCGAGGAAGTTGAGTAGGTCCAGGTCGCGGAGGACTTGGAGTTGTTGGCGGATTTTGTCGCGGACGCGGCGGTTTTGTGGATGGAGTTTGGCTAGTTCCCGTTCAAAGGCGTAGACCTCGGACAATTCGAAGGTTTGCTTGCCAAGAGAACGAACGATTGAGTACGTCTAAGGTCCAGCCTCGCTTTTCTACTTTCAATTTTTCCAGCGGGCGTAGTCGCTCATAGGCGCGTCGCACTTCCTCTGCTGGGCGTGGTGTACCAGCGTCGATGATTGGTATACGTGCGTCCGCCGGGATTTTGTCGAGAAGAATGTTGCAACCAACCCAGCCGGCGCGACGAGCCGTTGGAGCGAGAGGCTTGCGACACTCCAATGTGGAAAGAGCGAACGCAAATTTTGGAATAAGGATAATTGTGCGGACGGACCATGCGGCGAGGTCGTAATGCAACACGAAGAGATTGGAAGTGCGGTCCTCAAGAATGGCTTTCTTCATCGCCGAATACGCGGAGTCGAGGATTTTGGAACCAAAGGGCTTCGATTGGCTCTTAAGTTGAAAAGTGGAGCGGCACGAGGGGCAAGTGAAATCGATTGCTGCCGTGTTGTGACGGCTTCGGTCGAGTGTCGGGGAGTTGCACGCGGGACAGAAGAGATTGAAGCCGCCCCAAGCTTCGGTGCCGATGCGGGCACGTTGGGAGGCGCTTTTATAGGTTTCGAGTTCAATTGAAGTGGGCAGGGACAGTCCATGCGGGAATTAGATAACGAGATGCTAATGTGACGACAAGAAACCCAAGAGGGATTCCTCACTTCGTTCGGAATGACGGGGTGCGGTAAGTCCAAAAAGTTCGTGTCTGGATCGGAGATTGAGAGACCTGCGACATGAGAGAGGGAGCCAGCCTAAAGGCTGGCCCCTACATTAAGAGAAGGGTGGAAGGGGTCAAGCGAGGAAGATTTGGGTTTCGGTTTTGATTATGAAGAGGGCGTCGGAGTCGTGATGGCCTTGGGAGCGAAATTTTTGTAGGGCTTCGTCTAGCGTGGGGGCTAAGACGGAGAATAGGACGGCGCGGTTGTGGCGGCCGATGAAGTGGAAGCGGCACTCCTGTTGGACTAATTTTAGTTCTGGCGACATTGATCTGGGCTGAGTGTGCGTTTGTGTAGCGTGTGCGCGATCCGATCGATCCATGGAATCGGTGATGAGATCAAGAGAAAACTGAATGATGGTGAGAGAAAGTGCGACGCGCACTATTTCTGAGGTGAGGCGCTGAACGGTGAGCGACAGGAAATCATAAGAGAGTTCTAATCCAACTGCCGTGCGGCGTGTGCGTAAGGCTGCAAGCGTGGTCGTTCCGCTGCCCGAGAATGGATCAAGGACTAGGTCGCCGGAATTGGTAGAGGCTAGCAAGATGCGTTCGAGGAGTGCGACGGGTTTTTGTGTGGGATGCTTGCCGAATTTCTTTTCCCATTTTTCTGGGGGCTTGATTTCCCAGACGGATTTCATTTGCTTGCCGCCGTTGGTCTGCTTCATGAGCTTGTAGTTGAAGGTGTGGCGGGATTTTTTGTCGCGAGCGGCCCAGATGATGGTTTCGGTGGCATGGGTGAAATAGCGGCAGGCGAGATTGGGAGGCGGGTTGGGTTTGACCCAGGAAATGTCGTTGAGGAGTTTGAAGCCGAGTTGCTGCATGGCGAAGCCGACGGAATGGATGACGTGGGCGGTACCGCTGACCCAGATGGAGCCGTTGGGCTTGAGAACGCGCTGGCAGGCAGCGAGCCAGGAGCGATTGAATTCGTGATTGATTTCGGGGGCTTTGGATTTGTCCCAAGTGCCTTTGTTAACGCTGACCATGCGGCATGGCAGGTGATGCCGCCGTTGGAGAGGAAGTAGGGAGGGTCGGCGAAGATGAGGTCGACGGAGGATTCGGGAATGGCGGCGAGGATTTCGAGGCAATCGCCCTGGTAGAGGCGGATGTGGTGCTTGGTGTCGTTGTAGACGGGCGCGGGCAATAGTGGGGCGGGATTGGTCATGTGCGATGTGTTGATCAAATGGTATAGTTGATCAGGTCGGCATAGGAGTCAAGGAGTGGGAACGAGAAAGAAGAGGAAAAAATACGGAAAAGGATAACGCAGAGACGCAGAGGCGCAGAGGAAGCGCTAAGAATGCTTGATTCGGATGCGTGGGGCAGAATGGCGGAGGCGGAAAAAATGGCGGAGCAGCCTGTGATGCGCTGCTCCGCCACTCCGTCCAACTTCGAGGAAAACTATTCGCTGAGGCAGAAGGTTACGGTAACGTTTAGCTAAACGGAGACGGGATGATAGTTCAAGTAAGTTGGTTCGTACTTGCATTTATGGACGGCGTCGAGAGCGACTGCATAAGCAGGGGCGGGCCGGAGACGACTTTCATTTCTGCTACGTTGCCCTGCTCGTCGAGGATGGCGTCGATAGTCACCACGCCTTGCATATGAATCTGACGGGCCAGCGGGGGATATTCCGGGTTGACGCGGCTAATTACTTTGGGTTCGCGGACGCCGCCGCCGACACGGACGGGAGCTTTGGGCCTGTTCTCTTTTGCCAAGGGAGGAGGCGCCACTTTGGTGCTGATGCCACCGATTACGCCGCCCATCACACCGCCCATGGAGCCACCCGCCACGCCGCCGGGGACGCCGCCAGAAACGCCAGCGAGATCATCGTCGTGGAGCGGAGCTTCTTTAATGTCCGCAATGTTTTTGGGGACGACGGTGGGGGCGATTAATTTTCCGGCATTTTCAAAGACGCGATGCGTTGGAGCTGCCTTGATGACCGGAGCGGCCGCGGCGGGAGGCGGGGGAGGAGGCGGCGGAGGCGCGACCAAGAAAGTGGATTCGAGGGCGCGGAGATTGAGAGTGTCGGTGAAATACAGGCCGGCCAGGATGGGTATGCCGATCAGAACGCAGTGGACGGTGATGGCGATGAGGATGTCGACAAATTTGGAGCCGCTTTGCATGCGGTTGAGCTCGAGCATCGAGGATTGGAAGGAGCCTTCCTCGGCGGCTCTGGCGCGGACTGGTCCAACGTGGAGTGGAAGCGGTTGTGGTTGTGGCGCGTTTCGTGGCTCTAAAGGGAGACGAGTCTCGACTATTGGGAACTGAACTTCGGGCAAAGGAGAAGCTTCGAGGTGCGTGGACGGGGCCATATAGCTGTCCTCCACTCTGATGTAAAGGCACGAAGGATGCCAGTTTTAGTGCGAGTGGAGCGGCAGTAAGATTTGTATTTTCAATTAGTTGGATTCAAAGAATCGATGGGAATGCGTTCCATATTGGGCTACTTGGCCCATTTGGCGAAGACGGCTGCGCCAAGTCACGCACTTTGCGGCGGAGGGGCATGTTGGGCGTTGGGGCTGGCCTTATGCGGCCTTATGCGCCGCGACCGTGCAGGCCGATGGTTAGGAGGAAGTAGCCGACCACGCCGGCGGCTAAGGCGAGTGCCGCGAGGATGCGCAGGCGATTGGGCTCTGGGCGATCTTCGAGGTAATCGCCGATGGAGGAGCTGAGGAAAAAAACTTCGAGGCCGGCACCCAGGCTTGCAGCGACTTCGACCAGGCCGTATTGGCGGAAGAGCGCGAGCAGGAAAGTAGCGGCGCAGGCGAGCGCGGCGGCGATCATTGTAGCTATGGTTCCTACGTGAGACTTCATGGCATGCCCATTCTCATGGCTTTCTTCTATCATGTAAGTCGTGCGGAAGGCTATTCGGTGAGCCGCAGCGGAGGGGTCGTGGCAACCTCGTTCCACATCTCGCTCGTTGGGACCGCGGCGCGCACCATGCATCAAACTCTCTACCTCCGCCAGTCACCAATCACCAGTCACCGCCCACGCCGTGTACTCTCTGCGCTCCCCACTCCCACTCCTCACACGCCATCTCGTCGCTCCACCGTACAATACTTGTCACGACTCGACACCCAGTCACGGAGCGAACCACTCACGATGAACTCTAGAATCCAAGTCATGAAGTTTGGCGGCACCTCAGTCGGCGATGCCTCCTGCATCGCCCGCGCCGCGGAAATTATCGTCAAGGGCTACAAAAACACGCCCTGCATCGCGGTCGTCTCCGCCATGAGCGGTGTCACCAACAAGCTCATCGAAGCCGCCAGGCACGCCCAGTCCGGCAACGCCAAAGACGCCATCACAATTCTCGACGCCTTGCGCGCGCAACACGAATCCGCGCTCACCCAACTGCTCACCTCCGACGCCGAACGCGCCCGCGTCCGCCAATGCATGGAACAGGTTTTCGCCGAAGGACGCCGCCTCTGCGACGGCACCGCGCTACTCCGCGAACTTACCCCGCGCACCCTCGACGCGATTTCCAGTCTTGGCGAACGCCTCTCCGCCCCACTCGTTTCCGCCACCGTCGCGCAGCTTGGCCTGCCCAGCGAAGCCATCGAAGCCACCGAACTGATCGTCACCGACCATTTCCATGGCGGTGCCGACCCGCAGATGGATCACACTCGCATCAAATCGCAAGCACGTCTCACCCCGCTCCTGAAAAAAGGCGTCGTCCCCGTTGTCACCGGATTCATTGGCGCCACCAAGGAAGGCCAGCTCACCACCCTGGGCCGCGGCGGCTCCGATTATTCCGCCACCATTCTCGGCGCAGCCATGGACGCCGACGAGGTCATCATCTGGACCGACGTGGAAGGGGTTCTCACCGCCGACCCCCGGCTGGTCGCCGAAGCCCGCACCATTCCCGTGATCTCCTATCGCGAAGCCGGCGAACTCGCCTACTTCGGCGCAAAAGTTTTGCATCCCAAAACGCTGATGCCCGTAATCCACGCTGGCATTCCTGTCTGGATTCGCAACAGCTTCGCGCCGGAAAAACTTGGCACCAAAATCACTCTCGAAGGACGCAGCATTGGCGGCGGCGTCAAAGCCCTCACTGCGATTCGCGACGTCACCTTGATCAGCGTTGGCGGTCCGGCCATCGTGGGCTTGCCCGATGTAGTTGGCCGCACTTTTTCCACCACTGCCGAAGTGCGCGCCCAGGTCCTTTTGATTTCGCAGTCCTCCTCGCAGAACGACATTTGTTTCGCCGTATCCAGTGCCGACGCGCAGCGCACCGTCGACGCGCTGAAAAAAGAATTTGCTCACGACCTCGCCCACCAAAAAGTCGAGCACATCACCGTTGATCCCAATATCGCCATTGTCGCGGTAGTTGGAGAAAACATGCGCGGCACTCCCGGCATCGCCGGAAAAACCTTCAACGCTCTTGGGCGCGCCGGAGTCAACCTCATCGCCATCGCCCAAGGCTCTTCCGAAAGCAATATTTCCTTTGTCATCGAAGAAAGCGCCGTGAAAGCCGCACTGCTTACTACCCACAAGGAATTCAATCTCGACGTCCCGCAAAACGGCGACAACGGATGAAATTCCTGATCGACACCGATGTGGCTTCCGACGACGCGGTCGCGCTGATCATGGCGCTGCGCGCTCCCGCCGTTCAGGTCGTCGCCATCACCACCGTTGCCGGTAATGTCGATGTCGCGCAGGCTTCGCGCAATGCGCTATACACCGCGCAACTTTGCGGCGCGAAGGTACCGGTCTTCACCGGCGCGGCGAAACCGCTGACCCGCACGCACGTTAGCGCCGACTGGTTCCATGGACGCGACGGACTAGGCGATCATGGCTATGCAGCGCCGCAGCGTGCGCCGGAAAAGCAGAATGCTACCGACGCGATCATCGAGGCGATCGATTCCTATCCTGGATTAGTGATTGTCACGCTGGGCCCGCTGACCAATATCGCGTTGGCCTTACAGAAGAAGCCGAGCATCGCGGCAAACGTGAGCCGCTGCGTAGTGATGGGCGGCGCGCCGTGTTGTGAAGGCAACGTCACTCCAGCGGCTGAGTACAACATCTGGTGCGACCCGGAAGCGGCGCGAATCGTGATGCGCAGTGGATTGCCCGTTGAATTGGTGGGCTGGCACTTGTGCCGCGGCGAAGCGGTCCTGAATCGCGCAGATATTCAGCACGTTTTAAGTTTTGCCACGCCCGTGGCGAACTTCGCGATCGAATGCAACAGCCACGCCCAGCAAGCCTATTTCACGCAAACGGGTGAACACGGCATCTCGCTCCCCGATCCGGTAGCGATGGCCGTCGCCCTCGATCCAACCATTGTCACTTCGCAATCCAACCATTTCGTCGATGTCGAAACCGACAGCGAACTGACCCGCGGAATGACCGTAGTCGACCGCTTGAACGTCGCTCACGACGTGCGAAACCGCGACGTCTGGGCCCCTCAACTCGCAAAGGGAAACAAAGCAAAGATTTGCTGGACCATCGACAACGCCCGCTGGAAGCGGGCTCTTTATGCCGCACTACAATAATCTTTGTGAGTTGAAGGAAGGTGCATCGTACAGATTGCCGGATTATCCTGAGGCGGTAGTGAAATGCGCAGATCTGAGGTAATTGCCATGAAATTCGCGACGCGAGCCTTTACAAGCCTGCTGCTTTTAAGTTTCCTCACCGTCTTTAACGCTGCCGCTGCTGATTCCGGTCCGCTTCGCGTCGCCATCGCCGGCCTGGTTCACGGCCACGTAGATGGATTCTTCTCGAACTCGCTGCATCGCGCGGACATAAAAATTGTGGGAATCAGCGAAGCGGACCGCAGCTTGTTCGATCGTTACGCCAAGAAATACGGATTGGATTCCAGTTTGTATCACGCCGACCTGGAAGAAATGCTGAGCACCACCAAACCGCAAGCAGTGCTGGTTTATTCAGACACGTTCGATCATCGCAAAATCGTCGAAATCTGCGCGAAGCAACATATCCCCGTGATGATGGAAAAACCGCTGGCGGTGAGCTTCCAGGATGCGCAAGCGATCGAACGCGCCGCGCGTGAAGGAAACATTGTTGTACTGGTGAACTATGAAACGTCGTGGTATCGCAGCAATCACGCTGCGTTCGACATGGCGCATCATGGCGAAATTGGAGACATACGCAAAGTGGTGGTGCACGACGGACATCAAGGACCCAAGGAAATTAACGTCGAGCCGGAATTCCTGGCCTGGCTCACCGACCCGAAATCAAATGGAGGCGGAGCTCTCTTTGACTTCGGATGTTACGGCGCGGATTTGATGACCTGGCTGATTGACGGGAAAAAGCCGCTCACGGTGACCGCCGTAACACAGCAGATCAAGCCCGAAATATATCCTAAGGTCGATGACGAGGCGACGATTGTGCTGACTTATCCGAAGGCGCAGGCAATTGTGCAAGCTTCCTGGAATTGGCCCTTCGACCGCAAGGATATGGAAGTGTACGGCAGCACCGGCTACGTAATTACCGTGAAGCGAGATGATGTACGAGTCCGCCGTGCTGGAGAAAAAGAAGAACAAACCATGGCAGCGTCAAAAGTCCCGTTTCCCTTCGATGATTCGCTAACCTATTTGCGCGCTGTCGTGGTGGATGGAGCAAAACCAGATGGACTGTCTTCCCTGGAAACAAACGTAATCGTGACCGAGATATTAGATGCCGCTCGTGAATCGGCGAAAACCGGAAAAACCGTGCCTATTAAGCCGTAACCGAGATTGGCTAGTTGAGATTGACTAGTTGCCTTTGAGAACGTAGCCGGTATCAAACGGAAGTTTACCGTCGATGCGCAACACTTTGACGGAGCTGTTGATAGCGTAAACATCCACCAGGCCAATCGCGCCAGGAGTAGCGTCAACGGTGCGCAACAGGTCTTCATCATTCTCGACGATCTTAATCACCGGACGCGATTCGTTGAGCTTGGCAACCAGCGGTTTCACTTCAGTGGCAGGCACGCCAAAAAGTTTCTGGATCGCAGCGCGCATCTCCGGCGTTTCGGGATCGTGCATCACCAGCGTGAAATTCTTGCCATCGGGCCACGCCTTCTGCGTACCCTTGCAAAGCTTGACCAGATCGGCGAGCGAAACATCTTGAAGCTTACTGCCCACCGGCGCGATCACCGCCCAATTCTTCATAGCGGCAAGCAGTGGCAAAGCAGAAATGGCGACGACACACAGTGCGACAGCAAGTTGAAGCAAACGTACAAAACGACGGTCGATCATAACTCCCCACACAACCTTTCTCAGTAGGTTGTCCCTAGTTTGGGAACTGGCGATGTACCAGACAAGTACCAGCTAAGCAGCGTGTGCCCAACTGACGACGGCTTCGTACGGCCAAGTAACAAACGAAATACCGCTTGGCAACTGCGCACACCTGACCTTCCGTCCAGTATCGAGCGCAAGGCAGCAACGATACCTTCGGAGAGTATCCCTGGCAGAGTTCTTTCAAAACGATTTGAGGAGTGGTGCGGTTATGAGAAACATAGCGGCGAAAGGGCTTTTGGTGGTTTTGGCTGGCGCGATGACAACGCCAAGCTGGGCGCAGCAAACCGCGCACCTGACGGAAGCGAAAGCGCGACCGGCAAAGCCTGCGGTGAAGGTGACGCCATCCGCGCAATTGCTATTTGGATCGCTGGGGATCGCGAGCAAGTCGGTGGAAGCGCGGCAACAACTGGAAATGGCGATTGATCAGTATGAAAACGCGCAGTACGCGGACGCAATTTTGCACGCGCAGAAAGCTACCGAGAAGGACCCGAATTTTGCCCTGGCGTATGCGCTGTGGTCGTATGCAGCGAAGTGGATCGGATCGGCGCCCGATGCGCTGGCGAAGGCACAGGGATTGTCTGCAAAGTGTGCGCCGGATGAGAAGCTTCTGGTGAAATTCATGACTGGCACACAGGAAGCAGATTCGCTTCCTGCAATTATGGCCATGAACGATTTGCTGAAGCTACACCCGAAAGACAAGCATGTGCTGTATCTGGCCGGTGAATGGCTTTTTTTTCAGCAGGATTATTCGCGCGGACGAAAGCTGATGGAAGCTTCGCTGGAGCAAGATCCCAAATTTCCTCCAGCGCTGAATACGCTGGGATATGCCTACGTGGAATCGCTTGACCCACAACCGGCGAAGGGGATCAGTCTGCTGCGGAGATATGCGGATGCATTGCCGGATGATCCGAACCCGCAAGATTCGCTGGGCGAAGTGTTGCGGATGACTGGTGATGATGAAGGCTCGCTGGCGCACTACGCGCAAGCACTGGAAATGTCGGCAAGGTATGTCACGTCGCAATATGGACGCGGCGACACCTACACATTGATGGGAAAATATTCGCAAGCACGAGTGGAATACGATAAGGCCATGGGAATGGCTTCGAGCGATCACGAGCGGTTGCATATTGCATTCCAGAAGGCACTGGTACATTTCTGGGAAGGCGACGCGGGAACCGGTCGAGCGGAACTGGCACAGCTTTCGAGCAAAGCGACGGAAGCCAAGGACGCGATGGCACAATTTGAAATTGATTATGCGCGCGTGCTGCTGGCGAAAGATGTGCAGAGCGCGCGTGAATTGCTGACCAGCATGGAGACCCGGCTGGCCACCATTCCTGACGGGATGCTTCCGGCGGAACGCAATTCGGAATATGCGAACGTGCTGCGCGAGCAAGTGCGACTGGCGGTAAAGGAGCACAAGACCAGTGAAGCAGAAGCAGTGGAGCAAAAACTGGAAGCGCTAGCGGCCAGTTCGCGCGACCAGAAAGTAGAAA
>Ga0210396_10005363_pt1 | contig 12434 bp, 12 predicted proteins | sample IncBWH17OmetaG_FD_155466 | JGI IMG/M metagenome (GOLD analysis project Ga0210396, IMG submission 155466) | Forest soil microbial communities from Barre Woods Harvard Forest LTER site, Petersham, Massachusetts, United States - Inc-BW-H-17-O ...
CTACTGTTCGCCGCGGACGCCTTCCCTGCCCCAGTACGCGCGCTATTTCCAGAACTGCGGTTGTGCCCGAGGCATCATCGTCGGCGCCGTTGTAAATGTTGTCGCCGTTGACTGGTGTTCCAATTCCGAGATGATCGAGGTGAGCCGAAAACAGAACCGCCGCTCGCCGCAGGGATGGATCGCTCCCGCGCAACATGCCCACGGCGTTCCAGGTGCTACCCCCTGTCTCTGACGACGGAGCGTCGAAGTGCAGCATGGCACCCTCCGGGATATGCATTAACACGTGGAAGGACTCTTTATTCAATTCGAGAACATTGACATTCATCTCCGGCGCGGGTTCTTCCTTCAAACGATCGGGGAGCCTGGGCAAATTTTCGCTGGCATTGTCAAAGCGCTTGAGGTCGTTGTCTCGCGTAAGCATGAGCGCTGCCGCAGCGCCTTCAGAAGCCACGGAGAAGGCTGCCTGCGTTTCTTTCTTTTCATCCGACCCAATGATCAACACGACTGCTCCCGGCTCGACTTTCGCATTCTCCACGTTGCTAACCTTGTCGGTATCCACCTTGCGCAGTGCTCCGGAAAATTCCGTTTGCGACAGAAACGAGACGATGAATTCCTTACCATAGTTCCACGTGATTGGTTCTCCCGTACCTCGCGCAGGCAGGATTTTCAGTTGCGGCGCAGAAGTTATTTTTCGCTGAATGGTGGGGACGCTCTGAATGTATCCGCCATTATCGCCCGCCGGATCAATGCCGTACTGCCGCAGTTGCGACGCGATGTAGGTCGCGGTCACTAGTTCGTTATGCGTGCCGCTTCCCCGCCCCTGCATGGCATCGGAGGCGAGAAATTCTTCGTGTCCGCGGATACACGGTGCGCAAACCTTAACCGCGGCCGTGGGGTTGGCAGGAATTGTTGTACTTCTCGAGACAGGTGCGCCAGCCTGAGTGAAAACCTTGGGTGTAAGCGAGAGACATAACAGCATCGACAACAACAGGAGTGCGATTTTCTTTGCCATAGGAGCCGGTGTTTTCAGTTTAACTGCTTCGATGGCAATGCCGACTAAATGCAGGACGGTTATCGCCCATTCAACCGGGCGGATGCCCAGTCTCTATAAGCCAATCGCGTTTACAAGGTTTTACTTTCCTTGACGGATTCTTTACCTCTAGTTAGCAACCGGCTCGCTACCATTTATGTAAACTTGAAACAACCTTGAATCGGCTGGCATTGATCTGTCTGATTGTCTTTCTCACGTGTCCTGGCGCGCTGTTGGCGCAGCGTGTTGGACGCGGCGCCGGTGCTACGCGGCCTTCGACCACAACATCCAGCCCCGCGCCTAGCAACAGCGAGGTCAATGATTTCAGCCGCGCCGTGGCTCTGCAAGCCACGCCAGATCAAGTAGCCCGGTTCCCGCAATTGACAAAGAGCACGGACGCGGCCAGAAAAGAAGCGCACAGTCTTATCCAGCATGCGGAGAATTCAAACAAGGTTGGTTCATCCGCATACGCACAATTAAGTGACGCAGTCGATGAGGCACGAAGCGCCAATCTGCAATTTGTGAACACCCTCTCGGCGTCGCAGCAGTCAGGATTGAAGCCGTTGATCAAGAAGCTGAGTAAAGCGGACGTGGATATCTCGAAAGACAGTAAGGTTCTCAGTCAAAAGCTCGAGCGTTCAGAGGTTGATGGCAAGAAAGTCTCCGCGATGGTGGAGAAATTGGATAAGGCGCTGACTGCCTTTCAAAGTGGACAGGTTGACATCGGAAAACAAATGGGAATTCAGCTCAACGGACAATCTCAATGAGCACAAGGCTTTGGCGGCGACATTACCTTGATCTGGCGCTAGTCTGCTTGTTCCTGCTCAATTCACCGCTGCACAGTCAAGACGCCAATAGTCCGGCTGCGACGACTGTCGCGGTTGACGTTAAAGTGGTCACTCTGCCAGTCACGGTACGAGACAAGAAGGGTCAAATCGTTCGTAACCTGACTAAGGATGATTTCGTTCTGCAGGAAGACGGTCACCCGCAAGTGATCAAGTATTTCGCCCAGGACACCAACCTCCCATTGACTCTCGGCCTGCTCGTCGACACCAGTCTGAGCCAGCGAAACGTTCTCGATCAGGAGCGAAATGCCAGCAAGGTTTTCCTCGACCAGATGCTCACGGACGCCAAGGACAAGGCGTTCCTGATTCACTTTGACCGCGAGGTCGAGCTGCTTCAGGATCTCACATCGGCTCGCGAGAAACTGCAGGCGGGACTTGAGTTGCTGCGCACACCTCAGTCCGACAATAGCAGCGATCCCGGATCTTCGGGATCCGGCGATCCTCAGAGTTCACCCGGAAACAACCGCATGCACCGAAGCGGCGGTACTTTGCTTTACGACGCGATCTACCTGGCTTCCGATGAACTCATGAAAAAGCAACAAGGCCGAAAAGCGCTCATCATTCTTTCAGATGGAGATGATCGCGGCAGCAAGGAGTCTTTGCAAGGCGCCATCGAGGCCGCCCAACGCGCCGAGACCGTGGTCTATTCCATTTTGTTTGCCGACAAAGATCGAAATAGCGGTTTTGGCGGTCCGGGTAGTGGAATGGGACGCCACAGTGGAGGTTGGCCTGGCGGAGGGTGGCCGGGCAGCGGGGGAGGCGGAGGCCGCGGCGGCGGACGCAGTCCGCAGGAACCCCGCGTCGACGGCAAGAAAATTCTGGACCAGATTTCAAGAGAGACCGGTGGCCGGATGTACGAGGTCTCCAAGAAACAGGCGATCGACCAAATTTATGACAGCATCGCCGAGGAACTGCGGACTCAATACAATCTCGGCTATACCCCCGACAAGGGTAACGCCGATAGTGGGTATCACAAGATCAGCCTGGTAGCGAAACAGAAAGACTTGACTGTGCAAACCAGGGAGGGGTACTACGCGGATCGCTGACACCCACCCAATTGGTGCAAATTTACTGCGCAACTCTTGCCGGGTATCGGCGTTCTTAACTTTGGTGACGTAACAGGACAGGTACCGGCGTGCATAAAGTGATGCCTCTGTGTGCACTGGCTCGGAATCTTCTCTGCTACAATTTATTTGCACCGCGTATGGATAGCCGCCATTACGCAGGATCTCCAAGGGCTTTTCATCATGATGAGTGGTAAGAAAAAACTTCAAATCGGGTCTGCATTTGCGAGCCTTTTGCTGTTCGCCTTGGGATTGGGATGCAACGGGTTTTTCGTGGACCCGGTGCTGACTTCCATAGCCGTGGGTCCGACTGCGACTATCAACCAAGGCGCTACCGTGCAAGAGAGCGCTATCGGGACGTACAACGACGGGTCTACAAAAACCCTCGGTTCGGGCGTGCAATGGAGCAGCAGCGCTAACACAACGGCTAGTGTGAGCAATTCCGGATTGGTCACCGGCGCGGCTCCGGGCACAGCCACAATCACGGCTGCATTCCAGGCGACGAGTGGCACTTCAAGTATCACCGTTAACCTCGGAAACGTGACGGCCATCACGATCACTCCCCAGAGCGGCACCGTCTCTATCAATGGAACGTCGCTGCCCTTCTTTGCGAACGCTACCGTTGCCGGCGATAGCACCCCGGTCGATGTTTCCCCTACCGCAGTCTGGACCACAAGCGACCCTACGAATATCACGATAACAGTCCCAACAACTACCGGGGTTGGGGTGACGTTCACGGCAGGGTCGGCAACGCCGCCGGGTGAGGTGGTTACGATCACGGCAACTTATACCAGCAGCACCACCCTGAATGCGACGGCAAAACTGACAGTGAACCAATAACGCGCCACAATGTCTGACATCCGCCGAATCGGCATTTGCACCGGGGGCGGAGACGCTCCCGGTTTGAATGCGGTTATCCGCGCGGTCGTTAAATCCGCCGTCCTCAAGTACCAGTGGCAGGTTATTGGCATTCCCGACGGCTTCGACGGTCTGATCTGGCCGGAAAAATCGCGGCCACTCACCCTCAAAGATGTCAGCGGAATTTTGCCCCGTGGCGGAACTGTCCTTGGCACTACCAACCGCGGTAATCCCTTCCGCTACTGCACTATTGAAAATGGCGTGGAAGTGGTGCGCGACATTTCTGATGAAGTGATCGCCAACTCGCATCAGCTCGGAATCGACGCCGTCATCAGCATTGGCGGAGATGGTTCGCAGAAGATCGCGCTGGAGCTTTTCAAAAAGGGCATGAAGATTGTGGGCGTGCCGAAAACCATCGACAACGATCTTTCCGCCACCGAAGTCACGTTCGGCTTCGATACGGCGCTGGTTACCGCGACCGATGCGGTGGATAAAATTCACACCACAGCCGAATCGCATCATCGCATCATGGTGGTTGAGGTGATGGGCCGGGACGCGGGCTGGATCGCGCTCGAAGCAGGAATTGCCGGCGGGGCTCACGTCATACTCATTCCTGAGATTCCATTCACGGTTCAGAAAATCTGCGAGCACGTCTCCTTGCGCGAATCCTTTGGCAAACGTTTTACTATTATCGTGGTGGCGGAAGGTATCAAGCTGCCCACAGAATGGCAGGAACATCGACGAACCGGTTCTGTAGGCAATCGAATCGGCGATTCCGTGGCCAGGGGAACCAAGAAAGATGTGCGGGTTAGCGTGCTCGGCCACATTCAGCGTGGCGGCTCACCGACTCCATTCGATCGCATTCTTGGGACTCGTTTTGGCGTTGCTGCAGTTGAGCTGATCGCCGCTGGCGGATTCGGCAAAATGGTTTGCCTGCACAGTGGCAAAATCGATGCGGTCAGTATCGCCGAGGCGATAGGACAATTGAAAACCGTCGATCCTCACGGACAAATCGTGAACACTGCTCGCGCGATCGGGATCTGCTTTGGCGACTAAAGACACACAATGTCATCTGAGCAGAGTGAAGGATCTATGCATTGTCTTCAGAGGGACCTGTTTATCCTCTTTTACGTCTTGCGAATTTGTAGCGTTCCCTGCGTTATATTGTTTGTGACCCTGTGAAAATTTGCCGGAGATTTCCGTGGCTGCTTCCGCTAATTCTTGTTCTTTCGCTCTCCGGCTGCGGGCGCGGCCGAGGCAAGGTGCAGGAGATCGCTTACGTTTCGGTACCACAGGCGATTCTTCGCGATCACGTTTCCGCGGTATTTGCTAAAACCGGGCTGGTGAAAAACGGGGATCGGCTTCAGATATTGGAGCGCGAACGGCGTTTTGCTCGAGTGCGCACTACCAGCGGCGCTGAAGGCTGGATCGAGCAGCGTGCTCTGGTCCCGCAATCGGTATTCGACGGATTTCAAAAACTTGCGAAAGAGGAGCAAAACACCCCCGTCGAAGCCACCGGCACGACTCGCAATGACACCAACATTCACCTTGATCCCGGTCGTGAAACCGAACATCTTTATCAGTTGAATCAGGCAGCCAAAGTTTCCATTCTGAAGCGAGCCACCGCCGAGAAAACTGTCCCGGGTGCGTTGCCTATTCCCGCAAGCGCGCGTAAGAACGGAGCGTCAAAGCCCGCGACGTTGCTGGAAGACTGGTGGCTCATTCGCGATCCCGAGGGGCACGTAGGTTGGGTGCTATCGCGAATGGTGGATTTGGATGTGCCGCTCGAAATTGCGCAGTACGCCGAAGGCCAGCGCACTGTCGCTTTTTTTGTCTTGAACCAGGTCAGCGACGGCGACAAGAAAATTCCTCAGTACTTGGTGCTGATGTCCGAGCCAAAGGATGGCCTGCCCTATGACTATGACCAGGTTCGAGTCTTCACCTGGAATGTGAAACGCCATCGCTACGAAACCGCCTACCGTGAGCGCAACCTGAGCGGTGTATTGCCAGTGACGGTGTCGCAGGAAGATTTCGGCAAAGAGGGAACTCTGCCAGTATTCGTGCTGCAGGTGAAAGACGACGACGGGAATCTTAGCCAGCGAAAGTATAAGATGAACACGCCGATTGTGCGTCGCGTTCTGGCGCCCGGCGAGGAAAAAGAAACCACTGCGTCAAGAAAAAAACCGCGGCACCACTAGAGTTTACGAATAGAATTCGGCGATTGCGTCAACTACACATTTCTGTTCGGCTTCCGTCAGTTCCGGAAACATGGGGAGCGCGAGCACTTCGCGGGCAGCCTGTTCTGATTCCGGGAGATCTCCAACCTCATAGCCAAGGTACGCGAAACAAGGTTGCAGATGCAGCGGAATGGGATAGTAAACTTCGGTGCCGATTTTCCTGTCGCCAAGAAACTTGCGTAGTTCATCCCGGCGCGCAGCACGGATCACGTATTGATGAAAGACGTGAAATGCATCTGGAGAAGTCAGTAGTGGCCGCACGGGACAATTGGCTTTCTTGGCTATTAGCCCGGCATCGGCCAACAGACGATCGTACGTTGCGGCACGCTGCCGCCGCTGCTGGTTCCAGGTTTCGAGATGCGGCAATTTCACCCGTAAGATCGCAGCCTGGATCGCGTCCATCCGGCAGTTCCATCCCACTTCTTCGTGATGGTAGCGCCGCGGGCTGCCGTGATTGCGCAGGCGCCGCATATGCTCAGCCAGATTCGAATCGCAGGTTGTAACTAATCCAGCATCGCCATGAGCGCTCAGATTCTTCGTGGGATAAAAACTGAACGCGGCCGCCACTCCCATTGCTCCGGCGTTCCGGCCTCGCCATTTTGCGCCGATTGCCTGCGCGGCATCTTCGATGATCGATAGCTTGAATTCATCCGCGACGCTCTGTAATGCGTCCATGTCGGCGCATTGCCCATACAGATGCACCGGCAGCAAGGCTCGAATCTTATATGACCCACCCGCACGCAAGCGTGCCCTCGCGCAATCCGGATCCGAGTTAAGGGTTTCGGGATTGACATCTACCAGCACGGGTCGTGCGCCGGCACGCACAATGGCGCTGGCGGAGGCAAAAAAACTGAATGCAGTAGTGATGACCGCTTCGCCCGGCTGAACCTCGGCTGCCAGCAATGCCAACCAGAGCGCATCGGTGCCGGAGGCGCAACCCACCGCCGCGCTGGCACCTGTGAACGCGGCAATTTCATGCTCCAGCGCCTCGACCTCAGAGCCTAGTACGAAATGCTGTGACGCGCAGACCCGCTCTACGGCGGCCAACACTTCCTCACGAATTTGTTCGTACTGCCGGCGCAAATCTAGCAATGGAATGGGATCAACAGAGGTACGCCGTTTTGCAATGGAAGATTGGGTCACGAAAGAGCGATTTTAACACTCTACGGCCCGCTATCTCCTCAAAACGAGCTTAATTACAATTCGCGGAATCAGATGCTTTGTTCGATGCGAGGCAGAATTGGCATGGGCAAATCATGATCCAAGGCTTCGCGCCATTTGCCCAGCGATGCAAGCAAGAGCGGCAAGTCAATCTGGCCAAACCTTCCTGCGGGTTGAGCCAGATTCTTTATGGCACGCTCGAGCACTGATCGCATGCCGACGCGATTGCCCGTCGAATAGTGATGAAAAGCTACCGCAATTTGCACTACTCCCTGCAGAAACTTCTTGTTTTCTGGCGGCGCGGCACGCCACACATCCTCAAGTTCCTCGTGGGCTGCAAAGAATTGGGCACTGTTGAATAGGCTGATGCCGTGATGATACTGATCGAAATTCACGCTTTATTTTGACACAGGCGCGCAGTGTGAGACGTAGCAAGCTACGTCTCTATAGTTCGTTTGTGCGACTCCGTCTAACGCCCAAGAATTACGTAGTGGTAACTCGTGGCCATGAAAAACAGCAACGGCACCGATAGGAAGAAATTCGTTCGCGACGCCAGAAATGCCTGGCGGGCAAGAACTGCTGCGTTAGCGGGCGGAGTTCCGGCCAAAGTTCCACGAATAATTTTCTTTTGATTCGGCCAGATAATTCCCCACACGTTGAACAACATGATGATGCCCAATCCTCCGCCGACACCAATCGAAAGCACGTGATTGTCGTCCTGACCCACCGGCGTGTAGCTAACAAATAGCCAACCGGCGGCAACCACGACCACGGCGGTAATTATGCCAAGAACATATCCGCTGGGCGCGTTCTTGATCACGGCAAACAGAATTCCCCAACTCACAATCCAAACCAGCCAAAACAAGCCAATGGTGCTCAACCCGCTGACGCCCATGCGGGCCGCGTCGGGTCCGACATAAATTTGCCCCCAGTACCAGAAACCCAGAAAAACGGTGAGCAGTGCGCTCCAGCGAAACCAGTTCAGTGCAGGCAGCGTCAAATACTGAAACACTTTGGGCTTCATGGCAGCATCAACCTGCTTCATGAAAGGAACGTTCACCAGGTTGAAAAAGTAAAGCAGTCCCACCCATGTGATTCCGGCAACGATGTGAAACCAGCGCAAAATCAGCGCGAATGCTTCCGTGCCAGTATGAGTCGGCATTACCCAGAAAGCTGCAACAGCAATCAGACATTGCATCGATATTCCTTTGTGTGTTTCGCCCAACAGTAACGGGCCTACACCAAACAGAATTCTGCTTCAGCGATTTGCGGCGGAGGAATGTTTGCATTTTGCCGCTGCTATGTCAACCATGGTAACCGTTACGACGTTACTGCAAATCGCCTGCTTGAAAAGATAAGAGCAAGGCCGTATTGTACGGACAGTCGCTTTGGGTGCGCCTGCGGAGCGGATGGGCGCTTGCGCATTCCGGGCTTTCCCCCCTGCTCCGCGGTGCTGCGCAATTGCAGTCCGAGGGGCTGACTCTATGCAGTTCAGAAGGCTTTCGCACTGTGAGAAAGCTAAGGAGATCGGCATGGAAAACAAGCCGGCGCAAAACATTCAGGATACCTTCCTCAACACCGCCCGCAAGGAACGATTGAATATCACCATTTACCTCTTGAGCGGCGTCAAGCTAACGGGACGCATCCGTTCGTTTGACAAGTATTCGGTCGTGCTCGAGACCAACAACCAGGAACAGTTGATCTTCAAACATGCTATTTCGACGGTGGCCATGGGCAGAATTGCTCACGGCCATGGCGACAAGCCAGCCGTGGTACCGACATCTGGACCGGCTGCAGACTCTGGTCCGACAAGCGCGTCCGGCACCGACGGATAAAGACAAGGCAGTTCATCTTTGAGTAGTTCAGACTTCAGAGTCACCGGCAAGAAAGGGCGCCGGGGACGTGCGTCGATTTCGACCGCTCCTGATCGCAGTCCGACGGAGCGGGCTTTCCTGGTCGGAATCGACTATCACGCGCGCGCTCGCACCCCGAAGACTGCGAGCGCCGCGAAGGGTTCGCTGACCGCTGGCGCACAGGCGGCGCGCGACGGCGCCAGCAGTGTGCCTGGAGCTTCGAAAGCCCCTCCAATCCCCGAATTCAGCGCGGAAGAGTCGCTGGATGAACTGCGATCTCTGGCAACCAGTGCGGGTGCACAAACTGCCGGAGAATTCCTGCAGCATCGCGACAAGCCCGATCCCGCCACGCTGATTGGCAAGGGCAAGCTCGAAGAAATCGCGGCAGCGGCCGCTTCAGTCTCTGCCGATCTTCTTTTGTTCGACCACGACCTCACGGCATCGCAGCAGCGCAACATCGAGAAGGTAGTGCACACGCGCGTCATCGACCGCACTCAGCTCATCCTCGACATTTTTGCCAAACACGCGCGCACGCGTGAAGGCCAGTTGCAGGTGGAGTTGGCGCAGCTCGAGTACATGCTTCCCCGACTGGGAGGACGCGGTATTGAAATGTCGCAACTCGGCGGCGGTATCGGCACACGCGGCCCGGGTGAAACCCAACTCGAAACCGACCGGCGAAAAATCTATCGCCGCATTCGGCACGTTAAAGAGCAGATTGAAAGCGTTCGCCGCATTCGCACCCAACAGCGACAGCGGCGCGAATCGGTTCCCGTAGCGTTGATGGCTTTGGTGGGCTATACGAATGCCGGAAAATCTACATTGTTCAACGCGCTGACTCAGGCTGCCGTGCTCGAATCGCCGAAGATGTTCGCCACGCTGGATCCTACGATTCGAGGAATCACGTTACCCTCGCGCCGCCAGGTATTGCTGTCTGACACAGTAGGATTTATTCGCAACTTGCCGCATAGTCTGGTGTCCGCATTTCGAGCCACGCTAGAAGAGGTACAGCGCGCCGAAATCATTTTGCAGGTTTCCGACTCCAGCAACCCTCTCTCAGCTGAGCAAGACGCGCAGGTCGAAAAGGTGCTGAAGGAGTTGGAAGCGGATGGAAAACCGCGCCTCCGGGTGATGAACAAGATTGACCTGCTTCCTCCGCGCCAGCGTGATAGCCTGCGCGACGCCACCAACACGGTTCACGTTTCCGCCGCGAAGGGCATCGGGATCACCACTCTTCTAGACCGGATTGACCAACTCCTGCAAGCGGACGCGCTAAGCCGCATTCATTTGCGAGTCCCCCAGAAAGAAGGAAGGATGTTGGCGCTGCTTGAAGCTCGAGCCAGGATTTATTCCCGTAAGTATAAAGACGGGTTAGTGGAGTTGGAAGTGGAAGCCCCGGAGTCGGTGGTGCGACGGGTACGAGCATGGGTCGTGGAAGAGACAACCTCTTAGCCATTGGCGACATTTAAATGGGCCGGCAACCAAGAAGCGGTGACAGTCCTTGGCTATCGGCCCACTCGATCCTGAATTGGATCGGAGGTGATACTTCTATGCTAGACCCCATATCCCAGAAGTCAAGGTTTCTTTGCCCGAACACCACAAAAATGCTTGACAATTTTCCAGGAATACGCTTTGTGGGAAATTACCGCACCTTCGCAGCCAATCTCCGCGTTGACACTAACCCCTAGAGGATGTTAGGTTTGATGGTTTCTTACAGCCCTCTTTAGATTTTTTATTTTTTGCAAGCTCAGATTTTTATCAGCTCAAGACATGGACGAGACACTCAGACAAGTAGGGGAATTACTGCTCGGATCCATACCGACTATTATCTTCATGGTCCTTCTGTATGCGATCTATAACGCGGTGGTTCACAAGCCGTTAGTGAAGGTATTGGCGGAGCGGCGTGCCAAAACTGAAGGGGCGATTGAGAAAGCTCGCGCTGATATCGCCGCAGCCGAAGCGCGCACAGCGGAATATGAGCAACGGTTGCGCGAAGCTCGCGTGGCAGTCTTCAAACATCGGGAAGCACTTCGCCAGAAGGCGTTGCAGGCCCGGGCCGATGCGTTGACTCAGGCGCGACACAAAGCGGAGGCCCAGGTCGAAGAGGCGAAAGCCGGTATTGAGAAAGATAAAGCCGCGGCGCAAGCTGTTTTGCAGACAGAAAGCGGGAAGCTCGCCGCCGAAATCATTAGAATTGTTTTGCGTCCAGGAACGTCGCCAGTTCCAGCGCGTGGTGGGCAATGACACGAGCTCGCGGTCGGACAAGCTTTCGGGCCATTCGTAGTCAACGCAAATTGCTGCTGTTTTGTACGTGCGCACTACTGACTTGGTTTGCGGTCACGGCAAGGCCGGCTAGCGCGGTTACATTCTTTTCGACCGCTCAGCAGTCGAGCCCTTCGCCAGAACATCATTCCGGACAGAATTCGCTAGGCCAGCAATTGGTGAAAGAAACACGCGAGGCCGCCGGCGAAGACCAGGCGGAACAGTTCAAGCATTCCTCTTCAGTCGTGTGGGTAGCGAAAGTTACCGGATTGGATCTGGAACATGCCTACATACTTTGCGTGATTTTGAATTTCGTTGTGATTGCGATTGCGATCTTTTGGATGTCAAAAAAGTATCTGCCGGGATTATTCCGCAATCGTACGGCTTCTATTCAAAAGGCAATGGAAGAAGCACGCAAGGCGAGTGAGGATGCCAACCGGCGCCTCGCGGAGATTGAATCGCGGCTCTCGAAGCTTGATACGGAAATCGCCGGCATGCGCGCTCAAGCGGAGGAAGAAGCAGTAGCTGAAGAACAAAGGATTAAAGTTGCAGCCGCCGAAGATGCGCGGAAGATTGTCGAGTCAGCGCAGCAAGAAATTGCCGCTGCAGCAAAATCGGCTCGCCGTGAACTAAAAGAGTACGCGGCCAATCTGGCTGTATCGCTAGCTCAGAAACAGATCCATGTCGACGCGCCTACGGATCACGCACTGTTGAGCTACTTCGCTCAACAACTCTCCGCCAACGACGGCGAGAAACGGAAGGGTGGGCAATAGCGCATGGCTTCCGTAATAAACACCTACGCCCGCGCATTCGCCGACGCTGTCCTCGACGGTCGGCACGATCCCGACAAGACTTTACGGGAAGCAAAAGCGGTGGCCCAACTGGTTGACGAAAGCAAGGAACTGCGCGAGGTCTGGGAGACGCCGTCAATCACGGCAGAGCAGAAGCGGGCTGTGCTGGATGCAATTGTCGCGCGCGAGGGCATTTCGAAAATCGTAAGCAATTTCGTCGCCGTGCTTATTGATCATCGCCGCACAAAGTTTCTGGGACCGATCGTAAAACAGTTCGAAATCGAACTCGACCAGCGTCTGGGATTCGCCGAAGCAGAAATCATCAGCGCCCACGAA
>Ga0210396_10005364_pt1 | contig 12433 bp, 9 predicted proteins | sample IncBWH17OmetaG_FD_155466 | JGI IMG/M metagenome (GOLD analysis project Ga0210396, IMG submission 155466) | Forest soil microbial communities from Barre Woods Harvard Forest LTER site, Petersham, Massachusetts, United States - Inc-BW-H-17-O ...
GCATCTGTTCGAGCAGCGCGATATCGTGGGCGATGTCGCGCCGTAGCCGGTCCGAGTCAAAGTCGGGCAAATCGTATTTGCCCTCCACATCACGCAGCGCCTCGACCAGCTCCACGTCATCGTCAATATCCGACTCGTAGAGAATCGTCTGAGCCTCTTCGCCGGCGGGCACGATGCCGGCGTCCATCGCCGTGAGAAATCCCCGATGCACCTTCAGCAGCCGCTCCACGGTGCAGCGGAAGGCGTAAACCGATGACTCGAACCGCTTGAACATCAGCACCCGGACAAGCCCGCGCAGGTTTCGCCCGGCCCGGTGCAGGACCTGGTAACGTTCCTGGTCGCACTTGTCGGGTCGAACGTAATGAAACAACCCGTACCGCGCGTAAGTCAGTTCGCCGGGAATTGCGGTGGCCTGCTGGTGGGTGGCGTCTCGACCCAGGTATCCGCGAAGCTTGTCGTACAGCCCGTCGTACGTCTGCTCGATGCTGTAGCGGATCGTTTCCAGCTTTCGCCGGGGAAAGAACTGTTTTCGGCCTCCCACAAATACGTAAGCCCGGCGCTCCCCCCGTTTGTACGCGGCGAATGTCTCCTCGGTGATCTTGTGTCCCGTCCGCTCGTCGAAGCCGTACCAGCGGATGATGTCATTTCGGAGTCGGCGATACAGGACATGCTGGAGAACTGCTGGCAGCTTTTTCTGCCCGTTCTCGATTTGGCGAAAGAACGATTTCAGGTCGGGAGGATCGATCGGGATCGTCGTCTTGTCCTCAAGCTGAAACAGCTTCATCTGGTGGTAAACATCCCAGGCGGTTTTGTTCCTCGGCGTGGCGGTCAGCAGACAGAGCTTGCGACCTCCTGTCTCCATGAACTTTTGGACGGCCGCATATCGCTGTGTCTCAGATGAGCGAAAGTTGTGGCTTTCATCGATCAGGACGAAGTCGCGGTCGCGGTACCTGCCGTGCTCGGGGTCGAGAAGCTCGGCGGCCCGTTCCGGGTTGCTGATGAGTCCCGCTGAAAGCACCTGCGCGTTCAGCTCGTATTCCTCGTTGTATGCCTCCCACATCTCCTTCAGCGGCGGCGGACAGATGATCAGCGGCCGCATTCCCTGCTGCTCGTGGCGTTTGATGATGGCGGCGCCGATGAAGCTTTTACCCAGGCCGACCACATCGGCAACGAACCCGCCGCCGTAGTCTTTGATCATGGCCGATACGCGCCGAACCGCGGTCTTCTGGAAATCGGCGAGCTTCGATTCGATTTTGCTTCCCAGCGAGATCGGCGTCGCGTCCTCGTCAAGGCGATCCTTCACCAGCCGGTAGAGTGTCTTGAGATAGAGCTCATAGGGTGTGACCTCCGCCAGCACCCACGACTGCTTCATCTCCTGGAGCAATCGTTCGTCGAAGTCTTCCGATTCCTCCCAGAGTTCGTTGAACCAGGCCGTCAGCGCCGCGTGATTGGAGTTGCCGTGAACGACGACGTTCAACTCCGTGTTGTGCGTGACGCCGGCCAGCGTCAGGTTCGACGATCCGACAACACCGATCCCTTTTTCCTCGCGGTCCTTCACCTTTCCGTACAGGTCGTAGATCGGTCCGTAGTCAAAGATGTACGCCTTGGCGTGAAGGCGCCCCTTCGTGTAGATGCGGACCTTGAGCCGCTTCTGCTCGATCATCCGCACAAGCTGGTGAACCGTTCGCTCCTGCTGGTCGGTCTGGTCCCCCAGCTCGATCGACTCGCGGACGTTTCCGGCGGTTTCCTCAGCCATTTGCCGGGCGTCGGTGCGCCTGCGGTACGACTGCCGCTCGATGTCATCCTGCACGAGTTCCAGCCGGCGATATCCTTCGGCCAATTGTTCCAGCGTCTCGCGGTTGGTGGTGTTGCCGACGAGAATCTTCAATTCCTTCATCGTCTCGAGCTTGTCGGCGATCCCCTCGAGCCCGGACAGGAAAAAATACCCGACCGCGAATTTGGCCGACTCGGTCGAGTCCATGATCGTTCGCAGATGATCTATTAGTTTTGTGTTGCGGTTGTCGATGACGTCATGGGTCGACATAGTTCAACAGCTCCCTTCCGGGCATCCCGCGCCCGAGAATCTCTAACCCTTTGGCTTCAAGCTGGCGAATCCGTTCGCGCGTCAGGGACATGGACTTGCCAATTTCCTCCAGCGTTTCCTCGCCGCGTGGACCGAAACCGAAACGCCGACGGATGATCTGGGCGATTCGCCGGCTGAGGACCGAATCGATTGTCCGTTCGACCGCCGTCCGACGGTCGCTGATCGACGCGGCATCTTCGGCGCGGTCCTGCCGACTGGGGTAACTGTCGTCAAGTTGGCGGTAGCCGAACCACGCCGCCCGCGCGCGGCGCAGCATTCTCAGTTCGTTTTCGGAGAGGTCGAAATGCGATTGAATGTCCCGGTCTGACGGGAAGAAGCCATTCTCTTGGAGGAATTCCTTCCAATACCGTCGCAGCCGATTTATCTGAGTAACCGTGTAAACCGGGGTCGAGACCAGCCGGCTTGTGTCAGCGAGCGCGCGCGTCATGGCTTGCATGATCCACCAGGTCGCGTAAGTACTGAACTTGAAACCAAGTTTGGGGTCGTACTTGTCGGCCGCGCGGATCAGGCCGCAAACGCCCTCCTGGAGAAGGTCATCCCAGCTCAGCCCGTGCCGGCGGTACCGATCGGCGACCCATACGACCAACCGCAGGTTTGCAAGAATCAATTTGTCCCGTGCGGGATGGCGCGCGCCGCCCTCGTACTGCCTGCGAAGGCGCTGCTCCTCTTCGCGCAACAGAAGGCGGTGCCGGCCCACCTCACGATAAAAGGGATCGCGGTCCAGGCCGCGGCGCCTTCGATACCGTCGTGGCAAGCGCTTGAACTGCCGCTCCAGCCTTTCGGCGACCTCCAGCTCCGGAACCGCCTCTTGCGTCTTGAGGTCATAGGCGCGCATGGCATGGATCGCCTGCGCCAGCTCGGTGGGGCCGAAGAGGTTGCGGTCCAGGCTTATCCGTGCGATTTTTCCGACGGAGGTTTTGAAACAGAAATCAATCTGCCGCTGCCCGAAATTGCTGAAGGCGACCAGTACCGCAGGCCAGGCTTTGGCGAGCCGCTCAACCGGCCTGCGCTGCTCGGTCGCGAGCAACTCGCTCCGCGCCATGCGGAGGTAGCAGAGCCGAATCTGGTCACAGGTCGCGACGATGGTCGCCTCGACGATCGACTCCCGCGTCGAGTCCGGCAGCACGCTGCCCGGAATCAGCTGATTGACGTAGCTCCAGTCCAGTTCGTGGCAGAACAATTGTTTCAGGAGCGTCGGTGCGTCCGCGGTCTCCATCAGTTGGTGAACTCGGGCGGTTAGTTGCTCGATTGCCTGCTGGGCGTTTGGCTGGACGGGAGGGTTGTCGTCGAGGGCGGCGTCGTCGGTCGCCGAGTCGACCGGCTGTACTGCCGATGCGTCTTCCAGCGCGGGAAACTCAAGCGAAGCTGTGGCGGGCGCGCTCATTGTTTGTTGTGTTTGATCTGCTTCCGCTTTTTCGCTTCCAGTTTTTTGATGCTGTCGGCGGCGGGCAGGTCCTCGGGCATGGTCCCGCCGAGCTCCTGGATCGTTTTGCGCACTTTCTTGCCGACTTCGTAGTGCGTCTGGTTAGCCCTGGATTTTCCCTTGATGTTCTCACGCCGCAGCTTTTCCTCGGTCTGGGTGGCGCGGAACAGGTTGGCGGCCAGCTCGGTGCTGCCCATGTGATCGAGGATCTGTTGGCTCTTGGACAGCCGCTTGTGCTGGTGAATGTCCTGGGCGGTCATTCCCCCGTAGAGACCCTGATAGCCGTGGTTCTGGAAGATGGCGTAGTCCTTGCCGGTGATCACGCCGGCCCCCTTGGCGGCATCCGCGAGCTTGCTGTTGTGCTGCTTCAGTTCGCCGCGGAGCAGGAGCCGGCGCTCGCCTTCCAGCTCCTGGTCGGTCAATTCCTGCCGCCGGGTCTGTATCGCGAAATAGGTCTGCCCGAGGGCGACGATCTCTTTGGCCGGGTCGGCGTTCTGAACCGCCAGGTAACAGGCATAGCGGGACATGAGGGTCGTCGCCACCGCCCGTTCGGCGCCGCTGCCGATCGTGACCATTTCGGTGATATCAACGAAATGGTCCTCGACGCGCTGCCCGCTGTTGAAACAGGCCATCTTCGCCTTGGCGATGACCTGCTCGAAATTGCGGTAATCGGTATAGCCCAGTACGCGGGCGAACTCGCGGCTCGACCAGAACTCGTTCCCGGCCTCGTTCACTCGCTTGATGCGCTCGAACGGGGAACGCTCGTCCTTTTCTCTGGATTTCATGCTGTGATCTGACATGTAGACTCCCGACTATAACCCGTATAAAGCCGCCACCCGCTCGTCGATTTCTTTCTCCCATTGCCCGCAATCTTTACCCTGCGCCGCGACGCAGTGACGAGCGAGTTCTGCCAACTGCATTTTCTCGGCTTGTGTGGCGCGCGGAATTGGGAATCGGGATACGTGTTGCTCGCGCATTTCGAAAAATCCGTTTTGCAGAGGCGAGCAGATTTGAGTCGCGAAGTTCCAGAGCGGTTTTGAGTTTAATACAGCAAGCAGGAAAGGATCATCGCACGGGATGACGAACGTTTTGTCGTTCACAAAATGCCCGTGTTGATCGAATGCGAACCGTGGCCCTGCGCAAATTATGGGGTACACAATCTTGGGCTTGTCGAAGAACTTCGCGTAAGCCGCCTGCGGCTGCTGGAGTTCGTACCACATCTGCCGGGTTGCTCGATCATCCAGCTCGGCGCGCCACGAAGAGAGGTGCCTGAGCACCGGCTTAAGCTCCGACACATCTAAGCCCTTTTGCATATAGAGCAGCCACTTCGCCGTCGGCCGCACCACCCAACGACGGACGTCGTCGCCAACGGCGAGCGGCTTTATCACCGATCGAGCCTGCGGGCAGTCCTCAATCAAGGTCTGGCGGGTCTCGGAGGTGATGAAGAAAGCCCCATTGAGGCCAGTCTTGATTCCGTAGAAGATTTCCCCTCGGACGTACTCTCTCAGCGGTACAGATCGGCTCTCCATGACCTCGGAGATCCTAATGGACGCTGCATCCGCGAGCCGCCAATCGGCATCTCCGAGGGCGCTGGACGGCAGCCGGGTTCCGCACTTCTGCAACAGCTGGCCGATGTCAGGGTATGGCGCCTCTAATGACCGAACATGCGCAAACACGGGGCGCTGTTGCGCAACGCGCCGGCGCGCAGCGACGAATATCATCGGATAGGAGACGGCGGTCTCGAAAACTGGCAAATCGCCAAAATCGATCAGTTTCTCGACCTCGCATTGCTCGATGAGGAAAGATCGAAGCTGGCGACCGTATTTTGCTCTCAGCCATTTATTCGAACTGATGAAGGACAAAGTGCCGGCGACGGCGAGAAGCTCAACGGCCCGCGCGTAAAAGTAGCAATACAGGTCGGCCCGCTCAGAATGCACCTTCGGATAGACTTGCCGCAAAAGCGGCTTGAGCGGTTTTATTAATTCCATTCGCACGTACGGCGGATTCGCCAACACTACGTCGAACCCGTTGCCGATGAACACTTCCGCGAATTCCACCTGCCAATCGAATGCATTCTCTGGCAACGCGCCGCTTGTGTGTGTCCACGCCCTGATCTTCTCCCGCAGCGTTTCGATCTGCTTTTTGAGTTCCTTTTTACGGGCGCTATGGGACATGATGAATTCGCGTTTGAGGGCGAGGAATTCGTCGACGAGCTGTTTTTGGAGCTGGAGTTGGCCGGCGTCGGAGGGGTCGGGGGCGGCGAGGCTGTCGCCGGACTCGATTTTGAAATCGAGGTTCGGCAGGGGCGGCGGGGCGTCGCCCTCGAAATCGACCGCGAGGCTCAGCCACAAACGTAATCGGGCGATGTTGACGGCGAACGGGTCGATGTCGACGCCGTACACGTTGGTCTGGATGATCTCCAGCTTGCGCTCGTAGGTCTTGATCGGGTCGAGCTTTCGGCTCATGGCAAACAGACAGGCGCGCAGGTCCAGCAGCTCGTGCATCATGCCCAGCAGGTAAGCGCCCGAGCCGCAGGCGGGGTCGCAGCATTTGACGTTCTTCAGCGCATCAAGCACCGCTTCGCCATCCCGCAGGCCGGATGCATCGTGCTCATCGACAAAGCGGGCGATGGCGTCCTTGCTCTCGGACGGGCATTTGGTTTCCAGATATCCTTTAAGCGCCTCGCGGCACATGAAGGAGACGATCGGCTTGGGCGTGTAATAGCTGCCGCTCTCGTGGCGGCCGGTGACCAATTCCTCGAACACCTTGCCGAGCATCTCCGGATCGACCGCGACTTCGACATCGAGCGGCGTGGACTCCGTTACCGTGAAGTTGAAGCGGGCGAACAATTCCCCCAGCACCGCTTTGACCGCGCGGTCGGGGATGGCGATCCCGGAGTCGATCTCGTCGGTGCCGTCGTCGGTCTTCTCGAAAAGCCCGCCGTTCAGATACGGGACATCGCCGATGCGGCGCTGGAGGAAGCTGTCCGGGGCACTGCGCTGGCGGTTGGTGGCGAGCATGTCAAGGTGGCTCGCATTGTTGAGGCCGCGGAAGAACAGGTGGTAGAGACGGTCGGCGTAGAAGTTGGAATCGTCCTTCTTCTTCGTCTGGTAGTCGCGCCGGATGGCATCGAGGTAGTCGTTTTCGGCCATGCCGGGGAACTTCAGCCAGCCTTTTCTCTGGATGAAGGCGATGAACATAAGGCGGTTGAACAACCGCTGCGTGAAGAGGCGTCGCTTTTCCGGACCGCGAATGCCGGTGATCAGGTCCTCGACCATCTCGAAGATGCGCCGGTACTCGCGGAAGAATTCCTTGGTGACCGCTTCGACATCGAACGCGTCGTCGTGGGCGGCCTGAATCGACAGCGGGGAAAGCGTGGCGGGGTCGCCCTGGAGGATTCCGATATCGATCTTCTCGATGCGCTCGATTGCGGTGCGGAGGCGGTCGCCGGGGCCGATGCTGATCCGGCGGAACAGCCGGCGGACTTTCGCGTCGCGGTTTTCGTCCGAGGCTTCGTTGCGGGCGATCTTGACGTTGAGCAGGTGCCAGTGCGATTGGTCTTTGTTGGAGAAGACGAATAGCGCATAAGGATGCTGTTTGAGCAGCGCGCCGACCAGCGCACGCTCGGTCGCGCGCGGCAGGTTCGGCGTCGAAAGCTGCGTATGAATGACCACGAAAGCTTGGTCCGCACCGGCAGTGGCCATAATGACCGGCGCGTCAGCAATCTGTTTTTTCACATCGGCCGGCAAATCAACGCGGATCGGCTTTCGACAGGAGTCGTAGTTGAGCTGCGCAAAAAGCCGCCGGCAAGCATCGAGCCTTCCGGCATCGCTGCCGTCGACGCGGCGCATCGCATCCAGCAACTGTTCGATCTGTTGGCGGTCCTGAAGAGGCATTGAAGTGGCTTTCGTAGTTCGGCCCCGCGATTCCCATCGCCCCGCTAGCGCTGGTGAAGCGACCGCCAGGAGGACTCGACGTATGTTACCGCATCCTTTTGCGGAACCATCTGATATCTTTCGCGACCGACACGGTGCACCAGCCCGATCTGCCGCAGCCAGCGCAGGGCAAGGTAGCCTTGATAGACGGGCAGCTTGCGGCCGTCCGTGTCCATCAAGGGTAATATCCGGCTGGTTCGAAACTCACCCGATTTAGTCAGCTTCGCGGAAATCGCCGCTAAGAGTGCATCGACGCTGGATCGCGGCGCTTTGTGTTCGTAAGTCTGGCCCGCGCGCGACTTTCCAGTTTTTACAAGGTTGTCTCCCTCTCTTTCGAAAGCCGGCGCATCGTCATCACCATCGCCAGGATCGCCTGAGGCGGGCGGCATTCCTGGAGCGGCTTGCGGTGCAGAATCGTCCAGCCGAACCGATTTTGCAGCGAGGTCACGGGCGATTCCCAGCAGCATTTCAGCGGTGTCATAATCGCGTTCAGTCGCAGCTTGAGTCGACAAGCGTGCGATCTCCGTTTCGGCATTCCGGAGCACGGTTGCGGCTGATGCACGCGTCATATCCATAAAATAACGCCGTAAAATTAAAATGCAATTATAATTTTATGGACGAAAAGGTTCTCGGGCTATGCTTGAGCGGCGACGTGCCCGGCGGTTTGGGCAGGATTTCGGGGCCGGCGGGGCGATTGCCGGGACAGCCCGGATTGGCCGAGTTTTAGCATGAATTTGACAAACGCTCCATTTGCCTCGAAAAGTGGAGTGTTTTGGAGTGTTTGGAGCATCGTACACAACACCCTCAGATAGCATGACTTAAGCGCGGCGAATTGATTCAAATCGCGCGAGCGTGTTACCATGTGACGCGCGCGAGGCACGTTTGGGGAAAATGGGACATCGTGGGCGAAAGGAAAGTGCTCCAAATGTCGCGAATGTCGGCAGTGGTAAAGTTTGAAAATTCCGCCGCTTGACTCCGGATTTTTCCCGGCCACACTCACGTCATGCCTTCACGAGCAAGCAGGGGCGGCGGTAAGCGCCGCGACTTCATGCAGATTGCCAAATCCGTTTTCGACGCCGCCATTGGCGAGGGGCCGCGCCCGGTCCCGCCCAACGCCGAACCGCCCCCGGACCAGGACACCCGCAACCCGCATGCGGTCGCGATGAGCAAGCTGGGGGCGTCCAAGGGCGGCAAGGCCAGAGCGGCAAAGCTCACTGCGGCGAAGCGCAAGGCCATCGCAAAAAAAGCGGCGACCCATCGGTGGGGAAAATTTCGTAAGTCTTGATAATCATTAGATTTACGTATTGCTAAAGATTTCCTGCAAGATTCCGCGATTTCCTTTGCCGATCATAGTATCATATGATACTGTGTCGCGCCGTGGAAGGAGATCAATCTCCAACCTCCTCGGCGACTCGGAAGATCAGGAACCAATGCGCCGACTTCCTGACGAGATTCAAAGTGGCAACGAATTTGGGCCACTTCAGCGCGTTAAAGCGCAGCGAGTTCATTCAAAACCTATTCGATCTGAGCTTATGCCCGAACGATGCCCTCAAGATCATCGAGGAGCTAACCGTCGATGACTACTGCGCCGGGCCGGAGCCAGACCATTATGACCAGTCCATTGAGGTATGGACGTTTGGTTATCGACTCAAAAAGAATACGGAGGTCTACATCAAATTGCGGATGAGGTTAATCGCGCGTGGCAAGATCGAACAGGCGGAGTTGTGGTCATTTCACCGATCGAAGCACTCAATGACGTATCCGCTTCGCGGTGCTCGCTGAAGGAGGCGTGTTATGACCCGCAAACAGATCATCTGCCCGAACTGCGCTACTGAGCGAAAAGCGAAACAGGAAAAGCGCGAAGAGACGTACACGGTCCGCGGCCAGGAGATCACGATTCCTGTTGTCGTCGATGTTTGTACGTCTTGCGGAGAGTCCGTCTTCAACCCAGAACAGGATCAAGCCCTAATGGAGCGGGCGTACGCCGAGTACCGCCGGCGAAGGGGGTTACTTAGGCCGAAAGAGATCAAGTCTATCCGAGAGCGTTACGGCCTGAATCAGAAGTCGTTTGCGACCCTCCTTGGTATGGGGAGAGCGACGATTGCTCGATACGAGAATGGTTCGCTTCAAGATGACGCCCATGACCAACTCATTCGCATGTGCGCCAAGCCGCAGAATATGAAGGTTCTGCTCGACGACAGAGGGCACCTTCTATCGTCGCATGAGAAGCGATGCGTACGCCAGGAAATCGAAAACGCGACCTTAATCGAACGGCTGGACATCTCAAGCCTGATGCCTGACGGGGCGGACGAATATACTGGTTTTCGTCTGTTTGATTATTTCAGATACGTGAAGGCTGTACTCTGGTTTTGCTGCATTAAACCTGTCCCGGCGACCAAGATGAACAAGTTGCTTTTTTATAGCGACTTTCTTCATTTCAAACAGCGAGCAGTTTCCATCACCGGGGTCGCTTACAGGAAACGCGATTACGGCCCGGTGCCTGAGCACTACGGAATTCTGCGCGAGATGATGGAGGCAGACGGATATATCTCCCTTCAGGAAGTCCAATACTACGATTTCGTCGCCGTGGAATATTGCCCCGGCCCGCGTTCAGACGAGATCGAACTTGACGACATGGATGAATTTGAGGAGTACATCCTTCAACATGTCGCCACTTATTTCAAAGGCCACAGCGCTAAACAGGTCAGCGACAAATCGCATCAAGAGCGAGCATGGCTGGAAACGCACTCACGGGCGCTGATTTCTTATAGATTTGCAGAATACCTAGACCTGCCGATCTAAGCCCTTGGTCGAGCAGAAACCGATGCAGGAGGAAACTTTTTGCCATTGACAATGCCTGCACGAGCAAGTACATTGGAAAGTATGAATCAGTTGACCAATGAGCAGCGGGTCCGAGTCGTCGCGGCGCTGGTTGAGGGCAACAGCATCAACAGCACCGTCCGCATGACGGGCGTGTCCAAGCCCACGATCCTTCGTTTGCTCGAGCTCCTGGGCGAAGCGTGCAAGAGGTATCACGACGAGCACGTGCGCGGCCTCACGTCCAGAAGAATCCAGTGCGACGAGATTTGGGCGTTCGTCCACGCTAAGGCCCGGAACGTGCCGGAAGACAAAAAGAACACATTCGGCTACGGCGACGTGTGGACTTGGACCGCCATCGACGCCGATTCAAAGCTGTGCGTGTCCTACATGGTCGGTCTGCGCGACGCCAAGTCCGCCCACGACTTCATGAACGATGTGGCGGACCGCCTGATGAACCGCGTGCAGCTCACGACCGATGGATTGAAGACATACCTGGATGCGGTTGAAAACGTTTTCATCGGTGACGTTGACTACGCCCAGCTCGTTAAAGTCTACGGGACCGACCCCGGCATTCCCGCCGGTCGCTACAGCCCCGGCTACGTCAAGGGCTGTGAGGTCACCGTCATCAGTGGCGATCCGGACCCGAAGCACGTCAGCACGTCCTACGTCGAACGGTCGAACCTGACGATGCGAATGAGCATGCGGCGATTCACCCGGCTCACCAATGGATTCTCAAAGAAGCTGGAGAACCATGAGCACGCTATCGCGATCTACTGCATGCATTACAACTTCTGCCGCGTTCACCAGTCGCTGCGCGTCACGCCCGCGATGGAAGCGAAGCTGAGCGACCACATTTGGGAAATCGAGGAATTAGTGGCGCTGATCGATTAGTCAAAAAAGTGTCGGCGGCGGCTTTTGCCGACGCGGACCGAAAAAAAAAGGAAAAGTCATGCCCCCGATTTGTGCGTGGTCATCTTACAACTTCTACGTCTTCACCGATCGGACCAATTGGAATGAATCCCCTGGCGTTTACATTTTCTGTGGCCTCACGGCCCAGAATCAATGGGAAGCCTATTATATTGGCAAGACGGAAAACTTTGCTGACCGCCTTCCAAATCATGACCGATGGAAAGAAGCCGTTGCTCAATTTGGGGCCACTCACATCCATGCGATCGTGGTTAATCGCGCGGCCGACCGGGCTGCAATTGAGGAGGAACTGATTCAGCGGTTTCAGCCGCCGATGAATGATCTGTTGAAGTAGAATCCTGTGATTGCAATTTGAGTAATCGCACGTGATCCGCCGCCGCCGCCAAACGCGACAGCGCGTCACGCCAGATCGGATTCCGCGCTGATTCCCTTTTCCTCAGAGCATCAGAGACGATGCCCTCAAGTGCGCCAACATTCAGCTTTTCCTGCTGGCGCTCTCCGACTTCAATCGTCTCGCTCGTCATAAGTCACCGTGCGGCAATTATACAAACCTCGTGCCGCAACCGCTATTCGATTAGAACGCAGATCGCGTGAAGTCCGGTCGCTTGCTTGCTCGGGAAGGCATGGATAGACTCTGACATCTGATCCCGTCAAAAAGGAAAATCCGATGCCGATCATGTTCAGCTACGACCTGGCTCAACCAGAGGGGGTGCATTACGCACGTCTACAGAGCATGTTTGAGCGGCTGCATTGGCAGCGGATTGGCGGGAGTTGCTATCGATACCCCGAGATTGCCGAGCCGCCCATAGCCGAAGATTGGATGAATCACGTCATCCCGGCCTTGATGTTGTTCCGCGTTTATGTCCTTGAGCACGATCTACAGGTTACGCGATATTCGCTCGACTGCCATTCTTCTACGGGGTTTCGGCGACATCCCCGCGTAGGCAGAGCGCCTCGCCGTCTTGTGGCTCAAGCAACACCCAACAACGCACAATTTGCGGCCAAACATCTTCGGACATGGTTACGATCCCTCAGTACGCCGTATGCGCCACCGCCGCCATGAGCTTCGGATTGCGTGGACGCCGGTTAAATCAAAATCCGTGCCAACCGCAAAATCGGGAATTCCAAACTTTACCACTACCCGAATGTCGCGGAACGTTAATCCCGTTCGGCACACGGTTCAGCGCAATTAGCAATACTATGCATTTCAGTTAAATAGCAAGA
>Ga0210396_10005365_pt1 | contig 12432 bp, 16 predicted proteins | sample IncBWH17OmetaG_FD_155466 | JGI IMG/M metagenome (GOLD analysis project Ga0210396, IMG submission 155466) | Forest soil microbial communities from Barre Woods Harvard Forest LTER site, Petersham, Massachusetts, United States - Inc-BW-H-17-O ...
GACGGTTCGGTGCGCAAGAACATCGCGCGCTACATCAATCACGCCTGCAAGCCGAATGCGGAATCCGACGTTAATCCGCGCAAGCGCAAGGTCGTGATCCGCGCGATCAAGAAGATCGAGCCCGGCGAAGAGATCAACTACGATTACGGCACGGATTATTTCAAAGCCTATCTGAAGCCGATCGGTTGCAAATGCGCGGCCTGCGAAAAGAAGCGCAAGAAGAAGCGCGCCGAGGCAAGAGCCGAGCGGCTGCGCCTGAAGGCCAAGGAAGAGAAGAAAGCGCTTAAGAAAGCCGAAAAGCTGGCAGCCAAGGCCGGAAAGAAGAAAGCCGGGAAAACCGCCGCCAAGCTTCCAAACGGCAAACTCTTGAACGGCAAACACCTCAACGGTCATAGTCTGTCCAAAGCGGTCGATAGGAAATCGGCCGCCGCGAAGTCCAAAGCTTCCAGGAAGTCTAAAACTTCCACGAAGATTTCCGTGAAATTCGGGAATTCCGCGACGGCCGTGGGGACGGATCAGCAAGTCGCGGCTTAGGCTGCCAGCGCGTCGCTGCTCCTGCGCAATCCGACATATTGCAGTTCGCCGAGGGCGCCCACCACAATCGCCTGGACCAGGACGAAGGCTTCGCCCAGCAGATTCGGCGTCACTGTGCCGCTGAACAACAGTGCGATGCTGGCGACGGTCCACGCCGCGTTGCCCGCGATTACGATGACGACGAGCGCCTTCGGCATCGCCTGGCGAGTGCCGAGCCAGCCGACCAGCGCCGTGTAGGCGATCAGAAACAGACCGGTCTCGCTCAACAACGCTTCAGGCAGATTGAGCAAGAGGGCGAGTTCGCCGGCGCCGAGCGTGAGCAGCACGGCCGATGCGCCGCTGAAAATGGCGTCGGCCTGAATGGCGCGGCGCAGAAACAAGGATGGATTGATCATTTTGGTTCTCCTTCCGGGTTGAGGGTCGATGGTTAGCGCGCCAATCGCCGGCGCCAGTTCCGGAGTTGACGCAGCACGCGCTTCGGGCAGAGCGTCTTGCCCACGCTGTTCTCGACGGCCCGCACATGCGCGAACACGAAAACACCGGTCTCGTGCACCAGCGGCTCGGGCATGTTGAGCGAACGCGCCAGCATGCGGGTTGCCAAATTGAGCGTCCACGGGATGAGGCTGGCGGGTGAGAAGGTTCTGGATCGGGTGCTCATGGGTCATCTCCTGTGCTGGCAAAGATGGCCCGGCCCGATAGCCAGTTCGATTACCTCCGACGTAATGGAATGCGTGAAATTCGCATGGTAGGTTTTCCACCATGAACACACAGTCCGCTACGGCGCGAGCCGACCGCACCCAGCCCGTCCATATCGGCGATCACCTGCGCGAGTGGCGCCAGCGCCGCCATCTCAGCCAGCTCGATCTGGCCGGTGACGCCGAGATTTCCGCGCGTCACTTGAGCTTTGTCGAAACCGGCCGCGCCGCGCCGTCGCGCGACATGGTGCTGAAACTCGCCGAGCGGCTCAACGTGCCCTTGCGTGAACGCAACGTGCTCTTGGTAGCGGCGGGATTTGCACCGGCGTTTTCGCAGCGATCGCTTGACGATCCCGCGTTGAAATCCGCGCGGGCTGCGATCGAACTCGTACTCAAGGCGCATGAACCCAATCCGGCGCTGGCCTACGACCGACACTGGAAGCTGGTCTCCGCCAACCGCATGGTGATGCCGCTATTGGAGGGCGTCCCGGCGCGCCTGCTTGGCCAGCCCCTCAACATTCTGCGTCTGGCCTTTCACCCCGAGGCGCTGGCGGCGCGCACCGTCAATTTCGCCGAATGGTCCGGGCATCTCCTGGAGCGCTTGCATCGCCAGTGCGAGGCGACCGCCGATCCGGAGCTGATCAAGCTTTATCACGAGCTGAAGGCCTATCAGCGGCCGGCACGGTCGGCGCCACTGCCGGCCGACAATGTCGCGATCCCTTTCAAGTTGCGGTTTGGCGGTGACGTCCTGAGCTTTATGTCGGCCACGATGATTTTCGGAACGCCGGTCGACGTCACGCTGTCGGAAATGGCGCTGGAAACGTTCTTTCCGGCGGATGATCTGACCGCCGAGCGGATGCGGAGCATGGCGGCCAATCTCAAATAGCGCACTTCATAATTGGAGCGCGATCGGACGCAAAACCGGTATCCACCCTCGGATCAAGTCCGAGGGTATGCTTTTGCCGATCGCGCTCACTTGCCGGGGTTTTGGCGGCTGACTATCTGTGGGTCTTCAGCAGCGAGGACGCCCGATGAGCACCCTAAAACCGCTTCAGATCGATATCGTCTCCGACGTCGTGTGCCCCTGGTGTTACATCGGCAAACGCCGCATCGAGGATGCGCTGGCGCTGGCGGCGGATGTTCCGGTCGAGGTCCACTGGCGGCCGTTCTTTCTCAATTCCTGGATCCCCCGCGAGGGCATCAGCCGCGACGAATATCTCACGGCGAAGTTCGGCTCGGTCGAGGCCTACAAGGGCATCGCCGGCCGCGTCGTCACGGCGGCGGGCGAAGAGGGGCTGGAATACCGGCCCGACCAGGTTAAGCGGCAGCCGAACACGATCGACTGCCATCGGCTGATTCACTGGGCCGGGGCGCAAGGTAAGGCGGCCGAGATGAAGCAGCGGCTGATGGAATTGTATTTCCGCGATGGCGGCGATCTCACCGATATTGGTGTGCTGGTGCAGGCGGCGGCCGATTGCGGGCTCGATGCCGACGATGTGCGCCGGCGTCTGGCGACCGACGAGGATGTGGCGCTGATCTCGGCGCAGGCGCAGGAGGCGGCCGACAAGGGTATCTCCGGCGTGCCGACCTATGTCTTCGCCAGCAAGTACGCGGTATCCGGCGCGCAGCCGGCCGAGCAACTCGCGCGCGCCATCCGCCAGGTGTCGGCGGAAGTGAACGCGCAGGCGGCGGAGTAGGGTGCCCCGGTCAGGGTTTCGGCGACCGTATCCGCGATGGTCTGATTTCGCGGTTCAAGTGAACCATCAGACGTGCGAATTCGCGGACCAGCCGGCGGGTCGCCAGCGCCGCGTGGATCAGCGAGACCACGGGATCGCGCGGACGCAGCGGAATCAGCACATCGCCGATCTTCAGCCGTTCGCGCCAGATCGGATTGATCATCGGATGATCCGCGCTGGCGGTGGAGTCCGCCGTCGCGATAGTGGCATGGGCGCACAGATGCCGCGTCAGGTCGAGCGTCAGTTGCACGCCGGGTGAATACTTCGCGAAGCGCTCGTCGACCCCGAGCTTGAAATAGAACGCGCGGTCCTGATGCCGCAGCACGATCGCGGCCGCGACCGGCGTCTCACCGGCGTGCATCGCGACGATTTCGCATTGACCGGTCTCCGCAAGCCCTGCCGTGGCGCGCCGGATAAAGCCGGCATCGCCGTCGTCCTGCTTGAGCGCGGTGCCGCGCCTGGCTTTCCAGCCGCTGGCTTCAAGCGCCATGAATGTCTCGACGGCGGCCCCAACCGCTTCGGGGGTGCGCGCGACGTCGAAACGGACGGCGCCATGCTCGGTGAGGCGATTGCGCTGACGGCGCAATTCCTTCAGTTTTTTTCCGCCGAGCGCATTGCGCAGCAGTTCATCGGCATCGCACCTGGCGTCAAGACAGGCGCGTGCATGGGATTGCAACACACGCGGACGCATGCCGCTTTGTCGCAACTCTTCCGTGATGGCCTTCATCGCCGCGCCGTTCAGCGAGACGTCACGCAAGATCAGCGCATGGGCGCCCGCGCTGCGAGCCTGCGCCATCATGCGGTTGACGGCATCGCCGGCCGCTTCGCGATCGAGCAGCGGTGTGCACAGCGTGCCGTAGGGACTGGCGCTGGCCAGAGCAGGCAAGGGGATTTTGTAGGCGCGCCACATCGAAATGACGGGCAACAGACCGATCAGTCGCGCCGCGTCGTCCGGCACCAATGGAGTCTCGCTCCACGCGTTCAACGCGGATGCACCGGTGCGGCCGGTTGCGAAGGCGTTCACCGCCAATTCCCAGTCGGGCAGATAGTACCCGTTGGGCTCGACCGCGCGTTCGGCCAGCGCGCGCCATGGCGCCACGGGGATATCCGCGAGCGGCATCAGCGCAGCGTCATGAACCGTAATGCCATCCGGCGAACCGGCGACCACCGGCTTGCCGGCGACATCGTCTTTGGATGCGCCGTGAGCCACCGCTGGTTCAGCAATTTCGACCACGTCCCGACTTCCCCGTTCGCGGGATTACGGAGCCGTAGCCCGCTCTCCACCGCATCATCGGGAAAAGGCTAGCGGAAAGATCGGGAAATACCGTGGATGGGGGCGGATGTGATGCTTCAATTCAAGCGGTAATGTTAATGCGCCGTTTATCGGCGCAGGCCCCGTCAGATCGGCTGGTAGCTTTCGGTAGCACAGGTGTCTTCCGCTTCGATACGTTGCCGGTCGATAATGACGCCGCTGCTGATCGTAATGCGATAGGTCTCACTACCCAGCGGTTTACCCACGGCGTTCGTCAGCTCAGCCTTGACGCATGCCGTCCAACCGAGGCCACGCAACTCGTGGCGCGGCGGCGAAACCTGCACCTGGCGCGGGTTTGACGCGGCGACAAACACCGAATCCAGTTTTTCGCGGACCAGTTGTTTGACGTCGGGGGGCGCTTCGAGCGGCGGGGGATCGCTGGCTTTGGCGCGCATGAATTCAGGGACGGGCGAACGGCTGTCGGCGATGCCGCAGCCCGCCAGCATTAGCGCCCAGCCAATCATCAACACTCTATGGATTATGACCCGCCACATCAGCCGATTTTATCCCGGGCCGGTTAAGATTGCGCGGGAACGCGATCAATTCGCGAGCCCGAGCCATCAACAATTACTGAAAATAGGGCAGCGGTGTGGGCGGGCGTCCTCTCACAGCATCGCAAAGGCGCTCGATACCATCGCAACAGGCTTGTTGTCGGCTGCACTGGACAGGGTGACGCGGCCGAAGCTCATGGTCCGCCCGAGCCGCACCACCCGGGCATCGGCCAGTACGTCCGATTGTGCCACGGCGCGCATGAAATGCGTGGTTTGATCGACGGTCGTCATCGGACGGTATCCTCGGTTCGCGGCAAGGATCGCGATCACCATCGAGGTGTCGGCCAGCGCCATCAGCGCCTGTCCGCAGACGATGCCGCCATGCCGGCACAGGCGTTCCGAGAAGGCCATCCGCAGCACCGCGCCCGGCTGCCAGTCGGCGGCAGCGCCCGGCGGCGGGGCATATTCGACGCTGCCGATCGACAGCCCGAGATCCTGCACCCAGGGCGCGAACACGTCGCCCAGAACGCGCCTGGCCTCCTCGATATCGAATTCCTCAGCCTTTTGTTCGTATGCTTTGGGTTCGTGTGGCATGAACGCTGTTTCCTCGCCCGGAATAACGACTGCTTATTCCAGAGCGCATCCGGTGCAAAGGGACCCCCGGCGGGATGGCTTGAAAATGCCTGACTTGAGGTCATAAGGTGCCGGGAAAGCGGGATCCCGGGGAAGCAGGGTCTTGGGGCGTAAAATCGTGTGCGTGGGGAGTGGGTTGATGGCGTTTCGGCGATTGGCATTGATTTTCAGCGTTATCGCCATGGGCCTCGCCCTCAACGGCTGCACCAAATGCGGTCCAATCTGGGACGATTGGTTGCAGAAATCCTGCAAATCGGACCATTTTTAGCGAGCAATCCCGGTGCGCGTCGCGTGGCCCGGTGCGTTTACGTCGCCGGCGCGTCTTGCGTCACCCGGTGCGTTGCGTGACCCGGCGCACTTGGCCCTGCTGCCAACGCGATGATATATTGCCGGGAAAGGACAGGGAGCACTCCATGAAAGTTTTCTGCATGGCGGCGGTTATCATGTTGGTGGCCTCGCCGGCTTTTGCCCAGAACGGCGCCCCCAGCTTGAATTTGCTGATGGACAACAAGCCGGCCAAGTCGCAAGACGAGAAGGATGCCGAGGCGGCGAGAGACAAGGCCTACCAGGATTCGTTGAAGAAAATACCGGACGCCAAAGCGCCTGCCGATCCCTGGGGCACCGTACGCAGCACGGACGCGCCCAAGACTGTGACCAAGACTTCCGCCAAGCCGAAGACCAAAACCGGCAGCGCCACGAATCCGAATTGAAGCGCGAGACTTGAACGCGCGCAATGGGGTGTCCGCGCTGGTCAGGCCAGCGCGGCCGACTGCTCCAGCAAGGTTTCGTAGCACTCGCAGGACATCCGCAGCAGTGCGGGCCGGTTCAGGATCCGGATCACGCCGCGTGAATAGGTAATCACGCCGGCGCTTTGCACCTTGCTGGCGACTTCGGTTACCGAAGTGCGCCGCACCCCGAGCATCTCGGCGAGAAATTCCTGCGTCAGCGGCACGGTTTCGCTGGCCGATCGATCCGCGCTTTGCAGCAGCCAGCGGCAAAATCGCGCCTCGATCGGGTGCAGTGCGTTGCAGGCGGCCGTCACCCGCGCTTGCGAGAGCAGCACCTCGTTGTAGCGGATGCAGAGGTTTCGAACGGCATCGCTTGCGCTGACAACCGCCCTGAAATGTGTAGCCGAGATCCTGCTACAGGCCAGGCGCACCAGCGATTTGTAGAGGCCGAGTCCAGCCATCGCCCCGACCACGCCTTCGCGGCCGACGGTCGCGGTCTCGATCGCCTTGCCATCGCGCAGCACGGCGAGCAGCGACAACATGCCGTCATGGGGGAAGTGGACTTGATCGACTTCGTCGCCGGCTTCGAACAGCACGCACCCCTGTTGCAGGGAGACCGTCGACAAATGCGGCTGCAACCGGTCGAAATGATCTCGGGGCAGCGAGGCAATAAGCTTGCTATCCAATGGCAGACCGACGCTTGGATTATGCAATGCAGCATCCGGCACGGTCGGTCGGAGGTAGAAGCTCCGAGAGGGCGAGCCGCGGGAAAAACCCAAGTTAGGAAGATACCAGCCGCAATGTCGGTTCGGTAGCCGTCATAGCGGTGGATTGATCTACAGCCACGCAGATCCCGCAGATGATCGGGCCACTACTAGTTTACCGAAGGTGCGCCAAGACGCGCCAAGATAAGAAAGGGTACGTCGGACAAAGTTTCTGTGTAGGAGAGCAAACAATGGCTGCCCCCAGGCCACCTCCCTAGAAGGTCGCTTTCAAACCGGCACGGGGACTCGGTTCGGCTGCCGCAAGCGCTATATTGAGCCGGTCGTTATCTGTTGGAGTTGCGACATGACCTCTCGTCCGCGTGATCTCGCAGACCGGATGGCCGCCCGGCGCAAGCTGGATGACGGCTATTTGCGCGAGACATTCACGCTGCCGCGCGAGAAGGCGCGGACGAGGGCGCGCGATTTCCTGACCCGCTATCCCAAGGCAGCCTATATGAGCGGCGTCGAAAGCTGGCGCGAACTGCCCAATGGCGACATCGAATTCACGATGCGGCGGCTGCGCAGCGCAGATTAGGGGTGCTCTCAGGCGCGCATTTTTTGATAGTTCTTTTCATAAATATCTATAGTTGTTAACTTTTCTCGATAACCGCTGGTCAGCTATTTTCACCTAGGCTTCGCCCGAGGAGCCCCATGGCGAGACACCGCAAAGACCTCGGAGAGCGCAAGCACTTCCGGATCGATCTGCACCAGCCGGGATTCCTGATTCCGGCGCCCGATGCGCCATGGATCGAATGCACCATCATCGACGTGTCCGAGAACGGTGCCTGCCTGGATGTCGGCGCTTTGCCGGTGCCGAAGATCTTCGGCCTTGCATTCACCGGGGGCGGTGAGGTGCTTCGGGTATGCATGCTGATCTGGCGCCAGGGCGGGCGGCTCGGTGCTCGCTTTGTTACCGCCAAAGAGCTGAAACTGGGCTTTGCGCCGGACCAGCGCGGGGTCGTTTCTGATTGAAGCAGAACCGCGGCTCTCATTTTCCGGGATGCTTCAATCCGGCGTCTCCGCGACGAGACGGATTCGAAATACTGGTCGCTTGGCTTCGTCCAGGAGTTCCATTTCCCATTCGGAGTTCTGCTGGAGCTTTCGGGAAATGCCGCCGATGATACCGGCGCAAACACTGGTCAGCTCTTTCCAGGCGGCATCGTGATCAGCAAATTCCTTGCCTTGATCAGAAGCGCCGGAAAGGCTGCCGTTTCGAATACGAAAAAAATAGAGCGGCATGGCGTGACCCAATGCAATGAAGGCCGCTCCAGGCCTATGAAATCCACAAAATCTTACCTTAGTGGATTCCGGAATGCGGGACAGATCAATCCGGGAATCTACGGAGTAGATGCCGGTCACGCCGCTTCAGCGCCCTCACTCGCTCTCGGTAATCCGGATCAGGCCATCGCCGGTGACGACAGGACCTTTGGCGGTTACGGCGACGTAGCCAAGCGTGATCAGTTTTGCCAGATGAGGCGCCGGGATGGCGGGGGTGGGCGAAGTGATTGCGACCTCGATCAGCGAGGCGAATTCTTCAGGCGTCAAAAGCTTTGGCGTATGTACAGTCATCGGTGAACTCCCGATCAGGCGTGCGAATAGTTCGTTTGACAAATCACTGGCAAATTTATGGGCCGATTCCGGATTGGAAGCGAGGGCTCTCGGTATTATTACGGATCGGCTGTAGCGATCTGTTTCAATAAAACAGACGGGCCCGGTCTGTGCGTCAGGGGGACGACCGCATTATTTAGTGGCCGCTGGAGGCCAGCCGATCGCGGCGCCGACTTCAACGGGCGGCCTAGCCATGCTGGTGGCGGAACGCTACCTCGCGATGACGCGGAGCGGTCCGGTCGTGACCGGGGACGGGTTGATGCGGTTGGCGCAAAATCGGAAAATCCGGCTTGATCGAGATGCCGAGCCAAAAGCATTCTGGCTATTTCGGCGGCTGTAGATCGCTATTCAGCCACCCCGTCGCGCTCGATCCGAGCGGGTCGGATGCCAGAATTTTCTCCTCTGTGTGTTTGCACTTTGGGCACTCGAACAGGCGGTGTTCGAAACCTTCTGGCCCGGTCGAGACGCCAATGGCCAGCATCCGCACTTGGCACCGAGGGCAGCGCGGACGGTGCATCGGTAAAAGTTCTGGATCAGGTCTTTTCCAGATCTCCATGATAGTAAAAAATAATCAACCGCTGGATATCTGTCGGTCCGGTAACGGACTTCAACAATCAAAATAGCTCACGCGATTTCCAAACAGGCCTGCGAAGGTCAGCACCAACCCATCGCGGACAACCGTGAGAACGGTTGCGACGGAATCCATTTCCGAGATTCGCGGGGGATCGTCTGCACGGAAACTCATCTCGGCGAGATACGCCGATCCTGTTGACGCGCGTCCTTCGCAACGGCAACGACCTAGTGGCCCCGGGGGGTCCAGAGGTGACCCAGGGAAAAGTCGCCACCGGCGTTCTGCCGATGACGGCTTGAAAATCCGCTCGCCAGCAGAACCTAGCGCGACGTGGTTTACGAATGCTTTCGGATTCCGCAAAAATGCGGAATTCGGGGAGGCCTCCAGCGCGCGCTAACGGGCCGAGACGGTGGAATTTGATCACCGACTCGCGGTCGAAACAAATTAAGATTTCATAGCTTGAAGGCCAGCCAGTGCGCACTGGTGCCGAAGCTGTCGTCAACGAAAAACCCCGCCCAATGGGGGTCGGGCGAGGTTCCTCTAGGGGGTACCGATGATGGCAACGGCACCACACTGCGATAGTGACTTATTCCGCGCGGGAAACGATTAAATAATTTTTCACAGATCGAGTGCCGTTCCTCGCGGCACATTTTCACAACGGGGGGTCGGTTGGGGCTGCAGCGTATACTGCGTCGCTGCACGAAAGGGCATTTTGACGGGTCAATCGCGTAAAGCGAAGTTCAGCCAAATGGTGAAACCGGATTTACGGCGCTCGCATCCTTGAACGTCGCTCTCGGGAGCTGAGGCGGGATAATAGCGAGAAGCCATGAAGGCTCGCGCCGTCGCGGAAGACATTGTTGCCGGTGCATCTTGATCCGGAAATTCGGCCGCCCGGCTGCGTTCCCCCCGTCAGAGCTCGCGCCGGGCTTCACCAGTCGAGTTGATGCGTCTGATACGACCGGCTGAGTGATTTATGACGCACCGACGTTAGTTTGAAAACCGTCTGTCCCCGTTATCCCTGAGCTTTGAGGGGCTGAACGGTAAGACGGATGGCAACCTCGCGAGAGCCATCGAAAAGCTCAAGCACGTGGTCGCAGACCAGGCAGCGAAACTCGCCTCTCTTTCCAGGTCTTGTCGCTAATTCGATCCGGCGATAACCGGCGCCGCACTCGGGACAGATGACATCGGAGGTTCTCATGTGCCCCACGGTAGCATCGTCAGGCCCGTAGTTCTACGGGGGAGGGCGAACACATTTATACGAGAATAAATTAGGACCCCAGTCGCAGCTCCGGCTGAAACAGGCTTCGGACCTTCCGCTCTGCGGTGCGTTGACCCCGGCAAGGAGCTGGGAGAAGTCCCATGTTTATTTGATGATGATCGTCGGCATCCCGATTGGGAAATGAGCCGGTCTGTTCAGCGCAAATTCAGTATCGGTACAGCCGTCGTGTTTGCCGCGGTTGTGCTGCTGAATTTGATTGGTGGCCCGCCGACCAGTATTTGGGCTGAAAGGCCGGAGGCCGAAACTGTGTTAGCTTCGCAGTAACAGGGCTGCGCCCCAACAGATCACTGGCCTGATCAAATCCGGCCACTTCAAAACCGGACGTTAGCTTCGTGTTAACCAAGCTGCATCAGCATTGCCAACAGATGCGGCGGAACTGGAGCAGTGCCGGGCCGGCAGTCGCATGAGAAAGCCGTCCGGCGTCGCGCCCGGGCGGCTTTTTTCATTGGGTTCCACCGCATCGCTCGCCAGCAAGGAACGCCGTCAACAAACAGGTTTCGAAATGGGTCACTTGTCATTTGCAGGCAGGCCACAGTCAGGATTGCCGCTACTGGTGCGGAAGGGCTAAATGGCGTCCTCACGGGGCAATGGCGCCATGTTCGAGGGACTCACGAGACGCGAAATGGTGATCGTCTTGATCGTCCTGATCGCGGTCGTCGCCCTGACGATCGTAGGCACCTATTATGGCCTTCACCAGTTTCTACTCGATAATCCGAACGACCCTCTGGCCAGGCAGGGTGGCCTGAAACTGGATCAGAAGACCAAATAAGAAGCTGGATCAGCAGATCAAATAAATTGGGTTGATGCTCTCGCAGCTTCGGATGTCCAACATCTTCCCGTGCCGGTATCGTTCTAACGCTTTCGCATTTTCAGGGAAAACAGGTCGCGGCGGAGACGCGTGCAGTTTTTTCGGCGCGGCAGGCGCTTCAATATGTCCGCACTGCATGCATTAGGCCTCTCGCTTCGGCCCCAAATGCACAACGCCACCAAGCGGAATATAATCGCTTGGCGGCGTCGGCCCACGTGGCCGGGTCTTTAAATCCCGGCGGTTATAAGTGTCAACGAAACGGCCAAGGTTCAATCCGTAGTCCTGCGGGGCTATTTTAGAGGTTTTCCAAAAGGAACCATTCGCTGAAATAAAAATGGATCGCAGTAGCGAAAAGCCCGGGGAGGCCCCGGGCTGATCGCGAGTATCAGCTAACGTGAGTGAATGCAGACAATGAAACGGAAGTCGTGGGAGCCGTCTGTTCACAAGGTAACACTCGAGGATGGCCGGTCATCCAGCCGTGCCGTTATCCACGGTACTTCAAGCTAAGCCACTCGCTTGGGGACGGGCGGCGCGATCTTCATGGTTTCGGAAACAGGATCGGGACCGGACTGGACCATGCCATCCTGCCTGACAAAGAGTTCGGAATGAGGATCGACGGCGAGCCGATCAAACAGGGCTTGCAGTTCGGGCCGGAGGCCGTCGCCGCAAAGAGCCGCGATGGAATGAAATTTACGCATGTCATGCTCCTATGTGTTTGGGACACGATAGGGATTGGCGGGTGACGAACCACCCGATTGCCGACTAGCAGATTCAAACCACGCCGTTTTGCGGCTGGTCGCCGAAATCGAACTCGGCCGTTTCATGGAGTTTCGGCGCTGCTAGAGACAGGCGAGCGAGGGTGGTTTCGGTGGCCGCCATCAAAGGATGCTATCGATTTGGTTGTGGCGTGTGATCCTGGCCCGAAAGAAATTGGCTAGCTGATTAAGCTGCTTGAGGCTCGACAAGCCGTCTTATCAGATAGATGATCGCGAATATAAAGAATCCGAATGAAGAAGACTCCGAATGAAAGAGGCCGCCAACTGAGGAGGCCTTACTTTTTCTTGCTCAATAATCTGATTACCAGCCGGTGACGGTCCCAAAGCTCGACGTCGTCACCACCAACCAGTTTTTGCGCGGCTTTCTCTGCCGTTTCATCGTCGGCGCATTCGCTCAAGATTTCTGCGCCAAGGAAATGACCGTCTCGGCCGATGATGCAGGCGCGATAACCTGGCGCTGTGCCACTCCGTTAAAAGGCGGGAGCGCGAAACTCACA
>Ga0210396_10005369_pt1 | contig 12427 bp, 8 predicted proteins | sample IncBWH17OmetaG_FD_155466 | JGI IMG/M metagenome (GOLD analysis project Ga0210396, IMG submission 155466) | Forest soil microbial communities from Barre Woods Harvard Forest LTER site, Petersham, Massachusetts, United States - Inc-BW-H-17-O ...
CCGCGTGAAGCCGCCGGTGCCGTTTTCCTTGTCGCAGATGTGGAATGTATCAAGACTCACGTCGACCATTTCCTCTTCGTCAAGAACGAAGCGTTGATTGGGTGTGGTGTTCAGAGATTGCGGAAGGTCCGCAGTCGCAAGAGCGGATGCGGATGCGCTTCCCACCAGCGAAAGACCCAGTCCGGCGGCGCCTAGCGCCGGCACAGCAGCGGCTTTGGTCAAACGCTTCCGCTTCGAAACTTGCTTCACCCGTGACATGTTGCATCCTCCATGCCAGTGTTCAGGTTCCAACTGAAACATTTCAGGTTTGGCTCATGCGCCACCGCAAGCTGGAATGACCTCACAACTCGTTGCTACATACTCAGTTCCGCTCATGTTGATTAACAACGTGCCGCTCACACCGTTCGATCGCAGCCAGCACGCGGGATCGCAAGCGTCAGATTGGTGCTGCCTGCGACCACAGCCGACATTCCGCCGATCCGTAGAATTGCGAGCAGGGAAGCGCCAAGTGGATCCTGATAAATTCTTTCACGGAACGTCAACGGGTCTTTTTTGAAGATTTGGCGCGCAATATTCGGGCCGTCAAAGCAAATTCGCTACACTCATGTTTTGGCTCACTTCAAACTAAGGCGAGCGATTCATTGAACACCACTTCGCAATCTCCAACGAAGTTCTGATCGAACGCCGCGCATCTCCGACCGACCCCATCGTTGCCTGCACGATCGTCATTGCCGACCCGATCATTCAGTCCCTTAACGACAAACATTTCACCTGCCCTAATCACGCGCTGATAGAGCAATTGGGCATTATTGGCGTCGCGCTGTACATGCGGCTCTTCTACCGGTTCTCAACCCCGTTATGAAGCGCATCACCTGGAGCGGATCGTTTTCAAAAAAAGATACGATGATTTGGCGTTGTTGATCGGATAGTCGGACGGCCGCGCGCGGCGGTTGGGATTGATGGCGAAATCCGAAAAAAGCCAAATTCGGACTTTCGACCTGACCATAGTTTTATCAATTGTGTACTATTTCTTGCTGGCCACGAAGTGCTAGGCTTAGCAACTTAACGCATGGCGATCAGGGCTAGACGGTACGGCGCTACTTTCCGTCCCGCTTCTGGGCGGGCCGGACTGGGTTGGCCGGTATCAAACCCGGACGGATTATCATTGTGATGACTACGCAATCTTGGATGGGAAGCTATCTCATCGGAACTGGTATTCGCCACAAATCCATCGAGGCTGCTAATGCAGAAACAGAAGGCGATCCAACAGATCGAATGACCATATTTTGGTCGGGCGATCGTGCAGTCGGGCACGTGTTCAATTTTCCCGATGAAAAACACTTCAAGGACCCAGGTGTTGACCAAAATTTAATCGCCCGGGTCGTTGATGAGCGCGACTCCGAATTGAAACCCCAACATTCGGCCAGCGTAATAATATGTACCCGCGATAGGCCGGACGAACTGCGGCGTTGCCTGTCATCACTTCCCCGACAAAGTTATGTGCCGCGCGAAGTCATCGTCGTCGATAACGCATCTCGTGACAGTCAGACGCGTCAAGTAGCGGAAGCGGCGGGCGTTGTTTATGTTCGCGAAGACCGGCCAGGCCTCGACATCGCCCGCAATACCGGAGTGGTGCGCGCTACTTCGGAGATCGTGGCTTATACGGACGATGATGTCCTGCTTCATCCACGCTGGCTTGAGCGTATGGTGGCCGCTTTTGATGCACCCCAAATTGGGGCGGTTACAGGTCTGGTTCTGCCGGCCGAACTGGCAACCATGGCCCAGCTGCATTTCGAAACATTTTGGGCATTCGGACAGGGGTATGAACGGCGAGATCATGACGCGGTCGCGTTCGCCAGTGCCAACGGCGCGGTGTACCCGGCCTGGAAAGTGGGCGCCGGTGCCAGCATGGCATTCCGCCGCGAAGTCTTCGACAAAGTCGGCTTGTTTGATGAGCGGCTTGATGTGGGACAAGCCGGCTGCTCAGGCGACTCGGAATATTGGTATCGGCTGTTAGCGAATGGCTACGTCTGCCGTTATGAGCCCGCATCGATTGCTTTCCATTTTCATCGTCGAACATGGGAAGGGTTGTCGAGCCAGATCTATCATTATATGCGCGGTCACGCCGCAGCACTTATGGTTCAGTATGAACGGACCGGCATCGCCGCCAATCGCAAGCGCGCCTTTTACGGGATGCCGCGCTGGTATGCAGCAAGACTCCTGAGCCGTGTTCGCGGCCAGAAAACACCAGCGGATCGCTTTCTCAAGGAAGAGATCATGGGCTATTTTTCCGGATTGCTTTTTTATTACAAGACAGCACGTCCGGAAAACCGGTTGCCGACATGAACATGCATGTTTCCATTATCATTCCCGCGCGGAATTCGGAGCACACCCTCACAGCGACACTCGACAGTTTGATCGCGCAGACCGATCCCGCTTGGGAAGCGCTTATTGTGGATGACGGCTCAACCGACGGGACCGCCGACATTATTGGAACCTACAGCAACCGAGATCCAAGATTTAAAGTTCTGGTTGGGCCAGCCACCGGCGTATCCGCCGCCCGCAATGTGGGCCTGGCTGAAGCAAGCGGTCGTCGTGTTTTGTTTCTTGACAGCGATGACTGGATTGATGCTCGCTTTCTGCAGCATATGAACGCGGCGCTGGATGCGGCGCCTGACGCGGCCGCTGCCTTCTGCAATTGTTGCCGGGTATTGCCCGGCGGAAAATACACTGCGTTCCGTAGCGACCGGAAACTTGCGGAGCATCCATTCGAAGCCTTTGCCCGAAGCTGTGCCGCCGAGATTCATTCAGTCTTGATCAATCGCAGAATTCTGGATGCGGCCGGTGGCTTTGATCCCTCGCTTCGAACATGCGAAGATTGGGATTTGTGGCAACGTGCAGCGCGTGTCGGCGGGCGTTGGATTCATGTCGATATGAATCTCAGCTATTATCGAACAAGCGATCACTCTCTGACGCAAAACGTTCAGCAGATGCTCGCTGACGCGCAAATTGTCATCGCCCGCGGCTTCGCGGCTGATCAAAGAACCATGGCTCCATTCGAGGTTCATCCGGGAGCCAGCGCCGAGTGTGGCACCGCCGGGCAGGCCTATGCCTATTTTGCACTGTGGTGCGCTGCCTTTGATTGCGGCCGGGGGCGGCGCTCGAGCGTACCAATCGAATGCTTGCGCGATTTGCCTCATTCGGCAGATCTCTCGTTGTCGATTGTCGAGACAATGTTCGATGCCGTAATGGTAGGATGCCGAACACTGCCTGAACGCCTTGCAGCCGAATGGCCAAAATTTGGTCAAGCCTTGGCCGATCTGTTTGAAGGCCTGGAACAAAGCTGGAATGATCCTGTGGCGTCCCGACGTATACAGTATCGTTTTGAACGCTACATGCTGGATTACGACAACGTGGAGCAACCGCGGACGCTCGGCCTCACGCTCGGTATGCGCGTGGACCTTCGCCACCTTGAGCCTGTTGATCTTCCTGCGGGCATCGATCGCCTGTACGTGCATCTATGCGTCGGACGGGACGTGAAGGCGCTGCTTGTCTTCGGGGCACTTGGCAGCGTTACCCCCAGGAGGTGGCTTGAACTTGCCATCGCCCATATGCGCCTGGTTGACGTTGTAAGAAGTATCAATCCTGCGCTTTGGCCGGTTGTGGCCATCTACGCATTCGCCTACGCGACGCGCGATATGGCGCGTATCAGACGACACTCTTTGCGGCGTGGTATCGCTCGCCGGATTGTTGGATCCGCAACGCGGAAGGCTCTGTTGCGCACGATCCGTCAGGAACCCGTCGCAGGAAGTCACGAAGACCGGCTCAGGGATATTCGTCTCCAGGCAGAAGCTGCGGCCCGATCATCCTCATGCGCGGTGAGGAAGCCGGATGTCACGGCGGAAAGGGTGGCAGAAAAGCGGCATGGTGATTGGGACAAACACGCGTTCTGGGAGGATATTTTCAAGAAGGCTGATCCCTGGAACTATCGCTCCGCTTACGAGCAGGAAAAATATGCGAGGCAGCTCGCAATCCTTCCAGAGCGAACCATCGGCACCGCGCTGGAATTGGCCTGTGCGGAAGGACTGTTTACCGCGCAGTTGGCGCCCCGTGTTGATAGGTTGATCGCCGCCGACATTTCCGCCACGGCTCTGGGACGGGCCAAAGAGCACTGTAAGACACTCACGAACGTTCACTTTGAGCAGTTGGACCTGACCTCGGATGCTCTTCCCGAAGGCCTCGATCTGATTGTCTGCTCCGAGGTGCTTTATTACCTCGCGGACGAAGCCGCGCTTGAACGCGTTGCCAACCGGCTTGTGGCCGCATTGAGGCCGGGCGGGCACATCATCACAGCGCACGCGTATGTCTTGAAAGATGACATGTCGCGGAGCGGCTTCGATTGGGATGGTCCCTTTGGCGGCAAGAAAATCGCCGAAGTCTTCGACGCTCTTCCAGGCCTCGTGCTGGAGAGATCAATACAGACGGAACTCTATCGCATTGATCGCTATGTGGTAACCCCGAAGGGACAGCTTGCCTCGGATTCCAGGATTGAGCATTTAGCTCTGAATACGGAGATAGAACCGGAGGTTGCGCGCTTCATCTTATGGGGCGGTGCCAAAGCGCGCCGGTCAAATCTTGCCGTAACCGAACAACATCACCGGATACCGGTATTGATGTATCATAGTATTGCGGATCATGGAATTTCCGCGCTGGCGCGTTATCGCGTCTCGCGGAAGATGTTTCAGTCACAGATGGCGTGGCTTCGCCATCACGGCTATCACAGTATTGGTTCGGAGGAGCTTGTTTGGTTCATTGCAAACAAGCATCCATTCGTTGGCCGGCCCGTGCTCATCAGCTTCGATGATGGCTTTCAGGACTTTGCCGACAATGCCTGGCCGATTTTGCATGTTCATGACTTCAGGCCTGAAATTTTCGTCGTGACCGATCTCGTCGGCGGAGTGGCCGAATGGGATTCGGATGCTGGACTGCCCGCTGCGCTGATGAACGCGGCGACAATTTCTCGTTTGGCGACGGAGGGGGTTTACTTCGGGAGCCATCTCTCTACCCACCGTGCCGCAGACGGACTGTCGACCGAGGCGCTCGCGGCAGAGCTGACTCGGTCGGCGGCGATCCTGCACGAATGTCTGGGCAAGCCCCCTTTTGCCTTCGCCGCGCCGTTCGGTTTGGCTGACGAGCGCGTACGTCTTTTGGCCAACGAATGCGGCTTCAAAGCCGGCTTCAGCAGCGAAGATGGCCTTGCGAACCTCAAGAGCGATCCTATGCATCTGCCGCGAATCGAGGTTCGTGGCGACTGGACGCTCGACGATTTTATTGGCCGCATGGAAACGAGCCGATGAAGAGAGAGCAACTTGTCAGCGTCGTCGTCCCGGCGTTCAACGCGTCCGAAACGATTGATGAAACTTTGCTCAGCATCAGGTCGCAAACATATCGGGAACTTGAAATCATTGTTGTCGACGATGGGTCCACCGACGATACAAGGCCGATTGCGGAGCGACATGCCGCCATCGATGATCGCATTCAAATTATCGTTCAGGAAAATGCGGGCGTTGCCGCAGCTCGCAACAATGGTTGGCGACGCGCCCGATCCGACCTGATTGCATTCGTCGATGCCGACGATCTTTGGTCTCCGGCGAAAATTGCGCGTCAAGTCAGGGCCCTGGCAATTGGAGGCCAGCGGGTCGGGCTTGTCTATTGCTGGTCTGCCCCGATCGACAAACATAGCCAGATCAAGGAACAGAAGGATGGCGCCGTCTATGAAGGTGACGTTCTGGATCGGCTTTTGCTCGGAAACTTTTTAAGCAATGGCAGTTCAGCTCTGGTCCGCCGGCAAGCCATCGTTGATGCCCGTGGCTTCGAAAGCGGACTGCGGGCGGCGGGAGCCGAGGGCTGCGAGGATATCCTGTTTTACTGCCGAGTTGCGGAGAGGTATCATTTCGCGGTCGTTCCGGATCATCTCGTCGGTTACCGCCAACTTGACAACAACATGTCAAGCGATTCTGTCCGTATGTTGCGGTCATGGATGTTGGTCACCGATGAAATGATGACAACGCATCCGGATCGCGCCTCGACGATCACCCGGGGATTGAGCAATTACTCCAGGTGGCTTTTTTGCAAAGCCTTATTCGACCTGCAGTTTCGCCATGCTTTTCGCGTTCTCTTTTTGTTGTTCCGAACTTATCCGAAGATCGCTCCCGAGATTCTTTTGAAAACTATTCCTTTTACCCTGCTGGAAACCTCGCGGCGACTTTTACGCAGAGCGCGCCGCCCGATGGCGTCCGGGCACACGGGAAAGTCCAGGACCGGCAATCGCTTCGTCATCGGCGAGTCTGCGGGGTGTCCATGAATGATCGACTCGATGGTGACGAAGGTAGCGGCGCGGGCAAGGCCCGGCGTATGGCATTCTCGGAACTTTCGCATCTTCTCAAAATCATGCCCCAGCCCGCGTGGGCAACTCCAGCGCTTGTGATTCTGGGCTTACTGTCTTCTCTGGCGGAGACCCTCGGCATCACGCTTATCCTGCTCTTTTTCTTCACTGCGACCGGGCAGCGCGATACGGCGGGGTTAACGGGCGGCTTGCTTGGTGATGTCCTGCGTCACGCCACTGCGTGGTTCGGAAGCTCGGCGACGGTAGCGGTCGGAATCATGGTGTTGATTGTGGCTCGCGGGCTTTTGGCCTTCGCCTACAGCGTCCTGGGTGCGGTCGTCAGCGAGCGGATTAGCGAAACAGCACGAAACCTGATCCACAAGCAGTATCTTTCGGTATCCTATCCCTTTATCCGGCGGCACGAACAGGCGCAGCTGATGGAAATCCTCGGCACTGAAGCATGGTTCGTTGCAGGGGCCTACGGCAGTCTGACCAAGCTTATCGTCAATTGTTGTTCGATTTTTGTCTTCGGGACCTTTCTCTTTGCATTGTCATGGCAAATCGCGCTTGTCGCGATTGCCGGATCATTGCTCATTTCGGTCATCATCCGTCGGCTGTCGGAGCAAGCCAGGACTCTTGGTGAACGTGTGAAACAAGTTCACAGGCAATTGGGTGAGCAGATCCTGATGACATTGGAGGGCCTGAGGACAATCCGTGCGTACGGCATGGAGTACTCTCATCAGCAGCGGTTTGTGCGATTTTCTTCCGAAGCACGATACACGTCGACGGCGATGACGCGCCTTTCAGCGATGCTCCATCCACTCATGGAAGTTGGTTATCTGGGCATTCTTTGCGTGATTATTGCCACCTCCGGACTCTGGGGCAGCACATTCGCCACGACGCTTGCTGCTGTGGCCCTGCTATATCGTCTGCAGCCTCATGTTCGCGAACTAGAGGGCAATCTCCTTCATTTGGCGCAAATACAGCCGCAACTCAGCTCAGTGAGGCGCATGTTGGAGACAGGCGACAAGGATTATCCTTGCCTTGGATACCGGCCGATCTCGTTGATCACCAAAGGTATCCGCTTCCAAAACGTAACCTTCCGTTACCAACCCGATGCGGCGCCAGCTGTTGCCGATGCCTCATTTGAGATTCCGGCAGGCATCACGACTGCCCTGGTCGGAGTCAGCGGTGCAGGCAAGACTACTATCGTTAATCTTCTGCTGCGTCTGTATCAACCGTCATCAGGCACTATCTTCGTGGATGACGTTCCGATGGAGGAGATTTTGCGGTCCGATTGGCTCAGCCTGCTTGCGGTTGCTGGTCAGGACGTTGACCTTATCGAAGGCACAGTGATGGAAAACATCCGGATGGCAGATAGCAATGCAAAGGAGGAAAGCGTTCTCGCGGCGTCACATACGGCCGGCGTTTCCGAATTTATAGAGGCGTTGCCTGAAGGGTACAAATCCTGGATCGGCCAGCAGGGCATGCGGTTTTCCGGCGGTCAGCGACAGAGAATTGGGCTTGCACGTGCAGTGCTGCGGGATCCGCAGTTCCTCATGCTCGATGAAGCAATGAGTGCGATTGACCGCGGTTTGGAGGATCGGATTCGACGCGCGATTGACGATCGCTTCGCCGGACGAACGATTTTGATCATTACTCATCGTATCGAGACGGTCCTTAACGCTCACCATGTTATCTGCGTTGAGAACGGACGCGTGGTGGCTGAGGGAACTCCTCAAGAAATGCTTTTAAACCCAAAGGGAGTTCTCTCCCAAGCGCTACATCCGACGACGTGAGCGCTTCAACTTTGTAACCACCTGCAAGGAAGGATCCGGCGAGTTCTGGCTCGGACTCGAAAGTCAACGCGACAGGGTAACTCGTTGCGATCACACCCGAAAGTCGTGATCCGCACATTCCAACCGTCGGTCTAATTGTCACCCAAAAACCGCCAACGGCTAGCCGTCTTTCCCAAGAAAATGGGATAAACTGAAACGGCCAATTAACCCTAGCAATTAAATCAAAAGGTCATTTTTTATGAAAAATCGCGGTGAAAGAGGCTATAGCTCCGCCAAAGCTAGGATCCTGATTTCGGGCGGCGCGGGTTTCATAGGCTCCCACATCGTCGATCGTCTGGTTAAGCGACAGGATGTAGAATCAATCGTTGTCGTTGACAATTTTTGGACGGGCCTGCGGGCCAATCTAGCGCACATCAAGGACGGGCGCGTTAGCATAGAGGCCGGCAACGTCGAAACCTTTCGCTCCGATACCAAGTTCGACGAGATCATCCATCTTGCATCGCCGGCGTCACCGCCCTGGTACATGCGAGAGCCGGTGCGAACCATTAAAGCAAACATCGGAGGCGCGCTAAACTTAATAGAGCTTCTGAAACCCCAGGGGCGGATAAGTTTCGCCTCTACTTCAGAAGTGTATGGCGACCCGCTGGTAAGTCCGCAGCCGGAAAGCTATCGCGGAGCCGTCGATTGCACGGGACCGCGCGCCTCTTACGACGAGAGCAAGCGTTGTACCGAGGCGCTGTTGTTTGAATGTCAACGCACGCTGGGATTGACCGTACGAGTTGTGCGGCTATTCAATGTTTATGGCCCTCGGACACGTTTCGATGATGGGCGGGCAGTATCGAATTTCCTGAGCCAGGCTTTGACACATGGCGAGCTGTCGGTCTACGGAGACGGACTTCAGAGTCGCAGCTGGGGCTATATCGATGATATCGTCGACGCGCTCGAGCGATTTTTCTGGCTCGACGAGATTGATTACCGCGGTCCACTGAATGTCGGCAACGACCGCGAGGTCAGCGTGCTAGACGTGGCCAATCATATTGTGCGGCTTGTTCCTGGCAGCCGCATCAAGTTTTACCCTCCCGTTCCGCAGGATCCTACCAACCGCAGACCAGACCTTACGATCTGCAGGCGGGTCCTTCCAAATTGGAAGGCCCGGGTCAGTTACGAGGAGGGAGTATCGCGAACGCTGAAATGGTTTCAGCGCGGAATCCGGATGGGCGCCAAGACTGAGGCACCGGGACCTGTCCGCATCGGCGCCGACGACGAACTCCTTCCACCTGGATTGTGATGGTTTTCCCGGGGGCACTGATGCTGAACACGCGCGCGGCGGCCCACTCTCAATGGTTCATTGTGGACGATCCAGGTTGTTCAGTCTTCCGTGAAGAACACTGATTTCAGACTGTTCATATTCCTGTCCAGTTGCTCTAGCTCGATTAACTGCCTTGTCCCCGCTAGTTTCCACTTTTGGCCGCCCTCCTCAATCCCCCAAGCGTAAAAATGACGTGGATCGATGATGGGTTTTTCACTGCCTTGCATGCGGCTCTTCATCACAAGCGTGGCATGCTCGATCCCGCTGCCAATCGCGGTGCCGACGTCCATTCGCAAAGCCGTGAAGGCCGCCCGAACAGCATCCCCGATATTTCCCCTCCTAAGTCGGGTGCGAAGATACCAAACATGAAAATCGGCGAGCCGTCTTCGAACAACGCGGCGAGTCTCCGGTGGAAAGCTCGGCGCCAATAATTGGTAAACCTTGATGTTGGACTGGATCATGCTCTCGACATTCGTTGACATGGAACCTTCGGTTAGCCGATATCCGGTAAGGAATGCCGGGACAAAGGCGAAGGTACCTCGGGCCGCGAGTTGAAGCTCCAGAAGATAGTCTTCGCAGCCTTCGCTGTCGGCGGCGCGAAGCATCGTATTGTAGCGAAGATCACCAAGGGCCGTTCGTCTTATCAGCGGCGTGCTACCGTTGCCAACGAAGTTCCATTGGAGGAGACGGTGCAAGCACCAAGCCTCGATAGCGTTTCTTTCCTCGGTTTCAACAACCCGGCCGAGCATGTCGATGCGGCGGGTCCAGTTATAAACGAGTGCAACATCTGCACTTGCACACGCGAAACACGCCAGCTGACGTTCGATCTTGCAAGGGTGCCAAAGATCGTCCGCATCCAGCGGCGCGATGAATTGCCCATTGGCATTTTCGATACCGGTGTTTCGGGCGCTGGCAACGCCAGCCTGCGCCGTAGAGATAACGCGGATGCGGGTATCTCGGGCGCGATAGGCATTGCACAACGCGACAGTGCCGTCCGACGAACCGTCGTCAACGACGATTATTTCCAAATCCGCATGAGTCTGCTGAAGCGCGGACTCGATTGTTTCCGCAACGGTCGCCTCTGCATTGTGCGCAGGAACTATTACGCTAACTAAAGACATCCCATTTCTATACATTAAATAGCCAAACCACCAAATAAAATACCCTCTCAGGAAACGTCTGTCATTCCATAGCTTGTTCTGAAACGTTCAGGCCCAGACTGAAAGAAGAATGACCTTGATTTTTTAATTTTCATCCAGAGCACCCCTAGCCTACGCGGCGCATTCTGCAGCCATCGGCACCAAATCTCGAGAGGGCGCTATCGGGCTCGATCGTGGGAGTGGCGCTATGACCCGCAAGGAGCCCCCGGGAAACTGGCGGTACATTGAGTTGAGGATGGGATGCCCGGATGATCTGAGAGCGAAAGTTCGCGCTCCCGGTGAAACTATCTGAGCTTGCTATATTTGAGGTCGAATATCGCGGGTAAGGCGAAGCCTCGCCTCCCAGTCCCGGCCGTTGCCCGGATAGTCCGTGGGCTTCACCCAATCGCCCTGATCGAGGCAGAGGATCCGCATTTTCGTTTCGGCGAGGCTCCATGCGACAGCGGCGCCCGGCGCTCCGTCCCCGGTCCTCACCTGGTCTACGACTTCGTGACGACGTCGCCGAACGCAGTCGTTGAGCCAATCCATCCGAAGGCAATGCCGGTTATCCTGACGACCGACGAGGAACGCGACGTCTGGATGCGAGCGCCGTTGGATGAAGCGAAAGCCCTACAACGGCCTTTGCCGGATGACGCTCTAAAGATCGTCATGCGCGGTGTGGACAAGGAGGACAAGTCGCCGGCGTCAATGGCCGCTTCGCGCGGCGGGTTCAACTGATCGCTGCAACACATTCCGCGAATTTGTCTGCTGGGGTTTGATAGCGCAAGGTCTTTCGTGGCCTTTCATTGAGCGACCTTGCTGTCGCGCTGAGTTTGGTTTGGCTGTGTAGGACAGATCGGTGCCACGCGGAAGATATTGGCGTAGCAATCTGTTGGTGTTTTCGTTTGAGCCGCGCTGCCAGGGAGACCGAGGGTCACAAAAATAGACCTCGACCTCGGTTCTGCCTGTTACGGCCGATGCAAGAACGGCGGCCGTCGCAGAACTCGCGAACGTCACGTCGATCGCGTGGCGATACTGTCCCACATTGAACCTGGAAAGCGCCTCTATTTCCTTCGTGGCAAGCTCGACAACGTTGCGCGTGATCCGAGCACGCCGACACGGCTATCGCCTTTAGACACGAAATCGACGACGCAATCCTGGTTCTCGTTCCGCTGTTACGGCCCGCGCTCACGGCTCCACGGGAAGAGAGAGGCCGGGAAGTCTGCCGCATAGCGGCGCCCTTTCGGCGGGCGGTGTTGTTCTTGCGGAGGATTCGGGTCTGGCTCCACCACCTTCCGATAAAGATACCAGGTGGCATGACCGAGTACCGGCAGAACGACAGCGAGGCCGACGAAGAACGGTAGCGAACCGATCACGAGCAGCGCGGCAACAATCAGCCCCCACGCGGCCATGGCAACCGGGTTCTTCATCACCGCCCGCAGGGACGTCCGGATTGCGTCTATCGCGCTCGCATGCCGGTCGAGCATCAACGGGAACGACACAACGCTGACGCACAAGGCCACGAGGGCGAACAGGAAGCCGACGCCGCAGCCGACGATGATGAGCCACCGTCCTTCTGGACCCGTCAACACACGCGATGCGAAATCAGGGATGCTTGCAGCCGGAGCGTGGCCGAAGGTTGCAATATAGATAGCGTCCGCGACGGCGATCCAGGTCACGAACAATGCAAGCAGGAGCGTGCCGAGTCCGAGCATGGCGCCGAAAGACGGTGCACGCAGCACCTGTATGGCATCCCACGCAGCGGCTTGCTCGCCGCGCTCGCGGCGGCGGCTGA
>Ga0210396_10005370_pt1 | contig 12422 bp, 11 predicted proteins | sample IncBWH17OmetaG_FD_155466 | JGI IMG/M metagenome (GOLD analysis project Ga0210396, IMG submission 155466) | Forest soil microbial communities from Barre Woods Harvard Forest LTER site, Petersham, Massachusetts, United States - Inc-BW-H-17-O ...
AAGTACCCGGTGGCTCCGACCAGGCCGATGGTCGTGGTGTTATAGGCGATCAGCGCGATCAGCCCGCCGGCTACGGCCGGCGGGCGACCTAGCCCCCGCGCGATGTAGGTGTAGAAGCCGCCCGTGTTGACAACGTGCCGACTCATCGCGGCATAGCCAACGGAGAAGCACAACAGTGTCAGGCCGGCGAACGCGAAGGCTGCCGGGACGCCGGCGCCGTTGCCAATCGCGAAGGCTAGCGGCAAGGTCCCGACCATCGCGGCGAGCGGCGCGGCGCCCGCCATCACCAGGAACACGATCCGGGGCGTGGTAAGCGTGCGGCGCAGGGTCGGGGCGCCGCTGGTAATTGTCTGGCTCACGGGTCTCCCTCATCCGTAAAGGCATTTCGCGGCGTGCCAGGACCACGATATGGGCAAGTCGCCCGCTATCCGGGCCAAATGGCCGAGGAATGGCGGAGAGGGTAGGATTCGAACCTACGAGGGCTAAAGCCCGTCCAGCCTTAGGCCGGACCCCATTAGGCCACTGAGGGGACCTCTCCTTTGCGTTTATCTGATATGACCATAATGCATGACCGAGGCTGACCGCATACTGACGGCTCGCTGATGAATTCCGGGGACTTGAGATCTGCTCGCGGGCGTGCCATAAAGGAATACTGAGAGAAAGGGCAGACATGAACATTGCACAACGCACAACAGAGGTCTTTACGCTGCGAGACCTGACCCTGGATGCTATCCAGCAATACTGCTATGCCGACAACCCCAGCTCGTTCCTCGCGGTCAACGAGGGAAACAGCTATTTTCACCTTCCGGGTACCCCTGGCGTGATCGTGTACCGCCTGACGGGACGCTACCTGGTGCAGTTCGGCGGGCCCTTCGCGCCCGAGGAGGCCCGGCCTCGCCTGCTCCGGGCATTCGTCGAGTTCGCGGCCGGGCAGGACCGGGAGATCGTCTCGGTCCAGCTTCAGGCCCCGGACGCGGCCGAGTACATCGATGAGGGCTTCACCGTGAACCAGATGGGCGCGTCCTACGCACTCCACCTGGATACCTTCAGCCTGCGCGGGACCGACTTCATGCAGCTGCGAAACAAGATCGCCCGGGCGCTCCGGAGCGGCCTCGCGATCAGCGAGGTGTCGTGTGACCCTTGGTACCAGGCCGTGAAGGAACTGGACGCTGCCTGGCTAACGACCAAGGGCGGCGCGAAGCCGCTTGAATTCCTGGTCGGCCAGGTGGGCGGCCCGTTCCAGCACATGCGGCGGCTGTTCATCGGGCACATCAACGGCCGGCTGATCGGCTACATCTCGTTCTCGCCGGTCTACGGGTCCAGGCCAGGCTGGATGCACGATCTGAGCCGCCGCCAGCCGGACTCTCCGCCTGGGGTGATGGAGGCTATCAACAAGGTGGCGATCGAGAAGTTCCGGAACGAGGGCGTAGCGTGGGAGCACTTCGGGTTCACGCCATTCACTTCCCTGTCGCCCGAGATTCAGTTCCCTGGTTACAGCCGAGGCTTCCACTGGTTCATGGGGCAGCTCTGGACAAACGGCAAGGACATCTACCCAGCCCAGACGCAGTTCGCCTATAAGGACAAGTGGAAGCAGGACGCGATCTTGCCTGAGTACATCGCCTTCCAGCACGGGGCGAGCATTCCCGCGCTGGTGCACATCTTCCGTGCGTGCAACGCGGTCTAGAAGGAGGAGACATGCCGGACATGCTGGACAACGAGATCGCGACGGCGGGTCAGCGTATCTTCGAGTTGTTCGCGGCCTGCGCCGCCAATCCGGACGACGTAGAGACCGGCAACGCGGCCAACGAGGCGCTACGAGAGATGGACAGGCTCTTGGCCAACGCCGACCGCGACGGATAGCGAGGGAAGGTCGGCCCAACCGACCAGGAGTCCTTGGCCGTCAGGAAGGAACATAGTCCCAGCGGCGCGCGAGGAGGAATTCGCTCGTCGTCGCGTCAGCCGGGAAGAAGGACTCGATGGCCAACTCGGCGACCGTAATGTCCCGCGGCGTGCCGAAGACCGCCACCGTGCAGAAGAGCGCTAGTTCCTGATCGCCCTCGCGCAGCCGGAGCGGGACCACGATGTCGGGACTGCGGTCGACGTCGAGGGCAGCCGCCCCGTGTTCGCACGGGTAGCCGGACAACTCTTCGTAGAGGGCGCTCAGACTGGTATCGCCGAGACTTATCCGCCGATACAACCGGTTGAGCAGGTGCGCGCGCAACTCGGCCCGGTTGACTATCCGCGGCGCCAAGCCCGCGGGGTGCAGCGCCAGGCGCAGTGCGTTGACTGGCGGGACCAGCAGCTCAGGCGCTGCCCCGCGGGTGAACAGGCTGAAACTTCTGTTGGCGTCGACCACGTTCCAGTCACGGTCGACTACTAGAGCGGGAAACGGGTCGTGCCCCGTCAGCACCTGGCGGATCGCTTTCCGGACGGCGGCCATCTGCGGCGCCTCAAGCGCCGTCTCCGCGTAGGCGGGCGCGAAGCCGCCGGCCAGCAGTAGATCGTTCCTGTCGCGCAGCGGTACGTCCAGGTGGGCAGCTAGCCGAAGAATCATCTCGCGGCTGGGCGCGGAGCGCCCAGTCTCGATGAAGCTCAGGTGCCGCGTCGAAATCTCCGCGTGAGTAGCCAGGCTCAGCTGAGTCAACTGGCGCTTCTGGCGCCACTCGCGCAACTGCTCGCCGATAGGTTGGCAAACAGATGTCAGAGTGCTGACAGCTACCATAGCCCAACTGTACTAGGGCATTCGCGGGCCGGACAACTGCAGGTGACTACCGGTCATTACCTCGGGAGTAATCGACGCGGTCCGGGCCGACGTGTCACTCTCTTGTTTGGCCGAATGGGCCGTTCAGCAATCGAGATGACAGCACAGGAGGCAGCCTGTTATGGCAGTTACAGACGCGCTCGTCGAGCGCTATGTGGCCACATGGCATAAGCCCGACAGCGAGGACCGACGCAACGCGATCGCGGAGCTATGGGCCCCTGATGCCCGCTATGTCGACCCTGATCACGATGTAAACGGACATGATGGCCTATACGACGTGACAACCGCTATATACGAGGAATTCGTGCGCCCGGGCAAGTGCCTCTTCCGGACCGGATCGTCCATCCAGTCGCACCACAACATCGCGCGCTTCAGGTGGGAACTTGCCGAGGTTGAGACGGGTAAGGCCATCGAAAGCGGGCTCGATGTGCTGGTCACCGACGATAAAGGACGGATTGCCGCCGACTACAAGTTCATCGGCGACCCGCAGCGCGAAGGCGAGCTGAACAAGTTCGCCGATCGCTACGTCCGGCTATGGCAGACGCCGGACGAAGATGAGCGGCGCGAGCTGATCGCCGAACTCTGGGCGCCGGACGGGACACAGATTTACCCGACGGGCGAACCGCGCGGCCACGAGCAGATGTTCCCCCGTGTCACCGGCTCGTTTGACCTGTTCATCGCGCCAGGCGAATACGAGTTCGTCTCGGACCGCGATGCCGACGGCCACCACAACTTGCTCCGCTTCAACTGGGCGATGAAACGCTTGGACTCCGGCAAGGTTGCTGACGTGGGATTCGAGCTGTTCGTCCGGGACACTGACGGCCGGATCCTGGCCGATTACCAGTTCATCGGGGAGCTGAACGGAGCCTGACGACATGGCCGCAGATGCTAATCAGCCTCCGGTCAGCAGCGGATAAGCACCCGGTCACGGTCACCTTAATAGGCTCCCAAATAGAACAGGAAAGGAGCCTCCGTGACTATAGCACAGCAGCAGGACGTTACCGCTGCTCAGGGCGAGACCGGTCTGTCCGGAGCCCAGCGGCGATGTATCGACGAGCTCGCCAGCCGAATGCGGGTAAGGGCAGATGATGTCAGACGCCGCAACAGCCATTTCCCGCGAAGGATCGCGGAAAGCCGGTCATGGGCTAACTTCCACCCGGCGCTCAAGGAACTACTTGATCCGGTCGTCATTGAGCGTGCGGCCGGCGCGCTGGCGTGGGACACGGCGGGCCGCGCCTTCACGGACTACTGCATGGGGCTTGGCGTTCATTTCTTCGGACATAGTCCTGAGTTCGTCACCGAGGCCGTGCGACGGCAACTCGCGCGCACCTACTCCATTGGCCATCAGGTGGCCCAGACATACGAGCTCGCGGATCAGCTTTGCCGGATCACCGGACACGACAGGGTCACTTTCTGCTGCACCGGATCGGAGGCAGTGCTGGGCGCGATGCGGCTCGCGAGGCTGGCCACGGGACGCCAGAAGATCGCTTACTTCCGCCGCTCTTACCACGGGCTGTCCGACGTCGTGCTCGCTACCGAGGCCAGCGCGAAGGCAGGCTCTGCACCGCACTACCCCCGGTGGCTGTCACCGGCAGCGGCTAGCGAGGCGATCGTGCTGCCGTACGGTGCCGAGTCCGCCCTTGACGCCCTTCGCGCCCAAGCCGCGGACATCGCCGCGGTCCTCGTCGAGCCGGTGCAGAACCGCGATATCTCCGTGCAGCCGAGAGGCTTCCTGCATCGGCTGCGGGAGCTGGCCACGGCCACCGGAATGGTGCTGATCTTCGATGAAATGATCACCGGCTTCCGGATCGGGCTACGCGGAGCGCAGGGATACTTCGGCGTCCAGTCCGACTTGGCGACCTACGGGAAGATCCTCGGCGGCGGGCTGCCGATCGCCGCAATCGCCGGTACGGCCGATCTGATGGACGGGATGGATGGCGGATCCTGGGGCTACGAGGACGACAGCGCTCCAACCGGGCAGGCCGTCGTGTTCGGCGGGACGTTCCAGAAGCACCCGCTGGCCATGAGCGCGGCCAGCGCCGTCCTCAGTTACCTCGAAACCCGCGGCGAGGAGCTCTACACCGAGGTCAACGGCCGGGCCGCGGCTGCCGTGGCGGCCCTCGACAAGCTCTTCACGGAAGAGGGGTTGCCCTACTCAACGGCCGCGTTTGGCAGCATGTGGCGGATCGAGGATCACGGACCACCTGACCTGCGCCAGCCGTTGCAGTTTGACATGCTCTGCCACAGTCTCCTGGCTGAAGGCATATACGTCTGGAAGGGCAGGAGCTTCTTCCTGTCTACCGCGCACAACGACGCTCACGTCGACGACCTGCTCAGCGCCGTCCGACGGTCCATTGCCCGGCTGCGGGCGGCTGAATTCCTGCCGCTACCTAGTGGTCAGGATACGGTGGGTTCGCGTGGATGACGATCTCTGCTTCAGCTCGGCCCTCGACCTCGTGCGAATGCTGCGTTCCCTGAAGCTGTCCGCACGCGAACTGCTCAGCGCGTACCTGCACCGGATTCACCGGGTGAATCCCCAGCTCAACGCCATTGTGAGCCTGTCCGAGCAGCAAGCGACGGACAGCGCCGCCGCCGCCGACAACGCCGCCGCCCGCGGTGCGGTCCTAGGCCCCCTCCACGGACTGCCGATAGCGGTCAAGGACCTCGCCGATACCGCGGGAATCCGCACCACCTATGGCTCTCCGCTGTTTGCCGACCACGTGCCGGACGCGGACGCACCGCACGTTGCGCTGCTGCGTGAGGCGGGGGCCGTGATCCTGGGTAAGACCAACACACCAGAGTTCGGCGCGGGCTCGCAGACGTTCAATCCAGTTTTCGGCAGCACGCGTAACCCCTGGGACCCGCGTATGACCGCCGGCGGCAGCAGCGGGGGTGCTGCTGCGGCGGTGGCGGCGGGTCTGCTCCCGTTCGCCGACGGATCCGACCTGGCGGCCAGTGTTCGCAACCCGGCCGCTATGTGCGGGCTCGTCGGCCTGCGGACGACACCGGGGATAATACCCGCGGTAGATCCGGCTCTGGATGACGCGTTCAATCCGCTGGCCGTCATCGGGCCGATCGCCCGCACGCCTGCCGATGCCGCGCTTCTCTTGAGTGCTCTGCGCGGCCGTGATCAGGAACTGCCCCTCGCTCGTCCCGGCGCGGACGGAAGCGCTGGACGCGTGGAACTCGCGGGACTGCGGATCGCCTGGAGCGCCGATCTTGGCGGTCTGCCCGTGGAACCAGAGGTTACGGAGGTTCTCGACCGTGCGCGTAAAGCGCTAGCCAGGGCAGGAGCAGTCACCATCGATGCGGAGCCTGACCTGTCCGACGCCGACGAGGTGTTCCATGTACTCCGCAGCGTTTTGCTCGCCGGGAAACTGGGGCCGTTGCTCCAGTCCGGGCGCGACCAGATGAAACAGACGCTCGTCTGGAATATCGAGCAAGGGCTGGCCCTGACCGGACCGCAAGTCGCCGCCGCGCTGCGGCGCCGCAGCGCGATCTTCGACCGCATGAAGAAGTTCTTGCGCGGTTATGACGTGCTCGCTCTGCCGACCGTCCAGGTAACGCCATTCCCGGTCGAACAGGAATGGGTGACCGAGATCAACGGCGTGCCGCAGCGCACCTACATCGACTGGATGCGTACCTGCTCGCGGATTACCGTGACCGCACACCCTTCCGTCTCGGTGCCGGCTGGCCTCAGCGCGGATGGGCTCCCGGTAGGCCTGCAACTGGTGGGGCGCTACGGAAGCGACGAGCGACTGCTCGCCATCGCCGAGCCGATCCGGCAAGCGACACTGCCGGCCACCACGCGGCCCGCGATTTAGCCCGGCCCGGGCGAACCTGCCCGCGCGGGAATGTATATCGCCTTTGGCGGTCAGCCGTATTTGCTTTGAATAGGTCAGACCCTATTCTGCCGTAATCACGCTGATCGAAAGGATGATGTCAGCGCCTCGTCAGATTCCAGCTGCCATAGTAATGGTGAGCAAGAATTACTGACACCACCACGGCAAAACCAGAGGAATCGGCCACCAAGAATTACGTGGAAAAGAACGGAGATACGCTGATGCGTTCGCTTGATGACGCACGCGAAGTGTGCCAGCGGTACCACCCGGGCCTGTGTGCCGCTCTGGCGGAGGTCCCGCTGCTGGAACGGGAGGCACCAGGAGGACCGGTGCTCGACTTGTTCCGTAAGTACGGGGGCCCGGGGCTGCTGGTGCCGCGCGAGAACGGCGGGGCCGGCGCAGGGCCGCTGGACTCGGTCCGCATAATGCGCGCCATGTCGTCCTACTCTCCGTCTCTCGGAGCCGCGACGACAATGCATCACTTCACCGTGGCGATGCTGTTCTCGCTGGCCGCCACCGCTGGGCGATTGACACAGGCGCAGCTCGACCTGCTGGCGAAGATCGGCCCGGAGAACCTGATCGTCGCATCGGGCTGGGCCGAGGGAAAGCCGCACACCAATATCCTCATCCCGGCGGTGACCGCGCGTGCCGCAGAAAACGGCTACGTGATCAACGGCGGAAAGAAGCCGTGCAGCCTGTCCCGGTCAATGGATCTGCTGACCGCGAGCGTCGCGCTGCCCGTGGAAGGCGAGCAGACGCTCGCCCTGCTGCTCATTCCGGCCGGCCTGCCCGGGATCACCGTCCACGAGTTCTGGACGAGCAACGTGCTCGCAGGCGCGGAAAGCGACGAGGTCCGGTTGACCGATGTCTTCGTTCCTGAAGAACTAGTTATCCGGACGGCTCCCGATGATCCGCATCGTCTGGATGACCTGCAGACGGCCGGGTTCGCGTGGTTCGAGATGCTGGCCACGGCGGTCTATGTGGGCGCCGCCAGCGCCCTGGTCGAGAAGGTCCTAGAGCGTGGCCGCGGGACGATCACCGACCGGGCGCTCGCGGTTACCCAGCTCGAGGCGGCTGCCGGGCTGGTCGAGGGGGCAGCGCGTGCCATCGACGACGGGGTGACGGGTGATGAGGCTGTGGCCATGGTGCTCGTGGCCAGGTACGCGGCACAGCAGGCTCTTGCGATGGCGTCTGACATGGCCGCCGAACTGCTCGGCGGAATCGCCTTCATGCGGTCCTCGGAGATCGGCTACCTACTGGCGGCCGTCCGCCCGCTCGCGTACCACCCGCCCTCGCGTACCGCGACGGCAGAGCCGCTCGTCGATTACTTCTCGGGCCGGCCGCTGGTGCTGGCGTGAGCCACGCTCATCGCAGACTGCCGTTCATCGGCGCCACATGTTAGGAGATAACGATCCATGGACGTCAAGAATCCCTTCTGCACGGGGACCACCGGCTGATGACGCTCGCCGCGAACCTGGACCTGCAGCGGCACCAGGCATTTCGCCGGTTCGCTACCGGCGTGGCGGTGCTGACTGTGTGGCACGGCGAGACTGCCCACGGCGCCACGGTGTCATCGGTATCGACCTTGTCCAAGGAGCCCCTGCTCATCGGCGCGTCGATGCGCAGTGGCTCGGCCTTCACCGAGGTGGTTGGCGTGGCGAGGCGCTTCGCGGTGAACGTGCTGTCCGATCGGCAGGGTGCCCTGGCGGGATGGTTCGCCACACCGGAGCGCCCTTATGGCCTCGCCCAGTTCGATCATCTGGACTGGGAGCCGGACGCCTTCAGCGGGGCACCGTGGATCGACGGATCGCTCGCGTCGGCGGGCTGTTGGGTAACCGCCATCATCCCGATCGGCGATCACGACCTCATTCTGGCGGAGGTAATCACCGCTCGGCTCCGCGATGGCGCACCGCTGCTGAACTTCAGCGGCCGTTTGCACGAAGGCAAGCTACACATCCTGTCCCTCGACGAGACTCGCCCGGCCGTCGGTCCGCCGACCCGGAACGGAGCCCCGCCTGTGAGCCGGACAAAGCCTGTACGCCGGGAACGGCGCGAACATGAGAAGAGGACAGCAAATGGAAAAGCCGATTCCCGCTGAGGCAAGTTTCGAGTCGGCGCCGGGCCTGCTCGATGGCGCCATGAACCTTACCCTCAGCACCCGCGATTGCGACCTCGGCTACTGGCTGACCAACGTGGCGCAGGGAACGCTCACCGGCCGAACGGAGACCGGCCACGCTCCCGCGGCGGTCACTCCCGGATACATGCGCGACGAGGCCAGCCCACTGCGCCAAGCCCTGATCCTGGAGCTTGGCTGGCGCTCAGTCGCCGAGGAGAAGGCCACCCGGGTGCTGTCGCACTTCGTGGTCGGCGCGCCGGGCATCCCGGAGATGGAGTTCTATGCGACTCAGGTGCTCGACGAGGCACGTCACTCCATGGTCTTCCGCAATCACCTTGTCGAGATGGGAGTCCCCGCCGGCGAGTTGCATGAGACCATCGCGGCGATGTCAGCCGACTACACCAGGGAGGTGCTGGAACCGATCGCGGAGTTCGCCGTCCGCACTGTGCGCGACGAGGGCGACTTCGTCGGTGCCGTGGCGGCATTCACCATCGTCGTGGAGGGTGCCCTGGCGCCGGCGGCCGAGCTGAGCGAACGCAAGTGGAACCGGCTCGATCCGGCGGCCGGTGAGATCGCCCGTGGCTCGGCCATCGACGAGATCCGGCATCTCACGGTGGGCAGCTCGATCGTCAAGGAGCACTTGATCCATCATCCCGAGTACCGATCGCGAGTCATGGAGATCATCACGGCGGGGCGGGAGTTGTGGGACGGCGTACCGTCGCGCAAGTACACCCTGCAACGCGAAGAACTGTTCCAGCAGGGCATGCGAGCGCACGCCAAACTGCTCGCCGGGTACGAGGTGTTTCCTGGACGGATGCTGCTCGACACGACCGCCGAGGAGCGCTACGACCTCGCCGAACGCTGGAGCGACGAGATGACCGCCGCGCGCCTGGCCTACATGGACCTATCTGACGGGGCGCAGATCCTGGCTCATCAGCCGGCTAGATCGCAATGACGCTGCTCACCGGGACCAGGGCAGAGCAGACCGAAGCCATGCGCCGCCTGCTCACCCTGGCCGACCCCGATTCCTTTACCGAGCTGGGGAGTCAGGCCCTGCACCAGTGCACCGCCTTCGACATGGGCGGGCGCCGACCACCCGGCGACGGCGTGATCACCGGGATCGGCCGCCTAGACAATCGGCCGGTCGCCATGTTCGCCCAGGACCCTACGGTCCTTGGCGGCTCGCTCGGGGAGACCCACGCGGCGAAGATCGTGCGAATCATGAAGTGGGCGGGCCGCGCGAGGATGCCCGTTATCGGGCTCCTCGACTCGGGAGGCGCCCGCATTCAGGAGGGGGTGGGCGCGCTTGACGGTTACGGGGCGATCTTCGCCGGGAACGTCAGGGAGTCCGGCCGGATCCCCCAGCTGTCCGTGATCCTCGGCCCGTGCGCTGGCGGGGCCGTGTACTCCCCCGCCCTGACCGACATCGTCATCATGCAACGCGACCACGCGTGCATGTTCCTGACCGGGCCCAAAGTCGTGCGCGCGGTGACCCACGAGGACGTCACCGCCGGGCAGCTCGGCGGCGCGCAGGTACACGAGCGGCAGACCGGCCTAGCGCACCTTGTCGGGACCGATGCCGACGAAACACTCGAACTGGCTAGGCGGGTTCTTGCCTACCTGCCCAGCTCGTGCTTTGACGAGCCGCCGCTGGTGCGTCCGGCTGATCCGGAGGACATGCCGCCGCTGCCGCCTAGCCCACGCCAGGCATACGACGTGCGCGGTGTCATCCGCGGTGTCGTTGACCGAGGCAGTTTCCTGGAGCTGCAGCGACGCTTCGCGCCCAACATCGTCATCGGCTTCGCGCGGGTCGAGGGGACTTCAGTGGGTGTCGTGGCCAACCAGCCGCAGTCCCTGGCCGGCACCCTGGACATCCGGGCGTCGGAGAAGGCGGCTAGGTTCGTACGGCTGTGCGACGCGTTCGGACTGCCGATCGTCACACTGGTCGACACGCCCGGGTTCCTGCCCGGAACGGCGCAGGAAAGCGGCGGAGTCATCCGTCGCGGCGCCAAACTGTTGTACGCGTTCGCCGAAGCGACCGTGCCGCGGGTGACGGTGATCCTGCGGAAGGCGTTTGGCGGCGCCTACATCGTGATGAACTCCAAGTCCCTGGGTGCTGACGCGGTATTCGCCTGGCGGAACGCCGAACTGGCGGTGATGGGCGCCGAAGGCGCCGTGGATGTCATATTTCGCCGGCAGATCGAGCGGGAGCCGTCGCAGCGGGACGCTTTGATCGAGCATTACCGCGCCGAGGCCACCGGGCCCGAACTGGCCGCCGCGCGGCTGTCCGTCGATGAGGTGATCGGCCCGGAGGACACTCGGAGGGTAATCACGACGACGTTGCGCTACCTAGCCGGAGCGCGGGTGCGCGCCTATCGCCATGACAACCTCCCCCAATAGGCCTTGAAGGTAGGCGAGGAAATTTGGTCAGGCTGCTGTCAGCAACTTCCTGCTTAACTTAGCGGTGCTGGCGTGAAGTATACCGATGGATTTCTTGCGCAATCACGAGAATAGAGGTTCGCCGTCGTGCTCACAGAAGCAACTTCAACAATCGAAGGCTTGCGTGAATTGCCGTTGTCTGAGCGCTATGAGGCACTCGGGGAGCTGGTCGCCAAGGAGTTCAGGGCTACCCTGCTGATGGCCGAGGATGAAGACCTGCCGCCCGACGTGAGCTTCTTCGATATGGGCTTCACCTCACTACGCATCGCCGAGATCAAGGAGCGGCTCGAAATGCTGCTCGGCTGTGAGGTAAGCGCCAACGTGCTCTTCAACAGCCCCACGCTGGAGCGGCTGATAGAGCACCTCACAAACGGTGTGCTCGCGTATCTGTTCGCACCTGCCTCCTAGCAGGAAGGTTTCGTTCGAGCCGAATCTCAAAAGGAACAGACGTCATGGATTTGAATCAGCAGACACTGCAAGCGCGGTCCGCGCGGCACGCGCGGCAGCAGCCGGATCACGTTGCCATCATCTGTGAGGGCCGCGAGGTCACGTACGCCGAACTGCACCGGGGGAGCAACCAGACCGCGCATGCGCTGCTAGCCGAAGGCCTGACTCGCGGGGCGCGGGTCGCCTACCTGGGCCAGGAATCCGAGTACTACTACGATCTCACGCTCGCGTGCGCCAAGGCCGGCGTGGTGCTTGTGCCGATCAACTGGCGGCTGACCTCGGGTGAGGTCGACCACGTTCTCCGGGATTCCGGTGCTGAGCTCCTGTTCATCGAGACACCTTTCCGAGGAGTCGCCGAACGGCTGCGCGCGGCGCTGCCGAGCCTGGTCAAGATTATCGAGATGGACACGCCGCAGTCCCGGGCGGACGGTTACCTGAGATGGCGGGCTGCTCACCCCGATAACGGCCTGGACCCAGGCACCGGCACGGAGGATCCGGTCGTTCAGATGTACACCAGCGGTACTACCGGCCTGCCTAAGGGCGTCGTGCTCGCGCACCGGACGTTCTTCGCCTACATCGACAGCATCGCCGGGGCCGAAGCCGACCTGATCGACTGGCATCCCAAGGACCGGTCTCTAGTCGGATTCCCCGGCCTGCACTCGGGTGGCATGGGCTGGTTCCTGGCCGGTTTCACCGTCGGCCTGACCAACGTGGTGATGCGCATGTTCCTCGCCGAAGAGGCGGCCCGGCTGATCGAGCGTCACCGGATCACGATCACGTTCATGGCGCCGGCCATGCTGCAGATGATGCTGGCCGA
>Ga0210396_10005372_pt1 | contig 12420 bp, 11 predicted proteins | sample IncBWH17OmetaG_FD_155466 | JGI IMG/M metagenome (GOLD analysis project Ga0210396, IMG submission 155466) | Forest soil microbial communities from Barre Woods Harvard Forest LTER site, Petersham, Massachusetts, United States - Inc-BW-H-17-O ...
GCGGCGCTCGCAACGCGCAGCGAGAAACGGCACCACCCAAGGTAAATGACTGAGCCCAAGGGGTCAAACAATCATGTGGCGATAGCCTCCTTCGGCTGTCGGTCGAGCAATGCGCGACACTGTCCTAAGGAGGGTGCGGAAAAACTGCAAAATGCGTCCACTGCCGTGGAAGAGCGGCCCTTTTAGGGCCGCGTAAAGCATGTGGAGGTCAACGTGGCCTTTAGTCCCTGGGGTCGCTTGTTCGTCGATGGGCAGGTCTTTCCGCGACCTCTTAGAGCAGATGGACTGAGCAGTGTCGAAATAACCTACTGCCTTGCCTGGGACGAACTCGTGTGGGGCGAACCAGCCTTCGCTTGAGCCAGACTGGAATCTCGTTCCCTGCCGCCAGCTTGACTCTTAGCACCGGCATGCTTGGAAGCGCTGGCCTTCGCCGCAGAGGCGGCAGCCGCCTTTTCCTGAGCCCCTTTCTTCTTATTAAAGTCCCTGACGATTCGCGCCACATACGCCTGCGTCTCGTAATACGGAGGCACGCCCCCGAACTGCTCTACCCGCTGCGGCCCTGCATTATAGGCCGCCAGCGCCTTCACAAGATCAAAGTTGTAGCGCTCCAGAAGTTGCCGCAGATACTTCGTTCCACCCTCGACGTTCGCTTGTGGATCGAACGCATTCGGCACTCCGAGTTGCGACGCCGTTCCCGGCATCAACTGCATCAGCCCCTGCGCACCCTTCGGGGATATCGCCCGAACTTTGAATCCACTTTCCGCCTTGATGACGCTGTTCACCAGATCCGGATCCAGCCGATACCGCCCGCTAGCCGAATTCACCACCTCATTCAGATCTAACGGACCAGTACTAGGGGTACTGGGTGCCCCATTTCTCGCGTAGTTTGGGAGGAGTGGGGATTCTCCCGAACCCGAAATCGGGGAACCGGAAGCCGAAAGCCGGGAGCCGGAAGCCGCCTCCTGCGGCGCAGCCTCAAAATGTTCAATCTCCGCCGTGGGAACATCCACGAAACTCGCCCCATCCGCGGACACGTACAACCGCGTAACGTCCCCAACAATCTCCCGTCGCTCATGCCGAATGGAGAACCCATTCTTCAGCACCGCAACCTCGCCCGCAAAACAGGGAAGCCCCGCCACCGCGAGCACCGCGATGATCGCCAATCGCACCCGAATTGGACCCAACCAATTCATCTCTGACTTGAAACTTGAAGCTCGTAGCTTACGACCGAAGCCCCGCGGCATCTAGCTTCCCATCCAGCGCCAACTCCACCGCCGCCGCAATCCCACACGCATCGTTGCCCAGCGTCACCGTCCACCCCCGGCTGCGCAACTCCTCGCACGCATTCCCCATGATAACCGGATAGCCCGCAAACTCAAGCATCTCAACATCATTATGGTTGTCACCGACGGCCATGACCTCTTCGCGACGGTACCCGCGATGCCCAGCCCACCGCTCCAGCGCATGTCCCTTCGAGCATCCGGCATTCAGCACGTCGATCATCGACAAATCCCGCTCCGGATACTCCGTGCGCAACACGGTCACCGTTCCATCCATGCCCGCACCTTCCAGCGCCCGCAGCGTCCGGCTCATCCGCGCCATCGTCCCGCAAAACATGGCCTGCACCGGATCGTTCACCAGCGCATCTTCGATCGGCACCACGAACTCGATGTACTCCATATTCTTCTCGAGCCATCGCCGGATGCTCACGCCCAACTCGTCCATCCTCTCCAGCACGATCGCGCCCTTAGTTTCCTTATCAAATGTCAGAACGGTATTCCCCCGAAACTCTTGCATCGCCCCGCACAGCCTGCGGCACGCCTCGGCTGGCATCAGGTCGCGATGAAACGTCTCTCCCGCCAGCGACCGCGTCACCGCCCCGTTCGAACTGATAAGCCAAAGATCGAACCCCAACTGCTTCGCGATGGGCAAGGCAAACGTATGCCTGCGTCCGGTCACTAGCACAATCTCGATCCCCGCCGCGTGCGCCCGCCGCAGCGCCGTCAGATCGCACTCGGAAACCTGAAATTGTGGATTAAGCAGCGTGCCGTCGATATCAGTCGCCAGCAGCCGGACGGAAGGGTTGAAAATCGTCACTGAATAAAGTTTACCATCCAGACCATTACCCATCCGCTGACCCGATGGTGCAAAGATCTCCTTCGTGAACCTTAGTGTCCTTACTGGTGAAAGATTCTTCCTGCCCTCTGCCCTCTTTGCCTCCATCACCGCGAGCAGAGTGGCTGCACTTAGATTTTTGTATGAACCAGATTCTTGATGAGACGGGAGGCGCGCCGCTAACTGGATTGCGCCGGCAATCGTCCCAGCAGGGCGCTGGCCTTACGGAACCATGGCCGCTCCCGCCGCCGCAGGTATCCCGGCATCGTCGGCTTCTTGTCGAGAATCTTCTGCGACCACACGCGGGCCTCCGCAGCGCGCCCCTGCGACTGCAGAAACAGGGCATAGTGGTAGTACGTCTCAGAGATGGTAGAAATCCGCGTCGCCTCGCGGAACATCGCATCTGCCTTCTCAATCTGTCCAGTCTGCGCGTACGCCCAAGCCAGCAGTCCCTTTGCCCGGTGAAAGTCGTAATCGGGATCGGAGTTCACAGCCCGCTCCAAATCCGGCACCGCGGCTGCGAAGTCTCCCAGTTCGATCTCGGCAACTCCCCGCCGATAGAACGGATCGACGTGGTCTGTCCGAGACGAAATCGCCTTGTCAAACGATTCCTTAGCCTTCGCGTAGTTTCCGTCGTCGATGTACAACAACCCCAGCTCCTCGTAGTTTCCCGCCGAAGGATTATCGAGGATCGTCCGCTCCAGTTCCTGAATTCTCCTCCGTCGGGGAAAGACTTGAAATGAACCCCGCAGCAGCCCTGCGTCCGGAATCACTTCCACCACGATGTAAACCAGCGCCCCAATTGGGTGAATCAGTATCACCCAGATCCAAAACCAGTCTGGGCGCCGCCGGATAAAGTGGACGATGGCCACAATCCTCAGCAGAAAGCCCCACCACGAAAACGCGAAGAAAAGAAAGGATCCCATGGCTGAAACCGCACTATAGCATGCGTCCGGAATCTTTTCGGTGATGCAGCGATGACCAAAGTGTACCGAAGGGTGCCCCACCCTTCTTTCGTGTTTTCTGCGAAAGAGGGTGGGGACTTTGACGTTCTTGGCATCTAGCGAAGAGTCACTTCAGAGAAACAGAAGGCGACGCCTTCATTTTCCAGCCGCGTGATGGTCGTAACTGATCACGCGTGTGACCCTCCACGCCCCATCCTTGTACTGCCACAAATGCACGAACTGCCCTTCACCGACCCCTTCCGTATCGTCGTGCCCAGGATGATGAAACCGGTGCACTCCCATCTCGACAAAGCCGTAGCCCTTCATGTGGTAAACCTTCAGGGATCCGGGCACGAGTTCGCGGCTTACCTTCCCGCAGATGTTCTTCTTGACGCTGTCCGTCAACGCCGCTCTGCCCAGCGTGACCCCTCCCTGATCGTGATAGAACTCCACATTCTCGTCCATGAACGCGGCAAACTTCTCCAGATCGCAGCGGTTGTAGGAATCAAACAGCGCAGCATCCAGAGCGGCGCCCACGCGGTCGAGTTCCTCCTGATTCTGAATCTTGTCGAGCGCCGGAACACTCTGTGCGCCAGTGTTTTGTGCGACGGCATCAGTGCAGAGCACGAAGAAGGGAACAGCCATTAGAAACAAGATCGTGGACAACCGTCGGTTCATGAGAGTCTCGCTTTCACAAGGGATGGATAGAACTTAAAAAAGAGTACGGAAGAGAAGAGAAGATTGTTCCTAGCAATGTTCCGGCGCATGAACAGGATTCGCGGGCGCCCATCGATGTCGCCTGCTAACCTATTGCTTACAAATGCATCTGTCTTTAACGGCGATGTCATTGACGGCGATCTCGCATCAATCGAAAGGAGCACCCTCGTGAATCACTCCCGCACGATCATCTTCTCGGCTCTGGTCCTGATGTTCTCCTCGCTGTGTGGCGCACAAAGCCAACAGCCTCCGGCCACCCTGCGCAGCATCTTGCTCCACGAATTGCACACCACCCACAATAAGGCCGACTGGTTCGTGCCGATCAGCGTGGCGGTCGACGGACTGAGCGCGCAGCAAGCGAGTTGGCAACCTCCAGCCGGAGCCCACTCCGCCGGTCAGCTCACCTATCATCTGCTGTTTTGGAATCGCCTTAACCTGCAGAGGCTTAAGGAGGAGAATTCAGGAAACTTCACGGGCAGCAACGATGAAACGTTTAATAAATTTGACGACAAACAATGGAATGACACCATCAAGCAGCTCGATCAGGTAATGACCGATCTCGAGAAGCTCGTCGAATCGGCCGACGAGCAAAAGCTTTCGTCGATGGCCCCGACCATTGCCAATATCTGCACCCACAACGCTTACCATATTGGCCAGATCGTCTACGCCCGCAAGCTGCAGGGCTCATGGAACCCGGAGAAAGGTGTGAAGTAGAAGGTTGGCGTGTCCCGTCCAAGCTAGTGTGATCCGGCGCCATTTCACTCACCGGCCGGGTGCCTCATCCTAACGTCGCGCAGTTTGACGTTAGGGTGGGGATTTTGACTTTCGACCCGCCAACGAACTTGCCCTGGGCTGATCGAGCACGCTCTTCGGGTGCCCATGCCTCTCGGTGCTCGAAGCAGGGGTAAACCCGATCCCGCGCACACTGTCGGAAAGCTCGCAAACTCGCCATTACGAAAGTAAATTGATGATCCGTACCACGGTCACTACCATCACCCCATAGCGTGCTGTGGGCCTCCCTGATCGAGTGCGGACACTGGCCCGCGGCCGGGAGAGCGTCATGCGCGTTCGGCAGTCGGCTGTGTGCGGTTTGCTCGTTGTCCTTGGGATCGTTTCTTGCTGTGCACAAGCGCAGCAAAAACCTGAAATCAAGATTGGATTTTCTATCGAGGCCACCAAGGGCGAGCGTTGGCAGACCGACTTGGACGAATTTCAACTCCGCGCTCAGCAACTGGGTGCACAAACCATCACCCGCTCCGCCAATGGCGACGATGACTTGCAGTTCCAGCAAGTCACGGAGTTGTTGAATTCGGGTATCAATGTTCTGGTGCTCCTGCCTCACGATTTCGAGAAAGCAAGCCGAATCGTAGAAGCGGCCCATGCCAAACATGTCCCCGTCATCAGCTATGACCGGCTCATACATAATCCCCATGTGGATCTCTACGTCGGCTTCGATCTGTTTTCCGTCGGCGTGCTGCAAGCGACATGTTTAACGCAGCACGCACCCAAGGGTAATTACATCTTGATGGGCGGTTCGCCGCTCGACCCAAACTCCAAGGTGGTGCGCGCGGGTCAAATGAGCGTGCTGCAGCCTTTCATCGACCGCGGCGACATCAAAATCCTCGCCGACATTTGGATCCCGGAGTGGAGTGCGACTCAGGCATACGTTCTGGTCACCAAGACACTGCACGATCTGAAAGTCCCCTTGACCGCGATCGTGGCCTCGAATGATTCGACGGCGGGTGGCGCGATCCAGGCGCTCGAGGATAACAACCTCTCCGGCAAAGTTCTGATAACCGGGCAGGATGCCGATCTTGTTGCAGTAGCGCGCCTTTACGAAGGTACCCAGCTCATGACCGTGTACAAACCCATCGTAGGCGAGGCCCGCACTGCCGCGGAAGCTGCGGTTATGCTGTCCCGGCACGCCAATATAGAAACCAAGACAACCGTTCCTAACGGCACACAGACGACGAAGGCAATCCTGCTTACTCCGATCGCCGTGACCCGTCAAAATGCAAAAGATACGGTTTTGAAGGATGGCTTTCAGAAAATCGAAACCGTAAAGCAGGCTCTCCCGAAAGATAAATGGCCCGAACTCGACCGCTAAAGCAGGCGTTATAAACCAGGTGCCCCACCCTTCTTTCGCGTTTAACGCATCGGTGTGCTCAATATTCCCGGTGAAACGGTTTACGGCTCTTCACCTTCCTCATCCTCTTCTTCGTCATCGAACTCGCCTAACTGGCGGGGATCAGCACCGTGACCGAGGCCACGCATCTCCAGGTGTGGTTTTGATTCACCCAGGTATCGACAAAGCGCTCGCGCCGCGTAACCGACTTGCCTTTGCGCATACTCTGGGTGCGAAACACTCCCACAACCACGGCCGAATCGCCGTAAACATCCACTTTGCTCTGTTCTGTCACAGCCTGCGCGGGAGGCTCATAGTCGGGAGCTTTCAAGCTCGCTAGAAATTCCCGCTTGGCCTGTATGCTTCCGTCAATGTCAACGGAAACGAATGTATCTGCCAGAAGCATGTCCAGTGCCTTCGTGTCCTTAATTTCGAGCGCACGGTTCCACGAATTATCCAGCGCCAGCACGTGCGCGCCTTCATCGGAGGACGAACTCTGCGGCGTGGCTACTCCCGCGCCGAGCCAAAACGTAAGGGCAATCGCCACGAACAGCTTCATCGTGCAAGATCTCCAAGTCTCAGGGAGAGATTCTACATCGGAGGGAAATCGCGGCGGCCAGTCAGGTGGATGTCTGGTGGTGGGAGGGACGGGGCACCCGCCTTGATTGGTGGCTACGGCGAGCAAGCTTGGGCCACCCGCCGCATCGTTCTCACACAACGGGAGCCGCGTCGTCCCGGGCCAACCGGGCTGCGGGGGCCATTACTTCTTGGGAAAATTCGCTTCGTTCTTGATTTCCCGAATCTGCTGGATATGCCTCTCCGCATGGGTGGAGATTTCCAGCATCCACTGCCAGCAATCAATCACTTCGCCATAGTCTCCGAAGCTGTGGGCGCGCAAGTCGTCGTCGGTGGACTTGATGTATCCGATCATCGTCGCGCGCAGTGCCTGAAATTTACCCAGCGCCTCGCCCATATCCTTGTACGTGTCCACTTTTTCGTGCCCGCCGCCGGTCTTGGTATGCACGACGCGGTCTATGCCGTACCACATGATGTCTGCGTCGGTCGCCTGCGATTTCTTGTCTTTCATATCCGGCGCCGCCTTGACGGCTTTCTGAATCTCGCGCCAATAATCCGGCTCGGCCACCGCTAGGTGCGAGATAACTTCCCGGATGCTCCACCGGTCCGGCGAAGCCTTGTACTCCAGTTGTGCTGGAGACAGTCCGCGAACCTGCTCCGCGACCAGTTGCGTCGTCATTTCGAAATGCACCAGCAGATGCTCACGATCGGCCTTGGACATGGGAGGAGCTGCAAAGAGCCGAATCGTTATCGTCAAAACAAGCAACGGCAACACTCGCACGCTTTTCATCGAAGAATCCCCCAAACTGCCGCGTTAGACGGATCCACATCAGGAAAGGTGAGCAGACAGTCGCAGGAGGAAAGATTCAATCGGAGCACCGGGGAAAAAGCGGGTGGGCCTTGTGGACTGCATCGAGGGTGCATGCGGTCGTACGGTCCCTCGGAGCGCTGAACGCGCTCCTCAGGATGACAAGGGCAGAAATCCGGGGAGAGACGGGACGTTCCCAGAGCCAAATAGAAAGGGCGGCCGTGTCGGCCGCCCTAAACTCAGCCTAGTCGAATGACCAGGTTCGCACCTTACACTTACAGTCTCGCGCTCAGTTCTTACGATGTCAAGAACGAAGGCGACTCGTAACCAAACTTAGGTGTGGCCCCGGTGAGACTCGAACTCACGACCTCTAAGGTGCGAACCTAGTGCTCTATCCAGGCTGAGCTACGGGGCCACTTCGCGTGTCGCGCCCAACCATCAGAACCTGTTTCGCACCAACTACGTTCGGACTCACGACTGCTTCCGTCATCCTTCCACACTATGCCGTCGATTGACTGTGATCAGTAAACATTGTGACTGTTTATTTCCTGATTCGGGACTGCGCGAGGAGCAGATTCCTCCTGTCTCGCTGCGCTCGCGCGTCGGAATAACAATGAGTTGAGGAGGGTGTGGAAGGGCCGCCGAACTTCGCTCGGCTGGACAGCCGGGGGCGGCTGTCCTTACACGAGCACTGGTGATGCAAACAGAAAAGCCCCGCTCTTTCGGGCGGGGCCTTGAGTTGCATAGATCCTTCGCGCAAAAGACGCGCTCAGGATGACAATGCGGATTACAGGGCGAGCGACGGCCGACGAATGCGGCCGCCGCTACGCGTTTAGTACATGTCGCCCATGCCGCCGCCACCGTGTCCACCCGGGGCCGGAGCTTCCTTCTTTTCAGGAATTTCGGCGATCAGGGCTTCTGTGGTCAGCATCAGGCTGGCGATGGAGCCGGCATTCTGCAGGGCGGTGCGCACGACCTTTGTGGGATCGAGCACGCCAGCCTTAACCAGATCCTCGTACTCGTTGGAGAAGGCGTTGAATCCGTAGTTCGCGTCCTTGGACTCGAGCACCTTGCCCAGAATTACCGCGCCTTCTTCGCCGGCGTTTTCGACGATCATGCGCAGCGGTTCGGTGATGGCGCGCTTCACGATGTTGATGCCGATCTGCTCATCGCCTTCGGCCTTCACCTTGTCGAGCGTCGCCGCACAACGGGCCAGCGCCACACCACCGCCGGGAACAATGCCTTCTTCCACGGCCGCGCGCGTCGCGTGCATCGCGTCTTCCACACGGGCTTTCTTTTCCTTCATTTCGGTTTCGGTTGCGGCGCCGACTTTGATGACGGCTACGCCACCGACCAACTTCGCCAACCGCTCTTGCAATTTCTCGCGGTCGTAGTCGCTGGTGGTCTTTTCGATCTGGCTGCGAATTTCCTTCACGCGGCCTTCGATCTCGCTGTGCTTGCCCTTGCCTTCGACCACCGTGGTGTTGTCCTTGTCGATGGTGATCTTTTTGGCCTGGCCGAGGTCCGCGATCTGCACGTTCTCGAGCTTAATGCCCAGATCTTCGGTGATGGCCTTGCCGCCCGTCAGGATCGCGATGTCCTGCAGCATCGCCTTGCGGCGATCGCCGAAGCCAGGAGCCTTCACGGCCGCGACTTGCAGCGTGCCACGCAGCTTGTTGACGACGAGGGTAGCGAGCGCTTCGCCTTCCACATCTTCAGCAATGATCAGCAGCGGCTTGCCGGACTTGGCAATCTGCTCGAGCAGCGGCAGCAGGTCCTTCATCGAGCTGATCTTCTTTTCGTTGATCAGGATGTAGGCGTTCTCAATCGCAACTTCCATGCGCTCCGGATCGGTAACGAAGTACGGAGAGAGGTAGCCGCGGTCGAACTGCATACCCTCGACGACTTCCAGCTGGGTCTCGAGCGTCTTCGACTCTTCGACGGTGATGACGCCGTCCTTGCCAACCTTCTTCATCGCTTCGGCAATGATCTTGCCAATGGTCTCGTCATTGTTGGCGGAAATGGTGCCAACCTGGGCGATCATGCTGTCGTTGTTAACGGGCTTCGACAGTTTGTCGAGTTCGCCGTTGACGCGGTTGCCTTCTTTATCGATCTTGCCGCAAATGATGGTGACGGCCTTCTCGATGCCGCGCTTCAGGGCCATGGGGTTCGCGCCGGCGGCTACGGTCTTGACGCCTTCGCGGAAGATGGCCTGGGCGAGAACAGTGGCGGTGGTGGTTCCGTCGCCGGCGACGTCGGAGGTCTTGGAGGCGACTTCACGAACCATCTGGGCGCCCATGTTCTCAAGGCCGTCTTTCAGTTCGATTTCTTTTGCAACGGTGACGCCGTCTTTGGTGATGGTCGGCGAACCGAATTTCTTTTCGATGACTACGTTGCGACCCTTGGGGCCGAGGGTGACCTTCACGGCATCGGCCAGAAGGTTGACGCCGCGGAGGATCGCCTGACGGGATTCTTCTCCGTGAACGATGTGTTTTGCCATTGTCTGAATCTCCTTATGAATTTCTTTTTAGCTGTCAGCTCTGAGCTACGAGCTGTGAGCCAGAAGCTTCTAGCTACTCGCTTCCAGCCAAACCACGTTGCATAGATCCTTCGCGCAAAGAACGCGCTCAGGATGACAGTGCTCGTTATTTCTTGCTCCCGGCGAGTTCTTTCTTGGCCGGCGTGGCGGCTCCGGTGAGGATGCCGAGGACTTCTTCTTCTTTCATGATGATGAAGTCTTCGCCATCAATCTTGATTTCGGTGCCGGAGTACTTGCCGAACAGGACGCGGTCGCCCTCTTTCACTGCGAGCGGAAAGGTCTTGCCTTCGTCGTTGGTGCGGCCTTTGCCGGTGGAGATGACTTCGCCCTCCTGGGGCTTGTCTTTGGCCGAGTCGGGGATGATGATGCCGCCACGAGTGGTGGAAGCTTCCTCCACACGACGGACCAGAATGCGGTCATGGAGCGGTGAGAATTTCGCCATGGATTGTTACTCCTTTCGAGTAGTTAGAAGGTTGACGTACTTGATCGAATCTTTGTAACCCTATGATTTGGATGGGCTAGACGGTGCTGTTAGCAGTTACGCCTATCGAGTGCTAATTTTAAGATGTGAGCAGGGAATTGTCAAGGGGGAACTAGCGACGCTTCGCGCGCGGTCCCTATGAAACATTGATCCCTTGAGAATCCCTTGAGAATCCCTTGGAAGTGTCCAAGAAACCTGAAACCACTACGGACACTAAGTATCACGAAGGGTTTGGGAGTATGATTTTCGGCCATGGCGACTCTCGATTCCGCGACGGAGTGGCGGCGGCTGTCGGAACTTTACGGGCGGATGGCGGACGGGGAGTTGCTGGCGCTCGCGCGGAAGCAATCCGAATTAACGGATGTCGCGCACGATGCTCTGGCCAATGAGATGAGGTTTCGCAAGCTGAAGCTGGAGGCTGAGGAGCCAGCAGTGCATGCGAAACCATCGCGGGAACTCGATCCTGCTTACGAGGAAGATCGCCAATTGGTGCAGATTTGCACGGTGTGGAGTTTGGCGGATGCGCTGCAGGTGCAGCAGTTGCTGGACCGGGCGGGGATTCCGTTTGTCATGGGAAAGGAAATGGCTACGGACGCGAGCGCGGTGACCTCCAATTTCGCGGAGGGGGTTGCCGTGGGAATCATGCAGATCGGAGCGCCCTGGGCGCGGCAGGCGCTGCAGTATTACGAGCCGCTGAACGAACCGAAGGAGGAGCGAGTAGAGGAGCTTGGCGAGATTCCGGTGTACTGCCCCAAGTGCCGATCGAGCGAGGTCGTCTTCGACCAACTGATCGGAGAGCGGCCCAAGACAGCGAAAGATTCTCCACAATTGTTCGAGTGGGCCTGTGATGCGTGCGGGTACCGGTGGAAGGATGATGGGGTGTTGAGAGGCGAGAGTAAAGGTTAAGACAAGATTGGTGAACTGCCCGCCGTAGAATGGGCCAGGGGATTGCTCTGACACTACCGAAATCAAAGTCCCCACCCTCTCGCAAAATGCGCGAGAAGGGTGGGGCCCCTTTCACAGCTCTGGTTGGGCCAGGCCTTTTTTCACGGCGTCTTCCAGGAGAAGTTCCATTTCGTGGGAGGCTTTTTCGGCAAATTCGGCTTGCTGGCGGCCTAGTTCGCCTTGCTGTTCGCCGAGTTGGCCTTGCTTTTCGCCGAGGGCTCCCATTTCTTCTCCCAGCTTGCCTTGCTGATCGCCGGCGTGGGACTGGATGTCGCCCATTTTTTCCTGCAGCTCGCCCATCTCTTCCTGGACCTTTCCGATCTGATCCATGGTTGCGCTGGAGCCAAGCGCTTTTAGTTCGGCTTTGAGCTTGTCGAGTTGCGCGGTCATGTCGGGCACGTTCACGCGGACTTTCTCCATTTTCGCGCCGAGCGCTTCCTGCTGCTTGCCGAGGGCCTCCTGTTGCTTGCCGAGCTCTTCCTGCTTCTTGCCGAGTTCCGCTTGGGGTGCCCAGAGTTGGCGGGCGCGATCGACGGTGGCCTGATCGCGAATGATGTAGGACTTCTCGTCGAGCTGGAACCAGATGAAGTCGCCCGGGATGCTCTTGCGGAGTTTCTCGACGTGGCGGGCGTCACCGGTGGAACCCGACATGGTGAGGGCATCGGACTTGCCAGTGACGATGACGAAGCGCTGGTCGTCGTCATAGCCGTAGGCATAGGAATATCCGCGGCCGTGGGCGTATGCCGCCTGATCCGCCATTGACTGGGCGCGCAACGTCAACGCACGGGCCTCAGCCTGCGCTTTGTTTAAATTGGCTCTCGCGTCGGTCTGGTAATAGCCAGCAACGGGAGCGATGGGAGCCAACGCGGGATTCGGTGGATTGGAGGGTACCGCTATCGGAGCACGCGGTGCGATGGGGGCGGGACCCGAAACACCGCCCATGACTCCGGCGGCCGGAGCTGGTGCAGGCGCTGGGGAGGCGGGTGATGCAGGATCGGGATGAGTGGTCGGGCCCGACACAGAAGTCGCTGCGGAGTCCGGCGTGGCGGTTGGCTGTGCCTTCGATGCGGGCGCGGGCTGTCGGGCGGGAGCCGGAGTCTGATCCTGGGTGAATTGCGCGCCTAGCATTGGCACATGCTGGGCTGGGTGCGCGGAGGCAGCGAGGTAGAC
>Ga0210396_10005373_pt1 | contig 12419 bp, 6 predicted proteins | sample IncBWH17OmetaG_FD_155466 | JGI IMG/M metagenome (GOLD analysis project Ga0210396, IMG submission 155466) | Forest soil microbial communities from Barre Woods Harvard Forest LTER site, Petersham, Massachusetts, United States - Inc-BW-H-17-O ...
GGTACCATTGGGTGAGCTGGTAAGAGGCCTTTGTATAGCCGCTGCGGGAGAAGAGATGCGGCAGCTGGACGTGGAAGGGGGTAGTCAGGGTGGCCTGGCCGCCGGGGGGCAGGGGTTTGGGGAGGTCTACGCGGATGATGTCGATGTATTGCGGGTGGTCTTCCATCCGGGCTTCTTCTCCGTTTACGCGGAATTCCAGGCGGTTGATATAACCGCGTTCCTGTTTATCCGAGAAATAGAAATCGGTGCGGCCGTTGCCCAGGAGCTGTTCGCTGAAGGCGGTGCGGTCGTTCTTATAGGCGTTGGGCCAGCAATGGAACCAGATAAAGTCGAGTGTGTCGGGAGAATTATTGCGGTATTGGAGTTGGAGGAAGCCGTCGAGGGTATGTGCGGGATCGTTGAGCGTAACGTCGATGGTATAGTGCACTTCCTGCTGGAAGTAGCTGCCCTGGGCGAGACCCGGGAGCCGGAAGAAACAAGCAATAAGCAATAGTAATGTTAGCTTTTTATGCTCCATGCGGTTGTCAAATATAAATCTATTTGCCTTTTCCTCTGAAGATGATCCGGAGGGTGTGTAGCATGATCTTCCAGTCCAGCATGAGGGAGATGTTCTCGATGTACATGAGGTCGTATTTCATGCGTTCGAGCATTTCGTCCACGTTCTCGGCGTAGCCGAACTGGATCATTCCCCAAGAGGTGAGTCCCGGCTTTACTTTTAACAAATAACGGTAATAGGGGGTATGGGTGTATAGCTGTTCTATATAAAATTCCCGTTCCGGCCGGGGTCCGACCAGGCTCATTTCCCCTTTGAGGATATTCCACAGCTGGGGCAGTTCGTCGATACGCCATTTGCGCATGGTCTTGCCCCATGGCGTGATCCGGGGGTCCTGCGACGAAGCGAGGGCGGGGCCGTCTTTTTCCGCATCTTCCACCATGGAGCGGAATTTATAGATCTGGAATTTTTTGCCTTTGAAGCCGATCCTCAGCTGGCAATAGAAGATGGGCCCGGGGGAGGAGAGGCGGACGCGGATGGCGGCGTAGAGCATCAGGGGGGAGAGTAAGATCAGGCCGGCGATCGATAGCACGACGTCCATGATGCGTTTTACATTTTGCTGCCACTCGGGCATGGGGCTGGTATAGATATCGGACAGGACGGCCCCGAGTACGTTGCTGGTCCGGACGGAACCGGAGAGGATATCGAGGGTATTGGGGATGATCTTGATGCGGACGTCTTTGTTGCTGAGCTTTTCGACGATGGTCTCTACTTCCGTGCGGGCCGATCTTTCCAGGGCTACGACGACCAGGCGGATATCGTATCTATCGATGGTCTGTTCAATAGTGGCCGGGTCGCCGAGCTGGGGGAGATAGCGGGCGATCCCATTGTTATACTGGTTGGGGCTGCTGACGTAGCCGGTGTAGCGATAGCCGGAGGAGCTGAGCCCGTCTTTGGAATCTTTATAGATCCTGGTGGCTACGGCGTCGCAACCGACCAGGAGGGTATTGAAGACGACGTCGCCCCGTGCCACTTGCAGGCGGACGAAGTTGAGGATAACGATCCTGCCGGAGAGGGTCAGGAAGAACTGGGCGGTCAGAAAAATGAAATAGGTCTGATAGAAATAGTGGTAGTCTTTGACGGGGTCGTTGATGACGATGGCAAAGAAAATGATCGTACAGCCGATGAGGCAATAGACAAAGGTGTTGGAGATCTCGCTTAACCTGGATTTCTGGTAGAGTGAGCCATAGGAGCCTACGAGGGTGTATAGGATGAGCCAGCCCAGCGGGATGGTGCTGGTGCCCAGCCAGAAACGCTGGGTAAGCACGAGGTGGCCTTTGACGAAGATGGGTTCGGAAAGCAGAAAACGGCGGCTGAAGTGGAAGATGATCGCTGACAGGAGTGCGGTGATATAGTCGCTGAGGATATACCAGAAGACGGAGATAGTATGTGATTTTTGACGAGCTGCCATGCGGATCAGCTGTTGATCGTATTGTGTTTTATTTTTTGCAGGATTTGATGAGCGATATCCATGGCCCTGAATCCGTCTACTTCGGACACCAGGGTAGGAGTGTTGAACAGGATCGCATCGCAGAATTTTTCCAGTTCCATCCGGATGGCATTGACTTCGGGGACGGGGGGATTGGAAAGGGCGATGGTTTTTTTGCCGTTCGGGGTTTCGATGTCGAATGCGAAGACATCGTAGTCCCGGGATGTTTTGAGCTTGAAAACCTCCGTTTTTTTATTCAGAAAATCGATACCAATATAGGCATCTTTCTGGAATAAGCGCATTTTTCGCATCTTCTTCATCGAAATACGGCTGGAGGTCAGGTTAGCCACGCAGCCGTTGTGGAATTCGATGCGGACGCTGGCGATGTCCGGGGTGTCGGTCATCACGGCGACGCCGCTGGCGGAGATATTGTTGACCTCGCTTTTGACAATGCTCAGGATGATATCGATGTCGTGGATCATCAGATCGAGGATGACGCTGACTTCGGTTCCGCGTGGATTGAATTGAGCAAGGCGATGGACTTCGATGAAGAGCGGGTTGAGTGGGACGGATTGAATGGCGAGGTAGGCGGGGTTGAAGCGTTCGACGTGTCCTACCTGCAATTTTACGTTCGATTCCCGGACCAGTTTTACGAGCTCGCGGGCTTCTTCCATCGTTTCGGCGAGTGGTTTTTCCACGAAGACGTGTTTGCCTTTGCGAATCGCTTTTTGGCAGAGATTAAAGTGGAAGGGGGTGGGGGCGACGACGTCGATGACATCGCAGGCGTTGATGAGGGCGTCGGGGTCGGTGAAGCGTGGTAGTTGAAATTTTTGGGATACTTCCGCGGCGTTGGTGTCATCCGGGTCATAGAATCCTACCAGTTCCGCCTGTTTGATCTCTTTCCAGTTATTCAGATGAAATTTTCCGAGGTGACCGACGCCCAAAACCCCTACTTTAAGCATTTATTAATTTTTATTCTGGGGCAAACGTACGCAAAAATGACGATAGTATTCCGGGGCCGGTGGACCATATTCTCCCGCTGGGTGATAGATAGCCGCGGTGTTACGTTCATAAGCACCATTGAAAGACATTATGGTTGCGCATAAACCTACATAAAAATGCCGAATAGCAGTTAAATGACTGTGGGCCATCCACTCCCGCTGAGCGATGGCCCACTATGGGGAATGAGGTGCTTCCGATCAGGAAGAAGCCTCCGCGGACAGTTTCAGGTATTTGGTGAGGTTTTTTACGGTGATCGGCATATTCGGGCTTGGGAAGAACCGGGACCGGATATAGATGCGGACGGTAGCTAGGAACAGGAGCGATTCTATCAACAGGAAGAGCTCGAAATATACCTTCCAGGTATCGATGAACAGGACGCGGATAGAGAGGCCGTCGGCGTATTCGTCGCCCGAGACCATCTTCAGGAACCGCTCGATGAACGGGAATTTAGCCGTGTTAGTGTAGCGGACGTCTTCGTATTTGTATTTCGGGTTGTAGCCCGAGGGAACTTGTTTCGAGTAATAGTTCCAATCCTCGCGGACATCGTTGAAGCTGGCCAGCTGGTGGTTGGGCTTGACGAACGCGAGGTCATAGGTAGGGTCGAGGAGGACCCAGTGTGTGCCGGTATAGGCTTCCACCACGTTGTGCGCGGCCCATACGCCACCGGCTTTCATTTGCGCGATGCGAACGGGGTAGTGGAAGGTAGTGATGATCCGGGCGAGAACTTCGGAATAGGATCCGCAGGCCCCCCGGGTCGTCATCAGATCTATTTGTGTGGAGTGAAAGAAGGTGCCTTCGGGTCCGAAATCGATGGCCGTGCCGCCGAAGGTGGGGGCCCTGTTCACCATGAGGGCATGGCAAGCATGCATGGCCTTCACAACCACCGAATCATGGGTATCGTCGGGTCCGACATGGGACTCGATCTCGGATTTGATGACCGAAAAAAGTCCGTTCTCGTATCTGGATTGAATCAGGAAGTAAAAAATCGACGCCAGCAGGAAACCGTTAAGGAACATCAGGAAGTGTAAACTCTTACCAATGCGTTTACAAAAGAGGTATGCTTGCTTCATAGTTGCGCGTATATAGGTCGTAGTTATACTAGGAGATTAGATCGTATATTTAACGGAAACCGTAAACAGCTTATTATGATCTAAGGATAAGCACCTACGGTCCTTTGCTTAAACGCAGAATATTTTGATTCATTGCCGGAGGTCTTCCCTTTTCGGGATTAAAAGGAAATTAAAAAATGGCAAAAAAAGGGCTTTTCGGTCCCCGTAATGTTAAAATTAGGTTAAAACGGCCTCCAAGTAATTGGTTGAGTGCTAGATAAAAACTTTTAGAGTGTAGGATTAAAACGGGATTAAAACATGGTTATTTGACCATAAAATTTTCCCGGAGGGGGCCTACGCCGGTGATCCGGAGGGTGTGCCAGGCGGTGGGAAGACGGGTTGGGAGCTGGGTGATGCCGCTGCCCGTGATCTCGAGCCCGCCGAAGCCATTCAGGAGGGCCTGGAGCACTCCGCCGGCGCCGGTAGCGAAATAGGGATTGTTGCCGGTGGCTGTTTCCGCGATGACGCCAAAGGGGGGGCGGAGGTTGGGGGTATAGCCCTGTTTAAGGATGGCAAGCGCTTTGTCGGGCATGCCGAGTCTTTCGTATAGGATGGAGAAGATGGCCTGGGTCATGGCGGGGCCTTCGCCGATGCGGGGTTCGTAGTAATCGAGGTCTTTGCGGATGGCGGCGGGGCTGGTCACCTCTTTTAAGGGGTAGGCCAGGAGGTTGACGTCGGCCTGCTTAATGGGTTCGCCATGGTAGGTGGCATGTTCCCGGGTGGTGCCGTCGGCGAGGTGAAGGATGGGGATGTTGTTACGGACATCTTGCCAGCTTGCATCCGGGGTAAGGCCGAGGACTTTGGCGGCTTCGGTGGCGTCTTCGAGGTTGGCCCGGGCCGCGGCGTTGGTATAGGCGTTGTTGTCGACGTTCTCGGCCCATTCGTCGGCGGCGACCACGTTACGGATATCGTAATGCCCGGGGCCGTTGCGTTCGACGCGGCTGGCCCAGAAATCGGCGGTGGCCTGGAGGATGGGGTAGCCTTTTTCCCTGAGCCAGTTCTTATCGCGGGTTACGCAGTAGTAGTTCCAGGCGGCGATGCCTACGTCGGCGGTGATATGGTGTTCGAAGGGGCCGCTGAGGGCCCATACGGGTGTTTCTTCGTTGCCGCTGGCGGCGCTTTCCCAGGGGAACATGGCGCCTTTATAGCCGTGGTCGGCGGCATTGCGCATCGCCGCGGGGAGGCGGCGGAAGCGGTATTCCATGAGGGAGGCGGCGATCTTTGGCTGGAGCAGGAGCAGGGCGGGATACATCCAGATCTCCGTGTCCCAGAAGGTATGACCGTTATAGCCGAGACCGCTGAGGCCCATGGGGGAGAGGCTGTAGTCGGTGCCTTCGCGGGCAAAGGAATAGAGGTGATAGAGCATGAGCCGGATATCGCGTTGGGTTTGGGCGTCGCCGTCGATGAGGATATCGCTTTTCCAGAGTTCGTCCCAGGCCTGTTCGTGGGCTTTGATAAGGTCTTTGGTCCCCTGGAGGGTGGCGAAGAGGGTCAGGCGTTCGGCCTCATTGAGGGGGTCGTCGTTGTGGGCGGAGGTGAGGGAAGAGCCTACTACGGCAAAATGATAGGTTGTTCCTGCTGTAAGGTGCTTTTTGAATTTCAGGAGATGCATGTTGTTGTCCCACATCTCATGGATCGTGACGGGCTCGTTGGGGTGTGGCTCGTCGAAGATGAAGCTGTTGGAGGCGGCCATAAGCAGTTTGCCCGTGGGGCTTTTAGCGGTGGAGGTCAGCAGGGAGATGCGGACGTGGGGGCGGTCGATCTCGTTGTTATAGTTCTCTACGTCTTTGAGCATGTCGGGTGCTTCCATGACGGTGGCGGGAGTGATGTCGATGTCCTTGTGGGCGGTGATGGTGACATCCACGAGGGCGGTATAGGGCAGCTGGCGCAGGGAGTACCAGGTGTAGCTCACGGAGGCCTTGTCCTGGTAGTCGAAGGTAGTGGTCAGGCAGGCGTGGCGCATGTCGAGTGTCTGGCGGAGATGCGTGACCTGTTTAAAGCTTTCGATGCGGCGGTCGTCGATATCGAGATAGCCGTTGACGAAATTGAAGGTCTTGAGGATATTGCTGACCCGGCCGCGGCCGTAGAGGTCGAAGGCGCCGTTGAGCACGACATCTTTTGCCTTGAAGGGTTCGGTGGAGGATACGAGGCCGACCATGCCGTTGGCGACGGTGACGCCATAGTAGTTGGCGGGGTCGATGGTATCGGCGTGGATGGTCCAGGTATCGGGGGGCGCGGGGGATTGGGTGGCGGCGGGCTGGGACTGGGTGGTGGCGGGCTGGGCCGGGGCGGCATACGGGGCGAGACCCAGGGGAAGTAAGGCCAGGAGAATGAGATGTTGGAATGTACGCATACTTACAATTTTGCAATCGTTCGAGTACAATTTACATATTATTATCTATTTTAGTGGCAATCTACCGGTTATATGAAGTTGAAAAAGAAGGGCTTGCTCATTATTGGATGTTTGATAGTTATATTAATTGCCAGTGTCTATTTATTTTGTCCCGGTGATTGGGATGTTTCCGTTGGACGGATCGTCAAGTGTAATTCTAACGCAGCGTTCAGGAGTATTGGTGACACGGCGGTCTGGAAAAAATGGTGGCCCGGGGGTGAGGTTGATGGTTACACGTATAAAACCGAGCGAAAGGAATACCCTGAGATAGGTGTTGTTCTCGAGGGCGAGCGGCCTATTCCCGGAACCATCCATATTTTGCGATTGGCGGGGCGGGATTCCACGGCGGTGTTATGGAAGATGCATTTTAGCGCCGGGGCCGATCCTGTAAGCAGAATAAGGGAGCATCTGCGGTCGCGGTCCTGGCAACAACGGGGTCGTGTAGTGCTGGATTCGCTGCGAAGGTTTTTGGAGACTTCCGGGAACATTTATAAAATGGAGGTGCGGATGCAGATGTCGACGGATTCGGCGTTGATCATGACGCAACTATCGACGGGTCATTATCCTTCTACCGGGGAGATCTATGAGCAGATCCGCGGGATGCGCCGGTTTATCGGCGTAAGGGGTATAGGAGAGACCGATCCGCCCATGCTGCATGTCGTGAAGGTGAATGATAGTTCCTACCGATCGATGATCGCCATCCCGATCGACCGGGCGCTTCTGGAGGCGGGGCCTTACAATGGCCGGCGGTTTGTCCCCTGGAAGGTAATGATCGGAGAAGTAAGAGGGGGGGCTTCCAGGGCGGAGGAAGGGATGATGGAATTGCAAAATTATATTTCGGATTATCAATATACCATTATGGCGATTCCCTTTGAATCGCTGGTTACCGAGCGCGACCAGGAGCGCGATAGCAGCCGTTGGATCACCCGGGTGGTGGTTCCGGTGCCCTAATGGTCCCGGGGCTGGGGGCGGCTATTTTTGCCCGGGGGGGTCAAATTGGATGATCCTGACGCTGTCGTTGTTCCTGGCCAGGATGAGTGCATTACCTTCCCTTACCCGGATGGGATCGATCCGCCGGATCTGGCCCTTTATCGCCAAGCCGTTGAGCGTGCTTGTCTCGAACTGCCCCTTCCCTTTATTGATGAGGATCGTTCCGTAATCGGCGTCGTATCTGCCCATTTGGATATTGTTCTCGTAGTAGTTACCCACGAGCAGGATATCCGGGAGGGAGTCGTTGTTAGCGTTTATGACGACGGCGTCGCGATAAGAGGAAAGTTGGGCTTCCCAGGGCAAGGATTTGGTAATGAAATGGTCGTGACCATCGTTGAGGAGGACGGCGTTCGAAAAATAGTCCGCGGTGAGTGTATCGGCCTGGCGAAGTTTTTCAAGAGGGAACAGGTCGGTAAGAGATGCTTTGGCAAAATCGCCCGCATACAGGAAAGTTTTTTTAAGCCCGGGCATTTGTCTTTCCAGTTCTTCTTTATTCGCGAATGGCAGCTCTTTGCCGTCGAGATAATAAGTGAGGATCTGATCTTTTTTGCCGTTGCCGTCGAAATCGAAATAGTACATGCGTACGGGTTGTTCCCCGGAGGCTTTGAGGCGGCTGTTGAGTCCCAGGTTGCCTGCGATGAGATCGATGTGTCCGTCTCCGTTAAGGTCTACCGGCAGGATAAAATTCCACCAACCTTTTTTATCGGTGAGCATGCGTTTGGAGAAGGTGTTGCCATGGTTCATAAATGCAACGATGCCGCCCCATTCCAGCGACAGGATCAGGTCTTTTTTCCCATCTCCATCCAGGTCGAACCAAACCGCCCTGGTGACGAACCCGACGTTCGTCAATTCGGGTGCGTAGCGGGCTGTCACATCGGTGAATCGGCCGTGACCGTCGTTCTGCAGGAGATGAGACTGGGGGACCTCGCCATAGGCAAAGGGTACGGATCTCGCGCCTAAAAACAGGTCAGGCTGATGGTCTCCGTCCAGTTCAACGGGCAGAATGCAGGAGGCGTTCAGGAAAAGATGATCGAAGGCGTCTTCTTTTTTATATAGTTTTCCTTTCCCATTGTTGAGATAGACGCGGGGTGTCAGCATCGTGTCCGTGCCATAGAATTCATTGCCTCCGCTCGCGACTAACAGGTCTTCGAAGCCATCGCCGTTGACGTCTGCCCAACAGGCGTCGACATCTTCGTAGGTGCTGTCGGCGTCGAGCGCCGGTTGCTTGCTCGGGGAGAATTTGCCGTCGGGCAGCTGGATGAAAAGGGCCGGTTTATTTCTTTTAGACGATCCGATGAAGACGTCGTCGCGGTTATCTTTATTAAAATCGCCGACTGCCAGAGCCGGGCCTTCTGTCGACAGCATATGCGAGAGGAGGGGTTCGCGGTCGAATTCGGGAAAACCGTTTTCCGTGTGTTTATAGCGGAGCCCGGTGGCTTCGGTGATATCTTTGACGGGCAGGGTCTTGTTAGGCCAGTGGTCCGTGATCAGCCGGTAATCGAATGCGGGCAAGCCACGGGTATAGGAAAAGGCTAAGGACCTGTCGTTGGGATGGATGGTGAATCGTTGGTAGGTGTTGTCCGGCCAGACGAGGAACGCGGAATCCACGGTGGTCCTGTCGAGGCCTATGTGAATCGGGGTTTCCATGCTGGAGAGAAAGCCTCTCACGGGATATTTTTCGTAGGTGCGTATGCCTTTATTGGCGAACAGGATCACTTTTGCTCCGAGTGCGTTGACATTGGCGGAAGGCCCATGGAGCCGGATATTTACGAATTGCTGGCGAAGGCTGTCATTGCTGGTGTTGCGATAGACAACGGCGTAATCGTCGATGTTGTTTACTACGATGTCGAGGTCGCCGTCTCCATCCAGATCGGCGTAGATGGCACCATTGGAATACAGGTTTTCAGAGCCCTGAATCCGGGCCTTGAGATCGGTGAACTGGAAGTTGCCGTCATTGTGAAAGAATTTGCTGGGAAGGCGGATCTCGGGAAATTTGTTAGCCAGGGCGAGGTCCTTCGCATCGAGGCCGTTGCCGCGCATTTTGGCTTGTAGCTCTTCATTGGAAATGAAGTCGATATAGTCGATGTCATTGAGCCTTTTGGGGATGCCGTTCGAGATAAAGAGGTCTTTGAGGCCATCGTTGTCGAAATCCATCCAGAGGGGGGACCAGGACCAGTCCGTCGCCGCCACTCCCGCATATAAGCCTATCTCACTGAAATGGCCGTTGCGTCTATTGAATTGCAGGTTGTTGCGGGTATATTGGTAACTATACCCATAACCGATCTTCAGGTTGAAAATATCCCAGGAGTCTTCGCCCAACGATCTTTTGAGAATATAGGGATCATAGGGAAGCATATCCATGGAGATGATCTCGGGGAAGCCATCGTTATTTACGTCGGCCACGTCTACTCCCATGGTGAATTGGCTGGTGTGCATCGTCCTTTGTTCGTTTTCGTCGGCGAACCGGCCATTCCGTTGGTTGATGTACATATAGTCGTTCTCGTGGAAGTCATTGCCGACGTAAATATCCGGATATCCATCCAGGTTAATGTCGGCAACGGCGATTCCAAGTCCATACCCGATGACGGAGCTATTGATGCCTGATCCGGCGGTAACGTCGGTAAATTTTCCGTTGCCTTCGTTGCGGTAGAGGTGGTCTCCCGAATAGGGGTTGGTCGTGGCCAGTTTTTGCAGTCTCGGTCCGAACGTTCCGTTTTGATGAATGGAGTGGTTGAGGAGGTACATGTCGAGATCTCCGTCCCCGTCGTAGTCGAAGAAAACGGCCTGGGTGCTATAGCCGGAAAAGTCAAGCCCATAGGCGGCGGCTTCGTCGCGGTAGTGGGGAATGCCTTCTGCATCGATCCCCTGGCATACGAGTAATTGGTTATGGGTTACAGGGAGACCGGGGAGGCGTCCTGCTTCGCAAATGTAGATGTCCAGGAGTCCGTCGTTATTGATGTCTACTACGGAGACGCCGGTCGACCAGCCGTGATCCTGGGGCAGGCCGGATTGTGCCGTTACGTCTTTAAAATGGAGATCTCCGGTATTGATAAAGAGTTTGTTGTCGCCCTGGTTTGCGGCAAAGAAGAGGTCGATCTTGCCATCGTTGTTAAAATCTGCCGCGCCGAGTCCGCTTCCATTGTAGTAGTACATGTAGTCGAATACGTTGAATTGTCCGGTGGGATGCAGGGCGTTTTGGAATTCGAGGCCGGTGCGGCCGTGGTCGAGGACCTGGAACAGGGGGTGCGGAACGGCAGCCTGCCGGTGCGAGCAGCTTTGCAGCGCTGTCACAAGCAGGAAGCTTACCATAGCGGTGAGGGAGGATATGCAGGTCCTATAAACTTTCATTCCCATTAGACTACTTAAGATGATTGCGATTTAATTCGTAAAGGGCGGGAATTTCGTCATTCTGCAGGAATAGAAGGTATACTTTATTCCTGGCGGGTATAGGGGCGATATCCCGGGTTTGGCCGGGGATGTCGAGACCTGAATGCGAAGATCCGATCCACTCGAATTGGCCGTTGTCCTTGTTCAGAAGGATATGGCCGTTGCCGGCGTCCAGCCTACCGAATTGGGGGAGAAAACCGAATTCGTTGCCTCCCATGACGAGATCCGGGCGGCCGTCATTGTCGACATCGAGAATGCGGATGGCATTGACGGAGGACAACTGAACCTGCGCCGGCATTTTTTGTATCTGGAAATGGCCGTGGCCCTGGTTAATGGCGATGATGGAGCTGGGGTAGTTAAATACATCTACCTGTGCGCTATCGAGGGCGGCGGCGGACAGGAGTTCCTGGATGGTTTTCCGGGCGTAGGCATCGTGTTTCAGGTTTTGCTTTTTGATGGAAGGTAATTGCATTTCCATATCGTGTTTGAGAAAGACGGGCATATCCTTGCCGTCGACCATGCGCGTCAGGATCTTGTCTTTTATGCCGTTCTGGTCGACATCATTCACCCAAAGTTTTACCGGTTGGAGCGAATCCGGCCGAAGGTAAAAATTTTCCCCCACGTTTCCCAGGACGATGTCGGGGAGACCGTCTCCGTTAAGATCGCCGACCGCCATTGCCTCCCACCAGCCATAAAGGTGATCGAGGTTGGTTTTTATTTCCACTCCTTTCCCCGAACGAAAGGAATAGACGTGCGGTGACATCCATTCTCCGGCGACGAGCAGTTGTGGTTGTCCTTCGCCTGCGACGTCGATCCAGGCGGCGCTTGTGACCATGCCGAGGCGTGCGAGATCCGGGCAGAGAGCAGAAGTTTGGTCGGTGAAATGGCCGTGGCCATCGTTGATGAAAAGAAAGCTTGCGGGCGGTGTGCCATAATCCCGCGGGATGCTGCGGCCGCCGACAAAGAGGTCGGGGTGGCCGTCGTGGTTAAAATCTCCGGCGACGGCTATGCCGGTGTTGCCGGCGTTTGGCAGGCTGGGGAAGGCGTTGACATCGATAGTGAAGTGTCCGTGGCCGTCGTTTTTAAAAAGGCGGAACTGCATCTGCCGGCTTCCGGAGGGGTTATTGTTACCGCCGGGGCCGACAAAGAGATCCAGGTCGCCATCGCCGTCCGCGTCGAAGAGCAGCACGGCCTCGTCCTCAAAATCTGCGAATTGGGCAAAGGTCGGTTGGGGACTTGGCCGGAAAGAGCCGGTGGCGGTTTGCAGATACAGTTGTCCGGGGTGGCCGGGGGTACCGCCGATGAAAACATCTTCAAGGCCATCTCCATCTACGTCTCCCACGGCGGCTTTGGGACCCTCGCGGCTAAGCATCTTAGGGAGGTTGCGTTCATAGTGGAAATCCTCGTTGTCATCTTCCGGGTGTTTGTCGAACGGGCTGGGAAGGGAGCGTACGAGGAAGGAGGCTGAATCGGCCGGCGGAGGAGGGGGGTAGCGGGGGCCGGGGGAGGCGTTCTCGTTGATGGCGAGCAGCGTATCGATGGGTGGAGCCGTTAGCC